>OFGA01001655.1_pt1 | contig 15027 bp, 18 predicted proteins | sample 1521471 | NCBI WGS metagenome assembly OFGA01 (sample SAMEA3504086, study PRJEB24116) | mouse gut metagenome | biome: mouse gut; feature: mouse-associated habitat; material: faeces | place: Denmark | collected 2011
CTCTTCCTGGATGAGCATCTGATATCCGCCTCCTTTGCATGGGCCTCGGCAAAGTCTGCGGATATCAGATGCTCATCCAGGAAGAGGGAAACAGCCTCCGGGTTTTCCTCCAGATAGGCGCAGACGGCGCGGGAGATCCGGCCCATAAGCCGGTCCCGGTCCTCCGGCGGCGCGTCCAGCAGCCGTCGGATAGACTGGAGGTAGGCGTCTGCCAGGGGATTGGTCTGGGTCATGACTGATTCTCCTTTTCCATTTCCGGGCACACGCTGTCCACCAGCAGGTCCACGCCGGCGATGAACGCCTTGTAGACGCTCCAAGACTCCTTGAAAAACTGCCGTCCGGTGTCGGTGATGCCGTAATACTGCCTGCGCCGCCCGTCCGGGGCCTTGCGCTTAGGCATTTCCTGGATGTACCCCTGCTCGATCATGCGGTACAGGGCCGCGTAGGGGAACGAGACGTTGACTGCGCCCCCGCTTCGCTCTGCGAGGGCCTGGTTCAGCTCCGGCGCGTAATAAGCCCGCTCGTGGAGCAGGGCCAGCATCAGCATTTCCACCAGAGCCTTTTTTAAATTTTCCTCCACGACCGCAGAGGTTCGGTTTTCGCTCATGAGCCCTCCTTTCTGCGGTAATACAGTATACTGTAAAATACATTATACACATCTTTTTAGAAAATGCAAGAAAAAATTTTTAAAAATATTTTGTTGTTGACAAAACTAATTCAATGACGTATTATTGCCTTAGCCGGAAAGGAGGCGGCGGGCAATAAAGCGAACCCAATCCAAAACAAAAGAAACGTATTGACAACGATAGAGAAAGAATGTAAACTGATGAAAAAGCATGTAACAAAGTTATTTAGCCTGTTGATGGCCCTGTGCATGACGGCGGCGCTCCTGGTACCCTCCGCATTGGCGGCAAGCTGTTCGAATGCCAATGAAACGGCGGAATCCCGTGCGGTTGCAAGCAGGATGCGTGTGGGGGCCCAGTACGTTATGGCTGTTCCCGCTTATTTTTCAGCGACAACGGGTGAGCTCCTTTACGACCTTGGTATTCGTGGGATTGATGTTTATCCAGATACCACCGAACAGAATGGTTCATGCAGGCTTAGCAGGACGGAGACGACGGTTGTTTTGAGTAGCTTCAAAACAAAATTCCATGTCGATGCCAATGCATGGATTCTTATAGCGATGTATTCTATTCATTACCCGGGGGATGGATCTTATAGCAAGTATTTTCAGTTTGATGCAGTCGGTAAGTCCCTTATTGGCAATGAAGTCCGTGTGGATGTCGGCCGGAATGATCCGACTTGCGCGATTGTAGGAATTTTTGGAATGCCGGAAAATACTTCCGGTACATACAATGTCGGCCTGCACGGCGGTTTTTACTACTATAGCGCAGCTGCCAAAAAGGAATTGGGTTCCATGGTGCATATTGACGCATATTTTAATTCAACATTTTAATGTGTAGATCATAAAGGAGGTTGCTCTATGCGAATTTCCAACCAGACACCAACCTATCAGCCCGCAGCTCAGACCCGCCGCTCCAGCTCCGGCAGCGGCGCCTTTGGCAAACAGCTGGACATCGCCGCCCGAAGGGGCGGGGACCAGCTGGAGGTCAGTACTGCGGGAGCCCCCTGGCAGAATGCTAGGAAGATGGAACTGTCTCCTTATTTGAAACTGTTATGTAGCTATGACGCATGGAAGGCGAAGCAGCCGCCCCGGGACCTCCCCGATTCCTGGGGGCCGACGGAGGAGAACCTGGCTTTCTTGAAGGAGCACTATTCCGGCGACCTTTCCTGGGAGGAGCGGGTAGACGCGCTGAAAACCATGCGGCAGCTGGGCGTGATTACCGAGGAGCAGGAAGACAAAGCTATGGGAGTCAAATGCACCAGAGGCACCTTGGAAGAAATAATGCCCATATTGAAGGAGCAGGTGAAGTATGCCATGAAGGAAGACCTGGCATATCTTCGAGGCGGCTGGGATGCCTGCTTCCAGGACCGTCCTATCGGCTCTTTCAAGACGGCGGACGACCTGTTCTCCTGGCTGGATAACCTCCTGGAGAGCGAGAGCTGACCCTGTCAGCGGAATAAGATCACGCAAGGCCGCCGGCAGTCATCTGCCGGCGGCCTGTTCATTTCGTCAGATGATTATATTAATTGAAAATTTTGTATTGACAAATAAGAAGCGACAAGGTATGATCATATCAATCAGATAAAAAAGGAGGTCAAACCATGCGAATTTCCACCCAGACACCAGCCTATCAGCCCGTATCCCAGCCGCGCCGCGCCAGCTCCGGCAGCGGCGCCTTTGGCAAACAGCTGGACATCGCCGCCCTTCGGAATACAGACCGGTTTGAAACAAATTCCTTGACGGCTAAGCAGACAATAGATGAATTAAAACCGTCTGCCTACTTGACTTTGATGTACAGCTATGACGCATGGAAGGAGAAGCAGCCCCCCAAGGACCTCCCCGATTCCTGGGGCCCGACGGAGGAGAACCTGGCTTTCCTGAAAGATCACTATTCCGGCGACCTTTCCTGGGAGGAGCGGGTAGACGCGCTGGAGACTATGCGGCAGCTGGGCGTGATAAGCCTCGGTCAGATGAACAAGGCGACAGGCAGCGAATTCTTATACCTTGATGCTACAAAGGTTCATGTGACGCTTAACGGGAAGGTCGATGAGCGCAAATTCAGCGATGATTGGGGGACATATTTCAGCAAGGACCCCATCAGCGCCTTCAAGACAGCGGACGACCTGTTCTCCTGGCTGGATAACCTCCTGGAGAGCGAGAGCTGACCTCCTGTCAGCGGAATAAAAATCAGGCAAGGCCGCCGGCAGTCATCTACATATGGATCAGGCATATTTCAAAAACACAGACAGGAGGGACTGCATATGGAGCACGATCCGCGCGGCAAAAAAACCGGCAAGCGGGGTTGGGGAAGGACGATCTTCCTTCTGGCGCTTGCGGTAGAGTGCATTCTCATCGGATGCCTTATCTATGGGAAGTCTGTGCCAAGCCGAGCGTTGCCCCGGCGGCTGTCTGCTGAAGAAGCCGAACGGTATGAGAGCTATTCGATCTCCCTCCCCGACGCCGGGGGACGCGCTCCCAGCGCCGCCGGGGTCCTGGCGTACTGTACTTTTCAGGAAGAAAAAACCATCGGCAGCGCCCGGTATACGTTCTATACCTCCGACGCGCTTCCGGAATACATCCACCAATGCGCCGCGATCCTCGAGATCATGGAAACCAGCGAAGGGACCGTGTACATCACTTACACGAGCCAGAACGCGGAACGGGTAATCCTTACGATCAGCGACAGCGGAATCATACAAAAGGACATTTACGCGGAAAAGACAGATACCTATTATGACCTTTCTGCATCGGAGAGCCATAAATACCTCCATTTTAGGTATTCCCCCTCCGTGGATTCCTTTACCGCTATATTGGCGGGAGTCGTTGGCTCCGCCCTGCTCCTCTCCTTTGCGCTGTACAGGCGGGGGAGGCGTGGAGAAGGACATGCCCCGTTCCCGGACTGATCCTCAGAAACAGCGCAGGCCGCCGGCAATCATCCGCCGGCGGCCCGCTCATTCCGTCAGGAAATTACGCCAATCACAAGAGTTTGTATTGAAAACCAAGCGTCAGTAGGGTATGATTGAATGAACCGGATAAAAGAGGATACTACTATGAAAAATTCTTTGTACAAGCTGCATTGGCGTTTTTGCCATTGGCGCTTCTTCTATCATTAAGTACTGATAATAGATGGAAATCTCTCGGAACATTTGCAGAACCGAATAAAGGAGATACATCCAATTGTGAGAACACGGAACCTTTTATTCCGGAAAATACTAATGTATGGTATTCGTCCGATCAAACAAGGTATGGCTATGTGATCAATGATCTTGCGTCCGGAAGCCTTCAAATCGGCATTTCGGATACCGGCGCAGAGCGCAATTCCGCCGATGATATGGTGTTGGAATTGCCTGCAGCAGTAAAATCTGTAAATGATATCAGTTTTATAGATGCAAGCAGAGTTGGCATATTAAGTCATATCAATCCCAGCACAGACGGCTATTTTATTTGTGATTTAGAGAGCGGAGCGCTCACGGAATGCTGCTATGGGTATGGCTTTACCACTAGCGGTGATACCATATACTATATACAAGCGCCGCAGCATTTTAGCGGAATATTGGGTTTTAACAGAATACTAACCAATAGGGGAGAGCTCCTATACGAATCGGACGAAAATGTGATAATTTTACCGAGTTTAACGATTAACGGGAATGAAATCAGCTTTAGTGAAAGAAATATCCTGACCGAGCAGACAAATGAAACTATATGCAGTACATTAAGCGCAATCCGGACAGACGGAAACGCCAGCTATTACAATTGAGGCTGCTCCGCCAGCCATCCGCCGGCGGCCCGCTCATTCCGTCAGGCAACTACGCCGCTCGCAAAATTTTGTATTGACAAACAAGCATCAACAGGGTATGATTGAATTAACCAGATCAAAAGAGCGGCAAACCACGCGAATTTCAAACCAAGTATCACCTGTCAGCCCGAAGAGAAGGAGGTAAATAAAATGAAACTGAGACGCTGGAGCCCGGTCATTGTGTGCGTACTGCTCGCCGCATCCTTTTTTGTATGGATGCTGTATGGCTACACCTCTCCGCTGGCCTTGAAATTTGCCGGCACATATGCCGCCGGCAGCGGCTGCGATCAGATCACCTTTGCGGTGAACCCGAGTGAGCGCGCCTTCTTTTACGCGGACCAAAGGAACGAAACCTATATACGGGGAGAATATGAAGCAAGCGGCGATCATGACTACCTTCTCTTTTACCGGGATTCCGATCCGCAAAGAGCCATCCCCTCCCAGACCATCACTTGTAAAGATACCGCAATATACGTCACGATCAACGGCAGAGAAGTCCTGCTTGAAAAGATATCAGATGCTCCTATAATCCTTTCGGACACGGACCGCTATTCGTGATTTCCTGCGCGGAGCGGAGTGATGAACAGTGTAAGGCCGCCGGCAGTCATCTGCCGGCGGCCTGTTCGTTTCCCCAGTCGGATCGTGACGCCGGCTGCAAAATTTTGTATTGACAAACAAGCGGCGGCAGGGTATGATCGAATTAACCAGATAAAAAGGGGGTTAAACCATATGGAGCGGATTTCAGATAACACCTGCGCCGGAAAATGGGTCCAATACGGCAAATTTCAGTTCAAGGACATATCGGCTGAGTTGACGACCATCGACTTGCCGGCGGACACGGACGAATTCGTTCGAGTGGATACCAGCCGGGAAAAGCGCATGGAGGATTGGAAACCGGCCTTTACCGATGCAGCTTTGGAGCGGGCTCCAGCTATGGCCGATGTTTGGAAGGACTGCAAGTAGCAGACGGAAGCGGCGGTCGGTCAATTCCTGGATGGGGAGATAGACGCCGACGCGCTGTCCCAGGTTTTTCAGCGCGCATACCAGCGCGTGACTGATGCGGCGCAGGAAAGCGGATACCCGTTTCCTCTCTGGGATGAGGCGATGGGCCCCGCTGCGCTGGAGAGCATTTACGGCGAATTTCGGCGGCAGATTTTGGACGTGGCTGTACAGCGGAATAACCAGGAAGGCAGGCAGTACGTCAGCGGACAGATTACGGCGCAGAGAAATTGGAAGTATTATAACTCCGACTACTACTTCAAGACCGAGGAGGCCATCGGCGCCGTTACGGAGCGGTATACGTCTATGGCGCAGGAAGCGGGTTGGGAGGACTGGGTTTCCGTTCCCGATTACAAGGAAAAGGGCTTGAATCTGTATTACAACTTCAACACGGCCTTTACAAATCAATTTTCCGCAGATGAACAATTTATGCTGGACCCGGATCAGGTGCCGCCGAAAGATTTCCAGTGGTTCTACCAATCCGGCGGCGGGGACGGGCGAACGGGATTTGTGACATCCCTCACCATCGGTCATCAGGACGGCACGGAAACAGTTATCGATTACACAAGCCCGGGATTTCATCCAACAGACCCTGCAAGCGGCATGACATGGGCCTCCTATCGGGATGAGAACGGGGAGCGGCGTCAGATCGGTACGGATTTTCGGTTTACGTTTGGGGCGTCCGACCTCTATAATGCGGCCTCACTGCTGCATTTTTCCGGTAACAGCGCCGCCGCCCAGGCGGCAAATCGTTTTTTACAGAATCTGCAGGTATATCCGGCCGGCTACTTCAGCCGGTTCCCCGCACAGGAAAAGCATTTCAATGCTTACGCATAACCCCCGCGAAACGGGAGCCGTCCCTGTGACCGGCGGCGTGGGCGGAACATCTGCCGCAGCAGGCGGGGAGGCATCCCTGCAGGAATCCTGTTTCAAACTAAAAAACTGACAAAGGAGGCGATGGCTTGCGCCGGAAGAAGGCGGTCGCGTTGATGCTCTGCCTTGCAGCGTTGGGCGCGGCGGTGGTTTTGCTGGTATGCCGAGGCCGCGTTTCCGGGGACAAATTGTTCGATTATATTGCAGCAGAAGGCATCGTGCATATTACGGTACAAAAAACGATAGAAAACAGCGCGGCAGTGGAAGACCTCGGCTCATTTGCGCTGACTCCGTCTGAAAGGGAGCGGTTTTATGCGCTCCTTTCGGAAACGCGGTTAAAGGATCTCGGCGCGCGGCCGTTTGCCATTCATACGGAGGTTAGGTATTACGTTTCCTTATGTAATTCTGAGGGTTATGCGGAAGGGACGATGAAATTCTACGGCAATGACACGATGCTTTTTGATTATGCGTACGGCGGCCGCCCCGCCGTGCACAAGCGGTACGCCGTAGAATCCTCTTCCCTGCAGGAGTTCTTTGACTCCGTTTGCCAAAGACCGTAGGAGGCGCGGATATGAATACGAGTCAATCCAGCGGCAAGTCCGACAAGCGGAGCTAAACGCCGCGTTTCGCGTTTATTTTCGAGTGCATCCTGACCGGGCTTCTTATCCGGGGAAGGTCTGCGTCAAACGGAATGATTCTTCATAAAAACAGCGCAGGCCGCCGGCGTACGTACTGCCGGCGGCCTGCTCATTCCCAGCTCAGCGCTTGTTCTGGCTGTTCTGGTTCTGGTTGTTGTTCTGGTTCTGATTATTCTGATTCTGGTTCTGATTGTTGTTCTGGTTCCGGTTCTGGTTGTTGTTCTGATTGTTGTTCATGGTCAAGAGCCCTCCTTTCCAAAAACGGTACAGCCCTATTCTTTCCGTCCGGACCGCCGGTTATACATGCTTTCCCATGTATAAAGGAAAATTTTCGGAGGAGACTAGGACCATCCGTTATTTGGAAAGGAGTCCCCCTATGGAATTCAAAGACAGCGCAACCAAGGAAAACCTTCTCCGCGCCTTCGCCGGGGAGAGCCAGGCCAGAAACCGCTACACCTTCGCCGCCGACGTCTGCCAGCAGGGCAAACTGCAGGTCCTGGAGCAGATCTTCCTCTACACCGCCGGCCAGGAGAAGGAGCACGCGGAGGTGTTCTACAACCACTTGAAGAAGGGCGGCTGTGAGAATGTGACCATCACCGCCAACTACCCCATCGACCTGCCGGACCAGCCCCTCCAGCTTCTGGAGCTGGCCCGCCGGCACGAGCTGGACGAGTTCGGCGACATCTACCCCGCCTTCGCCGACAAGGCCCAGGAGGAGGGCTTCCCGGAGATCGCCCGCCACTTCCGCCAGATCGCGGAGATCGAGAAGGTCCACGCCGACCGGTTCGAGCGGTTCGCCAAATTCCTCCGGGAGAACAAGCTCTTCGTCAGCGACGTGGAGACGGGCTGGATCTGCCTCAACTGCGGCCATATCCTCACCGGCAAGCAGGCGCCCGCCAAGTGCCCCGTCTGCTCCCACGACCAGGGATACTTTATCCGCCTGGAGCTGTCCCCCTACGAGCGGTAGGGGGACAGACGTGAAAAAACGGCCCGAGAGCCGGACTGCGCACGCAGTCCGGCTCTTTTTAGCAGTCATACCGCCGCACAGTCCGCAAACTCCGGCGCGCGCCGGGCGCGGGCCGCCTGCTCGAAGGCGTAGGCCGCCCGGATCAGCGTGGGCTCGCTGAAGGGCCGCCCCACGAACGTGACGCCGAAGGGCATGTTGTCCGAGGTATACCCGGCGGGGACGATAATGGAGGGATAGCCGGAGATGGGCGAGCAGTCCGTAATGCCGGGGCAGACCAGCACGTCCAGCTTGTGCCCGTCCATGAGCTTCAGCAGGCCCTCCTCCTGGGCGCCCCGCTGGCAGGCGGCCTTGTCCAGGATATACTTGGGGTCCGTGCAGGCGCCGGAGGTGTTGTACTCCGCGTCCAGCAGAATGCCCATGCGTATTTCAGCCCCTCCTTGGGGTGGTCGCCGTAGAAGTCGATGATCTCCTTCAGCGTACGGCATTTGAGCGCCGGATTGGTGGACAGATAGGCGTTCAGGCACATCTTGAATTCATAGAGCAGAATCGAGCTGTCGCTGCGCAGGTGCGGCAGGTTGGTGTCCTGTACCAGGATTGCCCCGCAGCGCTCCATCACCCGATAGGCGCCCTCCGCCACGGCCTTCTGCTCCTCGCTGAAGTCATCGTAGTACCCCCGGTTGATGCCCAGGCGCAGCCCCCTGAGCCCGTCCGCGTCCAGGTAGTCCGTGTAGTCCCGGGGGATGTCCCGGCACCAGGTGGAGGGGTCCTCCTCGTCCTCGCCCGCAAGGACGTTGAGCAGCGCCGCCGCGTCGGCGACGGTGCGGGTCATGGGACCGGCGGTATCCTGGGCGGTGCAGATGGGGATGATGCCGTGGCGGCTGACCAGGCCCCGGGTGGGCTTAATGCCCACGGTGCCGTTCATATGGGAGGGCCAGATGATGGAGCCGTCCGTCTCCGTGCCGACGGCCAGGGCGCAGAGGTTGGCGGACACGGCCACGGCGGAGCCGGAGCTGCTGCCCCAGACGTCCCCCTCCGGGTTATAGGGATTGATGACCTGGCCGCCCCGGGAGCTGTAGCCGTTGCGCATATGATAGCTCATCCAGTTGGCCAGCTCCGTCATGTTGGTTTTGCCCATGATCACCAGCCCCGCCCGGCGCATCCTGGTGACGATAAAGGCGTCGTAGGGGGCGAAGTTGTCCGCCAGGGCCAGGGAGCCGGCGGAGGTGCGCATTTTGTCGCGGGTGTTGATGTTGTCCTTGAGCAGGATCGGGATGCCGTGGAGGGGGGAGCGGACCTTGCCTTTAGCCCGCTCCCGGTCCATGGCCTCCGCGATATACAGGGCGTCCGGGTTCAGCTCCAGGACGCTGTTGAGCATGGGGCCGGATTTGTCGATTCTGGCAATGCGCTCCATGTAGTTCAGAACCAGCTCCCGCGAGGTAACCTGTCCGTTTTCCAGCATCCGGCGGATGCCGGACACGGTTAATTCTTCCATTGGAATCATCAGATAAGAACTCCCTTCTTACATCTGGCCTGTCTCCGTCAAATAAATCCCCAGGAACATTTCCAGCCCGGCGCGCATGCCCTCCTCGTCGATGCGGAAGCGGCTGTTGTGGAGGGGATAGACCGCGTCCAGCGCCGGATTGCGGATGCCCACCCGGAAAAACGCGCCGGGAACCCGCTGCAGGTACCGGGAAAAATCCTCGCCCACCGGCGTGGGTTCAAGGGCTGTGAAGGGCAGACCCAGCTTTTCGGCGGCGGAGCGGACCAGCGCGGTTTCCCGCTCCGTATTGACCACCGGCGGATAGCCGTACTCGAAGCGGAAATCCAGGTCCGCCCCGTAGAAGGCGGCGGCGCCCTGCGCCGCCAGGGCCAGCTTCCCCCGGATCAGCTCCGCAGTCTCCGCCTCATAGGTGCGCACGGTGCCCTCAATGGACACCTGGCTGGGCAGGACGTTGTACGCCTTGCCTCCGTGGATGTTGCAGACGCTGACCACGGCGGCGGAGCGGGGCGGGACAAAGCGGCTGATGATCGTGTTGATCTCGATGATGGCCGAGGCGGCGGACAGCACCGTATCCGGCGTCTCGTCAGGCCGGGAGCCGTGTCCCCCGTTGCCGGTGAAGGTGATGAAAAAGCTGTCCGAGGCGGCCATGTACTTTCCGGGGCAGACGCCCACCGTGCCCGCGTCCAGCTCGTCGGATACGTGGAGGCCGTAGATCCGGTCCACGCCCTCCAGGCACCCGGCCTCGATCATGGGCCCCGCGCCGCCGGGCGGGAGCTCCTCGGCGTATTGGAAAATAAAGACCGCCTCGCCCCGCAGCCACTCCCGGTTCCGGCCCAGGACGCGGGCCAGTCCCAGCAGGACGGCGGCGTGGGCGTCGTGGCCGCAGGCGTGCATGACGCCGGGGTTCCGGGAGGCGAAGGGCAGGCCCTCCGGCTCCTGGATGGGGAGCGCGTCGAAGTCGGCGCGAAAGGCGATGACGGGCCCCTCCCCATCCCCCTTGAGGCGCGCGACGATCCCGTTCTGGCCGCACCTCGCAAAGGGGATGCCCTCCTCCTGGAGCTGCCGGCAGAGATAGGCGGCGGTTTCCTCCTCGTGAAAGGAGGCGCAGGGGTGCTGGTGGATATACCGGCGGTTTTCCACAGCGCGGGGATATTCCGCCGCGGCCGCGCGTTTGATTTTGTTCCTCATAGCGTTTCCTTTATTCCGTCTGCGGGACAGGCGTCAGCCTGTCCCGCAGACGGCCTGTGTTACCAAAGGGTCCGATTCTTCATTTCCTTGAAAAGGATATAAAACAGCAGCGCGGCGGTACCGCCAAGACCGGCCATGACGGCATACATGACGGCGCAGAATACGCCCTGGGACATGTACAGAACGGGCTCCATAAACGTTTCCCTCCTTTCTTATTTCTTCCCGATGGCCTCGGTGACCTGGGCGTTGAGGGTGGACCACTTGAAGTCGTTGTCCGGCGCGATTTTCGATCCGACGCCGATGACCACCATGCCGATAAGGGCGGAGGTCACCGGGGCGGCGTAGGAGTGGACCGTGAAGTAGGCGATCAGGCCGCAGCCCACGCTGAGGAGCATGGCGGCCAGGACGACCTTGCGGTTGACGTGTTTGTTATACACGCCGAAGGCGATGGGCCAGATGGTGGCCGCCACGCCGGAGCCGGTGAGATAGAGGACCTGGTACATGCTGGCCGGCTGGTTCCATACCAGCAGCACCGTTATGGCCGCCATAGCCGCCATGGTATAGCGGACGTACTTGACCACCTGCTCGTCCGACGCCTGGGGGCGGAAGGCCCGGTGGTAAATGTCCTGGACCAGCAGGTTGGCGGAGGCGGTGAGGACGGAGCTGACCGTGGAGGCCAGGGCGCTGTAGATGATGATCAGCACCAGCACCGCCCCCAGGGGCCCCAGCAGCTTGCTGACCACGATGGGGAACACCATGTTCACCTGGGGCACCACGTAGCCGTTGGCCACGGCGATGAAGGCCAGGGAGCCGGCGATAATGGGAACGGTGGTCCAGATGATGCCGCTGAGGATGAAGGAGCGGAAGGTCACCTTCTCCTTGGCGGCGTAGATGCGCTGCCACCAGATGTTGCTGTGGAAGATTTCGCCGCTGGCGAAGAGGAAGTTGGTGCCCAGGTACATGATGCCCACGCCGGAGATGACGTTCATCAGCTCGGGCTTGGCGGCCATGACGCCGGTGTGAACGTCGGCGGGGCTGAACTTCACAAAGGCCAGCACGGCGGTCACCAGCAGCATGACCAGGATCAGCATGGCCATAATAAAGTCGGTGGAGAGGATGGCCTTAAAGCCTCCCTTGATGGTGTAGATGGTGCACACCGTCATAATCAGCACCAGCCCCACGTGGTAGTCCACGCCGGACAGGGCCTGGAGCAGGATGCCGCCGCCCATGGCCTGGGTCATGAGGAAGCCGGTGAAGTACCAGGCGGAGATCAGCAGGAACACGATCCATACCGCCTTGCCGTAGCGGCAGCGGACAAAGTCGCCGCTGGTGCAGCCGTTGGGCATGATTTTCTTGATGCGCAGGGCCAGGGGCGCGAAGATGCACAGGCTCAGCCCGGCGGTGGCGTAGCCGAAGCAGGAGATAATGCCGATGGTATAGCCCTGCTCGGGGGCGGACATGGTGGTGTTGCTGGTAATCCATGCCGCCAGCAGCGTGGCGGTGGACAGGGCCAGGCCCACGTTCCGACCGGCGTAGAGGAAGTCGTTGGAGCTCTTGCTCACCTTTTTGCCTACGAAGAAGCCGAAGGACAGCAGCATAACGGAAATGGCGCCGACAATGACCAGCGCCAGCGGGGCAGAAATGAAAGTTTCCATAAGATATCCCTCCTTGTTCAATACGGCGCGGCGCGGTTAGGGCTGCTCGGATTCATCCTCTGCAAAGGGGTCCTGGTCCCTGTACTTTTTGTTCCCGTACAGGATATAGGCGACCAGACAGACCGTCGTGAATACCCCCAGGCAAAAGATCAGGACTGCGGCAGGGTAGTTGACCATAGGTGACTCCTCCTTTCCGATAGCGGTGAAAGACAGCGGAGCTCTGCGTGTCAAAAAAGATGCGAAGCATCTTTTTGAATAAGCTTCATTTGATTTTATTTGCCGCCTGCGGGCGGCAAACTTCTGCGGAGGGCTTTTTTTGGCAATCTGAGCGGAGCTTTCGCCGGCTTTTGTCCATTATAGCATGGAGGGAAGCGCGGTGAAAAATATAGAATGGATATAACGCCATATAAATATTCATATAGCTAAGGTCCGGGCGGTCTGCTATAATGGGCCATATTGGACGCAGGGGACCAGCAGTCTTGACGGAGGGATGCGCATTGACCATACAGCAGTTGATTTACGCAGTGGAGGCATATCGGTGCGGGTCCATATCCCGGGCGGCGCAGAACCTCTTCATGGCCCAGCCCAATCTCAGCGCCGCCATCCGCGAGCTGGAGTCGGAGCTGGGGGCCCGGATTTTCCACAGGACGCGGCAGGGCATCGAGTGTACGGAGTTCGGAAAGGCGTTCGTCAGCTATGCCTCCGACGTCATCACCCGATTTGACCGCCTGCAGAATATGTACAAGAGCGGCGTCCGCCAGACCCGGGTGCTGTCCCTGATTACGGGCCGCTCCTCCGAGATCTGCATCAGCATGACGGAGTACGTCAACCGCCTGGCGGAGGGCGGCCTCCCCTTCCGGGTGAAGTTTCAGGAGGACTCCAATTACAAGGTCATCGGCGGCGTGGCCTCCGGGGAGGCGGACGTTGGCATCCTGCGGGCCAACACCCACGACGTGGAGTTCTTTTTCAAAATGGCCGACAGCAAGGACCTGCAGGTCATTGCCCTGCCGCCCCGGCCCTATGTTGTGCTGTTTTCCCGGAAGCATCCCCTGGCGGAGGAGGATTATATTACCCAGCAGATGCTTCAGCCCTACACCGAGGTGGTGCACGGGGACTACGAGATGCCCATGTACCCCTTTTCCGACTACAAATACGGCTCCTTTCCGCCGAAGGAGGAGGAAAAGAACGTGGTGTTCGTCTATGACCGGGGCACGCTGATGGATACCCTGGCCAACGTAAGGGGGAGCTATATCTGGACCTGCAGCACCCACCCGATCCTCATGGAGACGTACGGCCTGGTGGAGCGTCGGTGCGACGCGCCGCCGGTGCAGGGAATCGACGCGGTGGTCATCAGCAAAAAGAGCCCCGTCACCCAGGAAATGCAGGACTTTGTCAACCTGCTGCTGGAGAAATGCGGCCTGCCGCCCCTGAGCAGGAAGCGGGGCGGCAGGCGGTGAGCGGCAGGCAAAACGGCAGGTCCGGCGGTTCCCCCAAAGGCCGCCGGACCTGCCGCTCCGCATTTTCCCGCCGTATCCAATTTTGTTATTGACATTTCCGCCGATTTGCGCATAATGATAGTAGCCGACAGTCATCAAAATAGACAAAGGGGGGCGGGAAACCACAGCGCGGCGGCGCCGCTGCCGCCGGAAAACGGAATACCGCGGATGACAACATAAAAAGGAGAATGTTTTGATGAGAGGAAAAACGGGTTCTTACCAAAAGCTTCTGCGTACATGCCTGGCGGTAGTGGGAGGGAACATCTTTCTGGCCTTCGGCATTGCCGCCTTCGTAATCCCCCAGGGAATCATCATGGGCGGCGCCACGGGAATCGGCATCGTGCTGAGCCGCCACATACCGTTGGAAACGGCGACCATCGTCCTGATTCTCAATCTGCTGGCTCTGGTGCTGGGCGGAGTGGTGCTGGGGAAGCAGTTCCTGCTGACCACGGTGGCCAGCTCCATGCTCTACCCCCTGTTCCTTGGAATCGTCCAGCGGATTCCCGGAATCGACGCCCTGACGGACAGCATGATGCTGTCCGCGCTGTTCGGCGGCGGCATCGTCGGCATTTCCCTGGGGCTGGTCATGCGGGTGGGGGCGTCCACCGGCGGAATGGACGTGGTCAACCTGGTGCTGCATAAATGCCTGCATCTGCCGGTGTCGGTCCTGGTGTACATCACGGATATTTTCATCCTGGGGGCCCAGGCCCTGACCGCCGATCCGGAACAGATCCTCTACGGCATCGTCATGCTGGTGGTGGAGACGATAGTCCTGGACAAGGTGATGCTGCTGGGCCAGTCCCAGATTCAGATTTTCGCGATCTCCACCGAGTACGACGCCATCCGCAAGGGGATTCTGAAGGAGCTCCAGGCCGGCGCCACCATGGTGTGCATCGAAACCGGCCTGACCAACCGGCAGCAGCGGGGCGTTCTGTGCATCATTCCCCCCAGAAAGCTCTACGCCGCCCAGGAGCTGATCCACTCCATCGACCCCAACGCCTTCCTGACCGTCACCCAGATCAAGGAGGTCCGCGGCCAGGGTTTCACCACGGAGCGGAAGTTCAGCAGCATAGAATAAGCGCACAGAAAGGCCCAGCGTATGCCGCCGGCATACGCTGGGCCTTTCTGTGCGCTTAGTACTCGATCCCCTTCCGGGCGGCGACGCCCTGATCGTAGGGGTGCTTGACCTTCCGCATTTCGGTGACGTAGTCCGCCGCGTCCACCAGCGCCTGGGAGGGATTCCGCCCCGTGAGAACCGCCTCCAGCTCTGCCGGCTTCCCCGCCAGCAG
>OFGA01001657.1_pt1 | contig 15011 bp, 10 predicted proteins | sample 1521471 | NCBI WGS metagenome assembly OFGA01 (sample SAMEA3504086, study PRJEB24116) | mouse gut metagenome | biome: mouse gut; feature: mouse-associated habitat; material: faeces | place: Denmark | collected 2011
CCTGCCGCTGTTTTCTTTGCCGTTCCTGCTCGAAGCTATATACATTATCCCGCACAGGGTAACGGCTGGGCGGCCGGGCTTCCCGCCGGGGCTGAGCCTCCCTGCGCGGCGGGGCCTTTCTTCTATTCCTTGAGGAACCTTTTTTCATAAGAATCCTCCTGACCTTCTTATCATGCCCAGTCCCACACATACAAAAGCGAAGTGCGGACAGGCTGCTTTGAAATATCTCTGAAACATCTTTGAAATATCTCTGAAATAATTTATGTCGTTCTATTATAATACATTTTTTGGATAACGTAAACAAAAAACGGAGGGATTTCTCCATTAAAATAAAAAAAAGACGACACAGCCCCTGTTTTTCCCTGAAAAACCGCCTGTTTCCGCCATTTTTGCATAAAATCCCTATTCTTCTTCATGGATAAAACAGGGCTGTCCCGCCCGCTTTGTTCTATTCCTCCGCCCCATGCCATACATTAGATTGTATGGATACGATTTTTTACGGAGAACGGAGGAATGATAATGGAGAAATTTGATATTTACAAGGACATCGCAGAACGCACGGGCGGAGATATCTACATCGGCGTTGTGGGTCCCGTGCGGACTGGCAAATCCACGTTTATCAAGCGGTTTATGGATTTGCTTGTACTGCCCAACATCGCCAATACCTACACCCGTGAACGCGCGAAAGACGAACTTCCGCAGTCCGCCTCCGGCCGGACGATTATGACAACCGAGCCGAAGTTTGTGCCGAATGAAGCAGTAGAAATTTCTTTGGGGGACAACACGGATTTCCGCGTACGCATGATTGACTGCGTGGGCTATCTTGTGCCAGAAGCGGAAGGCCATATGGACGGGGAAACGCCCCGTATGGTACATACCCCTTGGTCAGAGGAACCCATGCCCTTTCTTGAAGCGGCAGAAATGGGGACAAAAAAAGTCATTACAGACCATTCCACCATCGGCATGGTCGTCACGACGGACGGCTCTGTCACAGATATCCCGCGGGAAAACTATGAAGAAGCGGAGGAACGTGTCATTGCAGAACTGAAAGAAATCGGCAAGCCGTTCATTATACTGCTGAACACTGCCACGCCTTACAGCGACGGCACGCAGGCACTCCGCGGAGAATTAGCGGAAAAATATGAAGTACCTGTCATGGCGGTAAACGCCGCGCAGCTGAAAGCGGAGGACATCCGCAAAATACTGGAAGAAATGCTTTACCAGTTCCCTATCCGAGAACTGCGGTTCTTCTTCCCTGGCTGGGTGGAAACGCTGGAGCCCGAACACTGGCTGAAAAGCGGCATGGTAGAAGCATTGAAAGGCGTCATGGAAAAGGCAGATAAGCTGGCAGACGTGCCGGAGGCTGTGGAAGGGCTTGCAGAACAGGAATTTTTGAAAAAAGCCTATACCGACCACATCCTCCCCGGGGAAGGCGCGGCAGATATTGCTCTGACATTCGATGACGGGCTGTTTTACCGTATTTTAAGTGAAACGGTAAACCTTCCCATCGAAAACGATTACGCCCTGATTTCTACAATCCGTATGCTTTCGGAAACAAAGCAGGAATACGATAAAATCGCCGCCGCCCTCAGCGACGTTAAACGCAAGGGCTACGGCGTCGTCACGCCCGTATTTGAGGAAATCACGCTGGAAAAACCCGAAGTATTCAAGCAGGGCAGCCGCTACGGCATCAAACTGCGCGCAAAGGGCGAATCCATCCACCTGATAAAGGCAGATGTGGAAACGGAGGTTTCGCCTATTATCGGGAATGAAGAACAGTCCCGCGAATTTATCGACCACCTGATTTCGGACTACGAGGAAGAACCCGAAAAAATCTGGGATTTGAATATTTTTGGCAGGACGCTCAGCTCCATGGTCAGCGATGGTATGCAGAATAAAATTTACCGCATGCCGGAGGACGCACAGATGAAATTGCAGGAAACTCTGCAAAAAATCGTGAACGAGGGCAGCGGCGGACTGATTTGTATTATATTGTAAGTTTTTGAAAAACATTGTTGTACGCAGAACAGGGAATCTCCCATAAAGAAGATTCCCTGTTTTCCTGTCCTTCCCAAATCAAACTTACATCAAAGGGAACGGTACGACCTTCAAATTCTGTTCCAAAGCCTCCGCAACGACATCTGTTTCAAACCTTCCATCCGTTGGGACAACAGGGATATTCATTTCCCCGTAATGTGCTTTCATATAATATACCACATTTTGCAGATTTAGCTTTCCGTCCTCGGAACCTTCCAGCATCTGCGTCCCAACCTCCGGGTCTTCCGCGCATAGCTTCGTCAACCTTTCCTCGACCCCAGGACCTGTTTCCGCCTGTGCCCATTCTTCCAGCGTCCATTTTCCGTTTCGCTTTTCAAAATCCAGACGGATAAAATCAATCCTTCCGTCCCACAGGCGGAATTCGTAGCCGCTTTTGTCGGTACGAATGAGGACATATTTATCCAAATCCAGCCGTGTGTATACTGTCAACCTGTTCCCTTCCTCCTTCATCTTGAATATGGTCGGCGCGAAAATAACTGTGCTGTGTCCCGCGCCGCCGGTATTCCCGTTATACCGCTCCGAAACCGCATCGTACACCGCGCGGACGCGTTCGTCCTCCCCTGCGCCAAGTATGCTCCATTTTTCATTGGCAGGCGGCTCATAGGTATGGTTGTCAAACGTATACTGTGCCAGTTCGTCTGTATATACGCTCGCATCATACACAAATGGTGCGCAAAGCGTGGAATCCACCGCTGAATAGAGGAAATACCATTCCCCCGGGGTCTGTTCCGTGTCCCGCTCCTGCCCCAGAATGTCCTGGCAGGCAAATTTCATGATATGCCCTTTCAGCGTGTCCAAATCCTCCCCTGCCGCAAATGCGCTCAGGCAGTATTTCAGCGCGGGCTCCCCCATCCAGACCAGTTCTTTGTATTCCAGACAGTCTGTATAGTCCAAAGGATTGGAAGACAGCATTGCTTCGGTGTTTTCCTTCGTGATTGCCGAAAGCAGCCTTTTTACTTGTTCTATCTGCCTATCTGCTGTTTTTTCCATAGTCCTGAAGTACAGCAGCTGTTCCATGCGTTTCTGTGCCTCGGCTTCGTCCAGTTCCAGCAATGCGGCAAGCTGTATCGGCGTATCGATTCCATCATAGAAATAGCGGTTCAGCGCAAGAACAAATCTTTGGAACGTATCCGCATTGCTTGCGAAATACCTCAGGTCTATGTCGCCAAAATACCTCTCTGCCAGTTCATTACGGGTATATGCCCGGATAACTTTTTCCGTTTCTCCGATTTCTGAATTCATAAAACTATAATCGAAATAATCTGCATTATCTACCAGTGCAAAAAATATCATGGCATGTATCATACACCAGCGGTCATCTATGACGATTTCGCCCGCCTCGTTTTTGTATGCCGTTTCCGGCGTTACCGTCCAATCCAGATACCACCTTGTACCATAAGGCAAGGATTCTGTAAACAACTCCATGCCTTCCTCACTGCGCGTCACGCCATACGGCAGGGGAAAAAGCCCGAATATTTTTCCGACGCCGCTTGCATTGCCAACATAGTCCAGCTTTGCGTTATAAAGCTCCCGCACTTTTGCCTCCGTATAACTGCCGTATACAATGCCCGCGCCAGCCTCATTCAAAAAATACGTCATGCGCTTTTGCGCCGCGGCATTGTCCAGATTCACCAGTTCATGAATTTCCCGCGTGCTGTTCCTCCCCTGATAAAAATATTTGTTCACTGCCTGAACGAACGCACGGAAGGTTTCTTTATCCGCCGCAAACTGTCGGAGGTCTGTTTCCCCGAAATAGCGTTTCATATAATCGCGGTCAAAATGGCTGTCAAAGCTATACTGTTCCCTATTTTCAACCAATTCGAATAGTACCCCATCTATATCTTCCACCAAAGCAAGGAACAGCATCGCATGAATTTCTCTCCAACGGCTATCCTCATAACTTTCCCCTTCCAGTGTATAAACTGTTTCTTTCGTTTCCTCCCAATTTACGGGAAACAGCAAAACATCTTGGGGATATTTCAGGGTATCCCGCGTAGCTATGTCCCGTGGACCGCCATACCTTGGCTGCTCCATAAAGGAATAGGAATCCTTCCTTTCATATTCCGCGCCTTCCGGCATTGGCATCAGTTCCAACAGGTTTATGATAGATGCATTGTCCTCCCACGAAACCGGCTTCGCCTGATACATCGCCGTCACGATTTCCTCCGTATAATCGCCGTACACAATATCCGACCGTTCCGCCTGGCACCCGACAAACGCAGTCCCACAGCATACCGCCAGAGCCGCCGCCGTAAACAGCGCAGTCCCCCGTTTTTTCACGCTCATATCGAAAATGTTTTCAAACCGTGTTTTCAGCTCCTTTTTCCCGCCGGAAAATGCCGTTGTCAGTACAGCGCCGTTCTGCTGTCCTTCGCGTACTGTGCGCAGTATCGCCATGCTGTACGCCTGCCGTTCTTCCAGAGAGCAATCCTGCATGACGGAAACATCGCAGGAATATTCCATATCCCGCTCCGCAAGCCGTGCCATCCAATGCACAAAGGGATTGAAAAAGTGAATCGTCCGCGCCAGCAGGAGCAGTGCCTTGAACCACAAATCCCGCCTTTTGCAGTGCGTCAGCTCATGCTTGAGTATCAGCCGCATATCGCCCGGCTCCCTGTCCTCGGAATTGATATAGATTCCCTGCCGGAACAGACCCATGCAGAGCGGGCTGTGCAGTGCGCCGCAGAAATACAGCACAGGGCATTTTTCCAGCCCCATATTATGGCAAAGGCTGTGATAATCATCCAACAGAGCGCTATCCCGCACCTTCCTGCTGTTCCGCTTCAGCATACGCCGGAAAGCAGCGTATTTCCAGCCCTGCCAGCCCGCAAACGCCAATGCGCCCACAATCCAGAACAGCCAGAGCCTCTCCGCGGCGAAATCCTGAAAACCAACCTCCGGTTCTTCCTCTGGAAACGGCAGGAGCATGTCCTTTGCCCCGCCTACCCACTGCGATTCAAGGAGATGGAGTTCCCCTGCTGATTCTGTGGGGATTGTTTCCGGCTTCCCCGGTGTTTCCGGCAGTTCCGCAGAAATTACCGGAGCAGGCAGGTTCACGCGCATCCCTTCCATGGGCTCTGGCAGGGAAAGCTGTATCGGCACGACGACCCACAACAGGTAACGCCATTTCACGCCGTAACGCCTGCCCAGCAGATTGGAGCAAAGCCCCAGCGGCACGATAACAGCAAGCGAAGACAGCGACACTTCCAACAGGTTTCGGAATACAGTATCCATCATTGCCCACCTCCTGTCTTTTCGCGGATGAACGCCGCCAGCTCGTCTAAATCCTCCTCTGAAACGGAACGGCTTTCATAGAGCGAAGCGACCAGCTTCGTCAGCGAACGGTTATTCATTTTCTCCAAAAACAGCCTGTTCTCCACAGCTAAGTAATCCTTTTCCTCCACCAGAGGACGATAAAAACGATTTTTGCCCTCTTTATGACTCTCCAGAAAACCTCGGCTGATGAGCCTGTTTAAGAGCGTCTGCAAAGCCGACACGTTCCACGGACGGCTCCGCTCCAAAAGGTTCTTAATTTCCGATGTGGAAAGCGTTCCGCCTTCCTCCCAAATGACTTTCATGATTTCCAGTTCCGTATCCGGCAGGCGCGTAAATTCGTTCATAGCATTCAACTCCTACATTTGTATGATTTACTATATCATACACTTGTAAGAGTTCTTTGTCAACACCTTTTGCCCTCCTGTTTTCCAAAAATATACTGGAAATTTCTGCATATCCCCTCTTGACAAAGGGACAGGGGCAGGGTATCATATGGGTGTTCATCGGAGGGCCTGTAAAAAAGATACGGCCGGATAAGATGCTTAGCCAGAAGGGCTATGTTGTCTTATCCGGTCTTTTTGCTTATGATAGACTTTTTGAGGAGGATTGCGAAATGTATTTATTAAAAGGAAACATCAGGAAATTGTATTTCAAATACCTATCCGCCGCTTTCGGGAGCGCATTGATTACATCGGTCTATGCCCTTGTCGATATGGCAATGGTCGGGCAATACCACGGGCCCGTAGGAACAGCCGCGCTGGCTGTCATACAGCCCGTCTGGAATGTCATATACAGCCTTGGCCTGCTGATGGGGATTGGCGGTTCTGTGCTTTTCAGCATAGTACGCGGCAAAGCAGAAGAGGAAAACGGACGGGAAAACGAATATTTTACAGCGGCTGTGATTGGCGGGATATTCCTTGCGGCTGTCGCATGGGCGGGCATACTGCTTTTGGAACGTCCGATACTGTTGTTTTTCGGGGCAGACGAAAGCTTTCTGCCTTTGGCGGAACGCTATCTTTTGCCCATAAAGATTGTATTCCCCCTGTATCTGTTCAATCAGGTCATTTCCGCTTTCCTGCGGAACGACAACCGCCCTGAGCTTGCCGCGGCAGGCGTGCTTGTCGGAGGGCTGTTTAATATGGCAGGGGATTATGTTTTCGTATTTACGTTCGATATGGGGATATTCGGGGCGGGGCTTGCCACGGCAATCGGCGCCGTACTCAATTTCATTGTTGTTTGCAGCCATTTTTTCTCAGGGAAAAACACGCTCCGGCTGCAAAAACCAGACAGATTGCTCTGTAAATTAAAGGAAATTTCTATGACAGGATTTTCTACATTTTTTATTGATATTGCGATGGGAATACTGACGGTATTGTTCAACCGGCAGATAATGAAATACCTTGGGACGGACGCGCTCTCGGTTTACGGCATCATTATCAATATCAGCACATTTGTACAGTGCTGCGCTTACAGCGCAGGGCAGGCGGCACAGCCCATTATATCCATCAACCTCGGCGCGGGGCAAAACGGCAGGATACGGGAAACGCTGCGCTACGCACTCTGTTCTACCGCGGTTTTCGGTATATTTTGGACAGTACTGAGCATGGCATTCCCAAACCTGTACGTCTATATTTTTATGAAGCCTTCAACGGAAATATTGGAAATCGCCCCCAGCATTATACGGACTTACAGCAGTTCTTTCCTCCTGCTGCCGCTGAATATTTTTTCAGCCTATTATTTTCAGGCAATCATGAAGCCGCGAACCGCCTTTGCCGTTTCCATTTTCCGCGGGTGTATCATCAGCGGCATCCTGATTATAGCCCTCCCCGTCCTGACCGGGGCAGATTCCATATGGTTCGCGATGCTGGCAACAGAAATTGTGACAGCAGTTTATGCCACAAGAAAGATTCTGCGGTTCACAAAAGAACTCCCTGCAGGGACAGCGCAGTAATACAGGCATATTGCAGCACGGGTCATGGTGTCCGGTACGCCGGACACTAATACCTGTGATTGACATATTCGTCTATTACAGACTTCCGTCTTTCCTCCCGGAACACCCCTTCTTCTCTCAGGCATTTCAGTATCAGGCTGCTGGTAGAATGGAGTATGATATTTTCTTCCTGAATGACAATCTCAAACAATTTCCCATTCAGATATTTACTCCGCATTTTCACAAAATACGCCTCCATGCCCCTGAAATCCAGCATACGCAGGGCGGCAAGCGTAGCGCGGTCTTTCCTGCTGTAATAATAATTGCTTTTCTCCAGATAATCCCGTTTCAGCTCATATTCCATATCGCGGGCAGTGCTGACCGTTTTCATTTCCTTTGCCAAAGCGTTATAATACTGATAATTAAACAGAGCCTTTTCCAGTGTGTCCATATTGCGGAAGGGGCCAATATCCCCATAGACCACTGCCTCATAGTTACGCTGCAAATATTCCCGTTTGGTCATATCCCCCTTAGCGTACTGGTCTATCAGGCTCTGTCTGTATTTGAAATATTTCTGTATTGCATTCATAGAGCTGCCCTCTTTTCCAACCATTCCCTGTGGTATGCGCCCCCGCGCCCTGTTACAATAAAGAAAGACAGAACGCAAGACGGGGAGGATACATATGACTTTTTTAGATTATTTTCAGCAGACCATACAGCCACAGCTGGCGGCAATCGACCTTTTCCTGAAAACGGAGGAACCGCCCTATGCGGCGCAGACAGCCGCCGTTCTGCTCGGCATTACATCGGGCGAAATGGAGAAGCTTCTCGCGCAGGAAAAGCTTTCGCTCATTACAAAGGGCGTATTTCTGCGGCTGATGCGGCAGGGTTCATCACCGTTATGCCGTATGCTTGACCGCGAAATCCGATGCGGCTCACCAAAGCACTATACACCGGCAGCCATAGCCTATATTTATGATTTGGATATCGGCGAAGTCCTGTCGGCAGCGGAACAGCTTGGCGAAAACACATTCGAAAGCGGACGGCTTTCCGAGTTATTCGAATACATACAGGTTCCCGACCGTGTATACCGGAAATAGAAAAACGGCAGAGCACGCCTGTTCTCCGAAGGAAAGCCCATAAAAAAGGCGGCTTTATGGGTTTTCCTCCAAATTTTCGGCAGCCTTTCAGACGGTATATACAACATCTTCTGCCAGTCCATCTGCCGTTTCCTTTCCCAGAAGCAGCTCCACAATTTTCAGTCCAAAGGGAATGGCCGTCGCAGGACCGCGCGATGTCACAACATTCCCATCAGCGCAGACGCGCTCCTTGGAAGGCGTTGCACCAGTGAGATGTTCCTCCATGCCGGGGTAAATGGTTGCCGTTCTGCCCTGCAAAAGTCCCAGACCGCCCAGCACCATAGGCGCAGCACAAATCGCGCAGACCAGACTGCCTTTTCCATGCGCGTCCGTCAGCAGTTCTGTAAGTCCCTTATGCTTTTGAAGGTTCAATGTGCCGGGCATACCGCCTGGCAGTATCAATGCGTCCGCATCTGTGAAATCGGCTTCCTCAAAAAGAACGTCCGCCGCATAGGTTATCCCATGCGAGCCGGTCACGCTTTTCTCTCCGGAAACAGAAACAAATTTTGCATCAACACCCACGCGGCGCAGAAGGTCAAGGGGGGTGACAGCCTCCATTTCTTCAAACCCTTCCGCCAAAAAAATATATGCTTTTTTCATGAAAATTCCTCCTTTGTTTTTGCCTGTCAAAAAGGCTCAGGCTGCACCTTCAAGCCTTTTTTGCGGGACTGTCGATATAAAGGGACTTGTTCCATCGGCTCTCTGAAAAATCAGGCTTTTACATAACAGCCTCCATGTTCACAAGAAATTGCCTGAAATCAGGCTGCTTTTTCATTCTACTCCATTTTTCAGGATTTATCAACTGCGCTTTCGGGTATCTGCCGTCTTTCGTTCCGTTATCACCCAATCCACACGGCAATCGAACGACTCTTTGGGCACTTCATCCAACAGCAGGCTTTCCCAGCAGAGCACAGCAGACACGCCAGTGATTTTCGGCAGATAGCGGTCATAATACCCGCCGCCATAGCCCAATCGATACCCACGCCTATCGCACGCCAGACAGGGTATGACCGCCAGCCCGATTTCCTCCGGCGGCACGACCGGTGCGTCCTCCTCTGGCTCCAAAATACCGTACCGTCCTGCCGAAAGGGACGACAGGGACGTAATTTCGCGCGCATCCATCTGTCCGTTTTTCCAGCATTTCGGCACAGCAACGCGTTTTCCATCTTTCCATGCCTGCCGGAAAAGTTCCGTTACGTCAATTTCTCCGCCTGTGGCAACGTAACAAAACACTGTTTTTGCTTTCTGGTATGCCGCAAGCCCCCAAACCCTCCGGCAGGCTGCCGCATTTCCCTGTCTTTTTTCCTCAGGGGAAAGCATGCCCCGTCTGGCTTTTGCCCATTCCCGAAGACGTTTTTTCTCCGCCGCCGCATCCATACTCCGCACCTCCTGCAACATACAAAAACAGGGTCGTTTCTGTTAAAACAACCCCACTTTTGAAAGATATCTGTCAATCAGCTCCAGCTTTGCTTCCGTAGAATAGCCCATTTTCCGGCTGATAAATGAACACAGCAGCTCCATCGTGAACATAACGGCAACATACGAATTGAAAAACGTATTGCTGTCCACGCTGACCGTCAGAATCTGCGTTGCATATTTTGCCAGCGGCGAGCTTGCTTTATCCGTTATCAGAATAACCTTTGCTCCCGCTTCATACGCCATCTGCGCCGCAAGCAGGTCCATTTCCGAATACCGCGGGAAACTGGCGGCAATGATGCAGTCATTTTCCGTAATATCGCAGAGATGGTCGATGACGTTCAACGCAGGGTGTGATGTTTCATATACATCTGTCAGCAGATGTTTCAGAAGCATCAGCATCATATCCCCAACGCAGCTGTTCGCACGGGAGGTTACAATAAATTTCCGCTTGCTCCCCACAACCAGCCCCGCCGCCCGTTCAAAGGCTATGGTATCATTCTGGCTGACGCAGGATTTCAGGTTCTGCATGACATTGGAAAAATAGCTCTCCATAATGTCGCTCTGCCCCAGCTTGCCTATGCTCAGCTTGAGCCGCTCCGAAGGTATGGTAATGCTGTCGGATACGCTGTTGATACGCTCGGTATACGTTTTGCGGATACTGCGCTGGAAATCCATAAAACCAGTATAGCCAAGCGTTCTTGTAAACCGTATCACAGAAGAATCGCTGACATGCAGCCGCTTCGCAATCTCCGTTGAAGTAATAAAGCATGCCTCCGCAAAGTTATCCAATATAAATTCGGCAATCAGTTTTTCTTTTTTCGTCAGTTTCACGCCCATCAGCCGCGCCTGCAGTTCTTCTGTCATCGTTCCAACCTCCGTTTCAAAGCGCCTCGCCCCCATTTTACCTATTATAAACATATCAGGCGGACAATTTCAATAGTCAGAAAGAAACAAACGCAAATGCGCCGCATAAAATACATGTGCCGACCTATTTCACAAGGTTTTCCAGCCGGACAAGCCGTTCGATATCATTCGATACGTATACCGATGCTGCAAGATGCTGGTCATAGCGGATACAGCTGCCTACGTCCGGTCTGCGCGGCGAAATGACAACCTCGTTCAGCCGTCCCAGCGTCAGACTGCGCTCAAACGCCCGCTGGTATTCCTCTTCCAGCACCTGCAAAATATCCCTTGCGTTTTGCAGGCAGACCATGGAAAGGTCATAAACCGCCTCTTTTGACGCACCCCTGATAAAGCCGGGCATAACATACGGCAGTATCAGATTGATGGAAGGTATCAGGTTGCCGTCCTCCTCCGTTTCCTGCTCCACGCTGTCCCCGCCCAAAAACGGATACATGGACGTTTCCACAAACCATGTCCGCAAAGACGGGATAAAATACACGCTTTCGGCTTTCCTGCCCTGTATGTCCATCAGATCCTGCCCACGTCCGGAAAGTATGCCAACAATGATGCGGTCGATTTCCACGTCCTCCGCCTGAAACAGCCGGTTCAGCTCCTTCATGCGGTAACCCTTATGCAGGAGGTCGTCCGCCAGTATGACAGGACGCCGGAAGGATTTTATCATCTTCACCTGTGAAGCCAGCGGCAGGTACTGCGGAAATTCTGTGATACGGAAGGAACGGATATCCGGCCGGAACGCTTTTTCCGTATGCAGTACCTTTGTAACCGTATTCGGAATTACGATGCCCTTCAAAATCTTGCCGAAGGGTACGCACATGCTTTCGCCCAGCTGACGTACAGGGAGCGATTCACGCGGCACGCCATTTGCCTTTGTAATCAAATCGATCAGCCGGTTATGCATGATTCCTGCGTCAAAAGAAATCACCAGTTCGCCGGGATAGAGCTTCGTGAGGGCTGTCTGAAAGCGACAGTGCGCCTCCTTCAGTGTCCGCAGTACACGTTCATTGCCGTTAAACGGCTCTTTCAAAACAGTCTGGACATTATGGTAGAGTGTGACAGGATTTTTCATGTCCACCACAAAGCACTCCCTTGCCCCGCCCGTTTCCAGCGGCAAAAAGCCCTGTCTTTCCAAAACCTCCGCATATTTTTTTCGCACACCGCCCTTTTTGGGGCTGAAAATGGCATAGGTCGCATCATCGCTCAGAGCTTTGGCAAGGGCTTCCGTCAGAAGAATCTGCTCCAGTTCGTCAATCCGCGAATGTTCCCGCGAATAGCAGGCTGTTGCCAGCACAATTTTCCCCGAAGTATGCTCCCTGATATAGCTGGCGGTTCCCATATCGCCAAACTCGCGGTAAAGTTCTGTAGTGGCAAGCGTACGCCAGATAATCGCGCCTTCCAGACGCGTTTCCCCTTCATGATTCAGCACAACCGTCATACGGGCATTTTCCTCCGCGAACGCCTCCAGAAGGGGCGCGGCAGTTTCTGTGCTGCTCAGCCCGCGCCGAAGCTGTTCCTCCCCTTCCCAGCCTGCAGCAAAATGGACAATTTCCACAGCCTCTGTCTTCAAAAGCTGTTTATACTGCGGTTCGCGCAGATAAAGGCTGTTTTCATAAATATAATTCTGTGCCACAGGGTCAATGAGGTTGGAAATATCGCGGTTATTGTCAATGTTTTCCCGAATGCGCGTAGAACTGATGTCCTCAAAATGCGTCGGCAGTTTCAGTTCAACAACGCCGCCCTGTATGGCGGCATAGGCATTGTCGTGCCGCTCCGCGCCGCTCTGTCCGCTTTCCCGCCGAAACAGGATATGCGGGAAGGTATGGATGGAGTGTTCCTCCGGTTCTTTGCGGTAAGAAGAAGCGTTCTGCACCACATCGCTCCCCGCCACCATATAGACCTCTTTCTCCGGAAACAGTCCCCGCAGTTGCTCCAAATCGGCAGGGTTGGCAATGTTTACAGGAATATTTTCCGGGAAAAGATAGATGTTTTCCTCGTTCGCAACGGAAATATTCAATATCTTCCGCCGCACCATATGCGGCTGTGTTTTTTTCGACCACGAAAATTCGTCCAACGCAAGATAAACCATAAAGCCCATATCGCGAATTTCTCTGGCAATCTCCTTATGCCCCAGCGAAAAGGGGTCGAATGTACCGGGAAAAAACGCCACACGCCCCGGCTCCTGAAAGCAGAGCGCGCCATAGCGGAACTGGTAATCACTGATAAAGCGGTAAATATGGTTCCATGCCATCGTATCGTTGAAGAACGTCAGTTCCGGCGGATTGTCACGCCCACATAGGGAAAGCAGTTTTTTCCCAAGGAAAGCGAATATATCCTTTTTCTCCTGCAATGAAAGCGTATCCATACCGAACAACTCATGTCCAATAACATAGAACGCCTCGCGGCTGACGTTTTCCTGATAGCTTGCCACGCCGCTCAGAAGCATGCCCAGCATTTTTTTCCAGCGGGCGCGGTTGATGGCGATATACTCCGGAAAACGACGCAGATAGCCGCCGTAATGCCGTAGCATCACGCCCAGCGTATCCAAAGCAACGCTGGCAATCCTGTCATTCGTGCTGATTAACAGACGACGCAGGTCAATCAGAAATTCGTCCAGCTCCTTCGGGTGGAGGTACATGGCGTATTCCCCGAGATACTGCGGGATATATTTGGAAAACTCAAATTCGCCGATTTCCAGCCCCTTTGTCAGCTCTATGGCAACCTCGTTCCGCTGGTCCCATGAAAGCAAAGGCGCGAGCCGGACGAGCGTTTCCCCTGCCTAATGGCGCACACTGACCTGGTCGCTGGTTTTCAGCAGATTGGAAAGGTGTGTAGCAACGTGCAGCTTCGGCATTGCCACGCCACGCCGCACACGCTCATACAGCAGTTCCATGTTTATAATTTTGATTTTCCAGGGCGTAGCAGATTTCAGGTTTTCCAGAAAAATATCGGAAACTACACGCCCGTCCTCAAAAATACGGTGAAAGGACAGCCCGCTGATACGGTGCAGTATCCCGTAGGCTTCACCAATGAGGTAGAGCAGGAATTGCAGGCTGACATTGCCCCTTGCCGATATTTTTTCCACGATCCGGAACACCCTTTCGCCCGCGTCCTCCATGCCGGAAAAGGTTTCCGCCATATCTTTAAGGGCTAGGAGGGCAGCCGCGCGCAGTTCCAGAGAAACACGCACAGAATATGCCTCCAGAAAATCCAGAAAAACAGCCCTTTCCCCTTCCCCCAGCAATTCAGCCGGCACAGATGACATGGTATCCAGCAGGACAAAGGCGGTGTCCTCCTCCCAGTCCGTTTTTTTGTAATATTCCAGCAAAAGTGCGATGTATGCCGCCCCCTGCTCCTGCTTGCTGTTCTGTGCCAGAGCAGTCACGACACGTTTCAGCCCATAGCCCAGCCAGCGTTTGTGACGGTCTATCATCTTATGGTCGGGCTCTACAATCTGCCGCAGATACCGCTCCCACATATCATGGCTTGTCACCTCATCCAGAACGATATCTGCATCGGTCGGCAATTCCTTGCCATATTCCACGTCATACCGTGCAATGATATTACCGAGCAGGTCTGCCGCCTGTCTGCGAATGTCGCCCTCTCTGTGGAACATCAGTTCATAGAGAAAGCCCAGCGCCATCTGTTTCTGCTTCTGCGTCATATAGGTGAAATATTCCGAAAAAATATTCAGGTAGGCACGGGAATTTTTCCAGTCACGAGTGCTCCGCGCCGCCTCCAAAATATCGCCAAATGAGGTTTCGCGGCTCAGCTTATGCATCAGGCGGATATTATGGTCAACTGCCGTACGTTTGAAAGCCTCTACGGTTTCCTCCGCCGTCAGCAGGGCGCGTTCCTTCTGCCGGACAGCTGCCAGTCCTTCCTCCGTCAGTTCCACATTCACGCCCAGCGCACACATATATTCCTCAAAATCCTCAAGGCGCGAATAGACATGGCGGTAACGTTCTTCCTTTGCCGCGTCCACATTGTCCAGCTTATCCAGAATAACGCGGAAAGAATCTTCCAGAGTATAAAAACCCATGATTTCCCTGCCGTTTTCATAGCCCTTGCTTTTTACGCGGAAATCAGCATAAATCAGCAGCAGAGATTCCACAGTCAGGTTTTCCAGCTCCAAATCCCACGTGGAGTGGTTCGCGGCAATATGCCCGATGTCTTCCAACGAGTGCCCGCGGAACCAGATATCCGTATAATAATAATGCAGATAAGGAATCCGCCTGACCTCACTGTCCCTGCATCCATATTTACCGATA
>OFGA01001662.1_pt1 | contig 14992 bp, 18 predicted proteins | sample 1521471 | NCBI WGS metagenome assembly OFGA01 (sample SAMEA3504086, study PRJEB24116) | mouse gut metagenome | biome: mouse gut; feature: mouse-associated habitat; material: faeces | place: Denmark | collected 2011
CATGGTGGTGAAATAAAAGTGACAGTTACGTGCAACTCCAGCAATCCAGATAAAATTAAAATGGAGTTATATGAGGCTGGCGGAACGAAGGTTCTTGCTACTTTGGATCTGAATCCTAATGGTACAACTACAGGGAGATTTTATAACCTGGATTTAAAAACAAATTACTATTACAAGTTTGTATCACCCAATGATTATAGTGTAACAGGTGAAGGTAGATTATACAAAGATTAGATAAATATGTTTTCGCTTTCAGAATGGAATTACGGATGCGGCTGAAAAAGAATTTATCTGAATGATTCTGCTAATGCCAAAACTGTATTCAAGCAGTTTTGGCATTAGCAATTTAATGGAGATTTTTTATATATATCTGGTATTGAGATAGAACTTTTGTGTATCAGAAACAGTGATATATCATAGCACAATTATCCTCCATTTGCTCACTTTGACAGTGTGCATTTAAAGACGGTTCTAAAAAATTATTGTTAGATTGTAATATTAAAAAATAATGTAGGAGAGTGAAGTTATGCATTATACAGGACAGATTTGGAGACCTCCATATGAAGCATATTCATTACTATTAGAAATAACAGCAGGTTGTACTCACCATAAATGTAAGTTTTGTACACTTTATAATGATTTGCCTTTTTCGTTTAAAATGTCGCCGCTGGAAGATGTGGAGGCAGATCTGAAAGAGGCAAAGAAATATTATGGTTTTGTTAGGAGTCATGTTCCCATGAGAACCTTTTTAACCGGAGCAAATCCATTTGTGCTACAAACTGAAAGACTGCTTACCATAGCGGAACTGATTCATAAGTATTTTCCAAATAATCAATCTATCGGCTGCTTTGCAAGAATAACTGATGCGACACAAAAAACAGATGAGGAACTGAAAAAATTGAGAGCAGTAGGTTATGATGGACTCACAATTGGAATGGAAACTGCTGATGATGAAGCACTTGTATTTATGAATAAAGGTTATCAGTCAAAGGATATTTTACAGCAATGCAAGCGCTTGGATGATGCAGGTATAAGTTATAAATTCTTCTATTTGACTGGTATTTCTGGCTTAGGGAAAGGTGAGCATGGTGCAAAAGTAACAGCAGATATATGTAATCAGCTTCACCCTGAGTTGGTAGGTGCCAATATGATGACAATTTATCCTGACTCCGAACTTTATCGGGAGATTAAACAGGGAAATTGGAGAGAAGAAGCGGAAATAGAAAAATATAAGGAAGTAAGGACTTTGGTAGAAAACTTGCAGATTCCGGTAGAATTTGCAGCATTAGGAGCTTCTAATGCATTTCAGTTACATGGAAATTTGCCAAAGGATAGGAAAAAATTATTATCTACATTAGATAATATCATCAGTAATGTTAATGAGGAGGAGTTAAGAAATTATCGAAAAAATCTTCCTCATCTATAGGAGGTATAATTGTGCATTTTACAGGAAGAACGTGGAGACCGCCATATGAGAAATTTTCAGTAATAATACAAGCAACATCTGGCTGCACTTATAATAACTGCAAATTTTGTAATCTCTATAAAGAGGAATGTTTTAGGATGTCTCCCATTGAGGAATTTGAAGAGGATTTAGCAGAAGTTAAAGAATATCAGCCATATGCAAGAAGGTTATTCCTTACAGGAGCTAATCCATTCGCCATGAGTTATGAAAATATAAAACTTAGGGCATTAACTGTAAAAGATTATTTAATTAAGTGTCAAACCATTGCAATGTTCGCCAGTATTAGGGATATTAAAACAAAAAGTGTGGAACAGTTAAAAAAACTACGGGCATTGGGGATCAATGGATTGAGCATTGGAATGGAGAGCGGTGATGATGAAACACTTACACTGGTAAATAAAGGCTATAATTCTAATGATATCGTGGAACAGCTTGCTAAACTTGATGAGGCTGGAATTGAATATTATCTGGTGTATATGACAGGGTTAGCAGGAAAAGGAAACGGTCAAAGAAATGCGATCAATACAGCGAATGTTTTGAATCAAATCAGCCCTTATTTTGTTCCCAATCCATATTTTCTGCATATTGATTCATTAACTCTTTTTCCTGATACGGAATTATATCAAATGGCACAATGTGGAAAATTCATTCCGGCAGGAGAAAAGGAAAGATTAGAGGAACTTATAACTTTGGTTGAGAACCTGAGATTAAGAACTCGTTTGCAGGCAAATACAGTCACAAATTATAAGCCGATTACAGGGTATTTGCCAAAGGAGCGGGAACAGGTAGTTGCAGAGCTGAAGGCAGTGATTGAAAATACAAGTGAAGAAGAAATGTTAGAGTATCGAAAAAGCCTAAATTCATTAGGTATGGAGTAATGCACGCTAAAAGGATTTTTAACATTTATGGTAGCTAGATTTTGGCCAATGAGTGAATACTTGTAGTGCATCTTGAAAAGTAAGCTATGATAAAATAGCCATGTTGTATGAGAAAGCCGGCGTTTCATATGAATAATGGATTATTTTACTCCAAAACAAAACATAAGGTGAATGTTTTGCCTTTATAGTGTTTGTATGCTGGTTAAATAAAATTAAAAGATTTGAAAAGGAATATTGCAGAGGGCAGTATTCCTTTTTTATATATTTTTTTAATAGTGAAACCAAATTCTTCTCAATAACGTATTGATAAAAAATTTGAGCAGATAGGATTTGGAGGAATGGACGAAAAGAGCATACTAAAGAGGTTACGGAACAGGGATGAAAAAGCATTTGAAGAAATAATTGATTTGTATAGCGCTTATGTCACTGCCATTGTCAGAAACCTATTAAGCTCAAAGGGAACAAAGGAAGATGTGGAGGAGGTGGTTGCAGACACATTTATATCACTGTGGAATACGGTTGAAAGGATCAATTATGAAGAATACAGCAGCATCAGGGCATACATAGCAGTTATCGCAAGGAATAAGGCGAAGGACTGGCTGAGAAATGCCAAAATGCAGAATCTACAGTTAATGGATGATATTCTGATAATTGATAACAGCGTGGAACAGCTAGTAGTCCAAAGAGAACAGCAGAGGATTATAGCAAGGATTTTAAAACAGTTGAAGCCGCTGGACTGGAAGATTTTTGTGGCGTACTACTACCAGTACAAAAAAGTGAATGAGATTGCCAAGGATCTCCAGATGAATCCACAAACGGTAAAAACCAGACTGCGGCGTGGAAGAGAGGTGCTAAAAAGATTTCTGATTAAAGAGGGATATGAAAGCAATGCAGATTAGGATTAGTGATATGCTTGATAATGCTTCAGTATTGATTGAAGAAAACAGGGAAGCCAGAAACACAACCAACAATGACAGGATCAAGAAAATGGTGTTTTCAGAAATTGGCTGTACACCAGAAAATATTGTGAAAAAGAAGGGAGAAAGAAACATGAGAAAAAAGATATTGAAGATTATGAAATGGGCAGGTTTGATTTTGCTGGGAACTGCTGCAGCACTGATGGTCTGGAATTTTATCTGCAGGCAGGCAGAGCGGCCTAAAATACAGGCTGCATACGGAACGGTTATCGAGGTGCGGGGGCATGTCAAAGGATTTCAGGGTTATTACCATAGAACCGTTTGGATATGGGCTTTCCGACAGGGCTGGGACGGAGCGTGAGATTCGTGCTGTGGTGGAAGAACTGCATGAGTGTACCCAAAAGTTAGGCTGCAATCAGTATTATTTAATGCCACATTCGCCCTCCGGCCTGTATTCCCTGTACTGGGCGAATACTTACCCGCAGGAAGTAAAGGGTTTTATAGGGATTGATCCGTCTGTTCCCAAACAGTCCGATGAAGAGCCGCTCCCGATCAGCATGGCAGCATTGAATAAGTTATCAGCATATTTCCAGAAAACAGTAAATGTTTTAGGAATTACCCGCCTGCTTTCCATCGGGCATCCTGAAAATGCCATTTATGCTGATGCCGTTTATCCATATTCAGAGAGGGAGCTGGAGGTATTCCGCATATTATCCATGGATTACGCATACAGCAAGGATATCATGAATGAAATAAAGCATATGGAGGCTGGCCTGGAGTCTGTGAGGGACATGAAATTTCCTGAAACAGTTCCGGTATTACAGTTTGTTTCAGGGGATAACTGCGAGCTGCTGGAAACATGGGAAACGCTGCACAGGGAGGTCATTACAGAAATGGACATGAGTGAAGTGCTGCGTCTGGAGGGCGGACATTATCTGCATTTTGAAAGGAAACAGGAACTTGTTGAAAAAGTAAGGGAATGGGTACGAAAGGTGGAAGCCGTCATGTGAATTTGCCTTTTTCTGCAATATAAAGTCGTTTTCTGCATAGATAGTGTAGTCGGAATGTATTTTTGCTATGATAGATATGTATGCATAGGCTTTGTACATATAGGTTTTCACAATGGTTAAATTGTTTCTATAAAATTCGGTAAGGTTTCAAAACTCATGGTTACGGGAATGTGGCTTGTACACATCACTGGATCGGACGAAGGAGAGAGTGTGATGGATAAATACAAAGGACTGATAAGTATTTTTTCGGATATCCTTAAAAAATCAAAGGATTACCATATTGCGTATATCTACCAGGTGGGTTATGTGTCCCTGGTCGGTTTACTGAGCAAAGCAGAAGGACAGAACCTGTCAATGATAGTTGACGAAATATTTTCCTCGCCGGAGGTTATGGCGGAAAGCCTGCTTCGCAACTGGCGCTGGCAGTGGTTTTATGAAAACAGGGAACTGCTCCCGCGAAAAGATTATGATGATATTTGCCGGCTTGATGATGAAGTGCCGGACAGCCTGCGGGAGCAGTACAAGCGGGAGATTTTAAGCTGGCAGGACAAAATACAGGCTGTATTGCAAAAGGAAAGCTAAGTCTGCCTGTATATCAGACGTCCGATGAGGGAAGTAGCAGAGATAAAAACAAATACGATTGTTTGGAGCAGCATATACCTTGTATTTTGCATGAAGATGAAAAACAGAGCCAATAAAAAGCTGACAAACATCGTAAAATAGGTTCTCTTAATGAATGTACGGTTTTCCTGTGCATCTACTTCCCGATTTGGATGGTCAACCGGACCGATGAACAGGATCAGTATGGCAGCAAACAGATACAGCGTAAAAGAGATCGGAATGGGGACTGTAAAATATTTTACTGCCAGCAGGGAAGCTGTGAGTATGAGGCAGGAGCCTATAAAACAGGCAAAATATGTTTTCATGTGCAGGCCGCCGCCGTAAGAGCGCATGGGGATGAAAAGCAGGAAAAAGAAGAGGCACTCAGGCAGCATACCTAGAAACAGGGCTATTATAATGCTGCATACGGTACTCACAGACAGTTCCAAAAAGCACTGGAAGCCGTACTGGTAGATCTCCGTCATTTCCTTGGCAATAATTTCTTTTTCACATATATAATCTGCTAACCTTTTTGCTAAATGTTCCATGACAGCTCCTTCAAAAAAATTAAAAATCAGTCATATGTTATCCGGCTTTCTCCGAACATGAACCATACATGATGATAATGACCTGAAACAGATTGTCATTGTCCGTTATATCCATTTGTCCATGATAATTTACAACGGCATGGTTTATGGAAGAAAGTCCAAGGCCGTGATGTATGTTGTCGTTTTTGGTGGTCAGATAGTGGCCGATATTATCTTTTTTCCGCTTTGCCTGATAGTTGTTTTTTATGCATAGCTGAAAAATGTCTTTGGCATAGGAAATATCAAGGTATATAACCCCTTTTTCGTCTGGAATATCCCGGCAGGCTTCCAGGGCATTTTCCAGCAGGTTTCCTAAAATTATGGCCAGATGCCCGCTCTCAAATGGAAGGGATGCGGGTACAAGAACATTGACATCAAACTGTATGTTATCTTTTTGCGCTGCGGCATATGCATTGTTGATTAAGGAATCTATAACAATATTACCGCTGCGGGAAACTTCCTCCGGACGATTTCCGGCGCCAATATCCAACATTCGCAGTATGTATTCCTCTGCATCGCTGACCTGCCCCGTCTGAACCATTCCAAGAAGCCCGGAAAGATGATTTTTCAAATCATGCCGGATTCTGCGTATTTCAAGATAGAGGCTTTCACGTTCTTCTGCCTGCTGACTGCAAAGCTCCAGCTGCTGCGCATACAGTCGGTTTTGCTCACGCAGTTCGGCGTTCCGGCTGATCCAGTCGTAGACCTCAAAGATAATATAGTTTACAATAAGCAGCAGGAAACTCGCTGTGACGGAGAATATCATATACTCATTATGAACAGCCGCAATAAGGAATATATGGTGCATCACATAAATGCTGCTGACTGGTATCAGCAAAATGCTCAAAAAGTAAAGCAGGGGGATTTCGGAATAGTGCTTATCCTTGATGCAGTGGCTTATGATGACTGATAACAGCAGCATACATATTTTAGATATGAAACTTCCGGCATCCTGAAGCGTTCTGGAATCAAAACCGGCAAATGTCAGTACCATCATGACAATGACTTCCACTAACATCCATACTGTGCATATCAATAAAGAAAATATACAGCGTTGCTTAATGCTTTTCTTACGGGTAGCCGAGCTGATCATAAATATCAGCAGGACGTTCCCGACCAATAACAGATGGGGAGGGAACATGGAACTGATATTGCCTGCGAGCAGAAAAACATAATATACGCCCCACTCTATGCAACCTTTCAAATTCCGGATCTCCGGTCCCCAAAATACATTCATGTATTTCCGGATGATGAGGAGATGGAGCAGCGACAGGAACGGTTCTGATAGTATCGTTAAATATTCAGTCATGCTTCTATGACCGCCTTTCCGCCTGCAATTTTACAAAGCTACTGGCGCACTTCCTTTTGCCGGTCCTCGCTGATTTTCAGTTCCATTTCCTTCCCCATATAGCTGATAGTAATATTGACAAAATTCATTTTCTTAACATGGTCGTAATTTACCAAAAAGGACTGGTGTATGCGCAGAAAATACTGCCTGCTTGTTGCCAGTTCCTTTTCGACATTATTGAGCTTTCCGTAAAAATGTTCATCAGAGCCGTCTTTCAGGTGGATATAAACGATTCTGTTGCTGCTTTCAAAATAAACGATGTCCCTTACGGACACTTTCCGTATTTCCTTGTTGAATGTAAATTGATAGAATACTTCTGTCTCATTGACGCGTTTACAGGATTCCTTAAAATAGCGGGCAAACTGGACAGGGTTTAAAGGTTTAGAGAGAAAGCGGAATGGCTCCACTTCAAACAGTTCCTTAAAATATTTATCATAACCCGATACATAAATCAGCAACACGGTCCTGTCTATCTCACGGATGTGCCTTGCGGCCGTTATTCCGTCTACCTGCTTCATTTCAATGATTATTTTCTCTGCTCTCATAATGTTCTCCTTTCTTTTATGCAAATTTGCTTTTATGGTAATACTTCCGGAAAATCTGCAAAAGACATCTGTACACCCAGCACATCCTCCCAATCCACGCCAATATAGTCCAATACTCTCCCCCATCCATACTTATTCCCGGTATCCGGATCCGTACAGCATCGGTACATGTAAAACTCCCATTCCTTCGGGTTTCGCTCCCGGAGCTTATCAAACCTATGTGGTCTTTCCTCCATGTGTATCCCAAACCCACACATACTGCATCCTGTCCGCCTCGCTCCGGTCGTTTCCAGATTCCCCTTGCCATCTGTGGCAATTTTCCCATAGATCTCCGGTATAATACTATCAACCGGCTTGTAAGGAATGACGTTCCCGTTCTTATCTCTGCTATAAGGCTGCTCATAATATAAACGTTCAAATACCTCTATGTGTTCGTGGTACCACTTGTCCATCTCCTGTGCCAAAGTGAGGATGTCATTCCGCAGGTACGGAGCAAACGGCGCGGATCTCATTACTGTCTTTCCGTAATAATTACAGCCATGGTCTGTAAGCGCTTCTTCTCTCTGCCCTCCTTCAGATGCCATCATTCCCAGAAAAGGAAAGCTATTGTGTTCCCGCGCCCAGTCATCACACGGTTTCTCTTTTAACCAATAACAACACTCATTTGACACTTTAAAGTTTGGTCTTTGATAATGGACGCCCTCATTCTCGTTTTCATATCCTCCGAATAGCTTCAGCCATTTCTGAGGCAGTCTCATCCGGCTATTCTTCGCATAATGACCGAGTTCCCCGCATTCACCTGTAATAATCGCATGACGGACCGTCTTATTCTTTTCACTCGGATTCTGCAATAGTGCAATCTTTCCCGCTATGCGTTTGCTAATCACAGGAAAACCAATCTCATTGATTACCTGTACTTTTGACTTGTACGACTGCAGGATCGTTATACCAAGTGCCTTATGTACTTTCTGTATGCTCTTGTCTTCCAGCCCCGATACTGAGATAGCCGGGACATCTATCCCGATAGATTTCAGGAATACATGCAATGTAATGCTATCCAATCCTCCGACAGATACATGCGCTTCCTTCCCTCTTTCATCCATCTGATCTACAAACTCATTTGCTCGAAGTTCCGAACGCTTCTTCTTGACTGCATACGGTAATCCCTGCATGGCAACCATACGGGCCCGGGCTTCGCTCTTTTGTTTCTTCCATTCTTCCAGTCCTTTATCCGGTACTGGAATCTCTTCATCCTCTACACTAAGAAAATCTAATATCTCTTGCATGTTCTAAAGAAGCCCGTGTACACGTCACCCCGGCCGGAGGCTGGCTCCTTTCTATGTCTTTACCCCTCTTGATCTGCTAATCTCCCCCATTAATCATCATCTGTGTTCTCTTCATATTCTTCCTTTGAAATCATACGCACACATTCAACCGGAATTTTACAAAACTTTGCTGTATTTTCTGTCTGTTCTGAAATATACACTTCCATAAGCTCTTTTTTATTAAACAGATTATCCTTCTCATAATTAAGATGGTTGAGTTCTATAGCTGTACATAAATAGCCTATCGAATCCTCTCCGCCATAAATATATGAATCTTTTATCTCGAAATAAAGTGAGAGTTTTATATTGAATTCCATCTCTAAACCTCCATTTAGTTTTCTTTATACGGAGCCGGTAATGGCATCCATGCGATTACTTTGTAAAAGTTTCCATCCCTGTACCATTCTCCACTGCCGGCATATTTCAAAAATGTCGGTTCTTGTGCACCAGCAATCATAACAATATATTCTGGATATGTATCCGGTTCAGATAATCCATAAAATGTGTCGGGTATAGGATTCTCTGGTAGCCGTTCACTGCAGGGGATCCATTTATGTTTTTTTCGTTCCTCTTCTAACAAATTTACAAGCCGAAGTTGATTACTACTAAAATTAAGACCCTCAATCTCTTCCGGTGCAAGGCCTGACTCCTTGTATCTTTTTAATTCCGATACCAACTTATGACATCTCTGCAGGACAGACATTGTAAATATATTATCTTTTTCTTTCTGGCTTTTTATAGCACATTCAATTTCTATCAGATCTTTTTCTATATCTCTTTCCACGTTTTCCTCCACTAAAACCCGATTTAATGTTCACATTTTTTACACTCAAATAGTATTTCTAATATTTTGACAGCATTATCAATTCCCCAATAATCTTCATTATCCCATGCATCATCGTCTTTAACAAACCAATCATGCCTAATTTCTTCTATGATGTCATGCGCCCTCTGTAATACCTCTTTTTCATCTTTATTGACAGAAAAAGAAACATTACTTGCACAACATACATTTGCCATTTTTCTCCTCCACTTAACTTTCAGTCAATCCAACCTCAACTCCATCTGCTTCATCGGCTCATAATTCATCCAGATCACTTCCCTTTTCTTGCTGCATACCTGTGAATAACAGAAGGTCTCCTCTCTATGCCAGTTCTTCAGCCGGTCATTATACAGATTATTATCATACCCGCTTATAACAACTGGTCCCTTATGTGCTAAAAGTACATCCAGCAAATCATTTTGTCCTTTATCATCAAGCTCACATCTATATTGTTTGCCGTGCCTGGTGTCTAGTACGTAAGGCGGATCATTATATACCAGCACATTAGGATGATTGAACCTTTCTATCACGTCCACTGCCGGCTTGCATTCGATCTGCACGCCCCTGATCCGCTCAGCCGCCTGCATAATCTTTTCCGGAAGATGGCACCAACCCTGTGATGCATAGGCGCGCTCACGGCCTTGTACATCATTTTTCCAGCCTACCTTTTCTCCGTTCGTTCGGAAACCATGCCCCATATTCAGCTTTATGTAGAAATTTACCGCTCTCTCGAAGCTGTCCTCCGGTATCGCGGTAAACGCCTCTTCATAGATCTGTCTGGCATAAGGTGTATAATAAATCTCATGAGCCAATCGCTCCGGATCTTTACGGATCCACTCGAATAAATTTACCACATTTCCATCCAAATCATTTACAGTTTCGATATTGCTTCGAGGCTTATTAAACAGGATTGCCCCGCTCCCGAAGAAGGGCTCCAGATAACTGTGGTGGTCTGGGAAAAAATCGATAATCCATTTTGCAATGCGCCATTTGCTTCCCGGATACTTAAAAATCGCCTTCACTACATCCACCTTCCCTCACACCTTCCCCGGCATAAACCAATCTAGCTTCCGCCGTTTCACATATCCCCAAAACACTTTGTAGCTGCTGTACACCCTGAAATACTTCTCCACATAATCATACGTTGCTTTTATAGACATACCAGAAAATAAAAGCTCCTGGATCCGTGAGTAGTAAGGGTCAAATACGCTGCGTCCTGTTCTAATATCACTCATTTATTAATCCCCAAATCCATACCGATAGCATTTCCTCCGCTCCCATCGATTCACTCAGCTCGGAATAAACCACCAGGTTTTCTGATTCTTCCCATATCCTGTCGTTGACTGATCCACCTGCAGATCCCTCTTCGCCTTCATCAGATCCGCACGCTTGATCCCATTCGCTTCACTCTTTAGGATCACCTCTTCAGAATTCATACGGCCTCCGGCAAGCATACTTTTCAAAAATTCACAGGCTTTCTCGTGATCCGATCTCCCCAGATCCTTTAGACAGTCCTTGATCTTCTCTATCTGTACCGTGTTTGCATTCGCCTTCGTAAGTAATTTTTCGGTACTCCCCGTCAGCATATCCAGCAGCTCTTCGATTGCACCAAGCTTATGAAAAATATTTTCGATTACCTTGACCTCTGCCGGCGATATGGTAGAATCCGCTTCTATAAGGCTTCCCGGTTCCAATCCCAGCAGGATACACATCACCTGCTCCACGCTTTTCGGCTGCTCCCGCGTCTTAGCCAGATTGCTGATATAAGACCTGCTCCTTCCAAGTTCCAGGCTGAACCCCTCCTTCGTCTTTCCATTCCTCGCGATCTCAGCACATAACCTTCCATAATCAATCCTCACTTTTTCTATCATTACGTCTAATCCTCACCTTTTTCCTTCTCCCATAAATCATGTATCGTCTGCACCTGCGGAGCGAACCACAGGAGAAGATCAACAATGTCCGCCCTATTTCCATATTCTGACTCGATCTTCATTGACCGGTTATTATATTCATCCATATTATGATCCGTAAGATACTGGCTGAAATTCTTCGCACATGCATTATACATATCTTTCACCCGTTTAATTTTATCCGGCATACCAACCTCCACAACGAACCTTCTGCCCACAATGCCCGGGTATTATGTAAATGGCGTCTCGAACTCCCATTCAACCCAACTATCGTTATTCTTATCCCATCCATAATCAAATCCCAGCTCATCACCATCACCATAGATCCGCTTAGACTTTTCATCGTAATCCAACACAAAGCCTTTCGTCTCCGTCTTTCCAAACAAACGGTTCTTCGATACCTTCAGCAACCTCTGTCCCGGATGCAGGTCCTTCCCCTTTTCATAGGCAATCGTGATCGTCGCAAGGTTCGAGATATCCCCGCTTCCACTGATCTCATCGTTCTCATTCGCAGTAAAATTATTTTTCCTCTTATGCGCCACCAGAAAGATCAGCACATTATATTTCAGGGCTATCCTCGCCAGCTTCTTGACAAAAAGACTCTGCCGGTCATACTTGTCAAAGGCATTTCCTCCTTCCAGATCCAACGCTGTCATGAGGTTATCCAAAAGGATCACATCCACGCCGTACTGCATGATCACATTTTCCGTAATAGCCAGAAGACTCTCTTTTTCATCACCCTCCACGATCCGATTATCATACAGGAAACATTTCCCGCGGTACCAGTCCGCAATCAACTGCCTGTTTGTATCAGACACCTTATAATTCCTGTCCCCCCATTTATTCTGGTACTCCGTGATATGGTTCCATCCGGCAATCTGAAAATCGATCCAAGACCGGAAAAGGTAATTCGGCAGTTCCCCGCTGTAAGCAAAACATTTATGCCCCTGATAGACCGCATTTACTAAAATCTGGCTTGCAAGCGTAGACTTCCCTTCCCCAGGTTTCCCCGATATCAGCGCCACTCCGCCGAATGGGATTCCCCCATAGAGCAGCCGGTCCAACTGCCGGATCCCTGTCTGAAGCTTCGGAAGCTTAAATATATCAACATTCTCCACCTCCGCCAGGTCGATCACACTCCTTAGCGGCACCACCGCTGCATTTTTAATACATTCCCTGATCTGCTCCGCCCCATACTTCTGCAGGATCTCATTGGCATCTTTACAGCCCCGGTAATCTTCCTTCCGTATGTGCTTCACTGTACATTTCAGCCGTGATGACAATTCATCAAGCAAAGTGATCCTGCCTTTTTCGTGATCACCGAAAACAATAACCTCCGCAAACCGGTTGATCCAGTCCCAGCAATACGGGACCCAGGTGAACCCCTTCGCACCCGTCGGCACCGACACCGCATTCTCTATCCCGGCCGCTGCTACAGAAAGACTGTCAATCTGCCCCTCTGTAATGATCAGCCGGTCAAATTTATCATTGCACTGCGCCATTCCAAACAGAATCGGCTTACAGTTCGCCTCACACCATTCTTTGTTCTTATCCTTCTCCCTGTCAAAATCCGTCTTCCGGTACTTCACAAACTGCATCCGCCCGGCAGCATCTAAAAACGGGAAAACCAGGATGTTCGGGTGCTCCGTCTGCACAGTGATCTGATATCTCTTTATGACATCCTCCGAAATCCCTCGTTCAGTCAGGTACTTTACTGCCTCCGGCTTCGGCCTGATCGGCTCTTTCGGCGTCTTCATCTTTCGGAACTGCCGCCTTGGACGGTAATACTCATCCACCTCATTCCCAAGAGAAAAATCAAAATCCCTGGAAAGCGTCAGCATGTTCCCGGATACCCCGCAGGACCCCCGCAGGCATTTGAACTGGCCCGTCTTCAGGTTGATTGAAAAGGTGTTGAGATTGCCCCTGGAAGGTTTGGGATTGCAGTAAGGACATAGACGAAAGGACAACTCACCGTTGTGCTCCCTTGTCCGTGCATGGATATACTTTGCAAAATCAAACGCATCCTGCTCCTTAAACTCATACATGCCTATTCCTCCCAGCCATTAGGACCATACTTCCACCATTCTTCGTCTTCACCGATCAGCTCCTCTTCTGGATCTGGATTCGGATCCGTCTCTTCTGCCTTCGGCGCTTCTGGATGTTTCACTTCCAAATAGTCCTCAAACACACATTTCTCTAAAAAATTGTTCGGCATGAACATCTTGTCACCAGAATCTTTTATGTGCAACGCGTAGTTCGTGGCGGCCAGGATCAACTGATCTTCCGTAACACTTCCAGACAGAACTAACTCACTGTAAGCCGTCTCTGCCAGATATCGTCTCTGTTTATTGGGAAAGACAGACCAAAAATCATCGAAGCGCACTACCTGCATAATTTCCTTTCCTTTACTTTTATTTACTTTACTTTCCTTTGCGGTGTTTTTCTTGGATTTACTCTTGTTTTTCTCGGATTTATAAGGGTTTTTCTCGGAAAAACTCTTGTTATTCGCGACTTTAATACAAGATGCAGTTTCCTCTTCATCTAAAAGCCAGATCTCAGCATTCACTTCAAACTGTCTTTTACGTCCTTTAACTGCCTCCTGATAACGTTTCTGTATTCCCGGTGAGGAGATAACCTCTGCCCTCTCCTGTCCGTTGCCGCCATCGGCTAACTCGCATTGTGGTCTGTTATCCCCTTCTTTTTGTATGGTAATGATAGTGTCCGGATTAGTAAGTGTCCTCTTTACGAGTAGTGACCGGCTAACCAAGAATGTCATTACCTGTTCAATAAACCCTTCCGTAAGATGCAGATCATCCATGGCATCATCCATACTCTCAGCATCCCACCTTATGTAATATCCGTTCCGATAGATTTCTGTCAGCAGATAGATATAAAATATTATTCCATCATTTCCATATCTGGAATGAAGCCGTTTGATCCGCTTATCTGCATAAAAGAAATCCGTATCAAATGAAAAATAGAGCAATCCGTCCTGTTTAGGACGTGCCATACTATCCGTCCGCCTCTCTTATCAAAACTTCAATCCGTGGATTCTTTTTATCCACATCAAACTTGTCCGAAAACCCGACAACATACTTCCATCCATCATCCTTCAGCACGCCGCACTGCACAAGCGCATCCTGGATCACTTTACGCCCAAAAGAGCTTATATTGTCCTTATCCCGGCGCTTATTCGGCTCCACCCACAGATATTCCATGAATACTGGTTTCTCAATCTTCACGCCCCTCATGCACTGCCTGATCGCTATGGCAACGATATCCCCGTTGTTTGCCTTCATCTTTGCGCCTTTGTGGCGGTTCGTGCGCTCTGCTGAGATATAGTCGTTCAGATTGTTGAGCGTACCGGGGATCGTCAGTAAATATTCCACGGTATCTCCTTTCCGCTGGCAGTCCGCACATTCTGCCAGCAAGCCGACAAACGCTACATATTGTACAGTTACATTTGTGCGGATGAATCCTAATTAACTAGTATAACATAAATTAAGTTGTTGACAGTTTCAATATCTGGTATAATTCTTAAGGAAAGTATCAGATTCAGAGCAGACAAAGAGAGCAGCTTTATA
>OFGA01001672.1_pt1 | contig 14966 bp, 18 predicted proteins | sample 1521471 | NCBI WGS metagenome assembly OFGA01 (sample SAMEA3504086, study PRJEB24116) | mouse gut metagenome | biome: mouse gut; feature: mouse-associated habitat; material: faeces | place: Denmark | collected 2011
ATTGCAAAAGCCGGAGACAGAATGAAAAATTCCGTAGTAAACGCCTTGAAAAATACCCATTTTGGGAATAAAGCAAAGGGAGAGGATGACGGCTCCCGTCAGTTCAAAAAAGAGTGTTCCCAAAATGACGCGCTTTGTCAGGCGAACCATTCCGCGCAGCTCAATAATATTGAAGCTTTCCTGAATCAAGCCTCTTTCTTTTAGTCCGATTTTCCGGCGTAAGAGTATAGATACGGTAATGCCGATCGTAATAAAGCCCAGACCTCCGATTTGGATTAAACAAAGAATAACGGTCTGGCCAAACAGCGTCCAGTGTGTAAAAGTATCTACGACTACAAGGCCGGTCACGCAGGTTGCGCTTGCCGACGTAAATAAGGCTGCCAAAAAAGAAGTGTGTTCGCCCGGTCGGGATGCAAAGGGAAGCAGTAAAAGAAGCGTTCCGATGAAAATAATAAGGAAAAATCCGCCTGCGATTAACTGCATACCGGAAAGTCGTTTCGTAAAGTTTGAAAACATAGTGATTCATGCCCTTCTATAAAAGAATACTGTTATTATAAGTTTTAAGAAGATTTTTGTCTATATTTTCCGTGTAATTTGTGATACTATTAGAACGTATTTGAATATGGTTTCCTGAAGAACCGCAGGAAGCAGCGTTGAGATACCATGGAAACCTGTTGGAAAATTAATAAAGGAAGTGACGGACATGGAACAAAACATGCCAATACCGGGAACGCGGTATTTTGATAGAGAAGAAAGGCAGTATCAGCTTATGCTTGTGGCAGATCATTCTAAGACAAATGAAAAAATGGCGGTGTATCAGGCGCTTTTTGGGGGATTTGAATATTTCACCGAACCCTTGGGGATTTTTATGACAGAAAAAACAGAAGTGAGTTCTGAGATTGGGAGAACAGGCGGGAGCAAATGGAGCAGACCGGCCGTTTTGCAGACGGAGGCGGCGAATCCGGTGCAGGATCCGATAGCGAAACCGGAAAACCAGAAGTTGAAAACGGAAGACAGTTCTGTATGCCAGCCGGTTCAGCCGCATCATCAGACTTTGGAGGAAGAGATGGCAAATCCGATCCTGCTGGAATTTTTAGATGCGGAAACATTAGAAGAAAAGAAAGCGGAAAAGGCAGGGGATGGATCAGCCTATAACAAAGCAGAGCAGCTCATAAATGAAAAAATGTCTGAATCCAAAGACGGGACAATTTATCTGAATGACACAGATATCCGGACGATTATCGAAGCTGCCCAGGAAGATGATGCAGGCAAAACTACTTTGAAAGATCAGCCGCAGGTTGGTGCGAATCTGGATTTGAAGATATAAGAGGAGGTGAGGATATGAATATCAGCAGTAACAATATGAGAGGACTTTCGCAGTATTCCCTTTTGAATAAACTGTTTTCGCAGAAAAATGGAAATAATTCTGGCGTTTCCAAGCAGGCGGGTGCGAATGTCAGTGGAGGGGTGAAGTATAAGCACAGTTATTTGTATTATAACGAGGATGGCGTTCCATGCTTTTCCAAAGAACACGCTGAAAGATGCCTTAAAGGAAGAAGTGATTACAAAAAAATCGTGCCTGTGTCGGAACAGGTAAAAGCAGATTTGGCAGAAGTAGTGAAGCAGGATTTCATTAGCACCAATGGAAAAGGAATACCAGAGGGAAGCAAAAGGCATGATGTAGTTAATAAGTATTTGAGTACAATTTCTGCAAAAGAGTGTGCGTCCGCTTCATGGACATTGATTAAAATGGCAGGGGATTATGCCACAAGGATGGAAAAATTAGTAAGAGAGAACAATCCGGGATGGAAACCGGGAGACGCCTTTGACACGGGCATTTTAGACCAGCTTGACGGGACGCTCGGCGGGGTGGATTTCAGGGCATAAAATTTGGAAATGGAGGATTTGGTATGTCAGTAAATATTGAAGGAAATGTGGGCCAGACCAGTGCGGCAAGCGGCTGGTATCAGAATGGCAGGGTGGTTAGCGCACAGGAAAAGGAAAAACATGCACCGCAGCCGAAGGCGGACAATGCGGTGAAGGTTTCCATTTCGCAGGAGGGAATTGAGAGCTATCGGAAACAGACCCGTGAAAAAGGGATATCGGGCAGGGTTGTTGCAAAAGGGAACAAGGAGAGCGTTATAAGGCAGGCAAAACAGGCCACAAGCGCACTGTCTGCAAACGCCTATGGCGGCGAACTGGCAGGGGAGCTGAAAAAGCTGAAAGGGCAGAGGGCAGGAAGTGCATACGGCATTGCAGATGAGATGGAGGATTCCGTCAGGGCTTATGCGAACCTTTATGATGAGATCGTGCAGGGTTACCAGGACGACACAAGGGAGCGTTATGTGGAGGATGAAAATTCAGGGACGGGTTTCCGCAAAATGACAATGGAGGAAGAATTAAGCAGGCTTGACCGGGCATTCCAGAAGATGGCGGACAGAGCGGATGCCAAGGAAATGATTGAGGGCGAGTTTAAGAGGCTCAGAACTGAAGGAGGGAAAGGGCTTTCCACGAATGCCTCTAAAAAGCCGCAGGGGACAGATGGAGATGCCCCGGAAACAGCCGGGCAGAAAATGAAAAGGCTGGCACAGGAATGGAGGGATGCTTACCGAGCGTCAGGATCTAAGGAGGGCAGCATGGAGAAAGTCATGTCCCTGCTTAACAGTATGTTCCATATCAGCAGCAAGGCATGATGTGGTGGCTGCAAATAATCCATACATCTTATTCGGCGGAGGCGAAAAAACCATGCGCCCCTGCCGGGGTACCTGTCCGGAGTTATTGCGAGGACGAAATGAATTCAATGAATCGTTCAGACTTATTATGAGGGTGCTAGAACAGTCCTGACCGGCAGAGGGGACGCCGAGAAAAAAACTGGAGGAAATATGCAAGTGAGCATTAAAAGCAGATACGACAATGAGATTTTAGACAGGATATTCCGTTATTTTATGAGGATCGTCTTACACATGCAAAGTAGCGGTATTGAGAAACTGCCATTAGAAAATAATTTTGAAGAACCCTTAAAATCTTTTATAGACATTGCAGTTGGCCTGATTATTGATGGACAGCCGCCTGAAATAGCAAGCCTGATTTTGGATGCAGAATATGACGTCATATTAAACACAGGTGCAGTCAGCGTAAAAACAGCTATGAGCCTGCGGCTTATAAAGGAACTATCATTGCATATCCATTACGATGACTATTATAGTTATCTGCTGTCTACAGATAATTTGTGGGGTAATGAAGTTTCTGGGTATGCTTCCCAGACGTTTTATCCGAATCTTCCAGAAGAGATAAAGGAAAAGTATAAAATTCATGATTTGATAAAGTATATGCCGAAAGAAGCATTCAGATTGGATGATTATTGAATGGAACGCATTTCCGTCAGAAGTATATCCCCGATAATCCACAACCTGACAAGGCAGGGCAGGCATCCCCGGCGTACCGGCAGATTGGGGAAGCGGGGAGCAGGGCGGTTTTGATTGACAAAGAGGCGTTTTTGCTTTGCTTGGATTGGGAATTTAAAAGGTGAGAATATCAAGGGTAAAAATTGTGACAGTGAAAAAAATAAGAAAAGGAATTTCATTGGCCTGTTGTCTGTGTATAGTGGCAGTTCAGGCACCAGCTGCGGAGGTACAAGCAGGCGTGCCGGAACAGGTTCAGCCATTTATGGAGTCTATTGCCAGTTACAGTGCAGATCTGGCAATATCAGATAGCGGATCGGCAAGCGTGACGGCTTATGTGATTGCAAAGGGTAATGCTGCCAGCACTTATGTCAAAGCAACGCTGCAGAAAAAGTCTGAAAACGGCTGGGTGGATGTGAAATCCTGGAAAAAAACAGGAAATGGCGGTTATACAGGCGTGATTGAAACGTATCCTGTATCAAGGGGCAAATACCGGGTAAAAGCAGCCATTCAGGCTGATTCTGAAACAAGAAATGTTATAACTGTAACCAGAACCTATTAGTACACAAGAAAAACCATATATATAGTTATAAAATACAAAAGGAGAAAATATATGTCAAATTCAGACTATACATTTATGCAGGTTGTGGAAGGAAATGGATCTTTTAGCCAGAAGGGAGACACAGGCGTTTCGCAGGGAGTAAAGACTCTGCAGACGTATTTGAAGGAAATTGGATATACCATAAGCGATGCCAGCGGCCGTTTTCAGAGCAGTACAAAAAAAGCCGTGGAAGGCTTCCAATATGAACTGGGCATAACACAGGATGGGGTTGTAGGATCAGGTACCTGCCTGCGTTTGAATACGGTGCATTCATCTAAGTATTTCAATAAATATGGAAAGCCGCTGAATACTTCGCAATGGGGACAAAGTAAGATTCTGTCAGGAAATTTTAATGACACGGATCTTATGGCACGCATTATTCTTGCTGAAAGCGGCTATGAGAATCTGGATGATGAAAAAGGTGTTGCTATAGTAATTAAAAACCGTTCAGTGAATAGCAGCAGATATTGGGAGACATCAGAAAAATATCCAAAAGCATCTATATATGCCCGGGTGATTGGAAAAGCGAGCCAGTACGCTACAGCAAATTCCAGTAATGAAATTGCAAGGGTTCCAAGACGTGGCTATCACGGAAAGCAGGCGGATGGCTTTATCGATCCGGCGTGGAAAAAGGCGGTCAATCTGGCTGGCAATATTATTGATGGGACAAAAATCAGTGTTACCGCATATAAAGTAAACGGTTTAAGCATTTCTTCGCAAACAAAGACCATTAATACAACAGATAATAAACAGTATCTGAATCAGACTGCATGGTCGTTATATAAATCGTATTATGACAGCGGTGATGTTGTTACCTCTGTCCAGCCGCTTGCATTTCTAACTACAGCAAAAAGCAACGTTATCTTTAAAGTAAAATAATCTGGAGAAAATGGAAAATTGTATTCTCTGTGTGCTGCTGCTTTTAGATTTGCGTATGTTGTAATTGTAAATAAATGAAATTTCATCAGGCACAAATCTGCGCCTGATGAAATTGAAAGTATGATTGGAGCTGCATATAAAACGGACGATTGAAAAGAAATAGAATGCTCATTACAGAAAAATGGAAACGGCAGGGGAAATTCAACAGAGATTATGAAAAAGGATACGGATATGTAAAAAATGAATCTTGCAAATTTATTTAAATGATGGTAATGTAGCATAAAATGAAAGCAGATTTATAGATTAGTTAAGAATATGATCAGGAGATGCAGAATGAAAAAAAAGTTTATCATTACATTTTTTGCTTTTTTCTTTTTATTATTGTGTCTGGGTGGTGTAAATAAATATTTTTTTTACCGGGAAGCAGGCAGGACGCCTTTAACAGCAGATGCTAGTGGTACAACAGCAAAAACGAAAGATGTGCCATTTTGGACACAGGGGGCAGAAACGGAGAAAAAACTATTTAAGGGTTTAAATCTGGATGGCATTGGTGATTCGGACGATGAAGTTTATATAAGCATTTACCAGTTTGGCGATTATGAAGAAGACAGGATAACTGTGATGCGGATTCATCTTGGGACTGGGGAAACGATGGCAAAAATTTTTCCTGTCTATGGACATTATGAATTCCGGACAGGGAAGCTGTTTTCTGAAAATAAAAATGCGATTATTTTAGAAACCAGGGTTCCAGCAAGTAATTATGGTGCAGCACAGATTTTTGTAATAGATGTTATTGCAGGGGGGACAGATTCAGACCATCCGTCTGCGTCAGCTGCTGTCAGGCTGGATACAACTATTAATACGGTTGACGAGCCTTTCACTCTGGTATCAGGTGACAGGACACTGGCTTTCAACCTTATCACGTTCGGAACAGAAACCGTTCATGTCAGGAACCGGCCGCTTCAGGGGCTGAAAATATATCTGGCTGATCCTGAAGGTGAATGGCATAAGCGGTATGCAGTTCTTTACTGGGAAGACAGCGAGTGGTCAATCATAGGCGGAAAATAGCCTGGTGTTCCGATTGGCTTTATGTATATAAAATATTGCTTCGAGCAAGTTATGGAATGCCCATGTTTTCCAGAGTGGTTCTAGAATGCATTTGCTGGCTGTATTTAAAAATACTGTAAAAGCCTGTGGTTAAAATTGTTATTTTCAAAAGCACATCTGGGCTGTGTCATAGTCATATGGCAGGCAGCCCGGATGTTTTATATTTGGTGATAGAATGCATGAGGGCATCGGAATCAGCAGGATTGAAGCTGCAAAAAAATTTTTCCTAATATGGTTATCTGTACACCGAGGAATGCAGCCCTATTTCAAAAATATGGTTGACATCTTCTCCGGATTTTAATATACTGGTATTAGCAAATTCGCGAACAAGCAAATGAGCTAAAGTGATAAAAATAAGGATACAGGACGAAAAACAAGAAACAAAACGAAAAAGAGAGAAGAAAAGGTGAAGATTATGTTGTATGCGAATTTTGGGGAATTCATAAGCCAGAAGAGGGCCGGGAAACAGATTACATTGAGGAAGATGGCAGACATGCTCGGCGTATCCGCCCCGTTTTTAACAGATGTGGAAAAAGACAGGCGCAACCCTTTTGGCTTGGAGAAACTTACGCAGCTCGCAAAAATATTAGATTTATCGGATGAAGAACGTGAACTGATGTACAACCTCGCTGGCAGAAAACGGAATGCAGTGGCACCAGACCTGCCAGAATACATTATGGAGAGGGATTATGTCAGCGCTGCACTGAGGACCGCCAGGGACCTGGATGCAGGGGAAGAGGAATGGAAGCAGTTTGTAGAAGAGCTGAAAAAGCGGAAAGGGTAAGAACCAGGAATATGTACAGGCCAGTGATAGCAAGAAAGAAATCAGGGGTGCCGGTATTAAGCAGGAAGCAAATTGATGAGATTGGCAGGAGACTTGTATGGGATTTTATGCCGGGTGCCCTGGAGGTGCCGCAGGAGATTGACATTGATTCATTTGCACAGAATTACCTTGGGATGGGCCAGGATTTCCAGTACCTGTCACACTGCGGGGTTTATCTTGGGATGACGGTTTTCCACGACACGAATAAAGTGCCGGTTTATGACCCGCAGCGTGAATGTGCGGATTATATCAGTGCAAAGGCCCACACTGTGATTATCGACAGGACGCTGCTGGCGGACAGCCAGGAGCACCGGTACCGTTTTACCATGGGGCACGAGGCAGGCCATGAATTCCTCCATAAAGAGTATTTTGATTATGCCCTGTGCCGGAGGGGCGTTTCCGGCCATGCGGGGAAGACGCCAGAGGGGGCTGTGCAGTGCCGCATAGACATGAAAGGGCTGGCGGCAAAACGGCCGGAGACGTGGAGGGACAGGGACTGGATGGAATGGCAGGCGAATGCGTTTTCTTCCGCAATACTCATGCCTGTGCCGATGGTAAGGAAAGTGGCGGAAGGCGTAAGGAAGAGGGGAGCCAGGACGGTTTTTGCAGGCTGTGCTGCTGCTGAGGTTTCACGGGTGTTCAATGTGTCCTTTGAAGCGGCATCGTACCGCCTGATGCAGCTCGGCTATATACCGCAGGGTATCCTGTATGGGCAGCATTGTTAAGCAGGGCTGCTTTGCAGGCTGCGTATGGTTCTGGATGGAAAAAGTATGCAGGCCACGGGAGCCTGCGTATTTTTTTAACTAGATTGTTAACATGTTAGCAAACAAACATATAACCAGGATACGGAGGTGAATACAGCATGGTGAAGGAGTGGTTTATAGATGTGCCAGGAAATGCCCATGGCATAAGAAGTGTTTTGTCTGTAAGACAGAAAAGGAAGTCACAGAAGATGTCGTAGTGCTTCATAAATGCATGGTCACGAAAGAAGACATACCAGTCCATTTAGGAAAAACGGGAAAAACCAGGTAAAGAAACAGCTTAAAATTGAATACCATGACTAACTTGTAAAGACAGCCACTTGGATGTGCTGATATCACAGTAGTTCTGCAATGAAAGGAATGCTTGCGGAATGTTGTGGAATCCGTGCGTTCCAGTGGTTTTTTATTTTTAGTAATGGCAGTTTGCCCGGCTGCGGCCGCAGATGCTTATTTTTCAGGCAGGATATTAAAAATATGCGCCATTCTTGATGCGGGCAGCTGTAAGGCATGCGTATGCTGCGGAGACCCAGTTATTTGATGATATTCAGTTTATGATGCAATTATGCACATCCAGGCATAAATTTTTGAGAAAAAACGGTTTGGGGAAAGCGTTTTAAAGGCTTGTTGCGGGGCAGCATGGTTGCTTCTGCCTGCAGGACGCTGGAAACACACGCCTGGTGCATCTGGCTGCGCGTATGCGGATATGCCGGCAGAAACACTAGCAGCAGAAAATATAAAAAAATCTGACAGCCGAGGGAAGTACTGTTGCTGCCTGTTTATTCTGACGTCTAATAAATCTGATTGATTGTCACAGAATTAACCGATATAATGACATCAGCATATAGAAAGAGAAAGTTCCAGAGCACTTTCTTTTTGCAGAGACAAGTGTTCCGGAACTTTATTAAAACCATGGTTATTATATCAAAATATATAGTAAAATACAATCGGGAAGATGATTTTTTTCTGTAACCAGTGAAGAAGACAGTATCTGTCCATGCTGTGGGAACCCGCTTAAATACAGGGACCACAGGCTGCGTGTCCATAAAGTTGCCGGCGGAGGGAAAGAATGGTATCAGATCAGGCGTTTGAAATGTACGAATGATGAATGCGGAAGGCTCCAAAATGAGCTGCCGGACTGCATGTTCCCTTATAAACATTATGATGCCGGGCTGATAGAGGATGTAGTGGATGGAGTTGTCAGCGGGGACGATCCTGAAACAGAGAATTATCCCTGTGAAGGGACCATAAACCACTGGAAATGGTGGATGAAGATGAATGAGCAGAACATAGAAGGCCGGATAAGATCATCAGCGCACCGCTTCCTGGACTTTGGGGACGGGTTCCTAAAATCCATGGGTTCTTTGCTGGAGGAACTGAAAAAGAGGATAAGCCCCGGCTGGCTGAAGGCGGCTGCCAGGTTTATATATAATTCAGGAGGGCGGTTAGAGCCGTACCCGCAGACGGCCTGACTTGTGCACCTGCTTTTGTTCGCTGTCATCTTTTTTTAAGTGTATAGTTATCTCCAGAAGGAGGTAATGCATATGCAGAAAAAAGAAATCAAAAAGTGGCAGGATGAGGAAGCGCTGAAAAGGTACCGTATGATAGCGCCGCTGCTGGATGAAGGGAAAAGGCGGCAGATGCGGGAAGAAGCCGCCGAAAAAAACGGCATATCCAAAAGGAGCCTTTACCGGTATGAGGCAGGGTATCGGGACAACGGCTTTGAAGGGCTGCGCCCAATGAGCCGGACAAAGAAGAGGATGCAGAGGCTGCCGGATAACTTTGATGAGGTGATGGAGCAGGCAATGCAGCTGAAACGGGAAGTTCCAAAGCGCAGCGTGCGCCAGATCATAAAGATTCTGGAGCTGGAAGGATGGGTGGCGCCAGGGGTTTTGAAACAGTCCACAATGCAGAGGCATCTGTACGAAGCGGGGCTTGGGAAGAAGCAAATGAAGCGGTATGCAGAAAAACGTGAGACGTCTTCCAGGCGGTTCTGCCGTCCGCACAGGATGGAACTCCTGCAGGGTGACATTAAATATGGACCGGACATACGGACAACGGACGGGGAATGGATAAAAACGTATTTGCCATCATTGATCGATGACCATTCCAGGTATATCGTGCAGTCAGAGTTTTATGATAACCAGAGGCAGGAGATTGTGGAGGACACATTCCATAAGGCAGTCTTAAAGGCGGGAAAGTTTGACTGTGCGTATCTGGACCATGGGGTGCAGTATACAGCTTCACATCTTGGGAAGGCGTGTGCGAAACTGGGGATCCGTATTGTCCATGCAAAGCCAGGTGCGTGCCAATCGAAGGGAAAAATTGAAAAATTCCACCAGAAAGTTGACCAGTTTATAGCAGAGATCCGTGTGGCGCATGTGCATTCTGTGAAAGAACTGAACAGTAGATGGAAGGTTTTTTTGGAACAGGAATACCAGAAAGAGGCTCATGCGGGGATCCGGGAGTATTATGAATCTTATGGCGCAAAGGTCCCGGCATGCGGGATCACGCCGGAGCAGGAATGGATGAGGGATGCGAGGGGCCTTATATTTATAGATGTGTCTGTAGTGGCGGATGCATTCCTGCACAGGGAAACGCGCAAGATTGATGAAGCGGGGTGTTTTTCTTTTGAATGCGCCAGATATGAGGCAGGCGCGGCCCTGGCAAACCTGGAGGCTGAAATTGCATATGACCCAATGAATACGCAGACCATCATGGTTTGCTGTAAAGGGACGGAGTCGGTGGCTGCGCACCGGATAGAGATAGGCGCCTATGCGTCAAAGGTTCCGCCTGTGCCTATGGGAATGACGGGAAGCATCCCTGAGACGTCAAGGCTGCTGGACGCCCTTGAGAAAAAATACAGGGAAGACCACCGCCAGATGGCGCAAGTCCTGTCTTTTGAGGATTACGGAAAGGAGGGCGGCCAAAATGTATGAGACTTTTTTTGAAATGGAGCATGCGCCGTTCACCAGGGATATACCGGTGGAGAGGCTTTATACATCGCCAAAGATAGAAAACGCCCTGGGGAGGCTTGTTTATGTTGTGGACCGTCAGATGTTCGCGGTCGTGACGGCGAATCCAGGATGCGGCAAGTCCACGCTGATACGGATGCCGGACGGGAGGCTTGGCAGGGAAAAATACCTGCTTTTGTACCTTTCGGATTCGAAATTGACGCCTCGGTGGCTGTATGCGGGGCTTTTAGGGCAGCTGGGCCTTGAGGCGCATTTTTTCAGCGGGGATTCCAAACGGCTGCTGCAGAAAGAGATGGGGTCAGTCTGTGCGGAACAGAAAAAGAAAGTTGTCTGCGTGCTGGATGAGGCGCACCTTTTAGGTAAGGACATGCTGGAGGAGCTGCGCTTCCTGCTGAATTATAAATTTGATTCCAGCAGCCCGATGTCGCTGGTGCTTGTTGGACAGACGGAGCTGTGGGAGCAGAAGCTGAGGCTGCAGGCTTATACAGCCATACGCCAGAGGATTGACATGAACATCGTTCTGGGCAGGCTTGACCGTGCAGAGACAGGGAAATATATAGCAGCGCACCTGGCATATGCAGGGGTAAAGCAGGAGCTGTTTACCAGCGGGGCGGAGGACGAGGTATATAAGATCTCAACAGGCATACCAAGGATGATCAACCGCGTCTGTGAAAAGACCCTGCTGTATGCATACCAGCAGCAGAAACGTTTAGCGGATGAACATATGGTAAGGTTCGTTGCGGACCATGAGATGCTTGGAGGCATGGAATGAGCGGCGGGCCAGCAGGAGGCATCCTGTTTCTGTGTACAGGCCCTGCGAAATGGGAGCCGGATGAAAGGAGATGGAGCGGGGAAATAAAAATAACCAGGCGCAGCGTAAGCATGGTGGAGTTTATTATTTATGGGAGAAGCAGCTGTATGAACGGCATAGCTGGAAAATATATGAGTGGACAGTATATCTGTATTCCTGATATAAACGTGGGATGCCCGCTGAGCAGATTTTCGGACATATTTTGGAATAAGCAGAGGCTGTCAGCACATATGCAGGAAGCAGATGCAGTAACAACAGCATATGCCCTGAAAGCATTATCTGAATATTTAGGCACAGACTGGCTGTAACAGTATTTGACTATTCGCAAAAATGATATTAGGCGAAGTGTGCGGAAAGAACAGACAATTTAAAACAGAAGGCGGGAAAAGGCCGTCCGGAGAGTTCCGGGCGGCCTTGTTGTGTGAATTATGCAGGAATGAGGAACAATTCTGGGAATGGATCAGAACTGTGGCATCGAGAATTGACAGAAAGTTCCAGACGGAGGTATGGAAAATGTAGCCTGAATGGTTGATATATGCCAGAAATGAACAGTTGTATATACAATTAGCTGTATGTCAGGAAAATGGGAAAGTTTGAGACAGTGAATGAGGTTAAATCTGTGACAGCTCATGAAGTTATTAACAGTAATAAGGCATCGGAGCTTGATGCGGTGATTGCTGACAGTACAAGGGAGTTGGCGCAGTGGAAAGGGACGAAGATGCGCCTGTATGAGTGGTATAAAGCCGGGGAGGTCAGCCGGGAGGAATATATGGAGAGGATTGAAAAGGGCAGGGTTCGGATGGAGGAATTGGAGCGGGCCAGGCGTGGGGCGCAGGCGGAACTGGACCGGATGCAGGAGGTCTCCGGTCCGGAGGAAATATCGGACGAAGAATTGAACGGGCTTTCCGAGCTGGAGGTTTTTGATAAGGACAGGTTGAAGGTGCTGATTGAGAAAGTGATCATTTATGGGGAGGATGCCATGGAGATTGTGTGGAAGGTGCAGAATCCTTTTAAGGCTGAAAACTTTGCTTGAAAGATAGTTTTATTTTGAGGAATGTAGTGATAAAATTGAGCCATGGGCAGAGGATGTCTGTGGCTCAATTTTACTTTACATTGGGAGGAATGATATGTATAAAGGAATCGTTTTAGATAAGGTGCAGACAAATACCTTTCTGTCAATGGCCGCACAGGAAGGGTTGATTTGTGAAAAAGGGAAGACAGATGGAGTTTTTGGAACGGTGACACAGTACACACCTTCGTTACGGTTTGCACGAATGGTTCTTGAACAATTTATTGTGGCAGGTGCAGTTTATGTAGATCCGTTTACATATGGATGTATGGATGGGGAGCTGATTGAAAATGGAATTATTTTACCCTATAAAAAATATGAAGAAGATGTAAAAGGTTTTTTTACTTTCGACGTAGATATCGTTCAATTTATGATGGCAGAGAAAGGGCTTGATATCAAGTATTATACAGTAGATAAAATTAGGGAGATATTCGATGAATGGGTTGAAAAATATGATGAGTTCCAAGAGTTTGAGAATCAATACAATCTTAACTACAATAGAGTTCGGTTTCTCAAAGCATTCCAGCTTGAACCTAAAGAGGATTATACCGGTATTGATATTGACCATTTCATAGAACTTGGTGATTTTGTTTTTCATAATCCTGTCTTTGAAGTGCTTAATGAATATAGGGAGTTATTCAATATTGCTTATCATAATGATTTATTATCTCCAGTGATTGATGCTACGAATTTAGGTGTGGATGAATCCTCCAATGTTGGTGCAAAAATTTCTGTAATGGAAGGAACTGAGGCTGTTAAAATCTTAAAATATACGTCTAAAAAATTAGATAGAATATATACTGCGTCTTCATTAGAAGATAGTATCAAATTGGTGCAAACAGATGAGGCAAAGGCATATAGGCGCAAAGTGGATGAGTGGATATCTGCTTTTTCTGAACAAAACTATGATAATATGCAAATGATAGAAGACGATATTGTTAAAGCCCAGAAAGCGATGAAATTTAAAGGAGTTATTGAAAATATCGGAAAGGTATGTGCAACTAGCGGAGTGATTGCCACAGTGCTTTCGCCATTTTTGCCGCCTGCAGGTGCGATTTCTGCAATAGCGACATTTGTTGGTCTGCCAACAGCTTTTTTTGATCCAACGAAGAAACATTTATGGGCTTCCTTTGGAGTCTATAGCAGATAGGGAAATAACATTAATGTAAGGATTGTTTTTTGAAGGCAGGTATGAGAATAAAATTATAAAAAATTTTTATTCCTTACTTGACACAAGCAGAGCGGGTTGAGGAAGGCCGAGCGCGGATGGAGGAATTGGAGCGGGTTATGTGTGAGGCGCGGGCAGAGCTTGACCAGGTGCGGGAGGTTTCCGGTTCGGAGGAAGTGACGGATGAGGCACTGGAGGGGCTTTCCGAGCTGGAGGTTTTTGATAAGGAGAGGTTGAAGATGCTGATTGAGAAGGTGGTGGTTTATGGGGCGGATGCTGTGGAGATTGTGTGGAAGGTGGGGAATCCGTTTAGGGGTGAAAACTCTGCTTGAAAGATGGTTCCATTTTTGAGGAAGTGGTGGTAAAATATGAGCCATGGACAGATGATGTCTGTGGCTCAAAAGCTATATAAATATATTGTTTGTGAAAGGATATGGCGTGATGGAAGGTAAAAGAACAGAATTGGAAGAAAAAATATATTGTGACGTTCAAACAGAAATAAGAAACTACTATGATAGTAATGATATAAAGTATAGGAGTAATGAAGAACCAGAGGATACCATAATAGATTTTTTATCGTATTTATATAGATTGATTCCTATAACTAAAAGAAAGGTGCATTATTCAAAGGAATTGTCAAAAAAAATTGACTTAAAAGAAATTGATGAAAAACAGGCTGAAATACTAAAACAATATTCAGATGCTTTTTCAGAAGGAAAAAATATGAATGTTTTTTTATCAAACAATATAAAAGAACCTAAAAAGCCCGATTTTTTATTATATACATGGCATTTATATCATTTACATATGAGTGGCAAATTTGTTGAAGATATAAATCAAATGAAAAATAATAGAAGTGACACACAATTACTATGCATAATTAATATGAGAGATGTATACTTTGTAGATATAATATCACATCCAAAGAAAGCGGAAGAATATTTTGATCTACAAAAGATGAAGATAATAAAAGAAAATGGTTGGATGGAAAAGATTGGTTTTTATGAAATAAAAGATATGATTCCTGAATCTTTAGAACCTAAAATAACGGAGATTAATGAAATTTTTGAACTATATAAGCTAGGTATTAATTTGTCATTTGAGTTTGACGGGAAAGCCTATTCCCCGTTAGCTCAAATGAGCCAAGCTAGAAGACCGGTTGATGCTACCCAAAAATTATTTGAGATTAATAGGAAAATATCTAAACTTAATAATGTAACAGGAACATATATGGGGTTTCAATTTGACAAAGAGATTGACGATTTAGTTGGATATGTTAAGTTTGGGACACCATCAGGAGAAGTGAAGTTTAATATTTTCTAGTATAACATAAATTAAGTTGTTGACAGTTTCAATATCTGGTATAATGGACGT
>OFGA01001676.1_pt1 | contig 14936 bp, 13 predicted proteins | sample 1521471 | NCBI WGS metagenome assembly OFGA01 (sample SAMEA3504086, study PRJEB24116) | mouse gut metagenome | biome: mouse gut; feature: mouse-associated habitat; material: faeces | place: Denmark | collected 2011
GTTTGCGGCGTGTGCTGTTCTATGTGCAGGCGTTTGAAAAACAGTTTGTGCAGGAGCAGCTTGACAAATCAAGCGAAGAACAGCGGAAAGAAATTGCCAAGAAGCGGCGTGAATTAGCCAAATGTGAAAAGCGTATTACTGAACTTGACGTATTGTTTCAGCGGATTTATGAAGATAATGTATCGGGTAAACTGAGCGATGAGCGTTTTGCAACAATGTCGGCAAGTTATGAAGCCGAACAGAAAATGCTGAAAGAATTACTTACCCAATTAAAATTGGATATTGAAATGCAGGATGACAAAACCGCAAATGTATCAGCCTTTGTGGAAAAGGTCAAGAGGTATACCGAAATCAAGGAACTTACGCCTGCCATCGTCAATGAATTTATAGACTACATCATGGTATCCAAGAAAAAGGTCATAGACGGAAAGACAGTGTATCCTATTGATATTCACTATAATGGAGTCGGTATTATCAACGCCCCATCCGCTGAAGAATATGAAGAAATGTTCCAAGAACGCTTGAAACAGAAGCGTTCCAAAGAAGAAAAAACGGCATAGCCACAAGACTATACCGTAATTTGATACAGAGATGCCCTCGTACCCTTCACTTCCTTATGTGAAGGGTACGAACACAGCCTCATTTTTTTTTGCCATATTTGCGCATCGCGTCAATTTCTCCCTTGATCCCCCTGCCGAACAGACGCCGAAACAGCCGGTATACCAAAAAGAACGGAATCAGTATTTTGTGTTTCGCCACAAACGGTTCATAATTTTCATACCATTCCATTGTCGGGAACAAACGCCGCCAGATAAAACGCAGCCTGCCTTTCCATATGGAATCCTCCCCTTCCGGCTGCAGTTCGCGCATCCTGTTCTGTACGTAAAATTTCGTCGTACCATACGCGCCCGATCCTACAAAAAAGGAAAGCGTCGCCTCCTCCTGCGCAGACAGAGAAACGCCTCCGGGCGAAGGATTGCAAAACAGCTTTTCTGCAAGCGCGCGAAGCTGGCTGTCAAATTCCGCCATTCCAAGCTTTTTTGTCTCACGCGCAATATACGCCAAATCCATATCCTGCCCCTTAGCGTTTAGATACACATACGCATCCGCCAAAGACCGCAGCCCTACTCCGCTCTGGTTATAATGCTTATAGGTATGCGCCGTCATGTAGATATAAAAATCCTCGTCCGTAAAATGATACCCGTACCCGTCCGGCTTGTCACGAAGAAGCTTCTCCTTGATGCCGCTGTAATAGCCATAAAAGGCAGAACCGCTAAACTTGCCGAACAGCGAAGTATGCATTTCATAATTGTAAACCGGGGGCTTCATAAAAACGTCATGGTTGGATTTACCGCACATTTCTGTTTCATACCCCCGCTTCTGCATTAGGCAGGCCAGTTTTTTCTGGCCGGCGGCGTCATAAAGGATATCGTTGTCCGACATCTGGCGCATGCCATACCTTGGATAAACTGCCTGCAAAACACTTCCCTTTAACGGCATATACCAGATGCCCGCCTGCTCCATCTCTTTTAAAATCTGCTCCCGTTCTGCGTCTAACAGCATGTTTTTGCGGATTGCTTTGGCTTTGGCGTCCTTCCATTTGTTTGTTATGTCCGGATCCGCCGCCGCAAACGCTTCCGTTTCTTCCAGAGCCATGCATACCATGGCGGTCATGCTGTGAAACTGGCACATCCAAAAGAGGCGCTTAAAATCCATCCTCCGTACGCGCTCTTCCTGCGGCTTTATCTTGTGCAGGGCGCAGGCCGCAAGGTAAATCAAATCCCATGCCGTCTGTTCTAAGGCGCCCCGCCCGTTTTCCTGTTTGTCCTGCATACGCCCTTTCCTCACAGATTTAGCGCGCCGATAGACTTAAGCTGTTCTATTATCCTGGCGACGTCTCGTGCAATCACATCTTTCGGCGCGTCGTATTCTTTTGCCATACGTTCCGTAATCTCTTCCACCGTCGTATCCTTTTTCAGGCAGTTGATAATAAACGCCGCCGTGCTGTTGCTGCGCGCCAGCCCGGAGAATGCCGCCGTATCCGAGGATACCAGAATCTGCTCGCCGTCGCTTTCATGTGTGATAAATTCTTTTTTTAATCTCATTTCTACCTCCAATTCACTGCATTCCTCTGTATGCCGTTTCGGCCGCTTCCGGCTCCATATTGCACCCCATGCGGTAAATTCCCGTCTTTGCCGCTAAAACGTCAAGCAGACGCATCGCCTGTGAAAGCTTGGCCGGATCAGACGGGCGGCTGCTCTGCTGCATCAGCATCGGCCATGCATCCCTTGGCGAGACGGCTCCGATATGGTTCTTCGTATCCCGTTCCAGAATACAGACCGCCTTTAACGGGACCGCTATATTCGAACTCAGGCGGTGCTTTCCGTCCCACGGCGTGCCGTATACCGTAACGCCCTGCTCTGTCATGCGCAGCAGCGGCTTATCGTCGTTGACCATCACCGCGCGCGCTCCAAAGCGTTTCCGCCAGAGCGCCGTATGCGTGCTCTTGCCCGTCCCGCTTTTGGCGGTAAACAGATACGCCTGCCCGTCTACCGCAATTGCGGAGCCGTGGAATAAAAGCGTATCATAATCCAAAAGTCCCGCCGAAATCTGCCGGTAGAGCGCGAGCGTCTCTAAATAAGCGTCCGTAAAATGATACTTCGGATCGGCCTTTTGCCGTTCGTATGCAATATTTTCTTCTGTAACCGCAACAAAAAACGCCGCCGCTTCCTCTGTCAGATACTCCCGTAAAAACTGCCTGGTACTTTCATGCAGGACTCTAGCCTCAATCGGCGTATCCGCAAGCTTCACAACAAATCTGATATTTTCCAATGTTTTTTCCTCTGATATTAGATTGCCGCCTTCTGTAAGTTTTATACCACGCAATCAGACGGCGACTTTAATGTAGCATATCTTTTCAAAAAAAGCAATCTCTGCCGGCGCGGCTTCTTATTTCTTGACCGTAATCTTCTTCACCTTCGACCAGCCCGAATAATATGTTTTCCCTTTTGCCTTCTGAAACGTCCGGATCCGCACAAAATACTTCTTATTCGCTTTTGCCCGAATTGTAGCTGAAGTCGCGGACGCTTTCTTTATCTTCTTTATCTTCGCCGTTTTCTTCGTAAATTTCCCGGACGCAGCGTATTGCAGTTCATAACCCTTCGCCTGGGAACCCTGTTTCTTCCATTTAACAGTAAACCCTTTCGATACGGCCTTCAGCTTCGAAATAGACGTTCCCTTCGGCAGAATCGCAAACGTTGTTTCCATCGTACCTGCGTATCTTCCCTGAAATACAACCTGCACCTTAGCCGTCCCTACTTTTTTATGATCGGTATAAACAACCGTATAATTGTCCGGACCAAGAACGCTGCCTCCCACGTCCGTAACGGTGACGACGGGCGCTATCTCTTTTCCCGTATAAGTATATGCCGTCTTAGAAAGGATCACTGCGGACGGCGCAGATATGACGCCTTCCACAGCATCGCCGCATACGGCGCATCTTCGCTGTATGCTTCCGTTTCTGCCGTAAGACGCGGCTTGTGTAAGAGTTTCCGTATACGTATGCGCCGCCTTTGGAATGGATTCTTTTAAAACATCCCCGCACTCCGTACAGGCATACACAAGCTCGCCGGGCTGCAGGCACGACGCTTCCTTCGTAACCGTCCCTTTATCATATATATGCGTATGGCTGCCAAGCGACGGAATTACCTCTTCTTCCGTCTCTTTGCAGCGGGTACAGGTACGCTCCTTTTTCCCTTCTGACTGTTCCCCCGGCAATACCGTAACAATCCAGTCATCATACGCATGCCCAAGCGCCGCCTGCACACTGTCCCGGTAGCTGTTCCCGCAAACCGTACAGGTGTGCAGGGTATATCCCTCCGTTGTACAGGCCGGCGCGGTAACCTCGGCCTGCTCCTGGTGCGCAAGAGGCTCCGTCAGATCCGACTGATAATTGTCGCCGCACGCCCCGCAGGTATAAACCGTATAGCCTCCTGCCGTACAGGTTGGCTCGGTAACCTCAGCCTGATATATGTGTTCCGTCTTCGGGAGCGTTTGGGTATAACTGTGGCCGCACTCTGTACACAGGAAGTACGCTTCGCCTGGTGCAGAGCACGTCGCTTCTTTTACCACCGTTTCGGTATAGGTATGCGTATGAACCGGAATGGATTCTGTTTCCGTCTCCCCGCAGCGCCTGCAGGTATAGGTTTTCACTCCTTCAGACGTATCCGTTGGTGGAACCGTAACTACGCCGTCATCAAAATCGTGCCCGTACGCTTCTTCCTCAGGGTCCATATAGCAGTCGCCGCAGTTTGCGCAGATATGCGCCGTACCTCCCGGTTCGGTACAGGTCGGCTCTTGTTCGGACATTTCATAACGATGGCCTAAAACTTCCGTAAAATCTTCTTTGTAGCTGTCCTGGCAATTGGAACAGGTATAAAGCGTATAACCCGCTTCGGTACACGTCGGCTCCTTCACTGACCGGGCATACTCATGTGCAAGGGCAGGAACCGGTTCTGTTTTTTTGTCCCCGCAGGACGCGCAGGTATACTCCATTTCTCCCTCCCGCGTACAGGTCGGCGCAAGCGTTTCCGCCGGCTCCCCGTAGCTGTGCCCCACCGCTTTTATTTCTTCCGTAAAACTCTCCCCGCAGGTTTTGCAGGTATGCGTCAGGATTCCGTTTTCCGTACAGGAGGCGGGACGGGAAACTATGCCGCTTCCCGCCGGCGTATGGCCGGTGGCCTTAATTTTCTTCTGAGCCTTTAGAACCGCCCGGCAGACTTCACAATGGCTGCCGTCCGTTAAACCGTCCTGCGTACAGGTGGCCGGCCTTCCCGCGTCGGCAACCGGCGTATGCCCAAGCGCCCTGACAAACTGATCCCGTTTGGAGTTTCCGCACGAAACGCAGGTATACGTGGTAAACCCTTGTTTGGTACAGGTCGGATCCGTAACCGCACCGTCGTCATATTCGTGTTCATGAAACTCCTGCGTCGCATCCTTTAAACTTTCATTTCCGGCTCCCAAATCAATCTGATCCCAGTCCTCCTCGGTTTTTCCGCTGTAATTTACGGACGACAGGTTTTTGCAGTTATGCAGCGCATAATTTCCTACCGACTTCACCGAGCCCGGGATGTTTACTGTCGAAATATTGCTCTGGTACGCGCCGCTTGCGCAGATATATTCCGGAATTGCCGTCATACCGTCCGCAAACGTCACGGTTTTCAGTTCGCTGCAGTTTGCTAACGGCCCGTTATATCCGGTACTGTACGGCGTATAATCGCACTTGGAAACATTTTTTGGAATTACGATGCTCTCCACCGCCGTATTTTCGATAAAACACCCGCCAAGCGTAGTCAGGCTTTCCGGCAGCCCGATGTTTTCAAGCGACGTACAGCCCGAAAACGCGTAATGGCCAATACTCTCTACTCCTTCCGGCAAAGAAACCTCCCCCAGCGACGTACAGCCTGAAAACGCCCTGCCGCCCACGCTTTTTATATTGCAGGATAAATGAACTTCCGTAAGCCCGCTGCATCCGGAAAACGCATTGCCATTGATCTGCGCGGCATAATCCGGGTCGCCGTTTTCCTCTATTGTAAGGCGCTGCATCCCGGTACATTCCTGGAACGCGTAATCCCCCACGTTTTTAATCGTCCCCGGAAGCGTCAGATCCGTGATGCTTACGCACCCGAAAAACGCGTTTAAACCGATATTCTCCAATCCCTCCGGCAGCCTGTCTAAAACCAGGGCCGAACAGCGGTTAAACGCATGCCTTGCAATTTCCGTAACAGACGAAGGGATATCCAATGTCTGCAGGGATTGGCACTTATAAAACGCATATTCTCCGATTTTTGTTACGGTTGACGGGATATTTACGGCAGAAATCCGGCTTGTACTATCATGGCTTGCACAAATATAATCCGGAACCGCCGTCATTCCTTCGCCAAACGTAACTTCTGTAAGGGAAGCGCAGCCCGCCAGCGTACCGTTGTACCCGCCGCCTACCGGAGCGGGCTCGCACTTGGATACATTTGCCGGAATCCGGATGCTCCTTACCGCTGTATTTTCTATGATACGGCCTCCAAGCGACGCCATGCTTTCCGGCAGCGCAAGGCCTGTAAGCGCCGTACAGCCCGAAAACGCATAATGGCCGACGCCCGTAATCCCTTCCGATACCGTAACCTGGCGCACCGTGCGGTTATTCTCAAACGCACGGTCGCCCACTGCCGTTATCTGGTATCCATCCACTTCTGCAGGAATCGTTACGACGGATTCATTTCCTTTATACCCGGTAATAACCGCGCTCTTTTCATTCTTCGGCGTATAAGCCCATTCCTTTGAAACGGCGTCCCCGCCGTTTTCTTCTTCCGCAAACGCATAAACCGGAAGCATGCCAAACAGCAAAGCAATCGACACAAGCGCCGCCAACAGTTTCTTTCCCATACTATTTCCTCACTTTCTTTTGGGACGGCAAAAGCTGCCGCGTTCCTGAATCCTATTGTACCCAAAGAAAGTGGATTTGTAAACCGCCTTACTTCTGCCTATCCCACCAATCCCAGTAGGTTTGCATACTATACTGGTAATAAGCCGCCGCTTCCTTCTGCCTTAACAGCGTCATATCGCCAATCGTCTTCTCAAACATCCGCAGGAAATCCCCGCGGTCATTTAACCCCATCTGCTCTAATCCTTCAACCAGGGGAAGCGAAGAAAGCCCTCCGTTTTTATCCACATTCAAATGCGCCTCCAAAGCGCGCATTTCCACCAGCGTCGCGCTGCGCGGTGAAATCCGGTTGATATGTATCGTCTGTTCAAATTCCTTTCCGTTTTCATCCACGCCTTTTGCAATAACAACCGGATCTTCCGGTGTGGATTCTTCGGCATACTTTATATAAAAAGAAAGCCCGGATCCGTTTCCGCCGGAATAAATCATATCGTCTGTCGGCATATAAACAGTATATACTCTCCCTTGCGTCTTTTCCATATTCTGTACCTGGCTGCCAAAATCCGCTTCCGGTGTGTTTTTCTGCGCCTTCTTTTGTACATATGAGGCCGGAAATCTGCCTGCCCCTATTCTTCCAATATCCATAATTTCCCTCCTGTTTTTTCGTCTGGTTTTATCCGCTTCGCGCAACGGTCCGAAAACATATTATACTTCTACATGAAGCCTTGAAATCAAATATGCCAGTATATTTGCTTCATACGCCGCCACCGCGTCAGGCGTCTGCATATCCGTTATGCCGCAGTCCGGATCCGCCTTTATCTGCGTCAGCTTCGCATGATATTCTTCTGTGGCAAACCGTTTGGCAATGGCTTTCTGTTCCTGTATTTCCTCAAGTTCCTCCTGCAGCCTTTTCCTTCGCTTCTGCCTGCGTTCCCAGTAAGTTTCCTCATGTTCCTTCCATACCCTGCTGCCGCCGCCAAAGCTCTGCCCGTAAGACTCTTCCTTTGTCGCGCCAAAGTGCAGCACAGAATAGTTCCAGGACTGATACGGATCACGGAATGAAAAATTGGCGCGGACTGCATGAAACACGTACTCCTCGTACTCCGGATCGTTTTTCATCGCCTCCAGCCCTTCGTCCGTAATTTCCACATGCCACTGCCAGCCGGATTGCGACGGATGCAGCGCAATCTGTGAAATCTTGCCGTAAATATACTGCCTGTACTCTTCCATTGTCATTTCCTTCGGCGAAACGGCTTCTTTGTTCTTCAGTTTTTTCAGAATATAATCTGAAAATTCTGTACCGGAAGGCATTGTTTCTTTAGAGCCAAGGCATTTTGCCATATTGTCATAGGTTTTTGTCATACTGTTCACATCAATCGTATTGTTTGCCATAGCCCCTCCTTTCGTATATTTATTGTTGGATCGCCCGGCATTACACTCTGCTATTAAAACGAATAAACAGGGCGGAAAGTTTCAAATGTGAAAAATATGTTAACCGGCATACATTTTCCCAAAAATATGTTACAATAACAGAAAAGAACGAAGGAGATGCATCTTTATGAAAAAACAACGAATTGACGCCTTCGACTTCATGCGCAGCGCAACCGCATGGATCATTGTCATATATCATTTTGCATGTATCTGCAACACTACGCCGCAGTATGCCAATTTCCCCCTGTTTTATACCCATGCCAACGGAGTCTGGGGCGAGAACACCAGCGTAAACGTATTTTTCATGCTCTCCGGGGCCTCCCTGTACTACAATTATCCCGCTATCCGGAAAGGTTCCTTCAAACGTTACTATTTTACCCGTTTTAAAGGCCTGTTCCCTATGTTTTACATGATCTGGTTTTTCCTCTATTACCAGAAAGCAACCTCCGCAGGGAATTTATTCTACAACGGCAGCCCCAAATCCATGCTGTTGACGCTTGGCGGAATGGACGGTTATCTCTCCTACCGTTATCCGCAGAATTATTACTTTATTGGCGAATGGTTTTTAGGCGCGCTTGTGTTCCTCTATCTTTTGTATCCGCTTCTGACCTGGTGTATGAGGCGCTGCCGGATCCTTACGACGCTGCTGCTTGGCGCGGCAACGCTGTCGTTTCACTGGCCGAATGCTTTTTTCCAGATCCAGCGGGAGCGCAACCTGATTGTCTGTCTGCTGGCGTTCTGGATGGGGATGCTGTTTATGGAATACCGCGAATGGCTGGAAAATAAGTGGGTAACCGTATTCTTCGGAGGCGTTGCGATCTTATTTATTTTTGTCAAAGCGCCGTTAGACCCGTTTTTATGCGCGCAGGCGATTGCGGCTGGATTGTTTTTACTGTTTTACCACGCCGGGAATTTCATAATGAAATACGAACGGTTCAAGCCGTTTTTCACCTATACGGGCGGTATTTCCTATGCTATTTTCCTTTTGCAGCATGTCGTAATGAGCCAGATTCTTGGATTATTTGCAAGCCGTGAACTGACTGTTTTACAGGAAACGCTGCTGCTTGTCCTGACTTTTGTTATGATTTACCTGTTTGCAGATATATGCACCAGGTTAAATAAAATTATGCTCGAAAGCAGATGGTTCCATAAAATCCAGGAATGGATTACCGGCTCAAACTAATTTAAGGCTTTAAAAAAATATCCCATGGAACCGCATTTTTTGCACCGGTCCCATGGGATATTTTTTCAATTAAAACGAACCAATCTCCGCCAAATCCAGCAAAACTCCCAACACGGCAAGCGTAACTCCCGCCGCTTTCATTGTCTGCCATATATTCCTGTTCTCCTTAAGCGTCTTCTGATGGTTTACCACCAGATACGCCGCGCTGATTCCTAAAATCATATACAAGAACAAAAACGTCCTTTCCTGCGACACATAAATTGTAGGCGTAAAACCCATCACCACTCTGGTCGCAAGCCCCAAAGCCAGTAAATACAACTGCGCCAAAAGTTCCGTCAGGCTTTCGCACACTGCCGTAAGGGACAGCAGCATACAGCCAACCACACACAAAAAAAGCACAACCGGAATATAATTTGCAGCCATATGGTAATTGCTGCCGCAGATAAAATCCCCCTTGTCCACAAGCTTCCAAAATGCCGGGAAATTCGCTTTCACTGCATTTGGAAACCAGCTAATCCACACGGTAACAAAAACCGGGAAAACTGCCGCCGCCCGAAAAGCCGTCTGCTTTGCCTTCAAAAAAACAAATACCGCAAGCAGTATAAGATAGCACAAAAACAAAAGATTCCCCGACGTCAGAAGATGACGCATCGTATCCATAAAGCCCATACTGGCCTTATCCAGGAAATGATATGACTCAAAATTCGGCATCCAGCTGATAATTTCCTGGCTTTTACGCGCCTCATTCCCCGGACACGTCACAATAAACACAAATTCTGCAAATACCGCCAAAGTCCCTACTATCACGCTTCCATACAAACGGGGCGGCTTTTTTTGCAGGATACAGTAAAAAAGAACGCCGCAGTTTACGGCCAAAAGCACCGCGCACATCTGCTCCATATTTGCCCCGTACAGCGCGGACAGCCCGTACAAAACCCACAAATAAACAGGCGTCTTTTTGCCGGAACAGGCGCGCGCCGCACCGTGAAGGGAAAATATCCCAAGCGCCAGCGGCCATGTATAATTTACGCCCGTCGCAATCCATCCCGCCGTTTTAAGATCCCAAACCGGATAAAGGCACAAAAACCCGACGGTGAGATATCCCGCCAGTTCCCGTTTCTCCTCCGGAAACAGGCCGGTAATTGCCCAGGCCAAAAAAACCCAGAATATGAAATCCAGTATCCGCCACCAAAGCATGCTTTTTGCAACAAATACCAAAACCGCCTCGATCAAAAGCCGCGACGACCAGACTGCATAACGCGTCTCCAGATAGTCTTTGAGCGTATACGTATCCAGCTGCTTGCTGAAAAACCACGCAGCGTCCGATTCCGGCGGCTCGCTCATACATATATGGTAAATCAACTGTATCCCTGCAAAAATCCAAAGCGGCAGATATTCGTTCCGTATGATATATTTGATAAAAACCCGTAGTTTTTTCATCGCTTCTCCTAGTAAAATATGACTTCGTCCGTATGAATCAGCCTGTTGGCCCCATTACAGCAGTACCAGATACAAACCCTGCACCCGCCGGGCAGCTTCCCGGCGCGCGCAACGGCGCGAAACTGCGCATAATCGTAATTGAACCCGTCGCCCGCCTTTTCGGTAATTTTTTCTTTTTTTACGTGTTCCGTCGGCAGGCGGTAATACGCATCCCCCACAGGATCGTATGCTAAAATCCTGGTATCCGCCGTATCAATGCTGGCTCCCGGCTCATAGGCATACCCGCGTATCTGCACATATCCGTATGCGACGTCAATTTTTTCTATCTGGTATTCCATCCGATCCGCGCCGTCTTTGTCGCAGCCGGACACATCCACCCGCTCAATCCGCTGGTTTACAAAAAACAGCAGCAGCAGATAAGCCGCCGCAAACAGCAAAAACAGGACGCACATCAGCTTTCCCATTTTCGCCTTGTCATATTGTCTGTCCATAAATTACCCCTTATTCTGCCGCCTGTCCCCCGCCGTACACAGATCGCTTAAAAAACATTCCCCGCACTTCGGGTTTCTGGCAGCGCAAATCGAACGCCCAAACGTAATAATCTGAATATTATAAAGAATCCAGTGATCCTTTGGGAGCGCCTTCATCAAATCCTGCTCCACCTTATACGGATCGTCCTCTTCTGTAAATCCCAGGCGCTTTGAAATACGTTTCACATGGGTGTCCACCACAATACTTGGTTCGTGATACACATTTCCCCGTATTACATTTGCCGTTTTACGTCCCACGCCCGCGAGGGCCGTCAGTTCTTCTAACGTGCGCGGCACATTCCCGCCATGCTGTTTTACCAAAGTCTGCGCGCAGGAAATAATGTTCTTCGCTTTATTGTGATAAAACCCAATCGAATGAATATCCTGTTCCAGCTCTTCCAAATCAGCCTCTGCAAACTTCTCCAGGGAATCGTATTTTACAAACAAATCCTTCGTCACGATATTCACCCTTGCATCCGTACACTGCGCGCTCAATATTACGGCAATTAAAAGCTGCCAGGGCGTTTCATGATTTAAATAACAGACAAATTCGGTACCATAAGCTTTATCCAGGCGGTTTAAAATCTCTTTCGTACGTTTTTTCACGGTTTTCTCCTCTCATGTGCGGCCAATTTATACATATGCGGCCCTTCGGCCAATCATATTGATATTCTTAATATAGATCGGCCTTTCCTATTATGCAACCAGAAAATCTTTCTATATCAAGCTCCGACGCCTTTGCCTGATGGAGCAAATCCCGTTCCCCATATTCAAACAGCACATAAACCTCCCGTGAAAGCCTCTCTGGCAGCGACGTAATATTTCGCTCCCCTTTTTGGGGGAAATGATAATGAAACGGCTCAATGTGCACCTGCCTTCCCTTTTTGCCGGCCGCCTTTAAAAACTTCGGCGGGCTTTGCGCCCAGTACGGGCGGCTTTTCATATTTTCCCGGTAATACAAATCGAACAAAAGCGACTCTTCCAAAAGTTCCCGCGGCATCCTGCCGTCCTGTACCAAAAAATCCAGAAGCAGTTCGCACCTGCGGATGCGCGAATGGTTCTTGTCCAGATATCCGTTCTTCTCATAAAACTGTCCCAGCGCCAGGAAAAATCCAAAGGCATCCGGATATACCGCGCCAATCAGCTTCGCCGTAACTTCAAACTGCCCGCTGTTATAATAAACCTCTAACATTTCCTCCACAAGCTTTATCTTAAGTATCTCGTCATAGGAAAGCCAGTTTGTTTCCAGGACTTCATACGGCGGGTTTTCTCTGTAGACCAGCCCGTATTCCTGCCTGCGCTCATACATATAAGAACCCTTGAGCACTTTTAAAAACCCAAGCTGCAGCTGGGTTGGCCAAATAGCATAGACCTCGTTAAACGACTGCTGAAACCGCGCGTATCCCTCAAGCGGGAGCCCCGCTATCAAATCCAGATGTATATGGATATTCCCCGCGTCCAAAAGGCGCGTTACCGCCGCAAACACCTTCTTTACGTCCATTGTCCGGCGGATTTTTTCAATTGTCTGCGGATTGGTCGACTGCACGCCAATCTCAAGCTGGATAAGTCCCGGGCGGAGTCCTTCCAAAAATACAAGTTCTTCTTCCGTCAGAAGATCCGCTGCAATTTCAAAATGAAAATTTGTCTTGCCCGTATCCTTCTCTTTTAAAAAACGCCAGATTGCCATTGCATGCGCATGGTTGCAGTTAAACGTCCGATCCACAAATTTTACCTGCGGAATCTCCCGTTCCAAAAAAAAGGAGATTTCCTCTTTTACAAGCGAAATATCCCGAAACCGCAGTTTTTTGTCTACGGAAGAAAGGCAGTAGCTGCATCCAAACGGACATCCGCGGCTTGATTCATAGTAGACAATCCGGTGTCTGAACGCACCCATATTTTCATAGCAGAACATAACGCTGCTGAAATCCAGCGGCGTCCCGGGCGCTGTCCGGCAGATTCCGGTATCCGTTTCATTCTCCTGCCGAAAGGCAATTCCCGGGATCGCGGAAAGATCGCCTTTTTTGCCGCTCAAGTAATATTCCGCCAGCCTGGCAAACGACGCTTCCCCTTCCCCAATCAGAACGCCAAAAAAAGCCGGATTTTCCTGAAACATCTGCATTGTTTCAAAGGAAACCTCCGGCCCTCCTACCCAAATCGGCGTTTGGGGCCTTAATTTATGATACTCCGCCGCAATCTCACGCACATAACTGTAATTCCAGATATAACAGGAAAAACACAGCACGTCCGGCGCTTTTTTATAAAGTTCCTGTAGAATATATTCACTCCTATGGTTTATCGTATATTCCGCAATACGGACCGAACTGCGAAACGGTTCCGGAACAAATGCGCGCAGGCTGTATACCGCCAGGTTGGAATGAATATATTTGGCGTTGATTGCCGTTAAAAGTATATTCATCTTCCTACACCTTTCTGTTAAAGACGGATTTTTCGCCTTCTCCCAGATTAAAATAGCCGTATCTGCCGTTATGCGGAAACAGCATTTCCATGTAAAGGCTTCCAAGCAGGCTTTTCACCTTGCCCACGTCCAAATCCGGGATCGGCATCTCCTGCCATTCCATCTTTTTGAGGTTGCCGAGCACTGTGTTTATTTCAAAATCCGTTTCTTTCGGCGCGCCGCTTTCCAACGTACCTGCTTTTGTCTCCTGTGGCTTTGACGGCTGTTTTTCTTCAGGCGTCTCTTCCGCGGCTTTTAGAAGTTCTTGCCCGTCCGCAGGTTCCAGCAGTTCTTTTGCTTCTGCGATATTCGCAAGCAGCGCCCGGTAACGGTTGGTAGCCGAAGTGAGACGTTCAAGGTCTTTATATTCCTTGTTCAACCGCACATATCTTTTCATATCGGCTATCACCGACGGATCGGTAATCAGGGTCGACACCTCCTCAAAGCGTGCGTCGATACCGTCAAGGCGTGATAGCAGGGAGTTTTCAGCCATATAATGTTATTTTCCTTTTCTATGGATATATGGGGTTAAACGGCAACGTCTGTAATCGCGGTTTTCATTACGTCGAGCACTGTCGACACATAATGAAAATTCAATCCGGCCAGATAACGCTCATTTATATCCTCCACATCGCGTCGGTTCTCGTCGGAAAGTATGATGTCGGATATACCCGCACGTTTTGCAGCCAGGATTTTTTCCTTTATCCCGCCAACAGGCAGCACCTTCCCTCGGAGTGTTATCTCCCCGGTCATGGCAAGCCGTTCGCGCACTTTCTTCCGTGTGAATGCCGACACAATCGAGGTAGCCATCGTGATCCCCGCCGAAGGGCCGTCCTTAGGGATTGCCCTCAGGCACATGTATATGAAGGTTATAGGTGTCGAACAGTTCCGGGTCAATCGAAAGTTCATCAGCATGGGCTTTGACATATTGCAATGCAATCACAGCCGATTCCTTCATCACATCACCTAGATTACCCGTCAACGTGAGCTTTTCACCCTTCCCTTTTGACAAGGAAGATTCAATAAACAGGATTTCCCCGCCAACGGCAGTCCAGGCAAGCCCGGTCACCACCCCGGCGAAATCATTCCCCTCGTAATGGTCGGAGTTATGACGCGGCAGCCCGAGATAGTCATGCAGGTGTTCCGGCATAATCTCATGAGGATAATCCTTTTTACGCATCTTTCGCAACACGGTTTTCCTGACTACGGCAGACAACGCTTTGTCAAGCTGACGCACACCGCTCTCTGAGGTGTATTGTTCGATTATACCTTTCAATGCGTCGTCTGAAATGCTGACATCATCCACATCCATGTTATGCTGCTTCAGAACGCGCGGCAACAGGTGCCTGCGGGCAATCTCCATCTTCTCCTCCACAAGGTAGCCGGAAATCTCAATAATCTCCATGCGGTCCAAAAGCGGCTGCGACAATGTCGACAATGTGTTCGCAGTGGCAATGAACA
>OFGA01001678.1_pt1 | contig 14921 bp, 12 predicted proteins | sample 1521471 | NCBI WGS metagenome assembly OFGA01 (sample SAMEA3504086, study PRJEB24116) | mouse gut metagenome | biome: mouse gut; feature: mouse-associated habitat; material: faeces | place: Denmark | collected 2011
TTGCCGCGGGGCAAAAGTACCCGAGGAGTCCGGGGGCGAGAAGCCCCCGGGCCGAAGTGAAGAACAAACTACCGTGCCGCCGCGCAGCGGCGGCAAAGAAAGACAGAGGAAAACAGATGTCATTTGTCCACCTCCACGTCCATACGGAGTACAGCCTCCTGGACGGCTTCTGCAAAATCAACGGCCTGGCAAAACGGGTAAAAGAACTGGGCCAGACCGCCGTGGCGGTCACGGACCACGGCGTTATGTACGGAGCCATCGACTTCTACCGGGCCTGTAAGGCCGAAGGAATCAAACCCATTATCGGCTGCGAAGTCTACGTGACCCCCCAGGGCCGGTCGCGGCGGGACCGCGTCCATGACCTGGACGCGGAGAGTCGCCACCTGGTACTCCTCTGCCGGAACGAGGAGGGGTACAAAAACCTCAGCTACATGGTCAGCAAGGGGTTCGTGGACGGGTTCTACATCAAGCCGAGAATCGACATGGAGCTGCTGCGGCAGCACAGCGGGGGGCTCATCGCCCTGTCCGCCTGCCTGGCGGGGGAAATCCCCAAGCGGCTGATGAACGGTGAATATGAAAACGCGAAGCGCTACGCCCTGGAGATGCGGGAGCTCTTCGGCGAGGACGGCTTCTACCTGGAGCTCCAGGACCACGGCATCCGGGAGCAGGCGGTGGTGAACCAGGGCCTGCTGCGGCTCCACGAGGAGACGGGCATCCCCCTGGTGTGCACCAACGACTGCCACTACCTGGCCCCCGAGGACGCGGAGGCCCACGACGTGCTGCTTTGCATCCAGACCGGCAAGCTGGTGGAGGACGAGAAGCGGATGCGCTACGAGCCCAGGAACTTCTACGTCCGCTCCACGGAAGAAATGGAGAAATTGTTCAGCCGTTACCCGGACGCCATAGCCAACACGGAGAAAATCGCCGGGCTGTGCAATCTGGAGTTCACCTTTGGCAAGTACCACCTGCCGGAATTCGCCGTGCCGGAGGGAGAGACGGCCCAGACCTACATCCGCCGCCTGTGCGAGGAGGGCTTCGCCGCCAAGTACCAGGGGCGGCATCCTGATTTCCACAAGCAGCTGGACTATGAGCTGGACATGATCGAGCGGATGGGCTTTACCGACTACTTCCTGATCGTTTCCGACTTTGTCCGCTTCGCCAAAAACGCCCATATCCCTGTGGGGCCGGGCAGAGGCTCCGCCGCGGGGAGCATGGTGTCCTACTGCCTGGACATCACCGACGTAGAGCCCATGAAGTACGGGCTGTATTTCGAGCGTTTTCTGAATCCCGAGCGGGTAAGCATGCCGGATATCGACATGGATTTCGGCGACGCCCGCCGGGACGAGGTGGTGGACTACGTCCGCCGGAAGTACGGCGACGACCGGGTGGCCCAGATCGTCACCTTCGGCACCATGGCCGCTCGGGGCGCCATCCGGGACGTGGGGCGGGTGCTGAACATGCCCTACGCCGAGGTGGACGTGGTCGCCAAGCAGGTCCCCAGCGGTCCCGGGGCCCTGCATATCACCTTGGACGAGGCCCTGCGGCTCTCCAAACCGCTGAAGGACATGTACGACGGGGACGAGCGGATTAAGAAGCTCATCGACACCGCCAAGTCCCTGGAGGGCGTCCCTCGCCACGCCTCCACTCACGCCGCCGGCGTGGTGATCACCAAGGACCCGGTGTATACCTACGTACCCCTGGCGAGAAACGACGAGACGATTGTCTGCCAGTACACTATGGTGACCCTGGAGGAGCTGGGCCTGCTGAAAATGGACTTTTTGGGCCTGCGAAACCTGACGGTGCTGGACGACGCGGTGGAAATGGTGCGGCGGGAAAAGCCGGATTTCTCCCTGGCGGACGTGCCGGAGGACGACCAGGCGGTGTACGACATGCTCACCCAGGGACGGACCGGCGGCGTGTTCCAGATGGAGTCCGCCGGCATGACCGGCGTGTGCGTGGGCCTGAAGCCCCAGTCCGTCGAGGACCTGACGGCCATCGTGGCCCTGTACCGGCCGGGCCCCATGGAATCCATTCCCCGGTTCATCGCCTGCAAGCACGACCCCAAGCTGGTGACCTACAAGCACCCGGCCCTGGAGCCGATTTTGTCCATCACCTACGGCTGCATCGTCTATCAGGAGCAGGTGATGCAGATCTTCCAGCAGCTGGCGGGCTACTCCCTGGGCCAGGCCGACATGGTCCGCCGGGCTATGAGCAAGAAGAAGGCCAAGGACATCGCCAAGGAGCAGGAGGCGTTCCTCCACGGGGACTCGGGCCGGCATATCACAGGCTGCGTGGCAAACGGCATCCCGGAGGACGTGGCCCAGGCCATCTACGACGAGATTTACGATTTCGCCAACTATGCCTTCAACAAGGCCCACGCGGTGTGCTACGCCGTGGTGGCCTACCAGACCGCGTGGTTCAAGCTCCACTATCCAAAGGAGTACATGGCGGCGCTGCTGACCTCCGTGCTGGACTGGTCGGAGAAGGTGGCGGACTATATCAACGAGTGCCGGGATATGGGCATCGCCCTGCTGCCGCCGGACGTGAACCGCTCCTGCGACCGCTTTACCGTGGAGGAGAAGGGCATCCGCTTTGGCCTGGTAGCGATCAAGAACATCGGACGGGGCTTTATCCAGAGCGTGGTGAAGGAGCGGGAGGCCAACGGGCTCTTCGAGGGCTTCCAGGACTTCTGCCAGCGGATGTACGGCACGGACATCAACAAACGGGCGGTGGAGAACCTGATCCGGGCGGGGGCCTTTGACAGCTTCGGGGCCTTCCGGAGCCAGCTGGCCGCCGTCAGCGACAAACTGCTGGACTCCATCGCCGCCAGCCGGCGGCAGAATGTAGAGGGCCAGATGGACTTTTTCGGCATGTCCAATCCCTCGGAGAAAAAGCCCGCCGCCAGCATCCACCTGCCCAACATCCCGGAGTACGCCCTGGACGAGCGGATGCGCCAGGAGCGCGAGGTCACCGGCATGTACCTCTCCGGGCATCCCATGAACGCCTACCGCGAGGCGGCCAAGGCCGCCGGCGCGGTGCGGATCGGCCCCATCCACGCGGACTTCGCCCAGGAGGGCGGCCCGACGGTCTACCAGGACGAGCAGGCCATCGCCGTGGCGGGGATCGTCACCGCCCAACCCACCCGCCCCACCCGGAACGGCGGGCTGATGGCCTATGCGTCGGTGGAGGACGACACCGGGTCCATCGAGCTTTTGTGCTTCTCCCGGACCCTGGAGCGGTTCGGACGGCCGCTCAGCCCGGACAGCGCGGTGCTGATACGGGGGAAGCTGTCCGTCCGGGACGAAAAGCCGCCCCAGATTCTGTGCGACGAGGTCTACTCCCTCCGAGGCGCCGGAGAAAAGCAGGACGCGCCGCCTCCGCCCAAGGCCGTCCCCGGGGTGCAGGTGCTGGAGGGCAAGGCGCTTTGGCTGCGCCTCCCCTCGGAGCATACGCCGGCGCTGGGCCACATCAACCGGGTGATCGCCATGTTCCCGGGCAATACGCCGGCCCGGATCTTCTTTATGGACACGGGAAAGCGGCTGGGAACCCGGTGCCTGCTGGGAAAAGCCCTGCTGGAGGAGCTGACGGAGGTCCTGGGGGAGGAAAACGTGGTCCTTCAATAGGCCGGCATGACAGAGGAGACAGATTAAAGATATGGAAAACAGAAGCATTCTCGCGGAAACTCCGCGGCTGATTTTAAGAAGATATGAAAAAGGCGACCTGCAGGACCTGTTTGAATATTTGTCCGATGCAGAGGTCGTGAAGTACGAGCCCCATAAGCCCATGACCCTTGCGGAAGCGGAGCGCAGCCTCGACTGGCGCATAGGGACAGACGAAATGATCGCGGTGGAATGGAAAGATTCCCGCAAAATGATCGGAAACGTCTATCTGGGAAAGCGGGAGTTTGACTCGCTGGAGATCGGATACGTATTCAACCGGAACTATTGGGGAAAGGGCTGTGCATCGGAGAGCTGCCGGGCCCTGATCCAGCAGGCGTTCTCCGCCGGAATCCATCGGATCTACGCGGAATGCGACCCCCTTAACGTCCGCTCCTGGAAGCTCCTGGAAGCCCTTGGATTTCGCAGGGAGGCGCATCTGATCCAAAACGTTTACTTCTGGAAGGACGAGAGTGGACGGCCCATATGGAAGGACACCTACGTATACGCAAAGCTCCCTTTCGAGGAGTGACCCCCATGGGGAAATGACGGATAAAATCCCCGTTTACAGGAGAAATGGACATGGGACAAAAACAGGAGCCTGTCGTCATACAGGCGGCCATGGATATGGCTGCGGATATATACGAATTGGTTCATTTGACGATCAAGGCGGTATATACAAAGTATTATTCGGAAGCGGCGGTCAAGTTCTTTTTGGCGCTTCACAGCAAAGAAAACATTGCAGACGATATTGCAGCAGGAAAAGTATATGCCGTCTTCCTTCAGCAGAATGTGATCGGGACAGGCACGCTGGACGGGGACCACATTAAGCGCGTATTCGTACTGCCCCAGTTTCAAAAGCAGGGGATCGGTACGCGGATTATGGATTTCCTTGAAGCTGAAATCATAAAAAGCCATGGCGCCGCATGGTTGGACGCTTCGCTTCCTGCGGGCAGGTTTTATCACAATCGCGGATATATTCCTACGGGATATGAGGAATGCCCCCTTGAAAATGGCGGCGTGCTGTCCTATATGATCATGTGCCGGAATCGTTTTCCAATTGATCCCAACGAATACAATGCCCCGTCTCAGCTGGTAAGACGGGAAATGGCGTTGCAAGGGATTGACCTAGATGAATTGAGAACGGTTTTTCCAAAGAGAATATACCTTCTCGCAGACAGCCTGTACGACGCGATGCTTGCCAAAAACCCAGGAACCCCTGCCTATCATGTGGGCGGCGAGGTGTACGTTATGGAGCATGACCCCTCGGTCGGATTTGTAAAGGGGGAAATGTGTTCGCCGGGAATCGCAACGCAGGCTGAGGACCTGATCGCCGCGGGAGCGCAGGACCTGATCCATATAGGGTTTGCGGGAGGATATTCCGGAACGCAGATCGGAGACGTGGTGATCACTGACGGAGCATTTCATGATACAGCGGTTGCAGGCCTATACGGCTGTACCGGAGAGCTTGTCCGTTCGGCGAAGGACCTCACCGATTTGCTCTGCAAGGAAATGGACGCAGAGGGGATCGCATACCGCAGGGGCTGCCACCGGACCACCGATGCGGGGTATGTCCAGCCATGCTGGAGCAGAAAATATTATGAGGGCAAGGGCGCGCTTTGTGTTGAAATGGAGGGAGCGGGCCTGTTTTCGGCCGCCAGATTCCGCTCTTGCCGCGCGGCTGGAATCTACGTAATATCGGATGCCGGGTCCGGGGATGATTGGGATCTTGGCTGGGGCGAGGCGGTTTTGGAAACAAGCATCCGCAAAGTGATAGACGCCATCACAAATTCTATGGAAAAAAATGGCAGAGACGTACCCAGAGGAAACTGATTTTACCGCAAAGGAAAGCCCATCCCAACGGGTACGCCATGCAGGAAAGGCGGGTAATCAGGATTGAAAGCATTTCTCAAAGATATGAAAAATATTGCATGGATCTGCCGGCCGTTTTGGAAATACGGAAAGATCTATATTATTTTATCTGTTTGCATCTTAGGATTATATTCTCCAATCGATGATATTATCTACGTACGATTTCCTGAAATCATCATCGATTTACTGTCGGCAAAAAAATCGTTTGCGTATATTGGCGCCGTCGCCGGGATCATCTGTGGAATATCCTTTTTGAACAACGTGATCCGCAAAATTGCGCGGGGATATTTTACCGGAAAACAAGCTGAAATCGACTGGAAGGTTAACCAGGAGATATATCGCAAGGCTCTGCATCTGGACTACAAATTTATTGACAATCCCACGTATTACAACAGCTACGCCTGGACCGTGCGGGAGTATGCGGCGCAGGTAAATCAAGGACGAGAATTTATCATCAGCTTTTTCCAGTGCATTTTGAGCCTTATTGCGCTTGGTGCGATTATCGCGTCGTTAGGGCCCTGGATTCTGGCGGTGGAAGTTATACAAATGATGCTGCACGCATCTGTCAATAAGCGGGTAAATAGGAACGCCATTAAGCAAAAAGAGGCCGCCACGCCTTTAGACCGCCGGCTTGCGTATTTTCATCGCTTATTTTACATGAAGGATTATGCTGCAGATATGAAGTCCACGCCCCTATCTAAATCTGTTTTGCAGGAATATTCTGAGGTTGGAAAGCAAAAAACGAACGTGGTGCGTGCTTTTGCCTGGAAAGCGGAAGCATTGAACTGTATTCATGAAATCATTTTTTGCCTGACAGAATTAGGCATCGTCCTGTACCTGATCCAAAGCATTGTCTCAGGCAGAATTCCAGAGGTCGGAATGTACATGACGCTGCTCCTTGCCTTTTACCGTCTGGATTCAAAAATAGATATTTTAACGTATCTTATGAAAGATGCAAGCAGTCTTTCTATGAACACGGAAAAAATCAAAGCCTTTTTTGAACTCCAATCGGAAATTGAAACGGATCAAAGGAATTCTGGCTCTGTCCCGGACAGCAAAAATTTTTCTGTTGAACTCAGAAACGTTGGCTTCTCTTATGAAAATTCCGATTTCTTTTTATCCGGGTTGAATTTTTCCATTCGTCCGGGCGAAAAAATCGCAATTGTTGGCGAAAACGGAGCTGGAAAATCCACGTTTGTAAAGCTTCTTCTGCGATTGTACGATGTAGCGGAGGGTGAAATCTATATAAACGGAAAGCCAATCCGTGAATACGATATACATGCTTTGCGGAAAAGAATTGGCGTGGCCTTCCAGAATACCAACATATACGCCATGAGCTTTGCCCGCAACATTTCGCTGTATGATGAAGTATCAGAACCAGCTCTGCACGAAGTAACGGAAATGCTTGGACTCGATTCTGTTCTTACCAAGAACCATACAAATTATCAGGCTGAACTGACAAGAGAGTTCCATGAGGATGGAATTATGCTTTCCGGCGGCGAGGCGCAAAAGATCGCGCTCGCCAGAATCATGAGCGGAGATTTTGGGCTGCTTTTACTTGACGAGCCTTCTTCCGCCCTTGACCCAATTGCAGAGTATAAGATGTGCCAGGCAATTCTGAGCACGGCAAACAAAGCTACTACCATTATTATTGCGCATCGCTTGTCTACCATCAGAGATGCGGACAGAATTCTTGTCCTCCATCAAGGAACGATTTGCGAATGCGGCAATCACGATCAGCTTATGGCCTTGCAGGGAAGGTACTATGAAATGTTTACAAAGCAAGCCGAGAATTACGTAAAGCAGTAAAACCGAACACCCAAAACTGCATTCTGAGCAGGCCAGCGCAGGGAGGCCGCCGGAACTATCCGGCGGCCTCCCTAAATTGTTCTGCTATACGCTCTTCCGCAGCGGCAGACCGCCTCAAAGCCGGCGGCGCGCCCGGAAACCGCGCTACTCCTTGGAAATATCCATTCCGAAATACTGCTCCGACAGCGCCGACAGGGTTCCGTCCTCCCGCATTTCCTTCAGCGCGCCGTTGACCGCCTCCACCAGGGCCGTCTCCCCCTTGGGCACGGGGATCGCCACCTGGCTGGCCTCCGGGGCCAGGACGGCGATCTTGATGTCCGCGTCCGGGTGGGCCTTCATGTAGTCGTAATAGGTGACCTCCGCGTTGAGGGTGGCGTCGATGCGCCCGGAGAACAGCAGCTCAAAGGTCTGGTTCAAATCGTCCACGCTGGTCACCTCCGCGCCGTATTCCTGGGCTACCTTGGCGTAGGTGCTGGTGATGGTGTTGGCGGTGCGCTTGCCCTCCAGGTCCTCCATGGAGGCGATGGACGTATCGTCCCCCTTGACAATGACGGCGGTGCGGTCATAGGCGTAGGCGTCCGTAAAATCATACTTGGCCGCCCGGTCCTCGTCCACGTTCACGCCGTTGACCATGATGTCGTACCGCCCGGCCTCCAGGCCGGCCAGCAGGCCGTTGAACTCGCCCTCCTCGAAGCGGACGGATACGCCCAGCTTCTCCGCGATCCCCCGGGCGACCTCCACGTCGTAGCCCACCAGATCGCCGGCCTCGTCGTGGTAGGTCCAGGGGGCCCAGGTCCCCTCCATGGCCACCACGATCTCCCCCTTGGCCCGGATGCGGGCCAGGGCGTCCTCCTCCCCGCCGGCGGGGCTCTTCTGCGCGCAGCCGGCCAGGATCAGCAGCCCCGCCAGCAGCAGGGCCGTAAAATGCTTCCGATTCATGTGATAATCGCTCCTTTTTCCTATCATATAGTCGATATCGCCGTATTACTCCGCCAGATCGGCGGCGCGGATGGTCCGCAGGAACGCCCTGGTCCGCTCCTCCCGGGGATTCCGGAAGAACTCGCCGGAGGGGGCCTCCTCCACCACCGCGCCGTCCTCCATGAAAATCACCTTGTTGGACACCGTCCGGGCGAAGCCCATTTCATGGGTGACCACCAGCATGGTCATGCCCTCCTCCGCCAGCTGCCGCATGACGGACAGCACCTCCCCCGTCAGCTCCGGGTCCAGGGCGGAGGTGGGCTCGTCGAAGAAGATGATCTTCGGATTGGCGGCGATGGCCCGGGCGATGGCCGTCCGCTGCTGCTGGCCGCCGGAGAGCTGGTGGGGGTAGTGGTCCTCCCTCCCCGCCATGCCCACCTTCTCCAGGGCCCTCCGGGAAATCTCCAGCGCCTGGTCCTTGGGCATCCTCCGGGCCGTAATCAGCCCCTCGGCCACGTTCTGCAGGGCGGTCTTGTTCCGGAAGAGGTTGTAGTCCTGGAACACGAAAGCGGTTTTCTTCCGCAGGCGGGCGATATCCTTCTTCGGCGTCCGGTCCAGCCGGAAGTCCTCGCCGTCAAAGGTCATGGTCCCCCCGCCGGCCGTCTCTAGGAAGTTGATGCAGCGCAGCAGCGTGGTCTTGCCCGAGCCGCTGGGGCCCAGGATCGCCGCCACGTCCCCCTGCTCCACCCGCAGGTCCACGCCCTTGAGGACCTCCAGAGAGCCGAAGGCTTTCCGTACGTTTCTGATCTCCAGCATCATGGGCTACTCCTCCCTGCTCGTGTAGACGTTCAGACGCTTCTCCCCCATGCTCTGCAGCTTGGTCAGCGCCGTGGAGAACATCAGGTAGATGAGGCCCACCTCGATGTAGAGGGCCAGGGGCTCGTATACCCTGGCGTTGATCTGCTCCGTGGCCTTGAACATTTCCACCACCGTGATATTGGCGGCCAGGGAGGTATCCTTGACCATGGCGATAAGGGAGTTGGACAGGGACGGGAAGGCCGTGCGCATGGCCTGGGGCAGGATGATCCGCCGCATGGTCTGCAGATAGCTCATGCCCACGCAGTACCCCGCCTCCAGCTGCCCGGGAGGCACGGACTCCAAAGCGGCGCGGATGATCTCCGCGCAGTAGGCCCCCTCGTTGAGGGAGAACACGATCACCGCCGCCGGGAAGGGCTCGATGACGATCCCCACCCGCGGCATCCCGTAGAACACCACGAACAGCTGCACCAGCAGCGGCGTCCCCCGGAATACCCAGATATACAGCCGGCACAGCTGCCGCAGGACCTTTACCTTGGCAAACTGGACCAGGGCCGCCGCCACCGCGATGACCATCGCCAGTGAGAAGGCGATCACCGTCAGGGGAATGGTGGCCGTCAGCCCTGGCAGCAGGATCTTCCAGAAGGAATCCGCCAGAATAGAAACCAGGCGCTCGTTCAGCATCCTCCGCCCCCCTCTCCCCGCCGGGACTTCTCCCGGCACAGTTTCTCCAGTTCATAGCGGAGCCGGTCCAATCCGTCCAGCTTCCTCTGCTCCTCATGGACCCGCTCCAGCTGTCTGCACCGCTGGCAGCGCAGCATGCACAGCAGCTCCTCCGCCGGGGCCAGCTCCAGGGCGTCCAGAAACCGCCGGATAAATTCCTCCGGACAGTCCGCCTCCCGCAAGAGCTCCCCGGCCCTTCGCCGGTCCATCAAAGGCTCCGTCATTCGACACCTCTCCTTTCCGGAGGCCATTATAAAACGATTGGGCAGAAATATCAAATGCTTATATTCAATAGCTCGGTATACTTGACGGGTATGGCAGATGATGGTATAGTAGATGGTCGAAAGGGGGCGGTTCATGTGGAACTGCGGGTTCTGCGTTATTTCCTCGCCGTGGCGCAGGAGGAGAGCATCTCCGGCGCCGCCGAATATCTGCACCTGACCCAGCCCACCCTGTCCCGGCAGCTGATGGACCTGGAGGCGGAGCTGGGCAAGAAGCTGTTCATCCGGGGCAACCGGAAGGTGAGCCTGACGGAGGACGGCGTCCTGCTGCGCAAGCGGGCCAGCGAGATCGTGGAGCTGGTGGAGAAGACGGAGTCGGAATTCTGGGGCACCGAGGAGGCCGTGGCCGGGGACATCTGCATCGGCGGCGGCGAGAGCGACGCCATGCGCCTCATCGCCCGGACGGCCCGGGAGCTCCAGTGCGCCTATCCCGGCATCCGCTACCACCTCTTCAGCGGCAACGCCAACGAGGTGTGCGAGCGGCTGGACCGGGGGTGTCTGGACTTCGGCATCCTGCTGGAGCCCGGCGACCTGAAGCGGTACGACTACATCCAGCTGCCTGTGACGGACCGCTGGGGCGCGCTGATGCGGAAGGACAGCCCCCTGGCGGAAAAGGCGTTCCTCACACCGGAGGACCTGCGGGACAAGCCCCTGCTCCTCTCCCGGCAGTCCATCGGACGGGACAGCCTCTCCGCCTGGTTCGGTCAGGAGCACGCCTCCCTCCGCGTGGCGGCCACCTATAATCTGATCTACAACGCCTCCCTGATGGTGGAGGAGGGGCTGGGGTACGCCATGGCCCTGGACCGGCTGGTCAACACCACCGGCGACAGCCAGCTGTGCTTCCGTCCGCTGGAGCCTAAGCTGGAGGTGCGGCTGTACGTGGTCTGGAAGAAATTCCAGGTCTTTTCCAAGGCGGCGGCAAAATTCCTGACCGCCCTGCAGAAAAACGCCGGCGTCCGCTGAACCGGCGGCGCAAAAATCTATACGAAGCGGCAAAAAGGAGGAGGCGCGCCATGCCGGACAAGATCCTAGTCGTCGACGATGAAGCCGAGATTGCGGACCTGATCGAGCTGTACCTCAGCAACGAAAACTATACCGTATGCAAATTCTATTCCGCGAAAGCCGCCCTCGCGTGCATCCGGACAACGGAGCTGGACCTCGCCATTCTGGACGTCATGCTGCCGGAGCTGGACGGCTTCACCCTGTGCCAGAAAATCCGGGAAGCGCACACGTACCCCATCATCATGCTGACCGCCAAGGACGGGGAAATGGACAAGATCAACGGCCTCGCCCTTGGCGCGGACGATTATATCACCAAGCCCTTCCGCCCCCTCGAGCTGGTCGCGAGGGTAAAATCCCAGCTGCGCCGGTACAAGCGGTATAACCCGGCCCGCGTCCAGGCCGGCGGCAAAGACGTGATCATCCACGCGGACCTGGAGCTGGACGTGAAGGCCCACAGGTGCCTGGAGGGCGGAACCCCGGTCCCTCTGACGCCAACCGAGTTTTCTATCCTGCGCATCCTTCTGGAGAACAAGGGAAGCGTCGTCAGCGCCGAGGAGCTGTTCCGTCAGATCTGGAAGGACGAATACTACAGCAAGGCGAACAACACCATAACCGCCCACATCCGCCATCTGCGGGAAAAGCTGAACGACACCCTGGCGCAGCCCAAATACATCAAAACGGTATGGGGGGTAGGTTATCAAATTGAAGGCTGACCGGAAAGACGAATACGCGGTTTTCCGCTTCAAGCTCCTGCGGCGCGTCTGCTGCAGCATCGCCCTTTCCACGCTGATCGTCGCGGCCCTGTACCTGCTGGTCTGGAAACGGCGCATGGGGGATCTGGTCGTATGGGGTCTGGAAACCATTTTCCGAATGGACCCTGTGGAGGCGTACTATTTTTACAGCGACCATTTCCGCGGCAACAAGGACCTTTTTTTCTGCGGGGCGGTCCTTCTGGTATTCTGCGTCCTGCTGTGGCGCGTCCTTCGCGGCATAACCCGCTGCTTCAACGAAATCAATCAGGGAATCGACATACTGCTCGCGGACGACGGGGCGCAAATCCAGCTGTCCCCGGAAATGCTGCCGTTTGAGCGCAAGCTCAACGCCGTCAAGCAGACCCTGGAGCAGCGCAAAGCGGACACCGCCCTCGCCGAGCAGCGGAAGGACGAATTGGTGATGTACCTCGCCCACGACATCCGCACCCCCCTCACCTCGATCATCGGCTACCTCAATCTGCTGGAGGAAGCCCCCGGCATGCCGGCAGCGCAGCGTGCCAAAAACGTGCGGATCGCGCTGGACAAGGCTTACCGGCTGGAGGAAATGATCCATGAGTTCTTCGAAATCACCCGATACAACTCCCAGCAAATCAAGCTGGCGAAAGCGCCGGTCGACCTCTGCCTCCTTCTCGCGCAGCTGTCGGACGAACTGTCCCCGGTATTTTCCGGCCGGGGCAATTCCATCGTCCTGGACGCGGGCGAAAACCTGACCCTGTGCGCCGACGCGGACCAGCTGGCGCGGGTATTCGGCAACATCCTCAAAAACGCGGCGGCGTACAGCGACCCGGAGACGGAAATCCGCATTTCCGCCGAGAAGGCGGGGGATCGCATCCATATCGCCATCCAAAACAAGGGGGCCTCCATCCCGGCTGAAAAGCTGCCGGCGCTGTTTGATAAATTCTACCGCATGGACGCCGCCCGCATATCCGATACCGGCGGCGCCGGCCTGGGCCTGGCCATCGCAAAGGAAATCGTCCTTCTGCACGGCGGGAGCATCCGGGCGTCCAGCGAAAACGGCTCGGTTACGTTTACGGTCACGCTCCCCGCGGCGAATCCGGACTGACTGGATGCCAGGGAAAACGGAGATCAGAAAACCTTCGCCTGAAATTAGGATTTTATTAGGAAATAAGCGATTTCATCTTAAAACCCATAGCACTCCGATCTGGTAAGATAGTTACCGGCAAGAGCGCTATGGGTTATTTGATACCCGGAAAGGAGCTGCAGTATGAACGAAAGAACCATTTCAACCGGAGGCAGGCGCGTACAGCGCAGAACGCGGCGCAGGCGGCATATCGGAGGCATCCTTCTGATGCTGCTCCCCGCAGCCGCGCTGATCGGAGCCCTGCATGCGGCGTCCCCCCGCCCCGCACCGCCAACCTCGCCCCCGGCAGGCCATCTTCCCGTAACCGCGGCGGACGCCGTCCTGTCAGAAGAGCCCCAGGACGCCGGCCCCGCCGGCGCGGACACAGACTGGTATCTGACGCTGGTAAACAGATGGAACCCCATTCCGGAACATTACGAGGTGAACCTGGTGGAGACAGCCGGCGGCGAACTGGTAGACGAGCGCATTTACGAACCCCTGATGGAAATGCTGGAAGCGGCGAAGGAGGGCAACTGGAACCAGCTTCCCCTTGTCGTGTCGGGCTACCGGACCCAGGAGGAGCAGCAGCGCCTCTACGACGACAGGATTGCCAAATACCGCGGCCAGGGCTTCTCGGAGAGCGAGGCCAAGGAGATGGCGGAGCAGTGGGTCGCCGTACCGGGACACAGCGAGCACCAGCTCGGCTTTGCCGTGGACATCAACGGAGCGACCTACGACGTCTACCTGTGGCTGCAGGAAAACAGCTATAAGTACGGCTTCATCTTCCGATATCCCGGAAACAAGACGGAGCGCACCGGCACGGCGGAGGAGGTCTGGCATTACCGCTACGTCGGCCCCGAGGCCGCCGCCGAAATATACGAGCAGGGCGTCTGCCTGGAAGAATATCTTGAAAACTTGGACGGCCCGCATTGACCGCCGGACTATAACGCCCCGCGCCCTTTCAGCAGGGCGCGGGGCGTCAAACTGATATAGAGATACCGGCGCGCCACCCGTTTTCTACGCCGCAATGTCCTTCCGCGCGTACCGCCACAGACCGAACCCCGCCCCCAGCAGGCCCAGGGCGCAGCCGGACAGAACAGGCCCCGCCAGCGCCTCGCCGGAGAACACCCGGGCGGCGTCGGCGTAGTAGTAGGGCGTCACGAACCGCAGGCCGTCCAGTCCCGCGTCCAGGTTGATGAACAGGCCCAGGAAGTACAGCATCGCCGCCAGCCCCATGGCCAGCCCGTAGCCGTTCCGCCGCAGCAGGGAGGAAATTCCAAAGCAGATCCCGCCGATCTCCAGCTGCATCAGCAGCTGCGCCCCGTGGTATTTCATAAGGTTCCCCCACTCCGCCTCCTCCCCGATGCCCAGGATGCTTCCCGCGCCGCAGGCGAAGCAGATCAGGTTCAGCCCCAGGACCATCGCCGCCAGGGCCGCCAGCTTTTCCGCCGCCGCCTGTCCCCGGCTCACCGGATGGGTCAGGAGGAACTCCGCCGTATGGCCTCCCTCCTCCCCCGCCAGAAGGGACATGCCGGTCAGGGCGGCGAAGAACGCTCCGCCCAGCCCCAGGATGTTGCCGCACTCCGTGCCGTAGAAGCCCATGATGGACCCGAAGGCCAATTTGTCCAGGCCGAAGGCGGCGGAGAAATCCCCCATCCCCGCGAAGAGGGCGGAGACGTCCTCCATGGAGCCGGCGAAGGACGGGTACATCCACACGCACAGGGCCATGAGCCCGCCTACCCCGGCGGACCAGACCAGAAAGCTCACGAAATGGGCCCGGAGCTCCTTTTTAAACACCGTCATGTTGTGATCCTCCCCTCGTAGTAGTCGAAGAACTTATTTTCAATGTCCAGCTCCGCGGTGGCGCCCTCCGCCACCAGGCGGCCCTCCCGGATGATGGCGGCCCGGTCGCAGTAGCGCTGGACCTCGTAGAGTACGTGGGAGGAGAGGAACACCGCCGCCCCCTCCCGCCGCCGCTCCTCCAGCAGGG
>OFGA01001681.1_pt1 | contig 14900 bp, 12 predicted proteins | sample 1521471 | NCBI WGS metagenome assembly OFGA01 (sample SAMEA3504086, study PRJEB24116) | mouse gut metagenome | biome: mouse gut; feature: mouse-associated habitat; material: faeces | place: Denmark | collected 2011
ACTGAAGGCTGATCTGATCTATTCCTGCGGCCCTATGCCGATGCTCAGGGCGATTAAAAGATATGCGGCGGAAACGGGAATTCCCGCATGGATTTCTTTAGAGGAGCGGATGGCATGCGGTGTGGGAGCCTGTCTTGGATGCGTGTGCAGGACGAAGGCGGTGGATCATCACTCGCATGTCAACAATGCGCGGATCTGTACGGACGGACCCGTGTTTGAAGCGAAAGAAGTGGAAATCTGATAAAGGATCTTGGGGATCACGGAATGTATGATCCGTGCTGAGGGAAGGAAAAGCTGATGAATACAAAAGTGACAATAGCAGGTGTAACTTTAAACAATCCGGTGATGACGGCGTCCGGGACATTTGGATCCGGGATGGAGTACGGTGAGTTTGTGGATCTGAACCGTCTGGGAGCGGTGGTGACCAAGGGGGTGGCAAATGTGCCGTGGCCGGGTAATCCAACGCCCCGCGTGGCGGAGACTTATGGCGGCATGTTAAATGCCATCGGACTGCAGAATCCGGGTATTGATGTCTTTGTAGAGCGGGATATCCCCTTTTTACAAAAATATGACACGAAGATCATTGTCAATGTCTGCGGCAGAACGGTGGAGGATTATCTGGAAGTGGTGGAGCGGCTGGGAGAGCAGCCGGTGGACATGCTGGAGATTAATGTGTCCTGCCCGAATGTGAAGGAAGGGGCCATCGCATTTGGCCAGAAGCCGGACAGTCTGTATGATATTACTGCCCGGATCAAAAAGAGGGCGAAGCAGCCCATCATTATGAAGTTAAGCCCGAATGTGACAGACATCGTGGAGATGGCGAAGGCTGCAGAGGCGGCAGGGGCTGACGCACTGTCCATGATCAATACCATTACCGGGATGAAGATCGATATCCATAAGCGTGCGTTTGCATTGGCAAACAAAACCGGCGGTCTTTCCGGGCCGGCCATTAAACCGGTGGCGGTACGAATGGTTTACCAGGCGGCGCATGCGGTGAAGATCCCGATTATAGGCATGGGCGGTATTGCGAACGCGGAAGATGCGGTAGAGTTCCTGCTGGCCGGTGCCAGTGCGGTGGCGGTGGGGGCCATGAACTTTGTGAATCCTTACGCAACGATGGAAGTGGTGGAAGGAATTGAGGCGTATATGGAACGATATGGGATCGAGAGTGTGACGGAACTGATCGGAGCGGTGGAATGATGAACCTGAAGGCAAAGGTTGATAAAACAATTAAACTATAAACGTAAAACAATAAATTGACCATGAACGTGAAGAAGTGAAAATGATAAAAAGTACTTGCCAAACTACCTGGGGGGGGGTATAATTGTTTCAACAAAAAGTGGAATAAACGACATTTTTTGTGCAGTTTGCCCCATCCAACAAATTTTCTCCTGACAGAGATGAAGGAATATGGTGCAAACTGACAATACAACTCAAGGAAAGGGAGAAAGAGTATGAAGAGAAAGTTTGTATCAATTATTCTGGCAACGGCATTGGTTGGAACCCTGTTGACCGGATGCGGCGGCTCCGGTTCGGACAGTACTACTACTCAGCCGGCGGAAGAAGAGACAGAAGCACCTGCTGAGACAGAAGCGGCAGCTGAGACACCGGCGGAAGAAGAGACTGCTCCGAGTGAGGACGCGGCGGCAGGTTCCACGGAAGGGAAGAATCTTCCGGAACTGACAACAGAACCTCTTACCATCAACCTGTGGGACATTGCGACGGAAGGTTCGGTTAAGGATATTCAGGAAGGCGCTGTGAAGAGATTTATGGAGGATTACCCTAATATCACCGTAAATCAGGTGCATCAGCAGAACGATAACTATAAGCAGCAGCTGATCGTGGCTATGAGTTCCGGACAGGCTCCTGATATGTATATCCACTGGGGCGGCGGTCCGATGGCTGAGTACTATAACTCCGGTTTTGTAAATGATATCACGGAAATGTTCAACACCTATGATCATCCTGAGTTCATTGATGCAGCAGTTGCGCAGTCCAGTTATGACGGTAAAGTGCTGGCGATTCCTTTTGGCGGTCTTTCCGGATGTGATATTTTCTATAATAAGACCATCTTTGCAGAGTTGGGTCTGGAAGTGCCGAAGACCATCGAGGAGCTGGAAGCGATATGTGATAAGCTGATCGAGGCTGGTTATGTTCCTTTCTCGCTTGCGAATGGTTCCAAGTGGACTGGTTCCATGTATTACATGTATCTGGTAGCACGTCACTCGGGCAATGCCGAGTTCGATGCGGCTTATGCCCAGGAAAATGGCGGCACTTTCACTTCCGACGCATTTATCTATGCGGGTGAGAAGATTCAGGATTGGGTAAAGAAGGGATACTTCCCGGAGGGCGTTAACTCTCTTTCCACCGATGACGGACAGGACAGAGCGCTCCTTTATGATAACACCTGTGTGATGATGCTCCACGGCTCCTGGCAGACACGAAGCATCAGCGATGATAATAAGGAATGGTATGACGCGAATATCGGCGTATTCCGTTTCCCGGAAGATTCTGAAGCCGCTGCAGCGGGCGTTCCCCAGAACGTAGAGATCGGTACAGCGATCGGTAACGGATTCTCCTTCAACTGCTGGAATGCGGACGGTTCTGTTGATCAGGCGAAGCTGGATGCATGTTATGTACTGGCAACTCAGTATTATAATGACGATACCTATAACCAGGAACAGCTTGCAAGCGGTACGATTCCTTCCATTAAGGGATTTGAGACTACAATCGAGGATCCGAACACGAAGGTGGTTGCAGACGTATTCTTCAGCGCTTCCAACGTACAGTTGTGGTATGACCAGTATCTGCCGGCTTCCGTAACGGAAGTACATAAGGACTGCATGACGGAGCTGTTCGGTCTGCAGAAGACACCTGAGGAGATCGGGCAGGCGCACGATACGGCCATGCAGGCGGCGATTGCTGAATAAAACATTATTTAACCCATAATTTGAGATGTTGTTATTGTGACATCGAGCGGTTGGTTATGATAAGCCCGCGGGGGATTTCATCTCCTGCGGGCTATTTTTCACTACAGGTTGGTTTGAGAGGGAGGCTGTAACGGAATGGTTTCCCGGAAAGGAGATAATGTGGCTCAGAATAATAACAAAAACGGGCTGGCCCGGGCAAGGGAAAAAAGTACCGCCAAGGCGGCTGCGGTATTTCTTTTTCCCGCGCTGTTTCTGATAGCAGTTTATATGATCTATCCTATTATCGACACTTTCACTACCAGCGCATACAGCTGGAACGGCATATCATCAGACAAGATATTTGTCGGAATTCAGAACTGGAAGACACTTTTTTCGGATATGACTTTCTGGTCGTCGTTCGGCCATAATGTGGTGGTGATGGTATTCTCCATTTTGCTGCAGATCCCTATCGGCATGCTGCTGGCTACTTTTCTGGATGCAGGGGGGAAGAAATTCAATCTCTTCAAGGTTATCTGGTTTCTGCCTTATCTGATGAGTTCCGTTGCCATCGCATTCCTGTTCAGCTATGCGTTGGCCACCAATGGCGGTATCTTCTCTTCCATTGCGTCAATGATCAAAGGCGGCAAAGTGACTGTAGATCTGCTGGGCAGGAATCCTCATGCGCTGTTTTCGGTGATCGGCGTTATGGCCTGGCAGTTTACTCCTTTCTATATGGTGTATTTCATAGCAGGGTATGGCAATATCGATACCTCGATCTATGAAGCGGCCGTGATTGACGGCGCTACGAGAGGACAGTATCTGCGGACGATTGCCATTCCGCTTCTGGGTCCTATCTTCAAGACAGCCTGCACCATGTCCCTGATCGGTTCGCTGAAATATTTCGATATGATCTGGAATATGACAGGCGGCGGCCCGGCCGGAGGAACCGAGTTGATGGCTACCTATATGTATAAGCTTTCGTTCCAGCAGTTCAATATGGGTTATGGATCCTGTGTGGCAGCGGGAATGTTCCTGTTGATCACTTTCATTGCTCTGGTGTTCCAGAAAATCTTTGTGGTAAAGGAGGACTATTGATATGAATGGACAGAAAGAGGTGGATTACAGGAAAGAAAAGATGAAATCCAGGATAGCGTGGGCTATTGCCATCCTGTTTGCCATCCTGTGGCTGGTGGTCACATTGGTGCCGTTCTTCTTCATGATTATGAATTCCTTCCGGAAACAGTTTGATATGCTGGCGCAGGGAGTCTTTCATTTTCCGGATCCCTGGTATTTTGAGAATTATGTAGAAGTAGCAACGAATGGTTTCTTTGGCTATTTCTTCCGCAGTGTATTTGTGGTGGCTGTAAGCCTGATCCTGATGCTGATCATAGCTTCCTGTGCGGCTTACCCGCTTTCCAGAATGAAATTTAAGATGCGCGGGCTGATCTATGCGGGCATCGTGGCGATGATGTCGATTCCCATGCATGTAACTTTGATCCCGATCTTCAAGATGACAACGAAGATGGGACTGTACGACTCGCTCCGGTCGCTGATCGGGCCTTATGTGACATTTGCCCTTCCGATGTCGGTATTTATTCTGACGGCGTTTATGATGACGATTCCCAGGGAAGTGGAAGAATCGGCGGAGATCGATGGCTGTAATAAGTACAGGAATTTCTTTTCCATTATCCTGCCGCTGTCCAAGTCGGGACTTTCCACGCTGGCCATTTATAATGGTGTATCCATGTGGAATGAGTTCGCATTTGCCAATACGCTGCTTCAGACGCCGGCACATAAGACGCTGCCTTTGGCGCTTGGACAGTTTAAGGGTGAACATGCAATGGATATTCCGATTATATTGTCGGTGTTGGTGCTGTCGGTGCTGCCGATGATTATCCTGTTCATTGTTTTCCAGGATAAGCTGGTCAAAGGTATGATGGCCGGGGCAGTGAAGGGTTAAGTTTTTGTTTGCGTATAAATTCGCAGGTTGCGTAAGAATGGAGGACTATCATGCAAATATATGTAGCTGCAGATGCTCCGCGGGGCGGAGATGGAACAAGCGAAAGACCTCTGCAGTCTCTGGCACAGGCGGCCAGGCTGGCAGCAGCAGGTGACGAGGTGATCGTAGCGCCGGGAATTTATCGGGAATATGTAGATCCGGTCAATGCGGGGACACCGGACCAGAGGATCATTTATCGCAGTGCGGTAAAGAACGGCGCGGTGATTACCGGCGCAGAGCCGGTGAAGAACTGGGTGCATTGGAAGAAGGATGTGTGGATGGTGCGTATTCCCAATGGGCTTTTCGGTGATTATAACCCGTATACGACTTATGTGAGGGGCGACTGGTACAATGCGATACAACCGGTACATACGGGAGAGATTTACCTGGGAGACAAATCCTTCTACGAGGCTGCCCGGCTGGAGGAAGTGGAGAATCCGGTTATCTATAAGGGATCCTGGGATCAGGAGGCGACCTTATATAAATGGTACACGGAACAGGATGGGGACACCACGGTGATCTATGCGAATTTCCAGGGGGCTGATCCCAATCAGGAAGACGTGGAGATCAACGTCAGACGGAACTGTTTCTATCCCTCTAAATCGGGTGTCGGATACATTACGCTGTCCGGATTTAAGGTGACAAGAGCAGCCACGCAGTGGGCTCCGCCCACTGCATACCAGGAGGGTATGATCGGCCCGCGCTGGTCCAGGGGGTGGATCATCGAGGACTGTGAGGTGGCCCATTCCAAGTGCAGCGGGATTTCTCTGGGCAAATATCTGCAGCCGAACAATGAGAATAAATGGTGTACGAAATTTGTGAAGGACGGCACACAGAACGAGCGGGATGCGATCTGCCAGGCGCAGAGAGAGGGATGGACAAAGGAGCTGATCGGTTCTCATATCATCCGCCGTTGTGATATCCATGACTGCGGACAGACCGGCATCGTGGGCCACCTGGGCTGTGTATTTTCTATTATTGAGGACAACCATATTCATCATATCAATAACAAGCAGGATCTTGCAGGCGCAGAGATTGGCGGAATCAAGCTGCATGCAGCGATTGATGTGATTATTCGCAGGAATCATTTCGAATATTGTACCAGAGGCCTCTGGCTGGACTGGCAGGCGCAGGGAACCCGCGTGAGCCAGAACCTTTTCCATGATAATATGCCGCCGGAAGGTACGGAAATTACCATGCCGCTGGCATTGGCAGAGGATATTTTCGTGGAGGTGTCCCATGGACCGACATTAATCGACAACAATCTGCTGCTGTCGGAGGCGGCGGGCCGTCTGAGCACCCAGGGACTTGCTTTCGTGCATAATCTGATTGCCGGGACCTTCACCTATGTGGGGAACGGAGTGGACAATGGAGGGAAAGTGTTCCCGACACCCAGATATACGCCCTATCATGTGCCGCACAGGACAGAGGTGGATGGCTTCATGACTATACTGCACGGAGACGCAAGATTTTATAACAATATCTTCGTACAGATGCCTGTGCGGTCAATCTATACGGAGTATGCGAAGAAGATGAATCTGGAAGGGCCGGGCTGGCTGAATGAGATCTGCGGTACAAAGCCCTATGACGGATACCCGAAGGAAGAGGAGTATCTGGCTCGATTTACGGCTGAGAACTATAATATCCGGGAGGAGCGGGATAAGTATTATGATCATCTTCCTGTTTACAGCGGCGGCAATGTGTATTTTAACGGTGCACAGCCTTATGATGGAGAGGAAGACTTCGTATTGGATACGGAGCATAAAGTGGAATTGAAGCTGGTGTGCGGTGATGACGGGTGCAGACTGGTCACGGATCTGTATGAATATCTTCCACAGAAAACCTGGCAGACCATCTCCACGCAGACGCTCGGTATGGCTTTTGAGCCGGAGGAACGATTCGAGAATCCGGATGGGACGGAGATTATATTTGATACGGATTATTTCGGACAGCATCGGGGCATCCATCCGGTATGCGGTCCGTTTGAGGACGGGAAGAACACGATTGAGCTGGTATAGGAGGGACTTTGGATATGCAGATGATAAGAGAATATCATGTGGCAGTGACCGGGAATGACCGGGCGGCCGGTTCGGCGGCGGAGCCTTTCGCAACGATTCAGCGGGCGGCAGATGTGGCCATGCCCGGGGATACGGTGATCGTTCATGAAGGAGTGTATCGGGAGTGGGTGGATCCCAGGATGGGCGGTATCAGTGATCTGGAAAGGATCACTTACCGTGCGGCGGAAGGTGAGAAGCCCGTTATTAAAGGATCCGAGCGAATCACGAACTGGGAAAATGTGAAGGGCACAGTGTGGAAAGCGGTGGTGCCGAATTCCCTGTTTGGAGATTTTAATCCCTATGACACCTATTTGTACGGGGACTGGATGATCGGGCCGGCCTATCCCACGCTTCATCTGGGAGACGTATATTTGAACGGAAGTTCTTTCTATGAAGCGCTCACACTGGAAGAGGTGGAGAAGGCGCAGAGAAGGGAGACCGGATTACAGGGAACCCATCGCGGATCCGGAAGGTACGGTGTATCGGTGGTATGCGCAGGTGGAGGCGGAGACGACTTCTATCTGGGCGAATTTCCAGGGAGCGGATCCGAATCAGGAGCTGGTAGAGATCAATGTACGTAAATGTGTGTTTTATCCGACGCAGGGTGGTAAGGATTACATTACTGTCTCAGGATTTGAAATGGCACAGGCGGCGTGTCCTTTCGCGCCGCCCACGGGGGATCAGCCGGGTTTGATCGGCCCGCATTGGTCTAAGGGCTGGATTATTGAGGACAATCATATCCATGACGCCAAGTGCAGCGCCGTGACATTGGGGAAGGACGAGAAGACCGGCGATAATCTTTTTACCAGGACCAGAAGAAAACCCGGTTATACGTATCAGTTTGAAGCGGTAGGCAGGGCGCTTCTGCAGGGCTGGCACAAAGATAACGTGGGTTCCCATATCGTACGCAATAATGTGATCCACGATTGCGGCCAGAACGGCATTGTGGGGCATCTGGGCTGTATATTCAGTGAAATCTGCGGCAACGAGATTTATAATATCGCCACAAAGCATGAGTTCTACGGGTATGAGATTGCGGGCATCAAGTTTCATGCTCCCATCGATACGCAGATTCATCACAATTATATTCATGACTGTACGCTGGGAATCTGGCTGGATTGGGAGACGCAGGGCACACGGGTGAGCGGCAATCTGCTTTGCGGCAATATCCGCGATCTGATGGTAGAGGTATCCCACGGACCCTATCTGGTGGATCATAATATCCTCGGATCTCCGTATAGCTTTGAGAATGCTTCCCAGGGAGGCGCTTACCTGCATAATCTGGTATTGGGTAATATGAAGCACTGGACCGTGCTGGATCGTTCTACCCCATATCATTTTCCGCATATGACACAGATCATGGCTTCCTCCTTTATCTATGGCGGGGACGACCGCTTCTATCAGAATATTTTTGTGGGCGGGGCGCCAACCCTGGGCGAAGTGAAGGGGGTATCCTGCGGCACGGCAGCCTTTGACGGTCATCCGGGAGATTATGAGGAGTATATCCGGCTGATCAACGAGGCATTTCCGGGAGATGAAGATCTGTATGTGAAGGTGAAACAGCCGGTATATATCGACCGTAATGTCTACCTTCAGGGAGCACAGGGCTATGCCGGTGAGCACAACAGTTATCGTGGCAGCGGCATGTTGAAGGCCAGGATCACGCAGGAAGTGACGGAGGACGGTCGGGCGGTTTATCTCGAGCTGGATGTGGATCCGGAAGTGCTGGAGCAGGAAGCTGTGATCATGCAGACGAAGGATCTGGGCTGTACCCGGGCCGTAGAAGGATTATTTGAGAATCCGGACGGAACGCCGATTGTTTTTGATGTGGACTATCTCGGAGAGAAAAGAGGGGACGATCATGTGCTTGCTGGTCCGATTAACGGCTTGAAAGCAGGGCATAATAAGGTGCGGATCTGGTAAAAACAGTACAACGAGTCATACATGGCCTCCATGCGGCATATACTTTTACTAAGTATACGCATGGAGGTTTATTTTTGTGGAATTAGTAAAAAAGAAGATACATATGGATCGGATCAGCAGCAGAGCCGGCACCCAGATGGTATTGGAAGAAGATGTGAATATTTCAGATAACAAGCCTGACGCCAGTCATCTGCTTAACAGCAAGGGCGAGATCATCATGGAGGAGATCCGTGCCGGAGAAAATGTGGTGAATCTAAGAGGCAGACTGGTGGTATCGATCCTGTATCTGACGGATATGGAGGGAATGTGTGCCAGCATGGAGGCGGTACTTCCCTTCGAGGAACGGGTCAATATGGAAGGGGTATCCAACGGGGATATCATCCTGACAGACTGGTCGATTGAGGATCTGACGGTGGGACTGATCAATTCCAGGAAGATCAGCGTACAGGCGGTAACCTCTTTTGGACTGGAGCTGGAGGAGCATGTGGAGCAGGATACGGCGGTGGATATCTATCATGAGGAACCGGTGGAATACAGAAAACGGACGTATCCGATGGCGGAGCTTGTGCTGCAGAAGAAGGATATCTTCCGATTAAAAGAGGAGATGGAGCTGTCGGGTAATCTTCCCAACGTGTTTCAGACGATCTGGCACCACATCACGTTTGATCACGTGGAATTTAAAGCGCTGGATGAGAAGATATCGGTTCAGGGTGAGATGAGGGCTTTCTTCCTCTATGAGGGGGAAGGGGACAATGACAGAACGCTCTGGTATGAGAATACGGTACCGTTCAGTGGTATTATAGAATGCCACGGATGCAGGGAAAATATGATACCGGATATCCGCTACAGCCTGGGGCAGTGTAATGTGGAAGTGAGGCAGGATTTTGACGGAGAAGAGAGGGTTTTCTGTGTAGAGCCGGTGCTGGATCTGGATATTCATCTGTACGAAGAGGAAAATATGGAAGTGCTTTCCGATATTTACGGCGTGGAGAAGGAGATCGAAGCGCTGACTACGGAGGTACAGCTTAAGAGTCTGCTGCTGTGCGGCAGCGGCAAATGTAAGATCGCGGAACATGCGAAAATCCAGAATCCGGAGATGCCCATGTATCAGCTGATTCATTCTGAAGGGGAGATCCAGATCGAGGAGCAGGCAATCGTGGAGAACGGGATTGCCATTACGGGAACGCTGACAGTAGTTACGTTGTATCTGTGCGGTAATGGGTCGAAATCCATTTATTCGTCCAGGAACGTGCTGCCTTTCCAGTATGTGATCGAGGCGGACAATATTACCCCTACCAGTATCTTTAAGATGCGCTGCAGCATAGAGCAGCTGACTGTAACGATGCTTGACAGTGATGAACTGGATGTGAAGGCGGCGCTTTTGTTTAAGGTGATCGTGTTTGCGGTGCAGAAAAGTAATCTGATTACGGATATCAAGGTGGAAGAACTGGATTTAAACAAGCTCAGTGAGCTGCCAGGCATGGTTATCTATATCGCCGGCCCTAATGATACGCTGTGGGATATCGGGAAACGGTATTATGTGACAATATCACAGTTAAAGGAAGTCAATGAGCTGGTGACGGAGGAGATCAGCGCCGGGGATAAGATTCTGGTGGTGAAAGGGAGTGTGTAGGTATTTTGGTATTGGACCATGCTTCTGCCTGCGCTCATAATTGACAAAATTTATAAATATTTTCGTGGAAAAGGGATCAGAAATTGTATATACTGAAAGACGGGGCTTGTGAAGCGACATGGCCCCGTTTTCGGGTTGTCTGGAAGATACAGGATTCCGGGATCTACAGAAGGGTGAGACCTGCGGAGGAGTCGGGCTATGGATGCTGTGCTGGTCCTTTTGGGGCATACAGGATGGAGAGGGCATGCCGGAAAGAATACACAGGAGTAAGGAAGGAATATAGAAGGAATGAATACGACAAAAACAACGCCTGTATTGAGCAATAAATTATTTCTTTACCTGACGGAATTCTTCGCGGGGATGTCGGTGATGGCGGTGGAGCTGGGAGCCAGCAGGCTGCTTGCTCCATATTTCAGTTCTTCGCAGATCGTGTGGACGATCATTATCGGAACGATCATGATCGCCATGGCGCTGGGGAATATATACGGCGGGCGCAGTGCGGACAAAAACCCCGACCCGGACAGGCTGTATGGCAGGATATTGATCGCCGCTGTCTGGATTGCGGCCATTCCGGTGGTGGGAAAATATATCATCCTGGGGATTTCGGCGCTGCTGATCTTTACGGTGAATACGAATTTCCTGATCTGGGCGGCTTTTGCGGCCTGTATGGCAGTCTTTGTGTTTCCGTTGTTTCTGCTGGGGACGGTGACGCCGTCGCTGGCCAAGTATTCCGTGGACAGCCTGGCGGACAGCGGCAAGACGGTGGGGATGCTGAACGCATCCAACACGATCGGCAGTATCATCGGAACCTTTGTGCCGACTTTCATCTCCATTCCGGTGGTGGGCACGTCGATCACGTTCCTGATCTTTGCGGGAATCCTGCTCACGCTTTCGCTGGTCTATTTTGTGAGCGGCAAAAGAGGTGCGGCCAAAAGTGCAGTGGCAGCGGTTCTGTTCGTGCTGTGCTGCTTTCTGGGGAAGTCGAACAGCTTTGCTTTCTGGGAGAGCGGTCTGACCTATGAGGGGGAATCTATCTATAACTATCTGCAGGTGAAGGAGAATGACAGAGCTGTCATATTGTCGACGAATGTGCTGTTTGGGGTACAGTCTTTGCTGGTAAAAGAGGAAGGGCTGACGGGCATGTACTATGACTATGCCATGGCGGCCCCACTGATGACAGAGCTGGAGAATCCGGGAGACTGCAGGGTGCTGATCCTGGGCATGGGAACGGGAACTTATGCCGTGCAGTGCCGGAATTATTTCGGAGATATGGAGATTGAAGGGGTGGAGATCGACGAGAAGATTACCGCGCTGGCCAGAGAATACTTCGAGCTGCCGGCGGATGTGCCGGTGACGACCTATGACGGCAGAGCCTATTTAAACGCTGTCGACGGTAAGTATGATGTGATCATGGTAGATGCCTATCAGGATATCACCATTCCGTTTCAGATGTCTTCCGTGGAATTTTTTACGCTGGTGAAGGAACATTTGACAGAGGACGGCGTGATGGTAGTGAACATGAATATGCGCGGCAGCAACGAGGGCAGCATTAACGAACATCTGGCGGATACCATCGGCAGTGTGTTCGGTGAGGTATATACGGTGGACGTGAAAGGCTCTACCAACAGGGAGCTTTTTGCATCCGACAATCCGCAGATGCTGGAGAATCTGTCGGCGCATCGTGAAAAGATCGTGGAGGAAGATCTGGCGGCGATGATCCGGGCGGACAGTGAGGAACCTTTCAAACGCGGAGGGATGAGCTATAGCTTCTCCTAACATGAGATTTCGGCGTGATGTGCCGCAGGACGGAGTTCGCCGAAACGATCAGATTCGTGCCCGCGAAGTGCGGGTGATTGGCGCGGAAGGCGAGCAGATTGGCATTCTTCCCAAACTGGAAGCTCTTGCCCTTGCCAAGGAAGCGGGACTTGATCTGGTGGAAGTTGCCGCCAATGCAGAGCCTCCTGTTTGCCGTATCATGGACTTCGGCAAGTTCAAGTATGAGCAGCAGCAGAAGAAAAAGGAAGCCAAGCGCAACCAGTCTGTGGTGCAGATCAAGGAAATCAAGGTTCGTCCGAAGACGGATGATCATGACTACGAAACCAAACTGCGCCATATCCGCCGTTTTCTTGAAGACGGCGACCGCTGCAAGGTAACGGTGTTCTTCCGTGGACGCGAAATCGTCCACAAGGATCGTGGTCATACCATCTTGGATCGCGTGATAGAAGATACGCGCGATGTGGGGAAAGTGGAACAGGAGCCTTGCGCCGAGGGACGTACTCTTCAGATGTTGCTCATGCCTCTGCCCAAGAAGGCCTAGCACTTTTCCGCATCAGGGCTGCGCCGGAAGTTTATGCCGTTTTCGTGAATACGGAAGCGGCTCTTCCGTGTTTTTCATCAAAGATTGCATTATGGTTTGGAACCTGCACCACAACGCCGCGGCAGAATCTGTGACAGGGCTTGGTTGAACATATCCTTTGACAAGATTCAACAACAGAGCGTTTGACCACGGAAATCAATTTTTGAAATTTTGGTCAAAAAGTTTTATCCACAAGGCATGGAAAAGCTAAGCTTATTTGAATACTTTGAAGAGTTGGAAACCGAACAGGCCTATGACGGATATTTTTATTCTGTAGCACAAGGCATAACTATTGTCATTTTAGGGAGCCTTTGTGGATTGAAAAACGTCCGCCAGATATGGTTATGGGCAACAAACGCCAAGGTAAGGGAGTTTTTGAAGGAACGATTTCAGATAGAAAGAATTCCTTGTTATTACTGGTTATTATGTTTACTAAAAATGATTAGGCCTGCTTCTCTGAACAAGTGTTTTGCAGCATGGGTCGCTTCCATGCTTCCCCCAGCCAGGCAAGTTACCTTGGCGATAGATGGAAAAACTATCCGTTCCACAGGCAAAATGCAAAGCTATGATACGGCATTGCATATCATAAGTGCGCAAATAGGGGAACTCGGCATGAGCTATGCGCAAAGAAGTGCTGAAGGAAAAAGTAACGAAATACCCGCGGTACGGGAACTTTTAGCTGAATTGGACATAAAGGGGTGTATGGTTGTTGCGGATGCCCTGAATTGCCAAAAGGAAACAGCAAAAAGTATATGCAAGGGCAAAGGTGACTATCTTTTATGTGTGAAAGATAATCAAGCTGTTTTAAAAAGGGAAATTGAAGAGTATGTGCAGAGTGAAGAGCTACGTCAAAAAATGGATACAATTTGTCAGATTGAAAAGAATCGGGGTAGAGTTGAAATCCGAACAGGTTATGTCCTTACCGGGATAAACTGGCTTGAAAGCGGAAGAGACTGGACAAATCTTCAATGTATAGGAGCAATACATAGAGAATTTGAAACAAAACAGGGAAGAAGCAGCGAGTGGCAATACTACATATCAAGCCGGGTTCTGACAGCGGAAGGGCTGCTCCATCATGCAAGGCAGGAATGGTCAGTGGAATGTATGCACTGGCTCCTGGATGTGCATTTTGGTGAAGATTATTGCAGAGTTGCAAACCGGACAATTCAACAAAATTTGAATATGGCAAGGAAATTTGTATTGAATATCCTAAGGCGGTACAAAACCCAAAGCTCCTCGACCCAGCCACTTTCGAATATCATGTTACAGTGTTTGCTCGATAATTCCTATATTTCTGAGGTGTTGGGTAAAAATTGATTTCCGTGGGGGGGGCATTTTTGAAGTGGCGCTTTTAGCATTTTTTTTATAAATTGAATCATGAGCGGATATCACCGAGATTCTCCCATTGTTTTTTCGCTACGCCTTCATCAAAGGTGTTGTCGTGAGCCTTATTAAAGGCAGAGAGCTCAGCTTTTACAGGAGGGAAAGCTCCATAAGATTATGATAGCTCCGCTTGAACAACGAAAACCCTGACGGTGCCATCGTTCAGTGAAATGTTGAGTTTTTAGGCTGATGCTCTATGCTCTTGGCAGTTTTAAAAATGTAGAGTACTACAGGACAAAGGCAAAATTCGTGTTGTAACACCATTACCCCGTGGATGGTCGGCGTCATGTGTATTCAGGCACATTGAAGATTGCAGGTTGTTCTTTTTCTCTTTTTCAAAATAGAGGTAATATATGAAAAAGAAACAATGTGTTCTATTGATTAGTAAAAATTTTGGGTTTCACTGTTTGCAAATAATTGCAAAGCTGAATCATGATTATGTGGGAGCTGTCGTAACAATAAATGACGTTCATGACACGCGCAGTGCTCTTTCGGAAATTGTGGAATATTGTCAAGTAAATGCATTTGAACACCATATCTTTTCAGATTTTGAAAGTCTTACTCTTCTCATTGAGCGATTGAAACCTGAGTTGATTTTTGTTGCGGGATGGTATCGTATACTGCCTTTAGAAATTTTGAA
>OFGA01001683.1_pt1 | contig 14897 bp, 13 predicted proteins | sample 1521471 | NCBI WGS metagenome assembly OFGA01 (sample SAMEA3504086, study PRJEB24116) | mouse gut metagenome | biome: mouse gut; feature: mouse-associated habitat; material: faeces | place: Denmark | collected 2011
GGTTCTGCATCTGGGGCAGGTTCTGGAAGATGCACGAAATGCTTAAGCCTCTGGAGCGGCAGACCGAGATTTTCTTATTTAACTCCAGGATGGCTCCGGTATTTGCCAGCTCATCCGCAAGGATATGCACCGGAACCGGCAGATGCCCGTCTACCCCATGCTTATCCGCGAAACGTACCAGTTTGATAAATACAAAGGTCATAAACAGGGATGACAGGAAGTCAAAGGTGCTGTCCTGATCGGAAGTAATGCAGAAGTATGCGCATTTCTGTTTTCCCGGCAGTGTCAGGTCGATCTCATCATAGGAAGTGATCTGCCGGATCAGTTTATTCTGGAATACCTGAAGCCTGGCTCCAAGCCCGATGATTACTCCCGACCGCACCGTATCGCTTGCCTGCTTGTAGATGCAGTAGGGAACCTTTGCCGGGTGGCTCACCGGAAGCAGGTCAAAGAGGCTGTTCAGTTCCTTTTCGGAGCTGAGCGTCAGCAGTTTGTATACCTGCCCGATGTTCTTGGACTCTGAGGGGAATCCCTGCTCTACATAGAGAACCAGCGCTTTTAGCAGATTTAATTCCGCGTTATCCCAGAAATGATCCCCTTTTGCGGAGCCCGTATTCTGGATGATAACATCCGAAAAAACCTGCGCCATCGTCTCCTGGCCGTCAATCTCCATCAGGCAGTTCCATGCATCCGAGTTCTCCGGGTTCACAAGGTTAAAACACCGCACAGTGTAGCCCTCATTCTCCAGATAACCTGCCATGCTTTCGTACAATTCGCTCTTTGGATCGGTGATAATTAAACTCTCACCGACTCCACCGTTTTTCCCGCGTGCGACACACTGGAAGATCATATTACGGGCAAATGCCCTGGACTTCATAGAGCCGCTGGCACCGTAGACAGCAATGTTGCGGTTCATGCGTGTTTCATAGGGAAGGCAGACCGCCTTTCCGTTCAGCTTCCAAGAATTGTCCCTTTGGTTTTCTTCACGTGGTCTGTCAGCTCCAACACTTTGAACATCTCATCTGGCGTCATAAATCCGGATGTTCCATAGGTTCCTTTCAAGGAGTAATTCAGGTTACGCTCCTTATCAAAAACCTCTCCGTTCCGGTCAACACCCATCCTCATCAGCAGAAAGACTAAGAGTCCGAGTGCGAGAAAGCAAAGAGAAATTCCATACAGGTTATATGGGAACTGAGTCAGTGCTGATAAACATGCCATCGGATGCAGGGAGGGTGCCTGCGGGTAGGAACCGTTACCGGCGAAGTTACCAGCACTGGTCCATACTTGATAGTTACAGATAAATTGTGCAATATAGCCTCCGGCATATAAAATGCAGAGAAAGATCGGAAACAGAAAAATAAGCTTCCACCATTTACGGTTCATGTAAAAACTCCTTTCTGAATTTAGTCAGGTCGATACTGGAGAAACAGACATTTTTGTTCATAAATTTTTCCAATACCGGAATCTGGAAATCAAAGCAGATCAGGTTCCCGGCCATGCCATAGACATCCAGCCCCTTATTAAACCGGCAGATTCTCTGCATGTCGAAATCATATGCCAGCAGTGTCGGCATTTCATTAGAAGTAACAGCGTCATGCTCAAAAGGGATATCACCTTTAAGATTTTCCTGATCGGATAATAAAAGTCGATCCAATGCAGCCATTAACTCCGGTTTTACCAACAACTTTAACAGGGTTTCGCCTTGGTCGTTACTGGGAAGAAAATGAAAATGCTCAAAGGAATCATCCAGCATAAACAAACTCCGCCTGTATCCGCCGGTGCTGGTTAAGAGCCGGAGAGCCGTTTCCATAGTGTCTCCAAACATCATTGCACGGATCCTGGGATGTCCGCTGTAAGGAAATCCTTGCAGAGAATGCTGCAGGAATGTGTTTAATTTTATTTCTGTCTTGTGTTCCCATTTTAAAATGCTGCTTCCCGTATTATAAACGGCATAAACGCAATGTGGTACCAGCAGGATTCCAATGCTGCGGGAGCTTTTGATCTTCAGGGTAACCTCGCCAAGTTCCTTGATTTCCCTGGATGAATAAAAACAGGGAAGAGACTGCGGGGTGGTGGCTTCCCGTTCAGGAGAAAAAATCTGCGGTTTTTCGTCATAATAAAATGGAATCCTTACATGAGAAAACGTCAGATAGGTTTGTGCCTTCTGGTGAAGCCGGAGTCTTTTTGACACCTCGCTTCGGATATGGTTGGTCTCAGTACTGCCGGCGAAGAAGCACTGAAAGCGGGCGGGATGATTGGAGAGCAGCATCTCCTTCCCACGTTTCGTTAAACGATAACCCCGCAGTTTATCTTTATAGTGGGTACGGATCAGCTTATCCGTCTTTAGCTCTGTAATCACCTTCTCAGCATAGGAAGGGCTGGAAAATAGTCTGTTTAGCTGGTCAGCTGGAAATTCTCCACTGATTCCGATCAGCTCCAGCAGTTGATATTTCTGGGTATTTGGTCTTAGCAAATTAGTATCACCTCAGTTCTTTTAGATACGCACGTTAGCCTACACTTGGGTACGATGTTCCCCTTTTAAATCCCGGGAATAAACAGGAAATAAGAAAGGAACACCGTATTTTTACACAAATCGGGTTTTCAGTGAATAAAATCAGGAATTATCCGATGTGTTTTTTACAGCAGTTTCATGGTCGGATAACCATTGGGGAAAAGCGGATTTTTCCATAATATGAATGACCGTATGATCTTCAGATCCCATTTCCGTCATATGATGGATGTCACAGAACTGCCCGCTGTCATCTATCAGGGCATGGGTGGAAATAACATCCAAAATCTGCTTGAATTCCAGGTTATCATAGTCCCGGATTCTTTTCCGGGAGAGGGATTTGTCATACACCTGAATGAAGCATACAATGCAGTCCCGGTAAAGCGGAAAGTTTTGCTCTTTCACAAACTCGTGCAGAGCATAATTCAGCGGATCATGCAGAAAAGCTGTATTGGATCTTAATTTTCGCTTTGGAAACAGAGCCGGCAATGTAACGGACAATATGCCGTTATCCAGGGATATATGGATTCCCTGAGCCTCGGCAGCGTGTTTCATATAGTCGGATTCACCAGTGAAATCGGTTATATAGACCAGCCTTCTTAACTGGCAGGCAAGCCGTTCAGCTTTATATGCAGCCTCGGTACTTAATTCCTCATAATTTGCGCTGTGCTTTTGGAAATCGACTGTCTGTAAAGCAAAAACAATGCTTTGCAGTTTCGTAAGTTCAGTTTCCGCTTTTCGGGTTTGTTGATAAATTGCTTGTTTGTCCATAAAATCATCCTCGTTTCTTTTGTTTTGCATAGTAATTGACAGTTCCTTCAGGGGTTACCAGACAAAATGCCGTTATCCCGTCTATGGTGATTTGGGCGGCCTGCTGTTCGGACTCCAGTATGACCAGTCGGTTTGTATCTTTGGAAGGGCAGCTTGCTATTACATGGTTTATCAGCACTTCCTGTCCTGAACTTACATAGATTACCTCATATGCTTCATCCCGTGAGAAAAAATGAAGCTTAACAGGAAATTCTCCGCTGGTGTGGTAGACGACCGCGTCTTTGAAGTCCAAAAGGACCCAGATGGCGGCAATCATGTCATAATCCGGGGAGTCAGAAGCTTCCAGGCCGTCACATAGGAGGTCTCTGTCCTGATCATAGTAGATACGCCCCTGTTTAATTAGGCTTGTAATCAGAGATTTCATGGAATCCCTGTTACGAATAAAAAACTGCAGTACCTGTTCGTACTGCAGCGCATGGTAGGTGGTAATGAGTTTTAGAAGACACTCACCTTCCCCTCTGTAAATTTGGCTTCTTGATTTCATGACGTTCTCCTTTGTTACGTGGATTAGCAGGTCTCTACATAAGCTGTACATGTTGCATACGTGTCATATACATATGATGTATGTACAGTATACGGGTTGTGCTCGTATTGTACTGATTATTAATAATGGTATGCATAGTGTACGTACAGCCTATGTATCAGCCTGCGGTCAATGATCAGTTTACGGGTTACAATTACGGAAGTACGACAACCGCTATTGGCAGTCCCTTCCTTGTGCTTAAAAAACAGCACCCTGTAAAGGTGCTGTGAAAAGAGAAAACTTTAAGCAATACCATTTTAACACATGCAGATATACGGTTCAATCGCAGAACCGTGCCAACGAATGACAATTCCGTGCCAATTCTAAAAAAATTCTAAAAATAAGAGGCATTTTGCGATAAAAAGGGAAAAAGTAAGTCTTTTATCGTGAAATACGGAGGCGTGCAAAGGCTGCCAAAACCTTTGGCGCATAACGCTGGCTCATGTGAATCTGGGTATGGTTAGTCAAATGAACGGTGTTATCGCAAATGCGTTGAATCTTCTCCAAAGAGACAAGGCAGTTTTGCCGACATCTGATAAATCCATATGGCGCCAGGAATTTCAGCTCATCTGTCAGGGAGCCGTATTTTTGATAGGTGCTTTGCTCTGTATGGATAGTAATTGTGTGCGTTTGTATTTCCAGATAGAATATATCATACATTTTTATTCTGGTAACGGCAGCCTTTGTTTTGCAGATGTATTCTGCCTGTGTGTTTGTATAAAGTTGCAGGGCCTTTTCTAACCCGGAGAATCCATGTTGTTCTAAGAAAGCGGTCAGAGAACAGTATAGGGATTCCTTTTGTTTTAATTCCTGTATCCAGTCCATGTTTTGCACATCCTTTTTTACATCGCTCTATATATAAAGACAATCGAATCGTCAAAAACTGACGGCATTTGGGGAAATTAAAGATTCTTTTTATGATATGATGTAAAAAGAAGCGGATATGATGTAGAAAATTTGCTAAATTATGGAAATAATTGTATGATTAGTGTAAAATAAGGGGTAGAGTACGAACAGAGGATAATTGAATATTATCTTTATTTTAGTTCATCGAAACTCGGTATCTTTTATTGCAGAACAGTACATTAAATTTTCAAAGATATACATATAAAAAGATAATGGTGAAATTTATGGATAGATTAAAAGAGTTAAATTGTTATTTCCGTTTACGACGTCCGCAGAACCCCGAAAGTAATTATATTGATTATTTTTTTTCGGGAAGTTATTTAGAAATTGATTTTCCCAATATATGTTGTCCCTATGATAAAATCGGCTGCTGTACAATGTGTAATTATGGTACGGGAAATCCGATTACTGACATAAATATTTTGAATAAACAATTATTACTTATTTTAAATAAATATAAAAGTGAAACAGATATTTTACTTATAGGCACAAATGGAAGTGTATTAGATATTAATTATTTTCAATTTGATTATTTATGTGATTGTCTAAAAATAATAAACTCATTTTCATATAATACACTTATTTTTGAAACGCATTTTTCAACAATTACTCAATCTGTACTGCAATTGCTTAGGAAATTACTTCCTAACAAAAAAATATTTATAGAATCAGGGCTTGAAAGTTCAAATCCTATTGTTCAAAAATATTGTTATACAAAACCATTATCTCTAGATTTTATTAAAAAGAAAATTCAACTTGTTCATGAGTCAAACATGCAACTTTACATAAATGTACTGTTAGGAGCCCCCTTTTTATCTGTAAGATGCCAAAAGCAGGATTGCTTAGATACAATCAGATGGATAAGAGAACAAAATTGCTATGTTGTTGTATTTCCTCTAAATATTAAACCATTCACAACGATTGAATATATGTATCAGAAAAAAATGTATATGCCAATATCTATGTGGATGCTTTTTGACATACTAAACTCATTTTCTGCCGATGAATTAGAATATATAGACGTTACTTGGTATGGAAACAGACAAGATGAATATGTAGAGGATAATTGCAAAACTATTTTCCCTTATGCCTGTAATAATTGTGCCAATAAACTACTTGCTTTTTTTGATAAATATAATAATTTGAAAAAGGGCTCAGAAAGATTTTTTTTACGAGAGGTTTTTCTAAAAGAAAAAAAGTTATGCAGATGTCATGAGACATATTTAAATGCTCTTTCGTCTTCGAAAAACTCAAGAAATATTGAAAAATCTATTTATTATTTGCGAGGGCTCTTATTTCATGAAGCAATCTTAGATGGAATTTTAACGGAGGATACAAATGATAAATAATATAATATGGATAAGTACAAGAGAATCAGATTTAATTGGGACAGAAGATGTATTTGATGGATCTATTACTATTTTTGGAAGTGGTAAAGGTAAAAATATATCCATGGAAAAACATCTAAATAAACGTCATAATTATTGTGAAGACTTTGACGAGTATGAAAAATTTATGCAATTCGAAATGGAAAAATTAATAGAAAAAAATCCAGAAACACGATTTGTTCAATATTCACCTATAGACTGCTATTATTTACCTCAAAAAATTCAGAGTTACTTTATTTACCAAAATTCATATGATATCATTCTCTTGCTTGAAAATAAAATATATACTAAAATGTGGTTACAAAATTGTGTTGATGTGCTTCCTATGGTTTCACTACTAGGAAACGAGTTTTCTTATACTTATTTAAGTAAAATAATGCAAGGTGGTTCAGAATTTATAGTTCAAGGAAAAAATTCATGGGGTGGTTCAGGTACATTTTATTTATCAAAAAAAAATGAGAAAGAAATTAGAAATAAGTTATCTGATTATGAAGTTTACATGATTACACCATATTGTAAAGATAGTATTTCTGTTAACATCCATGCTGTAATTTATGAAGAATACATCCAGTATTTTCCTGCATCTATTCAAATAATAAAGCGTGCTAATACTATGGAATACCGAGGTGCAGATTTTACTTCTTACTCTATGCTCTCCACAGAGCAAAAATCGTCAATAGATAAAACAGCTCAACTTGTTTGTAAACAACTTCAAAAAATAGGATATAGAGGTGTTTGTGGGGTAGATATACTATTATGGAATGGTGTAGCTTACTTTATGGAAGTCAATCCTAGATTTCAATCTTCAACTGCTTTATTAAATATATCTCTAAAAAAACAAGGTTTTCCTACTGTTCAAGAATACCATATAGAATCTTTTACACGAAAAAAGCCACAATGTTCGTGTAGTTTACAATTTGTTGAAGGAAGTTTTTATACGTTCCAATATTATAAAGAATATCACGATTATCTCAAATGGTATTATGAACATGCAAAACATCTAAATGGGAAAGGATTAGAATATATTGATGATGCACTCAATTGGAATTGTACCTTGGATGAGGGGACCTATTTATTCAAGTTAATTTTTAGTAGGAATATTACTTTTACAGATAGATACTTAAAAAAAATTAGAATTCATGTAAATATAAATGAAATTTGGAACAATTTAGATAAGTTTGATATAAATAATATAAAATCATTATTGTTATTAAAGATAATGCTTTTATGCAGAGGTGTATTTATATCAAAAGCAGCTACAACATATTTTACTTTAAATGGAGATGTAGATTATGAAGAATTTTCTGCAATAACACTTCAATTAAAAGATGATGTATGGGTCACTGTACCATGCGGAAATATTCTGTATGATTTAAGTCCATTTAGTGTTGATTATGATCTTGATAATTTACAATTAATTCTTTGCTATTTTGGCAAATTATTATTAAAAACTGATGTTCAAAAAAAAGATATATATTATGACTGCGAAACAACGAATGGGCACTATATGAGTGAAATAATGTATATTGGCCTTGACCGTTTAAGAATTTTTTTTCGGAATGGATGCTATTTTAGAGAAAACGGAATGGCATGTAAATTTTGTGATTTAATTGGATCAAAGAACAATTTTACTATGGAGGAAATACAAGAGGCTTTTGATAAATATAAAGCCTATCCACAAATTAAACATTTTTTGATTGGCGGTGGTTCTGATGCTCCTAATTCAAATTATAATAAAATTATCCAACTATCAAACTATATAAAGCAAGCAACAGATAAGCCGATTTATGTCATGTGTTTACCATGTAATGACATAAATATATTATTGCAAATGAAAAAGGCAGGTGTTACAGAGATTGCTTTTAATATTGAAATATTTAATAGAGATTATGCTAAATTAATTATGCCAGGCAAAGGATCAATTCCTTTACAGTATTATATTGAAGCATTAGAAAAAGCTGTTAGTATATGGGGAAACACAGGAAAAGTCCGTAGTATAATCTTAATTGGTATTGACGAAGAAGATGTCCTTTTATCAGGTATAGAGCAATTATGCAAAATAGGAGTTACGCCAATTTTATCTTATTTATATGCACTTCCTGAAACTCCGATGGAACGCTATATTGGTCCATCGGAGTTGGATGTCCAATCACTCTATTATAAAATATTAAAAATTTGCCAAGATTACAACATTACACTTGGTCCTGAATGTTCATTATGCCAATGCAATATTATTCATATTTCCTAGATTTTTTATTTTTTTTAGATTTATCTTCCAATTGTATATTAGAATTATTTATAAAATATACTGGGGCTTCAAATTTTACTTTACATTTTGAAAACTTATTTTGATGCTCTTTAACCTTTTGTATTATCTCCTCTTCATCAGTATTAGTGTCATCTGGTGACGACAATTGTTTTAATTGTTTTAATTTTATACGAATATCTAAAATTTTGTCTGTGACAGATGCTATAGTAATTGCTGTAGAGCATATTATTATTGGCAACATTACATTTAAGTTTGCTATATAATCAGTTAAATCCACATTAAAAGAAATTGGTGAGTTTCTGCTTAATGAAACTTTAGCTGAATGTTCTTGGCTACATATTAAATCAATATATTCGTATATCATTGAAATAACTTCACCTATGTGGTTTGAATCACAGCTAAGGATATTACTTTTCAGATCAATTTTTAATCTAGGAAGTATACTATTTTCAAACAAAAGACTTTGTACTTCATTCATATGAATTACAAAATTATGATATTCCCGGCTATTTAAATCCTCCATAGGGAATGCGTTTAGAAAGCGACGATAAAGCAGCTGACGTTCCTCCAAAGTAAAAAGCTGACTTTTTTCCATTAGTTTACAATATTGTTTAATCATCCGGAAATCTTTTATCATCAAAGCTTGTCGAAAACCGTTTTCAATAATTTGATACATTTCTTCCTTTTCGTCAAGTTGAAAAGCCAGGTTTGCTGCTGCAAAGTACGCGCCAGATTGTTTATAAAAAATATACAAGTATGGTAAAACTTTTTCTCGATATTCTTTATAGCTTATAGTTTCACCAGATGGTACAGAAACCTTAACATTTTTCATGATTTTAATCGGATTTTCATGATTTTGAAATACATATGGGAAAAAATGAAACGAGAGTACACAATCTTCTATAATAACATTTACAAAGTCTCCGAATTCACAGTTTAAATCCCATAGCTCACAATTTCGAAAAGTACAATTTCGAAAACAAACATTTTCAAATGATAACGTTTTAAATTTAACAGATACAAATTCTGTATTATCAAAAAGGGTATTCGTAAATGTTGATCCAATAAATTCAGCTTTTATAACTTTACAATTATAAAAATTACAAGAACTAAATCCAGTACTCTCAAAAGAAGATATATTTTCAAAATTTACATCTTCAAATGCTGAACCTTCAAAGTTTACTTGTTCAAAGCTACAATAACTAAATAATGTATTTCGAAAAATGGAACCTGTTAAGCATGCTAAATCAAATGTAGATTTTATAACATCACACTTATTTAAATAGGTTCTGTTTAAATCCCCATTTGTAAAATCATAATTAGTTATTAAATTTTGCCCCATGAGAGGAAAATCTTTATGGGTTGGAAAAAAACCATAGACAGACAAATGATTTAAAGCCAAATTTGTTATATCTTTTTGTCTATAATTATCAGGTAAATTTTTACTATCCATATGTACCTCCATTATAATATATTTAGAAAGGATGTTTTGAATGCCTTTAAAAACGCCATGCCAAATTATAGATTTAGATAAATTAAATAGCAACTTAGAAGTTGTAAAAAATATAAAAAACGCAACAGGCTGTCAAATTCTTTTAGCTCTAAAAGGCTTTTCATCAAAACCCATTTTTCCGCATATGATCTCTGTGTTAGATGGGATAAGTGCTAGTAGTTTAAACGAAGCTCGATTAGGATTTGAAAATTTCCAAAAGCAAGTACATACTTTCTCGCCAAGTTTCATAGAGAAAGATTTCGAGATAATAGCACAATATAGTACACATATAAATTTCAATTCATGCAGTCAATTTCTGAAATTTTATAATATAGCCAAAAAAAATGGCTGTGAGTGTGGTTTAAGAATCAATCCTGAATACTCTGAAGTAGAAATTACAAATATAAATCCTTGCAGAAAATATTCAAGGCTTGGAGTAACTCACCAAGAGCTAAAAAAAGCATTGCAACAAATATTACCTTACCTTGATGGTATACATATGCATTCTATGTGTGAATTACTGTCAGATTCACTTGAACGAACAATTTCAGTGGTGGAAAATAATTTTTTACCCTTACTACAAAACTGCCGCTGGTTTAATCTTGGAGGCGGTCAATTATTTGCTGATCCCGATTATGACGTTAAACATGTTTGCCATTGCATCAATTATTTAAAAAATAAATATCAACTGAAAGTTATTTTAGAGCCTTGTGAAGGTTTACTACTAAATACAGGATATTTAGCAACAACGGTTATTGATATTATACATAATGAAATAGACATTGCCATATTAGACTCATCAGCAGTCTGCCACCTTCCTAACACATTATCAGCGCCATACCAATGTGATGTACTCAATGCAGCGACAGAAAATATATTCAAATATATGTATCAACTTGCCGGTAATACTTGTTATGCTGGTGACATTTGGGGAAACTATTATTTTCCATATCCCTTGCATGTTGGAGATATTTTAATTTTTTGTGATACGGCGCAATATTCATATGTAAAAAGTTCTATGTTTAATGGTATAGCCTTTCCTGATTTAGCTACTTTTAGTAAAAAGGAAGGATTACAAATATTAAAAACTTATGACTACGAAACTTTCCTGAAAATAATATAATTAGGTAATTTATTATATTATTTAGTTACTACTAGGAATTATATTTAGTCTAACCCAAGGATAATATTCAATTATCCTCTGTTGATGGTAGAGTAACGGAGAATCTGTAGAGGATAAAACAATTTGGGGAATCCTATAGCCAGCGTTTCTGATGATGATGTGTTGTATAAGAATCCCTTCGGCTTTGAACTGGCAACGGTAGTGGTAGATGACAGCGTGATAAGGGAGTTGGTTACTAGTGAGCAGATAGTTCGTCCATGAGGATAATGTTTATTGCAAATACTAAAGTGGTCTATATCCTCTTCCATAAGGGGCTGCAGATTTCGAATTTTTGTGGTCTGTCGTAAACATTGACTATCAGTTGCAGAGCCCCACGGTATGCGGTACATCATCGAAACCACAAAGACCGATGCCGGGACAAGGAAAATTCTGTTAACCGAGGATGTGGCAGATATGTTCCGGGTCATTATTGAGGATAGGGGGGTGCCAAAGACGGAAAAAGTAATTGACGGCTATACGGGATTCCTTTTCTCCGATAATGATAGTAATCCGCTAGTGGCGATGCACTGATTGCACCAATTTAACCACATGGTCGGCAGGTACAATGATATTTACTGGGTGCAGATGTCGAATATCACATCGCATATTAGTAGGCGTACCTTTTGCTCCAATATGGCGAAATCAGTAATGAATCCTAAGACTTTACAGTACCTAATGGGACATTCGGATATCAGCGTGACCATGAATGTGTATACGCATATTGGATTTGATAAAGTCGAGAAAGAACGGAGGCAGATTGGGGAATTCAAAAAAGCGCAGGATGAGATCGAAAAGAAGAACGATGCAAAGGCGGTGTTGCAGAAAATGTTTAAAGCGATTTGATATAGAAGGTGGATGACGTTCTGGCTAAGACTGAGGCGTTTTTGGCTTGAATAAAAAAGTAGTTGCAAAAAGTTGCATTAAAGTATATTATATATGCGGGACCTGAATGGCGATGAATAAGAGGTCCTATACATAAATGCAGGAAAGGTGGAAAATGCATGAATAATGTACCGAAAGCAACTCATAGCGGAACATGGATAATTGATGAGGAAAATGATATCAAAATAGAGTGCTATGTTATGGACAATAAAGAGAGAGTTTTATCCTTACGTGGCGCGGCCAGAGGTATAGGTATAAAGGGGAATGGTAGCCAAGCTTTGACACGCAATTTAAATAGTATGTGGATATCTCCATATTTAAGTGAAGGATTGAAGGAGTGGCTTAGCAATGCAAATCGTAATGAATTGCCTGTTTACTTGACAACAAGGGGGATTCAATTTCAACCGTTTGAAGCTTCATTATTTGTGGATTTGTGTAAAGCATATATTGATGCATTGCATGATGGAGCATTAAAGACGGAGGTTCAAAAACGAACGGCTGAACGTATGTATATTATTATGACTGCATTTGCAAAAGTTGGCTTAATAGCGGTTATTGATGAAGTTACAGGGTATCAAGATGAACGTGATAGAAATGAATTACAGCGTATTTTGGAAAAATATGTTAGTCAAGAATTATTGCCATGGGCAAAGCGTTTCCCGGACGAGTTTTATAAGCAAATGTTCAGATTAAAAGGATGGACATACAGGGGAAAAGCAAAACCATCATATGCAGGGAAATTAACGAATGAGTATATATATAATTATTTGCCTCCAGGAGTCCTTGATGAATTAAAACGGAAAACACCAAAAACTAAAAGTGGAAATAAGAGTACAAGATATCATCAGTTTTTAACAGAAGATACAGGTCTTCCAACATTGGATCACCAGTTGCAACAGACAATTGCATTGATGAAAGCATCTGATACATGGGATGAGTTTGATAAATTATTTAGGAAGGCTATGGGAGAACCTATACAATTAGAATTGAATTTAGATGACGAGAAATCATAAAACGTAGTTCTAAGTTTATGTAATCATTAAAGCTGCAGATAATTTGACCGAAAGGAATGAGGATATGTTATTTTCTGAACATTATAAATTTCAGTGTGTAGGAGATGAAGAATGGTTTAATCCAATATTATCACAGGATACCTTGCTGTTTATAGATCCGTTTGCGGTATTCAAGTCAAAGGATGAATTATTTAAGGATAGTTATTCTGAAATGATGTTCTTTTTTCAAAAAGCTTTCGAACTTATTGCACATGCAGGAGGAAGCAAAACTAACCTGAGTTACAAAAAGGCAGAAAGTATGCTTATTTTTCCAGAAGTAAATGCAATATGTCTTGGTTATTCAAAGACTAGAAGAGGTTCTGGAACAGGACCATTATGGGCGAAATCTCTAGCGAGCAATATTAATGACATTATTGCAAAAGGGGTTACACATATTTCACATTTTGAAGAATTGGGAATATTTTGTGAAGGAATTGGACCAGATCGTTTAAGTGATATGACATCAAATTTATTAAAAGGAAGATTTATTACATATACACAAAGAATATGCAATTTGCATGGAATTCCAATGAAGAAAAAGAGGGTGCAAAGTGCATATTTTGATTATGAATATATGAGATGGTGCGATGGCGAATATTTGTTGCCCGTTAATCCATATAAAGGCAATTCTCCAGTTATTTTAATTCCTAAAGATTTTCTAAATATGTTACCGGAAATTAATAGTGAAGATTTTGCAAATACAATAGATTTAGCAGAAAGATTGAGAAATGATTTTAATTATGAGATAGACAAAAATTTGGACAAGACAAAGATTTCTGAAATAGCAATAGAACATTACGATTTAGTAAAAGAATATATAGATATAGTCGAAAGACGTGAAGCAAATACATTTGGAGAATTGATGAAGAGAACACTTAGATATGTGTGGTATGAGCTTTCAAAAGGCATTGCTGCAAATGATAAATTTTTGTTCGGTGATGTGACGGATGATACGGAATTTTATAAAAAAGTGTTCGAGTTTGCACAATATTATAAAGAATTTGTTGAAATAAGGTCTGGATATAAACTTTTATGGAATGAAACAAGGACTACTACACGAAGTGAAGAAGATGTACAATTATTATTCAAGGGAATTCTTGATGAACATTGTAGGGCTAATAATATTGATTTTACAAGGGAAGTAAATCAAGGTATGGGACCTGTAGATTTTAGATTTAGTAGTGGATATAAAAATCGAGTTTTGTTAGAAGCAAAGTTGGCAAAAAATACTAAATTTTGGAATGGCTTGAAAAAACAATTACCACAGTACATGAAAATTGATTCATGCAAATTAGGTATATTCTTAGTGGTGGCATTTACTGATAAAGATATTAAAAGAGTAGATAATATTCAAGACATTGCAAATGATACCGAAAAAGCTTATGGAGTTAAAATAAAGACCATTGTGGTAGATGCTCGTGTGGATAATAAAGAATCTGCTTCGAAATTATAGTTAGGAAATATGCTTTGATTTGCAACATCCACTTATTTAACAGCAAGGCATAAAATACTTGGAATCCCTTGCAAAACATGGCATTTTAGGACAATTAAAATACTTTTCATCTGCCTGTCGGTGGAGTGAGCTATTGAAAGTAATAGAAAAGCAGTGAACACGGTTCAGAAGAAAGGTTCACTGCTTTTTTTCAGGAAAGCTAAAAAGTAAACTTGCTTTTAACATTCATTCAGATGCATAAAATTCCGTGGATGCTTGGTCGTGAGGATGTTATTCTGCTTTGCCATGGATACGCTTGTATAGATTTCAGTCGTTTTGATTGAGCTATGGCCAAGCATTTTTTGTATATACCGGATGTCAACGTCAGCTTCCAGCAGCAAAGTGGCGAATGAATGGCGGAACATATGCGGAGTGATATGCATATCGATCA
>OFGA01001687.1_pt1 | contig 14871 bp, 29 predicted proteins | sample 1521471 | NCBI WGS metagenome assembly OFGA01 (sample SAMEA3504086, study PRJEB24116) | mouse gut metagenome | biome: mouse gut; feature: mouse-associated habitat; material: faeces | place: Denmark | collected 2011
ATGACTGATGAGGACTGTGCTGACTGTCGTGATCGCTTTGGTGGTCGGTATCGCGTTGGGCATCGCCTACAGCGGGGCCACCATCCGCCATCTGCGAAAGCGGGTGCGCGAGCTGCGGGTTGGCAGTCCTCCGCGCAACATCATCCGTTCTGTCACAAGGTTTTTGTTTGTTACCGCGCAGGTGTTCGCCATCGTGTGGGTAACGTGGTCGTATGTGATTTCGACCTACTCCACCGTTGTTCTGTTACAGCCATTTCCGGCTGAAGAACTTTCCAGGGAGGCCGTCAGAACCATCATCGGTGTTGGCTTCCTGAAGGTGCTGGAAAATGTGTTTGAGCATAACGACGGGCCTGTGTTCGGAAATAGCAAGAAAGAAAATGCCCCGCCGGTAGAGGACGGGGGGGAAGAAGGAGGCGTTGGATGACTATGGAAGCTGAAAAGCAACGCAGACAGTATCCGGTTCTTGGCGCCCTTGGAGAAAAACAGCAAGAGTATATTCCGTGGGACATACTGGCCCCGCACGAGGCCAGAGCCCTCAGAAACCACGGCCAGACACTGGAACAGCTTGCCGCAAGAGGGGGCCTTGGCTGGGTCGAAATAGTCTGGATTCTTCTGGACAAACGATGGGGTGGCCCTCCGAACCCGCCGGAGGACGTAGCGAGAAGTGCTGTGCTGAAATATGTTGCTGCTTGGGAAGCGGAACAAAAGAAAGGGGGATGAATAGCTGGTGAACACAGAAGAAAAAATCTGGAGTTTTTTGAAGACCCACGGCATGACCGACGCTGGCGCCGCCGGTGTCATGGGCAACCTCTACGCTGAGAGCGGCCTTCGACCGAATAATCTTCAGAACAGCTATGAGGGGAAGCTGGGCATGGCTGACGCTGAGTACACCGCGATGGTGGACCACGGCACCTATACCAACTTCGTCCATGACAAAGCGGGCTACGGCCTGTGCCAGTGGACGTACTGGAGCCGGAAGCAGGCCCTTTTGAACTATGCGAAGGCAAAGGGTGCGTCCATCGGCGACTTGGAAATGCAACTCAGCTTTATGATGCAGGAACTGAACCAGGGCTACAGGGCGCTGGTATCAAAGCTGAAGACCACCGCCAGCGTGAGAGAGGCATCCGATGCTTTCTTGCTCCAGTTTGAGCGCCCTGCGGACCAGAGCGAGGCCCGACAGAAACAACGGGCCGGGTATGGTCAGAAGTATTTTGATAAGTATGCGAAGAAAGGAAGTGGCAACGCCATGGGATTCACAAATAGTTCTTTGGCTACGGTCAAGATGATTTCCCCGAACCGGACGCCGAACCGGAACCACGCCATCGACACCATTACCATCCACTGTTTCGTCGGGCAGGTCACGGCGCGGCGCGGGTGCGAGGTGTTCCAGTCCTCCAGCAAGGAGGCGTCCTGTAACTACGTTGTGGGCTATGACGGCTCCATTGGCCTGTGCGTTGAGGAGAAGGACCGGAGCTGGTGTACCGGCGGTTACAAGACCGTGAACGGGGTGAAGACTCCCATCCAGGTGAACGGCATTTCCGGCAAGTCCAACGACTATCAGGCTGTGACCATTGAGGTCGCCAGCGACTCCAAGCACCCCTACGCCATCACCGACAAGGCTATGGCTGCGCTGATTGAACTGTGTGCCGACATCTGCCGGCGGAACGGCATCAAGCAGCTTCTGTGGAGGGGCGACAAGAAGCTGGTGGGTAAGGTAGCCCAGCAGAACCTCACCGTTCACAGGTGGTTTGCCAACAAAGCCTGCCCCGGCGACTACATCTATGAGCGCCTGGGAGACATCGCAGCGAAGGTGAACGCCAAGCTGGGGGCCACCGGCGTATCCATGGCCCCCACCGCCCCGGTGAGCAAAGTTCCGTACAAGGTCCGCATCACTGCCACCGACCTGCGCATCCGTAAGAGCCCCAGCACCGACGCCGCCATTGTCCAAAAGGCCATTGCACCCGGCGTCTACACCATCGTATCTGAAGCCACTGGCAAGGGCGCCACCCTCTGGGGTAAGTTGAAGTCCGGTCTCGGCTGGGTTTCTCTGGATTTCTGTAAAAAAATTTGAGGAGGAAAACATCATGGAAATCATCATTCAGAACATCCCCGCTACCGTTGCGGTCATTCTTCCCCTGGTGCTGGTGTTGATGATTGTCACCAACATCATCACCGAGGTACTGAAGAAGCTGACCTGGGATAAGCTCCCGACCAACATCGTGGCCTTTTTGGTTGCGATGGTTGTGACGCTTTTGGCCTTCTTCGCTGTGTGCCAGATTGCGGGCATCGCAATCGTGTGGTATATGGTGGTTGGGGCCGTTGTCCTGGGCATCTTTGTCGCCTACGCGGCTATGTTCGGGTTCGATAAATTGAAGCAGACGCTCGAACAGCTCAACGGCATCAGGTCAAATAAATAAAGGTCCCGCTCAGACCGCGCTGAGAGCCCCGTAGAGGCCACCTCGGGTCAGGGGGTATAATTTTTCCCCTACCTGGGCCCCGGACGTGCCACAGCGCGAGGGAGAGCAGGCAACGCGGCGCTTATAAGCGCATATCCCCATAGCAAAGATTAGAGTGGGCCTTCGGTCAGAAGGTCCACTCTATTTTTATGTCCTCATCCGTGAGGACGATGCGAGAAATAAGCCCCTGCATGATGCGCCGTTTCTGGTCATCGTCAGCGAAGTCCCAGACCTGGGCGGCATCAGCGATAAGCTCCTGAGCCAGATCGAACGGCAGGACTTCCGGGACCTGCTCCGGTGTGATGCTGTTTTGCAGGGCAGTCTTTTCAGCATAGAGTTTGTTGATGCTGTCCCCCAGCACTTCGGCCGGGATATCGTCTTTTTGGTATAGCTCCATGAACCGGGCGATGCTTCGGTCGATTTCCCGAATACGCTTTTCGATTTTCACGTTCTGAACCACCGGCACGGGCTGCGCACGGCTGGCAGCGATGTCGGCGGCCAGCTCAGGCGAGTGCAGCACCTCCCGGACTTTGGCATCAATCAGCGGTTCCAGCTCATCGGCCCGCCAGTGCTTATTTTTGCAGTTCGGGTCTTTGACCATTTCCTTCATCTGCTTCGTGCGGGAGTAGCAAGAGTAGTACCGGTATTTTCCGCTGCTGCGGAGGTAATACCGACCGCCGCAATGCCCGCAGAACAGCATCCCGGTGAGAAGATACTTTGACTGGAATGATGCCATGCCGTATTTCTTCCTCCGTTTCCCCCGCATGACCTGAACGGCGTCAAACTGTTCTTCGGAGACGATGGGCTCATGCGCGTGTTCTACCAGCACGTCGCCGAAGTGGATGCGGCCTACATACGTTTCATTTTCGAGGATATAGCGGACGCTTGACCAAGAGTTATAGCTACTGTAGCGGTTTGTGTACCCCTCGTCTTGTAGCTGCTCCACGATGGCCCGGAGAGACATCCCCGCGAGATACCACTCGAAAATCTTCTGCACCTGCTGAGCCTCGTATGGGTTGATGACGAGCTTCCCGTCCTCGTAGTCATAGCCGATTGGGATATATCCGCCGCCGTGATAGAGACCGGCCTTCGCTCGGGCCAAGCGGCCCATTTTGGTACGCTCTTTTATCTGCTCACGCTCCAACTGGGCGAACACGGCGAGAAGCCCTATCATGGCCTTGCCAAAGGGGGAGGATGTGTCGAAGCTCTCCTGCATCGAGATGAAGTCCACGTTGTTCGGAAGGAAGACTTCTTCGATGAGATAGAGGGTGTCCCGTTGGGAGCGGGAGAGGCGATCCAGCTTGTAGACCAGCACCAAGTCAAACTTGCTCGTCTCTTTGATGAGCTGCTGTATGCCGGGGCGTTTGAGGTTACTCCCGGTGTAGCCCCCGTCCACATAGATGTCGGCTATTATCCAGTCCTGTGCTTTGCAGTATGCAATCAGGCGTTCTTTTTGCTCGCCGACCGAATAACCCTCCTGCGCCTGTTCCTGAGTGGAGACGCGGATATAGAGGGCGGCACGTCTCAAAGCGGCATCCCGTCCAAGAGGTAGTTCGCAAAGACCCAGGGCTGGTCAGCGAGCTCCCCCTCAGTCCTCGGCTGATAGCCAGCAAAATCAATCTGGCGGGCATTGGTGATCGTCAGCCGGAACCATTTGTTATCCAGCAAAATGCTGTCATTTTCGCATGGGACGAAGGCGATATGCGCTCCGTCATCGCGGGTCTTTTTCCCGCAGAGGTAGTAGGCTTTGAAGCGGGGGCTGTCCGGGATGTCCAGCTCAACGTGAGCGTTGCTTTTGTGCCGGGTCTGCTCGTAGACCTCGTGAACCCGGTCCCCGATAAGGCATCGGGCCCCCCGCCGGTCTGTCCTGGCCCCACGGACGCAGGACAGCCAGAAGCAGGGGCACTCCCGCTTGATGTCGAGGGTGAGTTTCATGCTGAGCCTCCTTCCAGCTCGACGGCGAAGTTAAGCAGCTTCAGCCGGTCTCTGCCGCCGAGCGTTTCATAGATGCTGATGAGCTCCACGGCCTCGGGTGAAAGGGATTTGTTTTCCCCGTTGATTACCACGCCGCCGTGATTTGCCTGGATGAATGGGCTGTTCGAGAGCTGACCGCTGATGTTATTCTCCACGGAAGGGGTGGCCGTTTCACCCTTCAGCAGATAGTCGAGAGTGACGCCGAAGAAGTCTGAGATTTTGATGAGGATTTCCACGCTGGGGAACGAGCCAGCCACACGCTCATACTTGCCAACAGAGGAGGGCACGACGCCAAGCTGGGCCGCCAGCTCTCCCTGCGACATATCCCGGTTTGTTCTCAGCTTTCGCAGTCTTTCGCCAAAGTCTTCCATGTGTGATACCTCCTTTGTCCTGTTAGTTCATTATAAGGCGTGTTAGTCACAAAGTCAAGGAAAAATTTTCGAGAAAAACCGGGAATATTATGAGAATAATGGTTGACAATACAGAAAAATAGTGGTAGAATAATACCAGGGGGACACAGTAGAACACCACCGGTATTCGAGGAAAGGGGGAGGTGAGAAGATGAACGCATTGATGAGACGGCGTTTGCGCGGGGCAATCCCTTCGCAGAGCGAAGCGGCAAAGGCCCTGGGCGTCAGGCCCTCCGCCGTCAGCAAGTGGGAGCGCGGTATGTCGAAGCCTCGCATTGAGAAGCTGCCCGCCATCGCCAAGCTCTACGGCTGCACCGTCGAGGATCTGTTGCAAGACCTCGGTGATTGCGGCGGCGATGGCGGAACTCAGGAGACATGATGGAGGCATCGGCGGTCCTGATTGCCGTGTCGAAAGAGCTTGCGAAGCAAGCACAGGACAGTTTGCCGGAGCTGTTGGACGGCGAGCAAATTCAACGTGAATGGCTCAAAAATGGCGTCTATTCGCGTGAAACGATGTTCAATGGTGAGACTTTTCTCAGCCAGTACGATTTCCGGCAACGAATGTGCCGCCGGGTGGCGGTAGCAAAAAGAGGTGAAAGGCAATCATTGACGTAGCCTGCCGGGTTTGCCTATACGGGCTTCCGGCTCGGCAGGCTCACGTCATCTGCCGTCTTCATGTAAGGATTTAACCTATGGTCTCATTCTACCACCGATAGTCTCTAATGTCAAGAGTTTTTCGGGAAAAATTTTGCTGAAAGTCGCGGCACTGCTCAAAATCAGGCAGCGACCTTCTTGGAGGCGTTCGCCCACCACCAGTCAATGAACATGACCTGCTCGACGATTTTGTCAGCGTAGGTGGAGAGGCCAGCGGGCTCGCAGACGGTGGCCTCGTTCACGGTCTCCATCGTAGTGCCCATGAAGCGGATGCCGGTCAGGACGTGCTCGGCGTCGAACACCAGGGCGCAGACGGCGCAGTTGCGGTAGCGGACCTGGACGCCCTTCTTCGTGGCCTGGAGCCGGACCTTGCTGGAGTGCTTGCCGTCCATACCGGCGATGATGGCCTTCACGGTGTCCAGCGCGGTCTCCTCGATGCTGGGGACGGTCATGTCGATGTTCTCCAGGGCCTTGCGCTCGCGGAGCTCGGCAATCGCGGCCTCCAGGTTGAAGGGGACGACCAGCGCGGTGCAGGTCTCGGGCTCAGCGGGGGCCTCGATGGGCTCGGCGGTGAACACGGTCTCGGTGGTCTCGACCTCCAGGACCTCGACCTCAACGGCCTCGACAACCTCGGTGGTCTCGGTAGCAGCGGTCTCAATGCTGATCTGCTCGGTGGTATGGGCCTCGTACTCCTTGCGGCTGATGACCTTGCGCTTGCCGTTCTCATCAACGCGGTAGAAACGAGCGTGGCCCTTGCTGTCAGTGGTCTGAGTGTAAGTGTAAGTCATGTCAATCTTCCTTTCCGGCCTCTCGGCCTATCCGGGTGGTTTAGGTTTCCTTCATTGTCTTCATTCTATCATACCGACATGATATTGTCAAGTGTTTTTCTGAATTTTTTTCAAGAAAAAAGCGGGTTTTTACGCCCGCTTTGCTTCTTCTATCCACTTTTGGGCCGCTTCTCGGCTGTCGAACCAGTCGTTGTAGATGTCCTTCTGCCGGGTGGACGTGGAGCTGCTTTCCGGCTTTTCTGTGGCCTCCACGGTTCGCGTGATGTTGGAGACAACCCGGCCCCGGTCATCGAAGCTGGTCGTGACGCACCAGAACAGCTTCAACCCGGCGGGGGTCAGCTCCCACTGCTCCGCCGTGCCGTCTGGGAGCTGAGCGGCGAAGTCGATGTAGCCCCACGCCTCCCGGCCTATCTCATCACAGAAGGTCTTCTGGTCGAAGTTGACGATCTCCTCTACGGCGTAGCCGCTGGGGAAGCTGCCCGGTGCCACCGGGCGCTGGGGGCTATAGTAGCGCATGGCCCTCATCCTTTCTGCCCTGCCATCGTCAGGCTGAGTAGGGCAATTCTCAGCGACGCCCCGAAGGGCGTTTCGGCTTAGGTGTACTCGTCCCCGCACTCGAAGCGGTACATCTCTTTCAGCGCCTCCAGTTTGGGGCGCAGGTGAGCGGTGGATCGGCTTACCAAATCGTCTTTCTGCTCCTGCGGGAGCCCTTCACAGCGATCCTCCCATGTCTTGATTTCGTCCTGGATGCTGCGAATTGCCCGAGAATAAATCTCAACGTGGGTAATGACCGGTTCCGGCTGCTTTCTTGCCATGATTGTTCTCCTTTCTCGCCTGCCATCATCAGCGCCGGTAGGCGATCTCCGGCGGACGCCCGGGAAGGCGTTTCGGCTCAGTGCTTGATAAAGTCCTTCAAGTCGGCGTTCGGGTCATCACTGTCCAGCCACCTGTCGAACCCTTCCGGGTCGCGGGCTTCCAGCTCGTCCATCAGCCAGCCGCGAACGATGGGCAGCTCAGGGGAGAGGGCCATCTGCTCAGTCAGCTCCCACAGCTCCAGGAGCTGCTTCGTGCTGGCGTTCTTAACATGGGCCGGGGTCGTACACTTCATTAGGTTCTCCTCCTCTCAAATCGCCATCGGAATGAACTCGGGGTGCTGACGGCTGTACCGCTTCGCCCACTCAGTCCCGAACTTATACTGGATAGCTGTCTCATACTGCCATACGCGCTCGCCCTCAACATCGTAGTCCCAATCGCAGGCTTCCATGCGCTCATCAGAGTACCAGTAGAGGTTGCCGGTCTCGGTGTCCATGTGGTCATCCGCACTGGACATCTCGGCGTACACGATGTCGGACATCTTGGGGAACGGCTCACCGCTCAGGATTTCCTCAGCCGTGATAACGACCTCGCTGCCGTCCTTGTAAATCAGGTGGTACATCTGGTCGTTGTGCCAGCGGTCATACACGCCGCTGATGAGCTCCTGACGGCGCCGGTCATAGGTCTCATTGGTCTGCCGGTTGAACCACGCCTTAGACACGTCGCTGACATCCAGGCTTTCATTCTCAGCGAGAGCTTCCTTCCGGCGGGTCTCCAGCTCAGCCAGCTCAGCTTTAAGCATCGCCTGAACGTCCTTCTTGCTGTGACGGGTCTCCCACATATCGTTCTTGATGTACCGCAGGATGTCCTTCTTCATAGCTCTCGCCCTCTCCCATCAGTGGGTTTGTGTTACCTTCATTGTCTTCATTCTATCATACTGACATGATATTGTCAATAGATTTCTCGAAAATTTTTCAATAAATTTTCTTGTCAGTCGTACCGCGAACACTTTCAGTTTGGCCCTGGCGCAAAAAAGGAGGGGCCCGCCGTCAACCGGTGGACCCCTGCTCCTTCTCGCTCATGCTGCGCTTATCGCGCTCGATTGTTTCCGCCACAGCTCGCAGCAAAAAACTGTTTATACTCTCGCCCGTCTCTGCTGCGTGTGCGCGTAGGACATCGCCGTTAATATCCGCTTCTTTCCTGAGCTTCAGCTCGATGCGGTCATATGTTTTCTTGTTGTACCGGATATTCGCTTCAATCTGGGCTCTACTCTGCGCCATCCCGTCACCTCCCATACCGACATTATATCCGATATGAGCGCATCATGTCAAGTGTCCTCACTGGACCTCGGCGCACAGCCCCGATGTAACCTTCACACCGTCCCGGAACCCGCTGAGCCGGGAATCGCGGATGGCCTCGTAAAACATCTCCTCCATCTCGCCGTTCTTGACGAACTGAGCGGCGAAGGCCAGGACAGACGCCGCCTCCGAGCTGTTCTTCTCAGCCGCTGCATACAGCGCCTCTAACATCTCACGACGCATCCTTCATGGCAGACCGGACGCCCAACCCGGTCAGGTCGAGCGCCGCTTGGCTCAGGAGCCGAACCTGCTCCTCCTGCGCGAGCGCCGGATGTTCGGCGGCGCGGATAAGGAGCTCCGCCCGCGCCAGCCTCGCATCAGCGGGGAGCTCCGGCACCACGGGCGCGGCCACGGGCACCGTTGGCACCGGGATGAAGTAGGCCCCGGTCTCCCGAACAGCGGGCAAGACCTCCCGCGTCACCCACCGCTTGAACGCCTTGGCCTCCGGCTTGTCGGAGCGGAGCATGACCGAGTACAGCCCGCTCTCGCTGACGACGATCAGCCGCTGGGTCCTGCCGCGCCGCCCATCGTGGCCCGTATTCAGGAGACAGGTCATCCTCTCATCCTCATCCAGCCGCGCAGCTACCCGGTGCGGCTCCTTCAGCCCCAGCACTTGGCACACATCGGTCAGCACCCACCACGTCGCGCCGTTGATGGGCGCCGTCCAAATCCGCTGCTCTCCGTAGGTAAATACTCGCATTTCGCTCATTCTGTTCCCTCACTTTCTACCGAATATCGGTCTCGCAGATGGTCCACTCGTAGTAAATGTCCGTGTCTGGGACGTAGACCGTAGTGCTGTCGATTTTCTCCAGGACTTCGACCCGCTCATAACCCTGCGAGGCAAGGTCAGCTTTGACCGTCTCCACGTCTTCCTGGACACTTTTCTTCGCGTGTTCCTCGCACCAGAAGGCGTAGGTACTCAGGCCAATATCATAGCTGCTGTCCGCGACGACATAGCACTTCTGGCATTCCTCGCGCCGGTTCCGCCGTCCGTACAGCAGATAGGCCACGCCCTTGCTGTGCCGTTCGTCGAACCAGTGCCAGATGTCCTCCCGGGGCGTCCCCACCGGGAAGTCCAGGAAGGGCGCCTCCATGCACTCGGTCTTCGGGTCCATCGGCACGTCGCCGAACTCGGCCCACAGGCTCTCCAGCTTAGCATCCCGCTCAGCCAGCGTCTCGATCTCATCCAGGCCGTCCCGGATAGCGCGGTAGCCGGTGTGGTTGATGCACCCGGTCTGGTACAGCTCCGTTGCGGTGTCCGCCGCAATCTGCCACTTACTCATCGCTCTCATTCTCCTCCTTCAGCCAATCCTCACAGCTCACGCCGATGTCAACGCCCTCTTGCGCGGACTTAACCTCGTCGTATCGCCCGGTCACGATGTAATACTGGAAAACGAACATGGACCGTTTCAGGCACACCGCTTTGTGTGCGCAGGTCAAACACGATTTCGACACAATCAAAACCTCCTCAAATCAGGCCGAGCTGTCGGCCATAGTCCGCTACTTCCGCCGCCAGTCGCGCAGCCAACTCCGCTCGCTCATCCGGGGACCGGTAAGGGCTTTCCGCCGCAGCGCCCCGGCTGGCGAAGTTGGAGAGCACCAGCCGCATATCACGCAGGGTATCGTGGTCCTCTTTGGCAGACAGGGCCATCCGCAGCGCGTCCGCCATGTCCTGGTTCCGCCAGTACGCCGAGTGATACCGGGTCAGCCCGGTCTCCTGGCACGCCTGCGCAGCAGCATCAGCTTTCGCCTGATACTTCTCCACCAGTTTCTCCAGCTCTTTCTTCTCCACAGCTCATCGCCTCCTCTCGTTGCCGTACAGCCGGACCAGGACGCTGACGCCACACTCGATGCCAGCCTTCGGGTCCTGGTCCAACTGGCGGTAGAACTCCGGGCTGACCATGCACTCATAGGCAAGACGCATCGCGTCCCGGTCCTCCTTGCTGATGCCCAGTCGGAACTCCTTCGCAATGCGGAGGGCGGAGCGGTAGTCCCGCTCCCGCACCAGCCGCCGCACCACGTCCGACTTCTTCTCAGGCTCCGACATACTCAGGCACCTCCTTGACATTCTCTGCCGCTTCTGCTATGATGTCTATACCGTACCGAGGCGGCGGCAGATGTCGCTCCGGCTGGTGTTCGGGTGGAAGCCTCTACTTTTTGGGGAGCAGGGCTTCCACCTTCTCAATGGCCTCGCTTAAATCCTTACTGTGGCGTAAGATTTCGAGGACCAGGCGAAGCAACGTAGCTTTCGCATCATCGTACTGCTTGTCGGTCATGCCATCCATTGCTGTCTCCTTTCTGGCATCTGCCGCCAAATTTGAAACACGACCTACACTCTCGGTCTAAAAACCGGAGTGTGGGTCGTTTTTCATGCTCTCATTCTATCACAATATCGGTATGCTGTCAATAAATTTCTCGAAAAATTTTCAAGAAAAATCACTTCTTGTCGAACTTGCGAACACTTTCACGCTTAATTGTGGCACTCCCAGCACTGCCGATCTTTGGCCTGCGGGAAACCCTCTCAGTGCTCAACCACCCGCAGGTCATGGATGTGGTACTCGCGGCCCTCGCTGTCCCGGAACCGCATCATACTGAGCCGCCCCGGTTCCGGGACCCGGCTCTTGATGAACCGGTGGGCATCTTCGAGGCTGGAATACGCTTCCTGCGAAAGACCGAAGCTGCCGCGCTCATCTAAGACCAGAACTGCATACACCCTCACAGCCAACACCTCCTCTCAGGCCGCCACGCAGCAGCGGGTCACGACGGTCTGCTTCACACCGTCCCGCTCGTTGTGGTCCTTCACCGTGGCCTTGATGACCGCCCCGGCCTCAGCCGTGCAGGGCCGGGAGGCGAACCAGACGAACACGTTCCCGCTCTCGTCCACGAACTTATACAGCCACGTCGTCCCGTAGTAGCCGTCCCAGGAGGACAGCAGGGCCACCGTAGCGGCCTTCAGCGTGATGCGCTGGCCCACGGTGCCCACATACTCAGACCGGGCTCCAGCGGCTTCCTGGGCCTCCTTACGGGCCTTGCGCTCCAGATACCGCTCATAGGCCAGCGGCATATAGGCCAGCCGCCCAACATGGCTCAGCTTCGCGTAGCCGGACAGCGCGAGCGGGATGCAGTTAAGCTCCAGGTCGCTCGCCTCGTCCCGGTCCAGGCTGACCAGCCAGCCATTCACCAGCTCGGCCCGCTCCAGGCCCTCAGCGAAAGGCTGCTTGCCGGAGGTCACGCGCTGCCTGACCATATCGCGGGTGCTGTTGGGCTCGTCCGTCTTCCGGTAGCCGAACTCCCGGATAACGTCACAGGCGTGGGCCAGGATGCCCAGAACCTCGTGCATCGGAGCGGGACGGCTTGCCTCCCACTGCTCGCGGGTGCGGTCCATGCCATTCGCCATCAGGTCCTGAACCTCCGCCCACATCGCAGCGGTGGCGGGGCTGATGCCGGTGTAGTCCTTCAGGCACGTCCGCCCGACCTGCCGGATGGAGCCGTCCTCGTGCTGGCAGAAGAAGGTCACGGCCCGGTAGCGGTTCGTGTGGCAGTGGTCGCAGTGCGGAGCCGCTGTGTACCACTCGGGCTTGGCCTTGCAGCCGCCGAACGCGGTCACGATGTTGCCCTTGTCGCCGTGCTCCACCTTCGCGCACACGGTCCAGCCATTGGCCCGGATGAGGTCATCGCACTCGACCTCGAAGTCCACCACTGCCACCGTGTAGGTGCTGACCGTCTGGATGGTCTGCGTCACCGGGTCCACATCGCGGACGGCGACCTTCTGGGGGCGCTCCTCGCTGACCGTGTAGGAGAACGGAACGCCGTACCCGGCGGCCTTCTTCGCCAACCGGTCGAGCTTCTTGCTGACCTCCTGGGCCAGCTCAGCGTACACTGTGAATGTCATTTTGCTCACCTCACTGCAATCTTGCTGCCGAACACGGCCCGCAGCTCCTTCGTCGGATTGAGCCGCCGGGTGGACAGGGGCTTGGTCACGACCAGCTTGCCGCAGGCGTTGGTCACGACGTACCGGACGCCGTTCTCGCTCACGAAGCTGCACCACTCACCACGGGCCAGGGTGATCCTGCCGACCTGCTCACCAGTTCTCGTCTCAATCATGGTTCTCGTCCTTTCTGACCTGCCATCATCAGGCGGGGTAGGTCAGTTCCCCGCGACGGGCTCCAGCCCGTTTCGGCTCAGACTTCCTCAAAGAACACGTTGGCGATGCTGGCGACCTCGAAGGCCACGCTCTCGATGGTGTAGTCGGCGCTCATGTCGCTGTGCTCCATGATGTCGGCCGCGATCTCGATGATGTCCGCCGTGCTCAGGTTCTCCTTGTTGCCAGCGAGGTCATACAGCAGGTGGCTATACTCATCGTTGTCCCCGGCGGTGTACCAGTTCTGACGGATGCAGAGGGCGCGGAGGCTGCTGGCGGTAATCTTGCGGATTTCCTTGTACTGCTTCTTCATGTCGTTCATCCTTTCTGCCCTGCCATCATCAGTACCGGTGGGGCGGTTCCGGTAGACGGGCTGTACGCCCGTTTCGGCTTACTTGTACGCAGTAACCGCATCGTGGCAGCTCGCATACTTCTCAGCGACCGAGCCGTCCGGGTTATCGAAGACCACGACCCGCTTTGCGAGCCATCCGAGCTTCAGGCCCGTGAACTCATTCAGCATATCGAGCATCCCCTGAGCTCTGTCGAAGTTCTCCTGCGCGACCTCGTTAATCTTACGAATCTGTTCTACCATGTCTATCATCCTTTCCGGCCCTCCGGCCTGTCCGCTCCCGCCGCTCTCAGCAGTCGGGGTTTTGTGTTACCTTCATTGTCTTCATTCTATCATACTGACATGATATTGTCAATAGATTTCTCGAAAATTTTTCAAGAAATTTTCCTCGAAGTCACATAGCGGACACTTTCAGACGCACAGCGGGGCGCGGCAGTCTTTTCTCAGAGATGGGCGAATGACCATGACCATTTGCCACAGGACAGCTTCGGCAGATTGACGGATAAGGCAAAGCCCGCTCCAGATGGAGCGGGCTGCCTGCTATGGGGCCACTATGCTTCGGATGACAGCGGCTTCGATACTGTGGTAATCAGTCTTCAGGGGGTTCAGCTTCAGAAGTGACGCGAGGCTGATTGTCTTCTGCTCCCCACAGCTCTCGTCCAGCCTGCTGGTGGGCAGGACATAGAACTCCCACCGCTCCAGTTGGAGCGGGTCAGCCTTCTCCGAATCCTTCTCAGCAAACAGACAGAACACATAGACATCCGACTGCCGCCGCATTTCTTCGGAGTACCGACCGTCCTCGCCCTGCAACCGCGTCGGCCTGATGCCGAACACGATCTTCGACAGCCGCCGCTGGGGCCAGGACTGGCAGTAAGCTGAGCTCTTGACTTCAATCCTGACATCCTGCCGCCGCCCGGTGGCGTCCACCCACGCGAGCGGGTACGTCAGGTCCCAGGGGTCCCAGTTGACCCGCTGACCTGAGATGTTGAGTTTCAGCGCCGTCGCCACGATAAACTCAGCATACTCGCCGCGCAGCGTGTTGTCCAACAGGTCTGAGCAATTCCAGCTCCAAAAATCCCGGACCGAATAGCCGACGGGCTCACCCAAAAATGTAATCAGCTCGTCACCGTTTTTACACATAACCTACGCCTCCTCATAATAACTGGGTCTGTTCCAGGCAGTCATCATAAAGGAGCACAGGTTAAAAGTCAAGAACTCACCGTACTGACGGATTTTGCTTTTAGGGCGTCACCACGAAAAAGAGCCCGCCCCCAGGCTGGGGCAGGCTCTTTTTCGTCACCGCCTATTCTTCCGGGCGCCGATGGCCTCAATGCCGAACAGCAGCACCGCCAAGTCCTCTAGGGCCATGTTGATGTCGCGGTAGAACGTCCGCTTATCAACGCCCAGCTCCTCGGCGATGTCGTCCACGCTCAGCCGTTCATCGCTTATGTACCGCAGGTACAATGCGTCCCACCGGCGGGCCTCGTCTGGAGTAAGCGCCTTACTGCACATGGCCTCATATGCTCGCAGCATATTGTCCACATGGCTCATCATCAACCCGGTCTTCCGGCGCATGGCGAAAATCGAATCGACCTCCACCGCCGCCTCTGGAGAAACCTTCGCGTAGTAGGTCTTCAGCCGCCGGTAGTTCTTCATCAGCAGCTTCACATCCTGATACCGGGCATCATACTCACCCTTGATGATCTCGTCGCGCTTGACCAGGGCCTCAGCCGCCGCTATCCGGGCGACTTCCTCGATTTCGTCTTTGCGCATTGCCCGCACCTCCAATCTCACGGATTCTCACCTTCAGCGCCGCCATCAAAGCGTTCTGCATATCGCCCTTCATCTTCAGCGCCTCCACCACGGCCTCATCCATACCGCCCCGCACAAGCAGGTGGTGGATGACCACCGGATGCTCCTGCCCCCGG
>OFGA01001691.1_pt1 | contig 14843 bp, 21 predicted proteins | sample 1521471 | NCBI WGS metagenome assembly OFGA01 (sample SAMEA3504086, study PRJEB24116) | mouse gut metagenome | biome: mouse gut; feature: mouse-associated habitat; material: faeces | place: Denmark | collected 2011
AGACGTTTTAGCACCCAGCTGGGAGGGGAAGAGCACAGTGACCGGAACTCCCAGCTCGAACAACCCTGCCACCATCACAGGGGTTTCTTTTGCAGCCACAGCCATCAGCCCGGATGGACAGACCCGGAGCGTGGACTTTGGTTTTACCGGGTACAGCCTGCCAGATGGCGTAAGGGATACATATGACGGAGTGCGGGGGGACTTTGTGCAGCGGGTGGGAAAGCTGGTGCTGGATGGGACGGAAAACTGGAAAGCCGAACAATCGCAATATTATCTTGAATTTAAAGGAATAAATCCATACGTCCCTCAACTATGTACACATTTTGTTTATTCAAATACGGAACTTGTGTTGACAACGCCTGGATATTTTGTTGCAAATATATATAACAATCTTGTTATACAGTATGATGGTGGCAGTGGCGGCGTAGACAATTTCAAATCCTGGCTTACCGCCCAGGCTGCCGCAGGCACCCCTGTTACCGTCTACTATGAGCTGGCCCAGCCTATCGCCTACAACCGCAAAGTGGACATCACCGCCTTTGATGGACGGACCACCGTCACTGGTGCGGACGCTGTGGATGTTCTTGAGGGGCGGGTTCTGCGGGTAGCGGATTGCCTGCCGTTTGAGATTGTGCGGAGTAATCGGAATTTGTTAGATAACCCATATTTCACGATTAACCAAAGAGACCAGAAAATCTACTCTGGCAACTACATATTTGGGCCAGATAGATGGCGTTTAAACAGAATTTCGTATGATATGGAGACGGAGGAGATTACTGTACTGGAACATGCAGGCGATTCCCGAAAACTGTATCAGACAATCGAAGCAGAACGAATAGGAGGTAATATTGCAACATTTTCAATGTTGCTTGGCAATAACTTGTATACGCTTACATCTTATAACCGAAATACTCTTTCGATTTTGGATGTAGATATTGGGCAATTGCTCATTTATCCAATAGAAAACGGTATACAACATGTCGAACTCCGACCCGATAAACTTTCCGTAGATAGCAAATTACCAAAACCATATTGTAAACTGGAAGAGGGTGCCGAACAAACCCTAGCCCGAAAAATCGGTGACCAGTGGGTCCTCAATGACCCGCCGCCAGACCCCGCGCTGGAACTGCTTAAGTGCCAGCGGTATTTCCTGAAAACAATGATATCTCGTGTTTTTTGTATGCCAGTCAATATAAATGGGCAATGTGCCCTTATTGTGCCACTTAAACTCCCCATTGCGATGAGGCTAAACAAGCCTGTCATAGAAGCGATAGAGATTGTAGACTGGATACATCATCCCAACGGCTACTATGACCAAAATATTGCTATTGAAATTGCAACCGTAAATGGTGATGGAAATGTAGAAAAAGATGGAAATATAGGACTGACACTTGCATTACAGACACCTTTACAAAATTACACAGATGGAGAATTTTGCTGTATCGCATCACTCAAAATAACACTTAGTGCAGATTTATAAAGATAAGGAGGTGCACCCCATGCCCGAAAAATGCACCGACCCAAGCGGCTGCCCGGCAATGGTCAAAGTAGAGGCTCTAGAAAAGCGATTTGAAGATTACGCCGGAAAATCTCATGAAACCCATGGTGAAATCTTCGACCGGCTCAACAGCCTGGAGCGCTCGGAATCCCGAATAAATCAGAAGCTGGAAAGTATGGACGAAAAGCTGGACAAGCTCCTCGCCTGGAAAGAGGGGGAGCAAGAAAAGCCTGCCAAGTCCTGGGACAAGGTGCGGGACACCGTTATTGCCGTGGTGGTCACCGCCCTGGTTACATATATCCTGGTCCGGTTGGGCCTGAAATAAGAAAGGAGACAAACAAATGAACGAGTACGCAAAGAAATGGTTCCGTGCGGCGGCTGTCCGCGCAATCAAAACGGTAGCCCAGACTGCCGTTGCTACAATCGGTACCGCCGCGGTCATGGGGGCCGTGGACTGGAAAATGGTGCTGTCCGCTGCGGCTCTGGCCGGGGTGTTGTCCCTGCTGACCAGCGTGGCGGGCCTGCCGGAAATCAAGGAGGACTGACCGATGGGAGGAAACCGACAGGGCATTGACGTTTCGGCCCACCAGGGCCTTATCCGGTGGAACGAGGTCTGCGCTGACTTTGCCATCCTTCGGGCGGGATGGAGCTGGTACGAGGGTGGAATGAACATTGACCAGCGGTTTTTGGAGAATGTCTCCGGTGTCCAAGATGAGGGCATCCCCTGGGGTGTGTACCTCTACGCCTACGACAAAACCCCTGCGGCTGCGGTGAAGTCTGCGGACCGCCTGGCAGACCTGCTGGACAAGTACCAGATTCCCTATCCCGTGGCTTACGACTTTGAAGACAGCCAGTATCTCTCCACAGGCCGCAAGGCCAATACCGCCATCTGCGCCGCCTTTTTGGAGCGGCTCCAGGAGCGGGGGTATTACGCCATGCTCTATACCTACACCAACTTTGCCCTGGGCTTTTTGGAGATGGAGAGCCTGGCCCTCTACGACCTGTGGATTGCCGACTACACCGGCAAGGTGGGCTGGCCGGGGAAGTACGGTATGTGGCAGTACAGTGGCTCTGGAGAGGCCCAAGGTGTTATCGGCAAGGTGGACCTCAACATCGCCTACAAGGACTACCCAGCCATCATTCAGGCGGCGGGCCTTAACGGCTTTGGCTCCCACCAGGGGGGCGGGGAAGACTGCGCCGCCCTTCGCCAGGCAGTAGAGACCCTAGAGCGGGAGAAGGCCACACTGGAGACTGAAAAAGCCGCTTTGACTGCAAAAATCATTGCAGCAAAAGCGGCGTTGGGGTGACTACTTGCATTTGCACCGGTAATCGGGTAAAATTTTAAAGAAAGGAGCGTGGCTCGAATGAACGATGAAGAGAAAATCAAAAGTTTTGGTGACATGGTAGAGGCGACCCAAAAGCTGACAAAGCCGTGGATCATTGCTCTACTTGTTACTAACATTTTGTGGGCTGCCATTGTCGGTGCGCTAATCTGGTTTGCCTACATGACACCGGTGACTGTAACCCAAGAACAGGACTATGTCCAGCAGCACCAATCTCAGGCGTATACCGAGGCCACGAACGGGTGACTGATACATGGGCCGACAGCGGCAAACCATAAGGACAGGAGCAAGGCGACCAAGAAAGCCCCGCAAACCCTCAAACCGGCCCCGCCGCCCGAAAGGCCGGTGAGGCCGTATGAACGACCAGCACCGGGCCATCCGGGCCCTGTTGCAGACGATGGCACCCCAGCGTGCGGTGGACTATATCCAGTCCTTCCAGCTGCAGGAGGATGAGGAGATTTTTATCATCGAGTGTGACATTCGTGGCCTTTCTTATATCCAGGCGGCAAATAAGCACCATACCACGCCGGAGGTTATCAAGCGGAGACGGCGGAGAGCATATTCCAAGATAGCGGATGCTATCAATCATGCGTAAATCAGGGAGCCCCGGATTTTCCGGGGCTCCCTTTATTTTATATATTGTATTTCATATTCTCATAATCATTATACATTACTCTATAGAGAGATATTCTTTCTGCGGTTTGCATGATACCCCACGCCATTACTATAGCGGAAACAGGGCTTACAATAATAGAAAACAAATTACCTTCAATTACTCCAAAGATAAAATTTCCGCTTGCAAAAGCTAAGCCACACATGCAAAATATAATAAAATATTTGCAATTTTTAATTTCTTTTTTGATTTTTTCCTGCTCTTTTTCTATTGAAATATTCACCGTACCCCACCTTTCTTATAAATTATAGCACAAAACATTACGAAAGTAAACGTTTTATATCTTTTCCTTTCCAAATATTGACCATTTAATGACCCTTTCGGGGGTCATTTTTGTTTTACAATAAACGCATAAGAAGGAGGTAGAAGAGACAGCGCAAGAAGAAAAACGCTCTTTTCTGCCTCCCATTTTTGGAGGTATCACGATGACCGAAGAGTTTCGACTTATGGCAACTGGAATGCCTCTGGAGGATGCCATTACTATCTGCCACGCTCTCCGGCGAGAGCGGGATGAACTCCCCGAATTTATTCGCCGCCGGGAGAAAAGTTGTGAGCGTCGGATGGAGGAACGTGATGAGTGGTTACTCACCGTATAACCCCAATCCTGCCGGTAAAAGCGTTGGGGACTGCACCGTCAGAGCTATCTCCAAAGCCCTGGGACAGAGCTGGGAGGATACTTACATAGGTTTGTCTCTTCAGGGCTTTTGCCTGGGCGATATGCCCAATGCAGATAGCGTCTGGGGCCCATACCTCCGAAACCACGGATTCCGCCGATACCTTCTGCCGGATACCTGCCCGGACTGTTACACAATAGCCGACTTTGCAGCAGACCATCCAAGCGGGACCTACATTTTGTCGATGCCGGGGCGACATGTCCTCTGCGTCCAGGACGGACAATGGTTTGACAGTTGGGACAGCGGGGGAGAGATACCCACATATTTTTGGAGCAAGGAGTGACAGCGATGGCCTACCCAAATTACCCGTATCCTTACCAACCCGCACCTACATACTACGCCCAGCCCATGCCTGACCAACTGGCCCAGCTACGTCAGCAGCAGATGCAGCCCCATTTGATGCAGCAACCAGCGCCCCAGATGCAGGCGCCAGTTCCGCAGCCAGAATCCGCCGGCGGCCCCATTTGGGTCCAAGGAGAGGCGGGGGCAAAAAGCTACTTGGTAGCCCCAGGAAACACCGTTCTTTTGATGGACAGTGAGGGTAGCGTCTTCTACCTCAAAAGCGTCGATGCCAGCGGTATTCCGCAGCCCTTGCGTATTTTTGACTACACCGAGCGGGGTGGTGCACCGGCGCAAAAATCAACTCCGCTCCCTCAAATCGACCTTACCCCATACGTCACACGCGAGGAGTTGGAGGAGATACTGACAAAACGCCTCCAGCGCCCCGGAAAGGCACCTAAAACAAAGGAGGAAGCAGGTAATGAGTAATCCTATCTTTCAGGCAATGAACCCCGTACGAGGTCCGCAGGGAGGTCCCGGCGGCATGATGCAGGCTTTCCAGCAATTTGTGCAGCAAAACCAGGGCAAGGACCCCAACGAGATGATCCAGCAGATGCTTTCCTCCGGTAGGCTTAACCAGCAGCAGCTTAATCAGGTGCAGCAGATGGCAAAGCAAATTGAAGGACGATTTAGCGGGCTGCGGTCTATGTTCGGGTTTTAATGTTGGCAAATAGTCTGGCCAGACTTTGCGATAAAAAAGAAAAGGAGAAAGAACTATGTCTCTTGGTAATGATGGCGGCGTTCCTGCCGTCATGAACGTAACACCTACTGGCAATGCCGGTTACAACAACGGTGGCGGCTGGGGCGGAGATTGGGGCGCTTGGATCATCCTGTTCCTCATCTTTGGGATGTTTGGCTGGGGTGGCATGGGTGGCTTTGGTGGGTTTGGCGGCTTTGGTGGCGGTGCGTATCCTGCTGAGTCTATCCTCCAGCGTAGCCTGGACACCCAGACTATCATCGGCAAGCTGGACGGCGTGACCCAGGGCCTGTGTGATGGATTTTACGCCCAGAGCAATGCCATCAATGGGGTAAGCACTGCGGTGATGCAGTCCGCCTATCAGGCGGAGTTGTCCCGTGCCAACCAGCAGGCCGCTCTGATGCAGCAGCTGTGTAACCTCGGCTATCAGCAGAAGGACTGCTGCTGCGAGACCCAGCGCTCCATCGATGGCGTCAAGTTCACCATTGCCCAGGAGGACTGCGCTACCCGTAACCTGATGCAGTCCAACACCCGTGACCTGATCGAGAACCAGAACGCCAATACAAGAGCTGTCCTGGATGCCCTCACTGCCCAGCGGATCGAGGCTAAGGATGAGCGCATTGCCGCACAGGCTGCCCAGATTCAGGCGCTCCAGCTGTCTGCCTCCCAGGCCCAGCAGAACGCCGCCATCGGTGCGATGATCGACGCCAGCCGCGCGGAAATTCTTCGCCGGACTGGTTCTGAGTGTCCCACCGCTGCCTACATTGTACAGCCTCCCACCCCTGTCAACTTCCCCACCAACTGCTGCGGGCAGTTTTCCGGTTGGGGCGGTAACGGTTGCGGCGGGTGCGGCCAGTGCGCCTGATAAGGTAACACCGAGAAATTCTCGGCATTTCCCCGAAATATCGGGTGATTATTTCGGGGCGGTGGGCTGTATGTCCGCCGCCCCTTGAACTTAGGAGGTACTCTGAACTATGTCTTGCAAGAATAGCTGCAAACTTTGCCCCAGGCTGGTTATTAGCCAGGCGGTGACCTTTGCGGGTGGAAACCTGGTTATCAATCTGCCCGCCGGGGCCTACAACAATGGTGAGCGATACTGCATTGTGGTAGCCCAGGCCATCCCCGCCACTGCCACTATCAACGCCCCGGTGGTTATTACCATTGGAACCGGCACAGAGCAGTACCCGCTGACCAATCGCTGCTGTGCTCCGGTTACCGCCTGCGGTATCCGTACTCGGACCAGGTATTCCACCAGGGTTGCTACCAGCGCCACTGGCGGGTCCTTCCGGCTTCTGGGCAACGTGTGCCCCTGCCCAACAAACAACCTAACCAGCATCAACGGCACGGCCCCTGCGGCGCCGCCGGCACCGACAACCTAATAGGAGGAAATATCACATGTACGACAAACTGAAAGACACCCTCCACAAGGAGATGGAGGAGTTTGAGCGGAAATCCAGCCTGTCCGTCAGCGACCTGGAAAAGCTCAAGATGCTTTCCGGCGCCCTCAAAAACATCAGCGAAATTTGTCTGATGGAAGAAGCAAGGTACAGCGAGGGCGGCTACTACGATGAGGGTATGGACTATGGCCGGGGTGCCAGCTATGCCAATCGAGGCAAGCACTACGTGCGCGGCCACTACAGCCGGGACGGGCGTGGCGGGCAGGGGGATGGATACAGCTCCCGCCGGGATAGCCGTGGCCGCTATAGCCGGGAAGATGGCCGCTCAGAAATGATGGAACACCTGGAGATGGCGATGGAAACTGCCAATGAGCAGGACCGGGAAAACATCAAGCGCTGGATGCGTCAGCTGGAAAGCGCCTAAAAGGAGGTAATCGCCCATGCCTACACCGAATATCAAGGAGATAGAGTGGGCGATCTCCGAACTGGAGCAAGATGAAAGCTCCAAGTCCAACTATATCCTCCTGGCGGCGCTTTACACCTGTCGGGAGAATATGCAAGGTAGCGGGACTATGCTGCACAGAGATGGGTATTCCGCAGCCTCCGCACCGGAGGAAGAACTGGATTTATACGGCGAAAGCGATTTCCTTCGGGCAGTTGCCGGGATAAGCCCTGCCGCCGCCTGGCATGTCATGGACGAGCTCATGGACACCTTACGAGTAGTCAATCTAAAGGTATATGAGAGCGTTATGCGAAAAATCCAGAGACTTTAAGAAAGCCGGGGATAAAACCCCGGCTTTCTGCTATTTAGTTGGAGGAGATTGCAACCCGTATTTTTCAATGAGCAATCTCTTGCTGCTTTAGTCGCTATTGCAGATGAGAGTTTCCGGCTCAACCCCAACGGCCCTGGCAATTGCAAGGATGTTTTTAGCCGTAACATTTCCGGCCTGTGATTCGCCAAGCTCCAAGCGCTGAATCTGTCGGATATTTACTCCGGTAGCATCTGCAAGCTGCTGCTGGGTAAGGCCTGCGGCAATGCGGGCTTCCTGCAACGGGGTATGTTCCTCGCCCTCTTCGGCAAACCTTAGAGCCTTCGCCCGTGTAGAGCTGATCGCCAAAACAACATGGCTTTGCGGGGTGGGTACGCAGAGTTCGCAGCCGCATTCCTTCTCGTCGAAGACCATAGGCTCGCCGTATGTGTTAGAGGAGAGAGTATAGCCCTCAGGAAGAACAACTCGGACCGTCTCGTATACATTATCATCTTTAGGAGGGAAAAGAGACCAACTATCAGATGCCACACCACAAGGGCGCCCTTCTTCATCGCAACAATAGGCACGATAACAAGTCACTACCATGACAAAAACCACCTTTCTTTTTACCACCAAATGGGGTCTTCCGGATAATCATACTTTATGGGCGTTTCATCTGGATGGGCAGAGTTCCAGTCCGACATAAAGACCATAATATCTTTTTGTATCCCTCCAACGATTGGGATTTTAACCTCCGTCCAAAGCATTCCAACCGAACGCTTGAGAGTGACAGCGCCGTTTAGGATGGTAACTGCCGAATTGCGATCCATCTTTTTGTAAAATGCAGAGACGGAATCACAGATGATTTTGTTCTCTATTTCTTTCATGGCAACTTTCGGGTCAGAGGAAGGTACTTGATTAAAAAAATCCGAGCCCATCAGCGTACCATTTGCAAGCTCGTCAATGATGCTGTCAACAGCCTTTTTAATTGGCTCCTGGATTCCTAAGTTCTCCACATCATACTGCCGGTACAAGTCGTAGATGGTATCCATGTAATCATCAACAAACTCTTTCTTAGTCATTTTATCCTTTCTGCCCTTATCCCTGGGCGGCGGGATATTTTATTTTTACCGGGCGGCGCGGGCCATCTGGCAGTCACCGTAGCAGTAAGTGTGGCAATAGGGGCACAGGCCGCTGGTGCTGTGGGCGCTGTGGGTACCGTAGGTGCTGCGGAGACGCTTAGTGTAGACCTCGATGGTCTTGGTGGCCTTGTCGTAGCTGCCGGGGACCGTCTCACAGTTGCTGTAGCTGGTCTTGTACTCGCCGTAGTGCATCCGGCGGAGCCCAGCTTGGACATTTTCAGCGGCTTTCCGAATAGCCTGTTTGGCATCGCTCCAGGCGCGGCGCAGGCACTCGGAGAAAGACAGTTTGTTGACCCACTTCTGAGCTTTGCGGTACAGGTTCCAGGCGTTCTTCATGATGTTGGAGAGATTGTACTTTTTCATGTCGTTTCCTCCTGTGTTGTGGGCCTCTCTTGATTACATTTATATTATACGCTAATATTAGCGTAATGTCAATACTTTTTACGATAATTTTAGCGTAAAATTTTTAAAAATATATCTTGACAAAGATATATTTTAAGGTATAATAATTATTGTCACCAATTTGGTGTGGGTTGAAATAATGAGTTAGAGATTATTTCTCCATAAATTTTTTGTATAAGGAGGCTAGAGAAACAATGACCCAAAATGATGTTATGTGTCTGGGATGGGCATATGGGTACTTATCAAATTTCCGTGAGATATCTCCGCAAGAAGTAGGGTTGGCATCTATGCGGCCGTTTTATGGGTTCTCTTCTCTTGTTCAGAAGATGAGAGCAGATAGAAAAATCACAAATGAAATGGATGACATACTAGCGGAAATATTATCCGGTGTAACAGAAATACCAGATAAGCATCCAGAACCGGTTATTTCCAGCGAATTGCAAGGAGTTTGGCATCTTGCTTATTATCGTGGCAAATCTGGGACGCCGCTGAAATTTGATATTGCAGAGCGCAGGAAGCAAAGAGGGTTGACCCAGTCTGAGCTTGCAGACCAGATTGGAGCCACCCAGGCTATGATTTCCCGCTGGGAAAATGGCGTAGCCGAACCAACGCCAGGATATGTCGAGAGGCTTAGACAGATATTGGGATAATTGAGTAGACAATTAAGAATTTTTGTGGTATATTTATTTTGTCCCATGACATGGGTTGGATTGAAATATTCTTTGGGAAAAGAAAATCAAAAAGGCAGGGCAGTATAGTCCTGCTTTTTTGATTTCAAAAAGTACACACTTTTGTACACACTCTTATTTGCAAAATCATAGAATTAGTTGCAATGACATCGAATAACAATTCAGAAAATCGGCTTAATCGCTATAATTTCAAATAGAGCAATAAAAAACGGGGGCCCCGCCGGCCCCTCTTTCTTTTTGCCTTGCCCCAGGGAGGGAAAGGACCCTGCAAAAAAGCGCCCCCGGTAAAACCGGGGGCGCTTCTGGCCTTTTTGGGCAATAAAACTTACTGCTCCTCTTTCATGCGGGCGAAGCACTCGCTGCAATAAACAGGGCGGTCCTCGCGGGGACGGAAGGGAACCTTGGCCTCTTTGCCGCAGCTGGCGCAGACGGCGGTGAACATCTCGCGGTCGGAACGCTGGCTGGCCTTGCGGGCGTCACGGCAGGCCTTGCAGCGCTGGGGCTCGTTGGCGAAGCCGCGCTCCGCGTAGAACTCCTGCTCGCCGGCGGTGAAGATGAACTCCTGGCCGCACTCTTTGCACACTAGCTTCTTGTCTTCGTACATAGCATTTTACCTCGCTTATGGATTTTTACCCGCAGGATCCAAAGCGAGTTCACGCATTTGGAAGTTCCGGGGGCATTATTACTCAACCTGGCGTATCCAGGCTGATGACTGGGTTTGGAACCTGCCTTCCTGGCAGGCCTGCTTCGCTTTTGCCGGTTCCTACACCGACCGCAGCTTCCGTCGGACTCTTTGCAGGGCGTTGTCCACAGCTTTGGGGGAAGTACGAAGAAGTTGTGAAATTTCCAAATAAGAGTGGCCGCTGAGGTAGAGGGTCAGAACTTGCTGTTCAAAACTGGACAAAAGAGCGTGTATCTTCCCGTAAAGCTCCTCCATCTGTTCGGCGATGATAATTTCCTCCTCCGGGCTTACCAGGCGCTCCGCAAAGCTCCCGGCCAGCTCGTCCAGGGGGGAATAATCGCTGAGGGGACGGCTCTTTTGGGAAAGGGCGGTTTTGGCCGCCGTGGCCATGGTGGAACTCACGCAGACCGAAGCAAAGGAAGGGAAGGCGCTTTGCTGCCCGTCAAAAAGACGGATGGCCTTCAGAAGGCCGATGAGGCCCTCCTGCACCACATCCTCGGCGTCCATCCCCGGCAGGTAGTACCGGGCGGCCCGGCGGCGTATCATGGGCAGATACCGGCTCACCAATTCGGTGACGGCGGAATCATCGCCCCGCCTGGCGGCAAGGATGAGCGTTTCATCTGTGAGGTTTTGTAGTGCCCTTGTCATCGTTTGCTCCTGTAACAGACAGGCTTTTCCACTGGCTTTCTTATTGTAGCCTTAAACAGCGCGGTTGTCAAGCGGTTTTTGTAGATTTTTTACAAAAAATGTTTATACCCCAGGGGAAAGTTTGGGAAACGGCGGAGAAAATCCTTCCAAAAGCCGCCTATTTGGTGGAGAAACCATTTTCCAGACACAATATCTTGTGTTTTTTCCGGGAATTTCCAGTTATTTGGCAGTTTTGCACAGACTACCGGGTGACGTCCCGCACCCACTGCCCGCCCCAGATGCGGGGAAGGGCAGCACAAATTTTGATGATTTCATCGCTGCGCAGGATGAGATAGACCACCGGCGGCGCCCAGCCCAGCCAAAGACCGGCGGCAAACCCCGCCGGAATGGCGATGCCCCAAAGGAAGAAGGCCTCGCAGAAGAGGACAAAGCGGTTATCCCCGCCCCCCCGCAGGATGCCCATAAGGCCAATGAAGGAGAGGGCCTGGAAGAAGGTGACCAGGGCGGCGGAGGCCATCACCTGGCGGGTGAGGAGTTTGGTGGCCTCCGGGATGTTGTACATCCCAATCACCGGCCCCCGCAGCAGCAGAATCATCCCGGCAACCATCGCCCCGAAGCCGGCCCCCACCACCAGGATGGCCCGCGCCAAATCCTTGGTGCGCCGGACCTCCCCGGCGCCGATGCCGTTGCCCACCACCACCGAGGTGGCGTTGGAAAGGCCGATGATAAAGACCGAGGCCACCTGTACGGTGATGTTGGTGATGGAATTGGCGGTGACAAAATCCCGGCCCATCCGGCCCATCACCACCAGCACCATGGAATTGCCCAGGCTCCAGGCCAGCTCGTTGAGCATCACCGGGGTGACGTTCTGGAAGAAATCCCGGCGGAAGCTGTGGTCGTACCGCAGGAAGGCCCCCAGGCTGTAGCAGATCTTCTTTTCAAACCGCAGAAGGAAGACGCCGGCAATAGCGAATTCCACCCCGCGGGCGATGACGGTTGCCAGGGCCGCCCCGGCCATCCCCAGGGCCGGAAAGCCCAGCTTGCCGAAGATGAGCACCCAGTTGAGGCCGGTGTTCACAAAGAAGGAGGTGATATACACCAGCACCGAGATGCCCACCGTCCCCACCGAGCGCAGGGACATGAGCATTACGTTGGTCATGCCGTTCAGGGTGTAGCTGAAGCAGACGATGGACAGGTACCCCGCCCCGGCGGCGATGACCTCCCGGTCCGGGGTGAAGCAGGAGAGGATGGCCTGGGGGAAGAGGAAGGCGGCGGCGGTAAAAAGGAGGGAAAGGAGCAGGGCCACCCGGTAGGCCACCGCTAAAATGCTGCGGATGGAGGCGGTGTCCCCCTTGCCCCAGTACTGGGAGAGCAGGACGTTGGCGCCGCTGGCCACCCCGAAGGTGAGCACCATATAGATGGTGCCAAACTGGTTGGCCAGGCTGGCGCCGGAAAGCTCCACCTCCCCCAGCTGCCCCAGCATAACGGTGTCCATCATGCTGGTCATGTAGGTGAGCAGGTTTTGGAGGGCGATGGGGATGGCGATGCCCAGCAGGGAATTTCGCAAAGCCCGGTCCCCCAGGACCGATAAACAGCCCACAGTGTTTCCCCCTTTCTTTGTTTCGGCAACAATCTCCGCCATTATACTACAAAGGAAAGAGCTTGGCAATCGCCAGGCCGGGCATAAAAATGGAATTGCCTGTGTCCAAATTTCGATTAGGTGTTGATTCTTCCAGGGAAACCCACTATAATATTGCATATATGCAGTTTCTCCGGATTCCGGAAACAAAGAAAGGGGATCTTTCCAAACATGAATCTCATTCGAGACATCGTCAACGAGGAAATCATCGAGCGGTCCATTGTGGAGACCCTCCACAGTGAAATGTCCGTAGACCCCGAAAACGCATCCAACGAGCAGTACTACAAGGCTTGCGCTATGGTGCTGCGGGAGCTGCTGGGGCCGAAGCGCAAGGGAAACACCGCGGCGAACTATACCCGCGGCAAAAAGCAGGTTTACTACCTCTCCATGGAATTTTTGATGGGGCGCAGTCTCAAAAACAGCCTCTACAACCTGGGGCTGGTGGAGACCTTCCAGAAGGCCCTTCAGCGCCATGAGGTGAAGCTGGAAAATCTCTACGAGTGCGAGCCGGACCCCGGCCTGGGCAACGGCGGCCTGGGCCGCCTGGCCGCCTGCTACCTGGACGGGCTGGCGACTGATGGCTACACCGCCACCGGCTACAGCATTCTGTTTGAATACGGCATCTTTAAGCAGAAGCTCTCCGACGGCTGGCAGAGCGAGCTGCCGGATTACTGGCTCCCCGGCGGGGAGGTCTGGCTGGAGCCGGTGCCGGAGCACACCGTCGAGGTGCGCTTTGGCGGCGAGGTAAAAGAGAACTGGGACGGCGCCTACCACATGGTGAGCCATGTGGGGTACAGCACCGTTATGGCCGTCCCCTACAACATGTACGTCACCGGCTACAATACCGAGGCGGTGAGCCTCCTGCGCCTTTGGAAGGCCCAAAGCCCCGGCATTGATATGGACCTTTTCAACAAGGGGGATTACCTGGGGGCCTTCGGCCAGAAGAGCTACGCCGAGGTTATCAGCAAGGTGCTGTACCCCAACGACGACCACACCGAAGGAAAGCTCCTGCGCCTGCGCCAGCAGTATTTCCTGGCCGCCGCCGCGGTGGGGGATATCTTCCGCCGGCATATGTCCGCCTACGGGACGGTGGATAACTTTGCGGAAAAGAACGCCATTCACATCAACGACACACACCCCACCCTGGCTATCCCGGAGCTGATGCGGGTGCTGCTGGACGAGTGCGGCTACAGCTGGGAGCGCAGCTGGGATATCGTTACCCACTCCTTTGCCTACACCAACCACACCGTTATGAGCGAGGCGCTGGAGAAGTGGGATATCGGCCTGATGAAGACCCTCCTGCCGCGGGTTTACCAGATCATCGAGGAGATCAACCGCCGCTTCTGCCAGGAGCTGCGGGACAAGGGGGTTTCCGAAGAGCAGATTGGCCGTATGTCCATCCTCTTCCAGGGAAAGGTGCGGATGGCCCACCTCTGCATCGCCGGCAGCCACAGCGTCAACGGCGTTTCGGCCCTCCACTCCCAGATCATCCGGGACGACGTCTTCCATCCCTTCTACCTGGTCACCCCGGAGAAGTTCAAAAATGTCACCAACGGCATCGCCAGCCGCCGGTGGCTGATGCAGTCCAACCCCCGCCTGAATCAGATGATCTGCGAGCTCATCGGGGATGGCTTCCTCCGGGATTTCTCCCAGCTCACCCGCCTGCGGGAGTTTGGCAGGGACGAAAAAATCCTGCGGCGGATGGCGGAGATCAAAAAGGCCAACAAGGAGGATTTTGCCCGGTTCCTCCAGGAGGAGCGGGGGATCACCGTGGATCCCAACACCCTCTTCGACGTGCAGGTGAAGCGCCTCCACGAGTATAAGCGCCAGCATCTGAACGCCCTGCACATCCTCCACCAGTACCTGTGGATCAAGGAGAACCCCCAGGCCCCCTTCCAGCCCAAGACCTATATCTTCGGCGCCAAGGCGGCCCCCGGATACTACCTGGCCAAGCAGATCCTCAAGTTTATCTGCGACCTGGCGGTGATGATCGACAACGACCCCCAGGTGAAGGGCAAGCTGAAGGTGGTCTTCCTGGAGGAGTACAACGTCACCCTCAGCGAGCAGCTGATGCCCGCCGCCGAGATCTCCGAGCAGATCTCCCTGGCCGGCACCGAGGCCAGCGGCACCGGCAACATGAAGCTGATGCTCAACGGGGCCATCACCCTGGGCACCCTGGACGGGGCCAATGTGGAGATCCTCCAGCAGGTGGGGGATGAAAACATCCTCATCTTCGGCATGAAGACCCCGGAGGTGGAGGCCCTGAAGGCC
>OFGA01001695.1_pt1 | contig 14816 bp, 4 predicted proteins | sample 1521471 | NCBI WGS metagenome assembly OFGA01 (sample SAMEA3504086, study PRJEB24116) | mouse gut metagenome | biome: mouse gut; feature: mouse-associated habitat; material: faeces | place: Denmark | collected 2011
ACAGCCAGTTATTTACTACGGTGAGGAAATTGGTTTATCTGGAAATAATGATTCCCCCTATCAGACGAACCGTTATGATTTTGACTGGGGCAGATTAGAGAATCAAAAGACACAGGAAAACAGCATTTATAATCACTACAAGAAGCTGCTTGCTATCCGGAATGAGTATTCGGAAGTATTTGCAAAGGGCGGCAGACAGGTTGTAATGCAGTCAAATGCAGATGGCTATGATATTGTATCCAGAAGCTATCAGGACAAGACACTTTATGTCGGCATGAATATCAAACCTGAGGCACGGACAGTAAAACTTGCTGTCAATGCAAATGGAATTACAGGTTATAAGGATTTGTACAGCGGCAAGACTTATCCGGTTGCAGAAGATAACACCATTGAGGTGACAATTCCGGCGGCAGCAGACGGCGGTACTGTAATATTGACAGCAGATGCCTATAAGGCAGGTCTGATTGCACCAGAGTTAGTCATTGCAAAGGGCAGAGAAACCTCTCTCCCATTACAGTTGACCAAACTGTCAGAAGATGGACAAAAACTCTTAGTTGATGTTGCGTACACCATGACTGCTGTGGAGGGTGTGACACTTAACGACCAGACGAAGAAGATAAACGTAGCAGAGACATTTGAAGGAAATGTAATTGAGCTGACAGCGACAGCGGGCAGCGATACTGTAACATTTACCGTGAAAGTGGTAGCGGATAAAAACGAGATAACACTGCGCCTGCACTACAACAGACCAGACAAGGATTACACTGGCTGGAATGTCTGGACGTGGGGTGATGGAAGCAGCGCGGTTGTCCAGTTTACAGCGGACGATGAAGCTGGCGGAAAAGTAGCGGAGATGAAGCTGGAAGGCCGTACAGCCAGCGTGATGAATTTTATTATCCGCAAGAGTATCGAAGGGAATGACTGGGCAGAGAAGGACCCCGGAATGGACTGCTATATAGATCTTTCAGATGTGCTTTCCGGAACCGTGGATTACTATATGGAGTCAGGCCAGTTCCCCGGAACCAGAGTGCTGGGCGATGATGTGCTGATTGGTGTTAAGATTCGTTCAGCAGCATATGACAGCGGCAAAAATGTGATCAAGGTTATCACAGGAGTGCCCATTACAGGCAGTCTTGACGGCATCTTTGAGTTAAAGACAAAACAGTCCGAGGAAGGCGAGACAGTGATTCCAATCACAGGAACCCGGCTTGTAAACAGCGATGAAAATATATATGAGATAAGCCTTGGCGCAGATCTGTCAACTGCGGAGGCGATGGCAAAAGAGTATGTGCTTGTCTATGACGGACAGGATTACAAGGTATCTATGCCAAGTCTGTATTCATCGGATGTATTTGAGAGACAGTACACCTATACAGGAGATGATCTGGGTGCTGCATGGTCAAGCAGCAAGACGACCTTCAAAGTATGGGCGCCTACCGCAGAGCGGGTACAGGTAAATCTGTACCGGTCAGGAACAGAAGGAACCGATGATTTGATAGAGACTCTTGAGATGATAAAAGGCAGTAAAGGTGTCTGGTCCGCAGTAAAAGAGGGCAATCTAAATGGTACTTATTACACTTACAGCTCTACCGTAAATGGTGTCACGACAGAGGCATGCGACCCCTATGCAAAGACCACAGGCGTAAACGGCAACAGAGCGATGGTCATTAATATGAACGCTACCAATCCGTCAGGATGGGCAGAGGACAGAGGGCCAAACGCAGGCATGAGCTATACGGATTCTATTATCTATGAGTTACATGTCAGGGACTTTTCAATTGACGAATCTTCGGGAATCTCGGAGAAAAACAAAGGAAAATTCCTAGGACTTACAGAGACAGGAACCAAGAACAAGAGCGGGCAGGCAACAGGTCTGGATTATCTGACAGATTTAGGTGTGACACACTTGCATCTTCTGCCCTCCTATGATTATGCGACAGTAGATGAAACCAAGCTGGATACACCGCAGTATAACTGGGGATATGATCCAAAGAACTACAATGTACCAGAAGGTTCCTACTCTACAGATCCTTATAACGGAGCTGTCCGTGTAAAAGAGATGAAGCAGATGGTAAAGACACTGCATGACAATAATATCAATGTCATCATGGACGTAGTGTACAACCATGTGTACGATGCAGATAAATTCAGCTTTAACCAGATTGTGCCAAAATATTTCTCAAGAACAAATGAGGACGGCACCTATTCAAGTGGTTCAGGGTGCGGCAATGATACAGCCTCTGAGCGCTCCATGGTAAGAAAATATATTGTAGACTCCGTAAACTACTGGGCAGATGAATACCATATTGACGGCTTCCGTTTTGACTTAGTGGGCTTGCTGGATACAGAGACAATCAATGAAGTAGTGAATACAGTGCACGAGAAGCACCCCGATGTTGTATTCTACGGAGAAGGCTGGACAATGCAGACAGCAGTCAGCAAGGACAATATTACGATGGCAACACAGACGAACTCTGCAAAGACACCTAAATTTGCATATTTCAGTGATACCATTCGTAACTTGCTGAAAGGTGATACGTTTAGCCATACCTCTACAGGATTCATCTCAGGAGCGAAAGGCATGGAAGAGCTTCTTGCAAAATGCTTTACTGCTTCGCCGGATTGGTGCAAGAGCCCGACACAGACGATCAATTATGCATCATGCCATGACAATTATTCATTGATGGATAAGCTGTATGTGTCGAGGAGCGATGCAAGCCGTGAAGATTTAGTGCGGATGAACAACCTTGCAGCAGTAATCTATATGACCGCAGAAGGAATCCCGCTCATTCATGCAGGTGAGGAGCTGTTAAGAGAAAAGATTGATGAAAAAGGTGAGCGCGTGGAGAACAGCTACAATTCATCTGATCTTGTAAACAGCATCAAATGGAGTAATCTTGACAAGGAAGAATACCAGAATGTCAGAGATTACTATAAGGGATTGATCGAGTTCCGTAAAAACCATGCGGCATTGCGTCTGACCACAGCGCGTGATGTCAATGCAAATGTGAAATACAAAAAAATTGAAGATCAGGTAGTTCTGTTTGTGATTAATGGCAAAGGCAGAATCAAGGACGAAGTATCTGATGGTATCGTGGCTATCTTTAATGCATCAACATCGCCAAAGGAGATCAACCTCTACAATAATTACGGCATTACAGAGGGCGAATGGAAGATTTGCATTAACGACCAGAAGGCAGGCATTGAGGCAATCGACATTGTCAAGGACGGCAAAGTGACTGTAGCGCCTATATCCGCAATGGTTCTCGTGAAGGGAGAAGGCGTTGATGGTGATTCCATCTATGGAGACAATGAGCAGCAGAAAATAGAGTATCTGCGCAAAGAGTTGCAGCGTATGAGAAGCTGCAAAAAGCAGACTATACAGATGAAAGCTGGGCAGTCTTTACAGGCGCGCTGGAAGCTGCAAAGAAAGAGGCAGCGGATTCGGCAGCGACACTGAATACACTCAACAAAGCGAAGGAAACTTTGATGGCGGCGTACAATGCGCTCACAGTGCCAGAAGGCAAAGTGGACAAAGAGAAGCTGAGAGTATTGACAGAGGTTTGCAGAGCAGTCAAAGATCAGGGACAGGGACACTATACAGATGAGAGCTGGAAGGCATTTATCACAGCATTCGATGTGGCAAGTAAGGTTTTGAAGAAGCAGGGTATCTCGCAGGCTGAAATAGATAATGCTTACAGTACGCTGGAAGCTGCATACAATAGCCTTGAGCAGAAGAAAGCAGATTTGACAGCGCTCAAGGAGCTGATCGAGGAGTGTGAGAGCCTGCAAAAGGGCAGCTACACAGATGAGAGCTGGGCAGTCTTTAGTGAGGCGCTGAAAGCCGCAAAGGCAGCAGTTGCAAAGCCAGACGCACAACAGGAAGAGATCGACAACGCAGAGAAGGTGCTTCGGGAAGCTTATAATGGACTAAAAGTACCAGACGGCGTTGTAGACACTAGAAAATTAGAGATATTGGTTTCGATCTGTGCGTCAATCAGTGAACAGGGCGTTTACACAGACGAAAGCTGGATTGCATTCAAAGAAGCATTCAATAATGCAAAGGCAGTTTTAAAGAAAGCCGATGTAACACAAAGCGATGTCGATGCTGCGTATAACAAGCTGGCAAAGGCACGCAAAGATCTTGCGGTGAATGAAGGGCTTTGGACGAAATGGGCATCTGGCTCAGGATTAAAGCTTGGTGATGACGGAAGATACCATATCACATACACAGGCAAGGCATTTAAGCCGGCAATTCTCGTATATGACGACGGAAGACTGCTGACAGAAAAGACAGACTACACAGTAAGTTACAAGAATAATACCAATGCGGGAACCGCAGAAGTGACGATCAAGGGCAAAGGAAACTACACATTGTCCCGTACCGCAAACTTTACAATTGACAAGGTAGAGCTCGGAAGCCTCGATGTGGCGGACTTGTATGCAGCAGTAGCCTCCACGAACACAAAGCAGGTACAGCCCAAGCCAGTAGTGAAATACAATAACAAAGCGCTCAAGCTGAATAAAGATTATACAGCAGTATACAGCAACAGCGGTGATGGCATCAAAATAGGTGAGTATACAGTTGAGCTGACTGCAAAAAATGACAGTGCCAACTTCAAAGGTGAAAAAACCATCAAGATGACGCTTGTTGACAAAGACAAAGTGACAATGATGAACAAGGTGTCAGTCAAGAAAGTTTTGGCACAGTATAAGGAAGATCCCGAAACAGGCAAGGGCGTGGTGCAGACACCAGATCTTGAAGTTGTATACAAAGGAGCGAAGCTGACGAAAGATGAGCATTATACCGTAGTATATGATACAGTCCATACCGAAGCCGGAGAGACAGCGACAATAACCATCAAGGGAATCATAGACAAGGGATACGCAGGCGAAAAGACCGTGTCCTTCAAGATTAACGGAAAGCCCTTGACGGCAAAAATGGTATCTTTTGCAGATACAAGTGTAGGGAAGTCAGGAGTAGTATATACAGGAGAAGCACAGACACCCGAGATAAAGGTTGACGGCGCAAATTATAAGGTAACATACCAGAATAACACCAATGCTGGCAAAGCGACAGTGATTGTAACTGGTACAAAGGGCTACGCGGGAACTGTAAAGAAAACCTTTAAGATTACCCCGTTTGATATCTCAGCAGGCATGAAGGATTACAAGGTCGTTTATAATTCTGAGTTATCTGTTCCTTATGCAAAGGGCGGAGCTACGCTTACAGACAGCGTCTTGAATGCACGTCTTGTACTGGAGAAGGACAACGATACAAAAGAAACAGACAACAAAATTACAATCGTGAAACAACGGTTGACACAGGGAAAAGACTTTACGCTGTCGTACAAAAAGAATAAGGCAGCAGGCGATCCGGCAACATTTACGCTCAAAGGAAAAGGCAATTTCAAGGGAACAGTGAGCGGCTCCTTTGCTATTACGAAGCAGAAATTGAGCAATCTGCATATTACAGCGTCGGATATACTCGTTACGAAAGCAAATAAGTACAATAAGGTCATTCCTGTAATTACAGATTTGGACGGCAAAAAACTAAAAAATAATACAGACTTTACAGTGTCATACGCCTATGTTGGCACAGAGGACAGCACGATTTCCGGCACGCCAAGCGAAGGCAGCACGATACGGATTACGGCAACGGCAGCAGGCGGTAACTACGAAGGAGATACCACGACAGATTTTAGAGTTATCACTGCGGCGGCAGATGTTTCCAAAGCGGTAGTGACAGTCAATAACGGCAAACCATATGATTATACCGGAACGGAAATCAGACCAGATCAGGATGCTGTAAAAGTGATAATGGGCGAAAAGACACTGGCAAATGATGACTATGAAATCGTCGCATATGCCAATAACATCAAAAAAGGTACGGCAAAACTCACCATTCATGGAATCGGAGAGTATGGCGGAACCAAGACAGTTACATTTAAAATAACGGCACAAGCAATGAGCAAATAATTTCAGAGACCCTATACTGGACACAAAATCCAGTATGGGGTTTTGGAATACAAAGAAAGGAGAAATCTATGGAACGGAAAAATAGAAAGAAGCGCAGCATAGGAAACAGTATGCTCAGCCTGATGCTGGTGCTTGCATTAGTTATTTCCAATATACAGATCATGCCGGGAACGGTTTCGGCGGTATGGGCGTCAGAAAGTCCAAAAACGCAGTCCACAGATATTTCCGATGAGACATCAGAGGCTGCGGACACAGACAACGAGCAGGAAGATATCGAAAACAGTGCGGGCGGGCTGGAAGAAGCAGCTACAGAAACCAGTGCGTTCAGGGAATCAGAAAGCGCAGCTACAGACGATGACAGCAAGACAGAGATTAGCGAAACTGAGACATCGGAAACTGCTACAGAAACTGACACAAATGAACTGGAATCAGAAGAAAACACCAAAACAGAAGCGGTCACAGAAGCTGTTGAAACAGAGACCGTGGAGGAGGAAACTGCTACAGAAGAGTCAGATGGCAAACTGCTAAATGAAGAGGAAGAAAGCGGCTCAGACGACAGTAAAATCGGCGAACAGGTAGAGGTTATTATACACTTTAAAAATTCCCTAGGCTGGGGAAGTGTTTTAGCACATTATGCTAATCATAATGGAACTAACTGGGCATCTGATGGTACAAGTTGGCCGGGCATAGAACAAAAAAAGGATGAAAATGGATATTATACCCTGAAAATGGAAAAATCGAAAGACAGTGGTTTTGCTTTTCTTTTTCATAATAATTCTGGGGGAAAAACACAAGATATTATTATTCCATCAGATGAATTTACAGAAAGTACATATGAACTTTGGGTTTGGATAGATGGTGAGATTCAAGAAAACGGAGAAAATAAAAAGAAAGCTATACTCTCTAAAACAGAAATAATCAGTCCAGAGGTAGGAGCAGATAGAAAAGTAACATTTCGTTATAAGAATGATTCTGCAATGAGTGTAAAAGTTGCAGGAAGCATGACGGAATGGGATAAAAACCCAGTAGAAATGGGGAAGGATTCAAAGGGAAACTTCTTCAGTGAAATGCTGTTAGCTCCCGGTGAATATACATATAAGTTCATTGTAGATGGAAATTGGATTCAAGATCCCAATAACTTAATTTCTATTCGAGAAAATGAGAGCTCAAATAATTATAATAGTGGACTTTATGTACCAAGTACAGAAACATATCAATATACAATCCACTATTACAATCCTGATGCAGAAGAAAGCAAAACACCAGATTTACATGTATGGGATAAGAGTATAGATAATTCATGGGCATATCCCGCAGCAAGCAAGGATTTTAGCTTTGACAGTTCAAAAACCGATGCCGAGGGTAGAAAATGGTGGACAGCTACATTTACAGTTCCTTATCAGTATCTTGGCTTTATGGGAAGGGTAAATGCAGGCTCCTATACAGAAGGACAAGATGATAAGGATAGAGAATACAAAATCGAAAGTGGCAGTGAAGTCGAACTATGGTATGTTCATGGAACAGGAGAGAATAGTGGCGTTCACACAGAAAACCCATTCCCAGTTCAAGAAGGCTTAAACCCGCCAGAGCTTACCGTTGCAAAAGGAACAACCACAACCCTTCCGGCAAAACTGACAAAAGGCGCACAAGACGGAACGGCGGTTGAAGTCGATGTTACCTACACTATGGAAGCAGAAGTTGCCGGTGTAACCTTAGATGATACCGAAAAACAGCTTACAATTGCGAAGGATTTCGCAGGAACATCGGTAGAACTGACAGCAACGGAAACAGGTGGATTGGCAACCGTAACATTTGAAATTAAAGTTGTAGAAGATAAAAATAAAATCACAATCAAACTGCATTATTACAGACCTGATGGAGATTATGAGAACTGGAATGTCTGGGCGTGGTCACAAGGTACAGAAGGACAAGGGGGTGCAAGATATGATTTCAAAGAAGAAAACGGTGAAAGGGTAGCCACAATTACTTTAGATGGTCGTAAGAATAGCAGACTGGGATTTAAAATTCGCAAAAGTGGAGAGATCGACGACTGGGAGGAAAGTGATATTGATGAAAACCGCTTTATAGATTTGCAGGATATTCTTTCTGGAACAATTGACTGTTTTGTTACGGAGAATACTTTTGATTTCAGAACTGAGTTTGGAGATGATATTCTAAAAGGTACAAAAATTTGCGAGCTAGAATACGAAAAAGAAACAAACAGCATCAAGGTCATCACTGGAAAAGCAATTGACGGAGATCTAAACACTGTATTTGCGTTAAAACGTTCGGATAATACAAAGATTGGCATAAAGAATGTTACAAAATCCGGTCAAAAGGAATATACAATTGAGCCAGAAGAAAATTTGGGAAGTATTCCTGCAATTATAATCACGAAGGACTATTTGGTTTCTTTTGATGGATATGATTATAAATTCCAATCATTTTCAGAACCAATTCGGACACTATACTCCACACAAGAATTTGAAGACGAATTTACCTACACAGGAAATGACCTCGGTGCGACATGGACACCAGAAAAGACCACATTTAAAGTATGGGCGCCAACAGCAGATAAAGTAGAAGTGAAAATACACACCGAAGGAGAAGTAGGAAAAGGATCTGTAATACAGACAATTCCTATGATAAAGGGCGATAAAGGTGTCTGGTCAGCAGAAGCCATGGGAAATTATAATGATCTGTATTATACCTATGCGGTAACAATCAATGGAGAAACAACAGAAGCCTGTGATCCCTATGCCAGAACAACCGGTGTAAATGGTGACCGTGCAATGGTTTTGAATCTGGATATTACCGATCCCGAAGGTTGGGAAGAGGATGTCAGTCCCAATGCGGGAATGAGTTATACAGATTCGGTTATCTATGAATTGCACGTAAGAGATTTTTCGATTGATGAATCTTCTGGTATTAAAAAAGAATGGCAGGGAAAATTCTTAGGATTGACCCAAGAAGGCACAACCAATCAAACAGGACAGACAACAGGATTAGACTATCTGAAAGATTTGGGCGTTACACATATTCATTTGCTTCCCTCTTACGACTATGCGACAGTGGATGAAACAAAGCTGGATACACCGCAGTACAACTGGGGATATGATCCCAAGAATTACAACGTGCCGGAAGGCTCGTATTCAACAGATCCATACGACGGTAGGACACGTGTAATGGAAATGAAGCAGATGGTAAAGACACTGCATGACAACAATATCAATGTGATTATGGACGTTGTATACAATCATGTCTATGATGCCGATCAATTCTGCTTTAACCAGATTGTGCCCCAATATTTTTCTAGGACAAAAGAGGACGGCAGTTATTCCAACGGTTCTGGCTGCGGCAACGATACAGCGTCTGAGCGTGCAATGGTAAAGAAATACATCGTCGATTCCGTTAATTACTGGGCAGATGAGTATCATATCGACGGTTTCCGCTTTGATTTGGTGGGCTTGCTGGATACCGAAACAATTAACGAAGTGGTTGATACGGTTCATAAAAAGCACCCGAATGTAGTATTTTATGGTGAAGGCTGGGATATGTCCACAGAAATGAGTAAAGACGGGTATACAATGGCAACGCAGCAAAATGCATCAAAAACACCAACATTTGCTTATTTCAGCGATACGATCCGTGACTTATTAAAAGGCGGAAATAATGAAACCGATCTAGGTTTTGTATCAGGATTGACAGGAAAAGAAGAACCAATGGCAAACTGCTTCCGTTCACTAGCAGGCTGGAGCTCCACCCCAACGCAGATTGTGAACTATGCTTCATGCCATGACAATTATACCTTAAAAGATAAGCTAGATGTAACAGCAGGCAATATCGAAACAAATACGCCAGAAGACATTATTAAGATGAACAACCTCGCAGCCGCCATTTACCTGACTGCGCAGGGAATCCCATTGATTCATGCAGGTGAGGAAATATTAAGAGAGAAAAAGTACAAAGATGAAGATGGGAACATTAAGATTGACCATAACAGTTATAAGTCACCGGATTCGGTCAACAGTATTAAATGGTATAATCTCGACAAAGAAGAATACCGGCAGACAAGAGATTACTATAAGGGCTTAATTGCATTCCGTAAGAATCATGCTGCACTGCGTCTGACGACAGCAGAAGCAGTAGCGCAAAATGTGAAGTACCATTGGATTACAAACGAAGTGATAATGTTTGTGATCAACGGAAAAGAACAGATTGCAGGGGAAGCATCAGATGGCATTGTAGTAATCTTCAATGCAACCAAGTCAGCCAAGGAAGTTGACTTGTATCGGAAAAATGACCAAAATAATAGCATGTACGGCATTGCAGAAGGCACATGGAATGTCTGTGTAAACGCTGAAAAGGCAGGTACAGAAATATTAGATACCATAACAGACGGCAAGGTGCAAATTGCACCAATCTCAGCAATGATACTGGTAAAGGGAGAGGACGAAGGCAGTTCAGATGATGAAGCTTTACAGAAAAAGCTGCAAGAATTAAAGGAATTGATAGGGAAGAACGAAAATCTCCAGCAGGGTAATTACACAGACGAAAGCTGGGCAGTATTTGAGACCGCATTGAAGGAAGCTCAGACGGTTGCTGTGAAGGAAAATGTCACAATCGAGGAGATTGATGCGGCGGCAGCGAAACTCCAAGCTGCGGTTTCTGGTCTTGCTATACAGGAAGGCAAGGTTGATTTTGAGCCGTTGAGAGTGTTGGTAAATCAATACAAAGACTTGAAACGGGAGGATTATACAGATGAAAGCTGGGCGGTATTCGAGACGGCATTAAAGGCAGCACAGGCGTTATTGGATACAGAAGTGACACAGGAGGAGATTGATGCAGCAAAAGCCGCATTAGAGCAGGCGCGTGAAAAGCTTGTAGAGGCAGGCGCTGCCCCTGTAGAGAAACAGGAACTAAAAGAACTGGTAGAGCGCCATCAGAAAACATTGGAGCAGGGACAGGGGAATTACACCGACGAGAGCTGGCAGGCATTCCAGACAGCACTATCCGCTGCACAAGCTGTTCTGGCAAAAACAGATGCAACACAGCAGGAAGTAGATCAGGCTGTTGAGGATTTAGCAAAGGCATACGATCGTCTGGAGGTTCCAGAGGGCGTAATTGATACCAGAAAATTAAAGGAACTGGTTGATACCAGTAAACTTATACAGGATCAGGGACAAGGCGATTATACAGATGAAAGCTGGACGGCTTTTACGACAGCCTTGTCCGAAGCAGAAGCAGTTCTGAAAAACCAGCAGGCAACCCAGACAGATATTGACAATGCAAGGAGTAAGTTGGAGAAGGCGCGCACCGGCCTTGTCAAAAATCTGGATACAGAAGCTTTAGATGAATTGATAGCAGAATGTGACAGAGTGGAAAAAGGCGATTACACAGATGAGAGCTGGAAGCTTTTTACAGATGCACTGGCGGCGGCAAAAGCAACTATAGCAAATCCTAAGGCGACCCAAGAGGAAATTCATGATGCAGAACAGAAATTAAGAGTTGCCTATAAAGGATTAAAGGTGCCAGAAGGCACTGTGGACAAAGGAAAGCTGAAAGCACTGGTTGCCAAATACAAAGCATTCGTGGATCAGGGACAGGGCGATTATACAAATGAGAGCTGGAAGGCATTTCTAAATGCTTTGTCCGAAGCAGAAAGCGTTTTGGCAAAGGAGAAGGCAACACAGGAGGAGATTGATGCAGCAGCAGAGAAGCTGGAGAAAGAGCATAGCAATCTTGTAGTTATTAAAAAAGAAGGGTTCTGGACTGAATGGTTGTTAGATTCTGGATTATCGCTGGGCAGCGATGGGAAATACCATATCCCATACACCGGAAAAGCACTCAAACCTGAGATTTCAGTTTACGACGGAAAAACACTGCTTCGCGAGAAAACAGATTATACAATATCTTATCAGAACAACACCAACGCAGGCGTGGCAACTGTCACAATCAAAGGAAAAGGAAATTACAGTGAAGTCCACCCAGAGGAATTTATAATTGATGCAATTGACATCGCATCAATCGACATTGCAGATTTGTACGAAGCAGTTGCGCCAAACAACACAAAACAGATCGTGCCAAAACCTGTTTTGAAACTGAATGGTACCACACTCAAACTCAACAAAGATTATACTGCCGAATATGAGAATCCACAGACGGACGGTAAAACGCCAAACGAAGAAGGAAAATCTTATAATGTGATTGTCAAGGCAAAGTCCACGAACTTTACGGGCAGCCAAACAATACATATGACGCTGGTCGATAAAAACAATGTTTTCCTCATGAGCAAGGCATCTATTGGAAAAATTGCAAAAGAGGATATGGTATACACTGGCAAAGTATTGGAACCACAGATTACTGTAAAATATGGCAAAACTACATTGGCAAAGGATACAGATTATACAGTTCTCTACGACAACGAGCATATCGAGGCAGGCGAGACAGCAACCATAACCATTCGCGGAAATGGCAAAACCTATGTGGGTCAAAAGACAATATCCTTTAAGATTACAGGTACACCGTTAAAGGCAAATCAGATAACAATTGATGTACCCAAATCAGGCGTAGAGTACACTGGCGCACCGCAAAGACCAGAAGTCAGCATCACAGGCATGAATCAGGAGGAGATGGATCGGTGTGTGGTCATCACATATCAGAACAGCACAGATGTTGGCACAGCAACTGTTATAGTGACAGGTAAAAATGGCTATTCAGGCACTGTGAAGAAAACCTTTAAGATTACTGCTTTTGATATCTCGGCGAACAGAGACCAGAAATTTACTTACAACAAGGACGCGAACAATGCAATAAGCGCCAAAGTCCCATTCGCAAAAGGCGGCAGCAAGCTGACAGATGATCAAACAGGCGCAAGATTTACAATCAGCGATGGCGTAGAAATCGCATTACAGCAGGGAAAAGACTACACACTGTCCTATAAAAATAACAAGAAAGTGGGCGATAACACTGCAAGCGTGACAATCAAGGGCAAAGGCAATTTTAAGGGAACGCTCAAAAACATTCCATTTACAATTGTAGCGCAGGATCTTTCTAATTTAAATATCACCGCCGCAGACGTTCTGCAAAAGAATGCGAAGAAATTCAATAAGGTGGTTCCGGTTGTCACAGACTTAGATGGAAAGACACTCAAAAATAAGACCGATTTTGAGCTTGATACAGCAACAGCATACACGGACGAAGCAGGAAATCCGATCTCAAGCACAGAGCCAGCAACTGGTACTGCGATTAAAGTCACCGTAACAGGAAAAGGAAACTATCAAGGAACAGCCTCAGCGATATTCCATATTATTGATAATAATATGAGCATTGCCAAAGCAACTGTACAGATAGAACCGCAACGCTACACAGGCAGTGAAGTGACTCTGAGTAATGACCAGATTCATGTCAAGCTGAAAATCAATGGTACTATTACAGAATTGCAAAATGATAATTTTCAAATCGTAGGATATTCGAAGAATATCAAGAAGGGAACTGCAAAAGTCACCATACGCGGCATTTATCCATATGGCGGAACAAAGACAGTAAACTTTAAGATCACAGCACGTCCAATGAATTAAGTTTATAGCGCTGCACAGCGAAATAGATACCAGACACATAGACATCAAATGCAGCAAAAAAGGCAGAGGAAACATCAATCCTCTGCCTTTTTCTCCCAAATCTCCCTCTCCGGCAAAAATCCGCCGCATGGGTATTGTGTCAGCCACATAAAGGCTTCCGCAGACGACATCTTGGCGGTGAAAGCTGTGTCTGTATAATCAGGGTGTGCGGCGTTGATCACAAAGCACCCTGATTCGTCCTTGTGCGTTGCGCATTGAATCCATAAGGCATGCTCCATATATGTGATTTCAACAGATTGCAGCCGTCCGCTGATCAAATCCGCGGCAGCTGTCTGTACATCCTTTCTTGAAAAAGAAACAAAGCGCTGTGTCGTCTTTCCGACAAGAATCATCTGCTGATTGCGGGCAGTCACCGCCTTTGGGCGAAATATGATCGCTGTATCCCGTGTGAGACGCCACCTTGTCGTGTCTGGCGCCTGTAGGTACACAAGCCAGTCCTTTCCTGTGCGCTGACAGGTTTTGCGGGTGTGAGAAGCAGTGAGCCGACATGCGGAAAAGCTGCCATACAGTAGCGCAATTCCAGCTCTACCAGTTCCATTGTGACCCGCAGAAAACATTTGTCGTTTGCTGTTATTACAATTGAGGTTTTTGGTTATTGTAGTTCTGTAATTGGCGGTTTCTGGTATAGCTTGCGCTCAAGACACTTTTTTTCAAATGCAAGCTGCTGTTTCATTTTTTCATAACCCCCCTCGTTATCTGCCATTTCTAGTCTTTCTAATATATCTAGCTTATCTAAAAGATTGACATTTAATTCTTTTTCACTTGGCATACAATCACCTGTCCTTCCTTGAATCTGTTCTTCTTGTTATAATTTATACTGGTGTCCAGTCTTGTGGACTGTTAATGTAATCATAACAAATTATAGAAAAGGTGTAAAGCGTTCACGCCATTTCCTCCGGCAAAAATCCGCCGTCGTCTATTTAAATCTCCAGCTCACGGCACATTTTCTGCACCGTAATGCGGTAAACGGCATAGACAATACAAGCCATCACAAGCAAAATAATGAGACAGACGCCAAGCCCTGCAACTTCGCCCATCACAAGCTGCCCGTCATTTCCGAACATCAGCATCACATATAACAGATACATTGCCGTCATGCCAACGACAGAAGGCATTCTAAATACAGTGCCCGCCTGACTTTTCACCTCACGCACCAAAAATGCGGGCGGAGCGCCCAGACGGCGCAGATCGTCAAAA
>OFGA01001714.1_pt1 | contig 14701 bp, 16 predicted proteins | sample 1521471 | NCBI WGS metagenome assembly OFGA01 (sample SAMEA3504086, study PRJEB24116) | mouse gut metagenome | biome: mouse gut; feature: mouse-associated habitat; material: faeces | place: Denmark | collected 2011
CTTTCAAAAAGAAAACGCCCCCGTGCCGCCGCGCAGCGGCGGCAGAAAAGATCGCTCTACCCTCTGCTGAGGGGCTTCCCACAATTCTGGCAATATAAGCTCCCCGCGCCGTTCCCCTCCCCGCAGGCGGAGCAGACCAAAAGCCCCCGCAGGGTCTCCAGCTCGCGGCGGTGAGCGTCCAGCTCCTCATAAAGCCCGTCTACATATTCCAGTATCTCCTGGACCCGCCCGCTTTCAGCGGGCCGCCCCTTGTGGGCGGCGTACATGATCTCCCCCACCGCCCGCATCTGGAGATCGATCTCCTCCTGCAGGTCGTGGACCTCCCGCTCCAGGCGGAGCTGGGAGAGGGCCTCCCCCGCCCGCCGCTCTACGGCGGACGCGCCCTCCCGCAGGGCGGCGGCGGCGTCCAGCGCTATGTCCCCCGCCTGACGGATGCCTCTTTGCAAAGGATAGACCGTGATCTTGAATTTCATGCTGTTACCCCTTCCTGTTAATCATCATAAATGCCGCCGCCGATGAACTCCCGGATCAGGGAATCGGGGGCCACATAGCTCTCGTCCAATATCTCGAAGCGGGGATACGCCTCCGCCAGCTGCCGGACCTCCTCATACCGCTCCATGTCCGGCGACACCCGCAGATGGTCGAACAGCGGCTGGGCAAAGGCCCGGATGACGCTGACCTCATAGGGCAGGGCGCTGTCGAAGACGATGCCCGCGTTGTCCTTGAAGGGAGAGATATACAGCTTCTCCCCCCGGCGGACGTTGGCCCACATTTTCACCGTCACGTCCGCCTTCCAGGCGCGGAATTTGCTGTCCCGGACGGCGCGGCGCTCCAGACGAAGCCAGGTGCGCTTGAAGACCGCCTCCCCCGACTCCCCCAGAATGTCGGAACGGGCGGAGATGTAAACCTTGGCCGCCTGGGGGTTCCGGCCGGAGATGATGTCGTTGAGGGCGTGGATGCCCTCGAAGATAGCGATCTCGTCCCGGCCCAGGCGGAGGGGCTGGCTCTTGATGTCCGAGCGCATCTGACGGGCAAACTCGAACTTGGGGATCAGGATCTTCTCGCCGCGGTCCAGGGCGGCGAAGTGCCGGTTGAGCAGATCCATGTCCATGCAGAAGGGGGACTCGTAGTCGATCTGGCCCTCCCGGTTCCGGGGTGCGGTCTCCGGGTCCACGGTCTTGAAATAGTTGTCCATGGCCACGGCGTGGGAGCGGATGCCCATCTCCTCCAGCTTGGCCTCGATCTTTTTGGCGGTGGTGGTCTTGCCGGAGCCGGAGGGACCGGACAGCAGGACGATCCGGGATTTGCCGAGGTTGGCCGCGATCTTCCGGGCGGCGGCTTCGATCTTCTTGTCGTAGGCCGCGTCGCTCTCCTGGACGAAGCCCCGGGGGTCGCTGCGGACGGCAGCGTTGATCTGCGCAAGGGAATAGGCCATGGTTCCTTCTCCTTTCTGCTCCAGCGCCTTACATGTTCGCGTAAAACGCCCGAAAGGCCGCCTGGTTGGCGGCGATCTTCTCCGGCCGCTGGATATACTCCTGAGGGAATTTCAGGTTGAACACGCGCTCGATATGGTCCTTCTCCGGGTCCACCATCTTGGTGGAGCCCCCCGCCCCCAGGCTGAGGATGGTATGGAGCTCCTCCATAATATAGATGTTGTACCACCCGGTCCCGCCGGGCCTGCACCAGCCCACGTTCTCAAAGCTGCCGGACATGTACTTCTGCCGGTAGAGATAGTAGGGCGCGAAGCCCGCGTCCCGCAGGGCGGGGGCGGCGTAGTCCAGCATGGCGGAGACCTCCTCCACCGTGGGGATGCGGGTGCCCTCCAGCATGATGCGGCTCCCCTTTTTCAGATAGGGAAGGCAGAGCATCGTCACTGCGGTTAAGGCACGGCAGTTTACATCCAGCATCCGGGAGGCATCCTGCCACTTCTGGCTTTCTACCGGGCCGCTTTTTCCGCAGCCGGCACTGTTTACAAGGATACGGATGCAGGGGCGTTCCCTTTTTAACCGTCCTTCCAGCACTTCCAGATCGGAGTCCGCACTCAGATCAAGGGAAAGGATCCGCACATTTTTCCCGGGAAGCTCTTCCTTCAGCTCCCGGAGAGCAGGAAGCCTTCTGGCAAGTACCCATATTTCATCCAGAGACGGATAAGCGGCCGCAATCTGACGGACAAATTCCCGGCCGATGCCGGAGGATGCTCCGGTGACTAAGGCAATATATTTCATATTCATTCAGCTCTTTTCTTTGTTTTTGAGGGCTTGTGTACGTTCCGGATTGTTTTTTTCTTTCCTTTTCCGGCCCTGTTTTTTCCCAGGTCTGACTTAAGCTCTTTTTGCCCGGGGCGGATCAGGCACTTGGGACCGAAGCCAATCAAATCCTCCCGATGTCCTTTTATAAGCGCCTCCCTTACCAGTTCATAATTTTTCGGGTCCCTGTACTGAATCAGTGCTCTCTGCATGGCCTTCTCACGGGGATTCTTCGGCACATAGACCTCCTCCATGGTTCTGGGATCCAAACCCGTATAATACATACAGGTGGAAATCGTGGAAGGTGTGGGATAAAAGTCCTGAACCTGCTCCGGCATATACCCCAGATCCCGGCAATATTCCGCAAGTTCAATTGCCTCCTTAAGACCTGAACCGGGATGGGAGGACATCAGGTAAGGAACAAGATACTGTTTTTTCGAAAGCTTCTCATTCATCAGCCGATATTCCCGGCAGAACTGCTCATAAACCGCCCGGGAGGGCTTTCCCATTTTTTCCAGAACCTTGTCCGACACATGCTCCGGCGCCACCTTAAGCTGTCCGCTTACATGGTAGGTGCAGAGCTCCCGCAAAAAAGAGGTGTCCGGATCGGCCAATACATAGTCAAAGCGGATACCGGAACGGACAAAGACTTTTTTTACGCCCGGAAGATTCCGAAGTCTTTTTAAAAGCTCCCGATAATCCCGGTGGTCCGCAATCAGATTCTTGCAGGGCTTTGGATACAGGCATTGCCTGTCCCCGCAGGCTCCGTGAAGCTCCTGTTTTTTACAGGCCGGACGGCGGAAATTGGCCGTGGGGCCGCCCACATCATGGATATAACCCTTAAAACCCGGATCCTTTGTCATCTGCTCCGCTTCTTTTACAATGGAATCCTGGCTTCGGCACTGAATAATTCTCCCCTGATGAAAGGTCAGGGCGCAGAAAGAACAGGCTCCAAAACAGCCCCGGCTGCTGACCAGTCCGTACCGCACCTCGGAAATGGCGGGAATCTCTCCCTTTGCCAGTATATAAGGATGGCAGGCCCGCTCATAAGGAAGTGCATAGATATCATCCATTTCCATCTGTGTCAGAGGCTTTGCCGGAGGATTCTGCACCACATAGAGATGCTCTTTGTAACGTTCTGCCAGACGCTTGCCGCTGAAAGGGTCCGTATTCCGATACTGGATCCGAAAGCTTTCTGCGTAGAGGCGTTTATCTTCACACATGCTCTCATAGTCGGGAAGGAACACCGTATCATAAAGGTCCTCCGGGTGAGCGGTACGGTAGACGGTTCCTTCAATAAAAGTCAAATCCTTTATCTCCATGCCGCTGTTGAGCGCATCTGCTATCTCCACAATGGATCGCTCTCCCATGCCATAGGAAATCAAATCCGCCCCGCTGTCAAGAAGAACGGATCGCCGGAAGCTGTCGGACCAGTAATCATAATGAGCCAGCCTGCGCAGGCTGGCTTCGATTCCGCCCAGTATAATGGGTGTTTTCTTATAGGTCTGCCGGATGAGATTGCTGTAGACGATTACGGCACGATCCGGGCGCTTTCCCATGACGCCTCCGGGGGTGTAGGCATCCCTGCTTCTGTGTTTTTTTGACACAGTATAGTGATTGACCATGGAATCCATATTTCCGGAGGAAACCAGGAAGGCCAGACGAGGCTCGCCGAATTCCCGGATGCTCTCCTTTTTCCTCCAGTCCGGCTGAGAAATAATGGCGACCGTATAGCCTCTGCTTTCCAGAACACGGCTTATGATAGCCGGACCGAAGGAAGGATGATCTACATAGGCATCCCCGATTACATATACAAAATCCGGCTGTCCTTTGTAATCCCTTTCCCATTCTTTCCTTACAGCCGGCAGAAAACCGTTTCCGTTCATTTTTATCTCCTATTCCGGTTCCGCAATACCCCTTTTACCCCGTAGCCGCCGGTATGTTCCGTCCAGGATTTCGTCAAAGCTTTCTATGTAATAATCCGCAAGTGAAAAAATCTGCTCCTTCCACCGCTCGGACTGTTCCTCTGCCACCGCACAGACACGGCTTCCGGCATTTCTTCCGGCCTGAATTCCGGCGATGGTATCCTCAAATACCAAACATTCTTCCGGGGCTGCCCCAAGCTTCCCTGCCACTTTCCGATAGATATCCGGCGCCGGTTTTCCTGCCCCGGCCTCGCAGGAGGTCATACAGTAGTCCATATATTCGGACAGGTTCAAAGAGTTCAGAACCGCCTCCAAAAGCTCCCGGCTGCTGCTTGTGGCGATTCCCATGGGGATTCCCAGCGACTTTAAATGCTTTAGAAACCGAAGGGCCCCGGGCTTTAAGGGAACCTCATGGGCATATTTGTCCTTTGCCATCTCGATCCACTCGTTTTTAATCTCCTCTTCACTGGCCGGAAGCTGAAAATGCTCTTTAAAATAAGAGGCAGCCTCGGAAAAGCTCATGCCCTCAATGGTATGCTGCAGATCCTCCGGCACCTCATATCCGTGCTTTCCCAAATATTCCACATCAATATCTCCCCACATCCACAGGGAATCTACCAGGGTTCCGTCCATGTCGAAAAGGACCGCTTTAATATTTTCCAGCATTTCGTTTCCTCCTGTTCCAAAGTATGTCTCAAACTATTTATCCTTTTTGCAGACCGGCCAGCTCCTCTTCCGTCAGAGGTCGGTACTCTCCCGGCTTAAGGCTTCCGTCTAAGACTAAGCTGCCCATGGAAAGCCGCTTCAGGTACAGAACCTCGCAGCCCACTGCGTGAAACATTCTCTTAATCTGGTGATATTTCCCCTCTTGTACGGTAACGCGTACCTCGGATATCTCACCGGAGGATCTTATCTCCAAGGAAGCCGGCAATGTCAGGCGATCCTCTCCGATATCCAGTCCCTCCCGGAAGCGTTTCACATGCTCCAAGGTTACACGGCCCCGGACTTTGGCTTCGTAGGTCTTGTCAACATGACGCTTAGGGGACAGGAGCTTATGGGCCAGCTGTCCGTCGTTGGTGATCAGAAGCAGGCCTTCCGTATCCTTATCCAAACGCCCCACCGGGAAGAGATCCTTCCTCTTTTTAGACAAAATCAGGTTAAGGACCGTCTGACACCGTTCGTCCGTGCAGGCCGAGACACAGCCAGCCGGCTTGTTAAGCATATAATATTCCAGCTCCGTATAGGAAAGAAGCTTTCCTTCCACACAGACCGACTGCCCCGGATTCACCTGGCTTTCCGGGCGCGTTACATTCTCACCGTCAATCGTGACCAGTCCCTTTCGGATCTTCTGCTTTACCTGGGAACGTGTGCCTGCGCCCATATCGCAGAGATATTTATCCAGCCGCATGCTGCCACCTCCAGCCCGGGTAATATTTGTTCCGGAGCTGTCCGTTTACCAGTTTGCCCCAGCCCAAGGGAAAACCGTCCACACAGACAAGGCACCACCCCGAACCGGAAAGCTCCGCGTTCGGATCTCCGTCCTCCAAAAGAAGTGTTTCCCCCTTGAGATAGCGGATAATCCGCTGATCCGAGGAGGCAAAGTCCGCATAGACGGCACAAGTATCCTTCCGTAAGGTCATAGCAAGGGGCTGGCTGGGGGTAAACCGTTTTTTTCCCACATCGCCTAGGTACAAGCCTGTCCGCAGAAAGCGCAGGCCCCGAATGGAATGATTCCACAGAGGCTTTGGCAGGCTGTAAAGCTTACCGTCATACAGTCGAAGGCTTTCCGGGGGAATATGGATTCCAAGAGCTTTTGCAAATTGTTCCCACTCCGGGCATGCAAAAGATGCGTTGGATTTGCCGCAGCTGCCCTCCAGCAAAAGGGTCCCGCTTTTTTGTAAAAGTGCAAGAAAATGTCCTTCCCCCTGCATACGGTGCGGATAGATACGCACGCAATGCTTTAATTGCCGACGCAAATAGGCCTCTTTTATTCTATGCTCAGCCAGATCCGGCCTTCCCGGAGCAAATCCTTCATATTCCGGCAAAGGGAGCACCTGAAAAGAAGGATCATATTCCAGAAGATGAGCAACCGTTCCCTCATTTTCCCTGGGTGAAAAGGTACATGTGGAATAGAGAAGCATCCCTCCCGGCTTTAGCATCCGTACTGCCTGCTCCGCTATCTCTCTCTGAATAGGAGCATACCAGTCAGGGCCATGCTCCGTCCAGTCTTTTACCATGGAAGGATCCTTTCGGAACATTCCCTCCCCTGAGCAGGGGGCATCAACCAGTATTTTATCAAAAAATTCCGGGAAATAAGAAGCAAGACGCTCCGGACTTTCACAGGTGACAAGAATATTCCCCTGGCCAAGCTGCTCCAGATTTTTAAGCAGTCCCTTGGCTCTGGAATTGCTGATATCATTCGCTACCAGAAGCCCCGTTCCTTTCAGGCGGGCCGCCAGCTCCGTTGCCTTGCCACCCGGTGCCGCGCAGAGATCCAGAACTCGTTCCCCCTCCCGGATGGGAAGAAAAGCCGCCGGCGTCATGGCGCTGGGCTCCTGGAGATAATAAAGTCCGGCCGCATAATAGGGGTGTAAGGAGGCGGAAGCATCGACATCCAAATAAAAGCCGTTGGGAATCCAGGGAATCCTTTTTAATGGAAAAGGAGAAATTTCTTCAAATTTCTCCGCTTCCACCTTGGAAGTATTTACCCGGAGGCCGCGAAAGCCTCCGCATCGTCCGCTGTTCAGATATGCCTCGTATTCGTCCCCCAGTAATTCCTTCATATGCTCCAGAAATGCTTCCGGTAATTTCGTTTCCATACACTTTCTATCCTTTTTCTGCTAAGTGATTTTTGTCGTATCCGACAGCGCCTGGGCCCGGTAGCCCTCGGCTATCATATCAAGCTGCTTGTCAAACCGCTCCAGCTTCTCAATATCATTCATAGCGTAAATCCGGTAAAATTCATCCTGAATCTTCACAATCTCGCGCTTATTTGCCACATTATAAAGATTCTGGATATTGTTCAGTATATCCGCCACAATATTTGCCTGGATCTGGAAGGATATCTGCGCGTCCATAATCTCGCTGCGCACATTGGACATCTCATTATCCAGAACAATGATAGCATCCGCCGCATTCAAAAGCCTCTCCCTGATATGCTCCGGTATATTCCGCTTATACTTGTACTGAAGGGAGTGCTCCACCGTCGCCCAGAAGTTCATGGCCATGGTACGAATCTGCACCTCCATCTGAAGCCTTCTCGGCCCCTCCAGGGTATCCACCTCATAAAAAATAATCATATGATAGCTACGGTAGCCAGAGGTCTTCATCTGGCGGATATAGTCGCGCTCCTGTTTGACATCCATGTCGTTCCGATTGCGGATAATCTCCACCACCCGGTCAATATCTTCCACAAACTGACAGATAATCCGGATTCCGGCCAGATCCACAATCCGATCCTCAATGCGCTCCGGCGCAATCTTTTTTTTCTGGCATTTATCAAGAATACTGGCAATGGTCTTTACTCTGCCCTCCACCCGCTCAATGGGGCAGTAAATACCTTTGTCCTTGTGTTCCTTTATCAAATGGTTAAACTTTGTTGTCACTTCCTTGACGGCAAGCTCATAAGGATTGAGAATCTCTCGCCATAATTGTATTTCCATTTGCAATCTCCATTTCTCTTCTGTCACAGACAAGACAAGCCGGGCGCCGTCCTCCCCGAAATACGGACCGGCGGATGAATGGACCGTAAGCTTTCAGTAGGCGCAGCGCAGCTTATTCTGCTCCAGATATTTCAGAAACCAGTAGGGGTTGACCGCCAGCTCCCGGATATCCTCCGTTCGTATGTAAATTCCCAGATGCAGATGCACGTCAAACTTTCCCCTGGTTCCCTCTTTGACTCCGTAGCCGGTATCCCCCATATAACCAAGGAGCTGCCCGGCTTTTATCACATCGCCCTCCTTAAAGTCCTCCGCATAGGAGTCCAGATGGGCATAGTAAAAGTATACGTCGTGAAGGCTGCGGATTCCGATACGCCAGCCTCCTTTTTCCAGCCAGCCAATCCTTTCCACCACACCGTCACTGATGCTGACTACGGGATAATATCCCCTTTGCCGAATCCCTGCCATAAGATCCGTTCCCTCATGACCGTAGGAACCGCCGTAGGTCCGCTCAAACATCCAGCTGTTTTCATAGGAAACCACAGCCTCCTCGTTCTGCGTGGACTCGGGGACCGGGAAATAGACCAGATCCTTCCAGATATTTTCATACAGCTCATAAAACTCACGTGCCTGCTCTTCCATGTCCGACGCCTCTGCGGACGGGAGGGCCATTTCACCCAGCCGAACCAGTTGGAATTGAATCAGAAAGCAGAATGTGATAATCAGTAACAGATAAGAAGCAATTGACAGCCGCATATGCGCTCCACGTTTTTATACTCCATCCATTACTATATGCTTAATGAAGCTCTTTGAGAACCTCCAAAACAAATTCATATACACGCTTTACGGAAGGAATACTGATGCGCTCCTTGGGCGTGTGGATATCGTACATATCCGGCCCGATGGAAACGCAGTCCAGGCCCTCGATTTTTCCACTGAAAATACCGCACTCCAGACCCGCATGAATGGCCTCCACCTCAGGCTCCTTTCCATAAAGCTTCTCATAAACGCGCACCATGGTGTCCCGAAGAACGGAATCCTTTTTATATTCCCATCCCGGATAGGAGCCTGTTTCCTCGTAGCTTCCTCCCAGGAATTCCACGCAATGACACAACCGGCTTCCAAGCTCCTCTTTTTCCGTATCCACGGAGCTTCTCACGCTGAATACCACATGGGCTTCCTCTTCCGTAAGTTTCAGCGTCCCCAGGTTCAGGGAGGTTTGCACCAGTCCCGGAATCTCCATGCTGTTGCGGATCACGCCGTTGGGCACCATATGAAGGAGATAAAGAAGTTTTGAGGCACTTCCCCTAGTCAGTACCCTTACTTTTTTCCGGCCTTCTGCCTTATAGGTAACGGCTACGCCGGGATCATTGGAGGCATACTCCCGCTTGTAAACGGCATCCCACTTTGCCAGCGCTTTCTTAAGAGTCTTCTCCTCCGTCTCGCTTATGCAGATCTTAGCCTCGGTTCTCCGGGGAATGGCATTGTCCATAAGACCGCCCTCCAGGGCTTCCAGGCGGAAGTCAGCCTCCTCAAAAAGAGCACACAGCAGCCGTCCCATTAAAACATTGGAATTGCCATGCTCCTTGTGAATCTCCACGCCGGAATGACCGCCAAGGAGTCCTTCCACGGCCACCTCATAGCAGATCCCTTCCGTCTCCTCGTAGGAAACCGGCAAAATGCATCTGCTTCTCATTCCGCCGGCACAGCTTACGGTAAAAATCCCTTCCAGCTCGGAGTCAATATTGATAAGGCGTTTTCCCGAAAGACGGCTCATATCCATGGCATTGGCTCCCAGAAGCCCCGTCTCCTCATCGGTGGTGAACACGCACTCCAGCCGGGGGTGCGCCAGGGTATTGTCGTCCAGAACGGCAAGGGCCATAGCAACGGCAATCCCGTCGTCTCCTCCCAGTGTCGTTCCGTTGGCCGAAAGCAGATCCCCCTCCACCTTCAGATCCAGTCCGTCCTTTTCAAAATCAATGGGATTCCCCGCCTCCTTTTCACATACCATGTCAAGATGGCCCTGGAGAATCACGGCGGGGGCATCTTCGTACCCTTTGGCGGCTTCTTTTACAATTACTACATTCCAAGCCTCGTCCTGCCACGCTGTCAGGCCGTGCTCCTTAGCAAACCGCATACAGTAATCGCTGACTCCCTTTGTATTGCCGGAGCCGTGGGGAATGGCGCATAAGTCCTCAAAATAATGAAATACCTGCTTTGGTTCCAGATTAGCTAATTTGTTCATATACTGCCTCCTGTCTTTCATATATATGAATATGATGAAAAAAATACTTTATTTTTCCGTAATTCTTATATTGCTGGCATTTCTTCTGGCAGATCCCGCTCATGCGGTGGATGCCTCCCGGGCCGGGCTGATGCTGTGGTTCCACACCCTGGTGCCTACCCTTCTGCCCTTTTTGATCCTGTCCAATCTGCTCATTGCCATTGACGGAATCTCTTATCTCACCCGGTTTCTCTATCCCGTCTTTCACCGGATCTTCGGCTGCTCACGAAACGGTTGCTTCTGCATTGCCTCCGGCTTCCTCTGCGGCTATCCCGTTGGAGCCAAGCTGGCCGGCGATTTGACGCGGGAGGGGCGCATTACCGTGGAGGAAGGGAATTATCTTCTTGCCTTCTGCAACAATGCAAGTCCGGCTTTTCTCATCGGCTATTGTCTGACCAATTCCCTGAAGAGGCCGGATCTGCTGGTGCTTACGTTGCTGCTTGTATATGGTGCGCCCCTTTTGCTGGCCCTATTTCTCCGCCGCAAAAGGGACTTTTCGGATACGCATATAGAAAAAGAGACATCCCGATCTCAAATCAGCTTCAAAATCGTAGATGTCTGTATGATGAACGGACTGGAAAGTATTTTAAAGCTTGGGTGTTACATCATCCTGTTTTCCATGCTGGCAAGGCTTGTAACCGGGCTTCCCTTTCCTTTTCCTCATCTCACCTATGGAAGTACAGGTCTTCTGGAAATGACCAACGGCATTGCTCTGGTCACTGCGGATATGTCGCTTCCTATTCTGCAGCGATATCTCTTTGTTCTTTGCTTTCTGTCTTTTGGGGGCCTGTCCGGCGCCGCTCAGACGGAAAGCATGATACTTGACAGCGGACTGTCCTTTCCTGCCTATCTAAAAGCCAAGCTTATGACAGCCGCCCTTGTTGTCTGCCTTGCGGCCGGAGCCATGACTTTGTTTATTCCTCCAAATCCGTAAGATCCGGTTCATTCAGGGCAGGAGCAAGCTCCGCACGGTTGTTGGCCAGAATTTCGCTGAAGCTTCTTAAGGAGCCCATCATATTCTCATACTTGGCCATATGGCTTTCCATGGTCTTATGAATCAGATTCTGGAGATTTCCCAGCATATCATCGGTATAGCGCATGGCCTGCATCCGGAAGTTGTTTGCCTCAATGGTGGCCGCATCCAGCCTCTGCTGGGCTTCCGCCTCCGCCGCTGCCATGATCTCATTTGCCTGAATATACGCCTGCTGCATGATCTCGTGCTCATTGATCAATTCGGTCGTATGTATATTGGCCTCCTTGATAATGGCATCCGCCTTTGCCTGTGCGTCCGCAAGAATCGCATCCCGGTTGGCGAGAACCTTCTGATATCGCTTGATCTCTTCCGGCGTCTTCATCCGCAGCTCCCGAAGAAGCTCCTCGATCTCTTCCTTGTTGACAACAATATTGGTCTTTGACAATGTCTGAGGCTTGCAGCCGTCAATGTATTCTTCAATCTCTTCGATAATCTGTTCTATTTTGCTGCTCATGCTCTCTCTCCTTCTTCCAAACTTCAACTGCTTCTATCTCTATATAAGTCTACCCGTTTATCAGCACTTCCATCCGCTCCCGCATCTTTTTCTCTATATAAGGAGGTACAAAGGCGGAAATATCGCCTCCAAAGCCAGCCACCTCTTTCACGGTTGTGGAACTCAGATACGCATATTCCAGACTGGTGGTCAAAAACATGGTATCCAGGGTCGGGCTCATAATCCGGTTCGTTTGTGCCATCTGAAGCTCATAGTCAAAATCCGTAATTGCCCGCAGTCCCCGGACAATAATATGGGCTTCACATTCCTTTGCAAATTCTACCAAAAGTCCCGTAAAGGACCTGATTTTCACATTTGAATAGTCTTTTGTTACTTCTTCTAACATCTTAACACGTTCTTCCACAGAAAACAATGGAGATTTTGCCCGATTATTCAAAACGCCCACCACCAGCTCGTCAACGATATGGGCGGAGCGGACAATAATATCCAGGTGCCCGAAGGTTACGGGGTCAAAGCTTCCTGCGTAAATTCCTCTTGTCATAGCTGCCTCTTTTCAGTCCTTTTCTTCCGTACGGCGTATAAATACATGCCGGTTTGTCTTGTAGCTCTTAACTTTCCAGGGTGTAAAACCATACGCCTCCATCCAGGCGTCCTCACTTTTTTTAGAGGTTTCCAGAATAATCGTTGTATGGGAATCGGCCAGGGCGGAATGAGCCAGGGCATGGATGACCTGCTGCTCCAGCCCCTGATCGTAGGGCGGATCCATAAATATAATATCGAAAGCAGGCTCTCTCTCCAGCCGGCATAGGGCGCTGACCGCATCGGACAGAAGAACGCGGGAGCGATCCGCAAGCCTGGTAAATCTTAAATTTTCCCTGATACAGGCATATGCCTTTCGATGGTTCTCCACAAACACCGCTTCCCCCGCTCCCCGGCTCAGTGCCTCAATGCCGATAGCGCCGCTTCCTGCAAACAAATCCAGAAACCGGCAGCCGGGAATGTCCTGCTGCAGCATATTGAAAAGCGTTTCTTTAATTCTGTCTGTGGTGGGCCGTGTTTCCAGGCCCTCAATACATTTTAAGGGAAGGCTCCTGGCCGTTCCGGCAATTACGCGCACTGGCTTACCTCCTTACCTGGCCGTTTCCGTAGATTTCGTATTTGTATGAGGTCAGGGCCTCAAGCCCCATGGGACCTCTGGCATGAAGCTTCTGGGTGCTGATGCCGATCTCCGCTCCGAAGCCGAATTCAAAACCGTCCGTGAACCGTGTGGAAGCATTCACATAGACGCAGGCTGCATCCACTTCGTGTAAAAACTTCTGCGCATTTTCCGTATTTTCCGTTATGATCGCTTCGGAATGCTTTGTATTGTATTTATTGATATGCGCAATTGCTTCCTCAATGGACGACACGGTCTTCATAGAGATGATATAATCCAGATATTCCCTCCCGTAATCTTCTTCCGCCGCCGGCACACAATCGATCATTTCCTGTACCTTATGATCTCCACGGATTTCCACACCATGTTCCTTAAGGGCATCGGAAAGTGCCGGCAAAAGCCTGGCGGCGGCTGCCTCATGGATCACCAGTGACTCACAGGCGTTACATACGCCAATACGCTGTGTCTTGGCATTAATAATGATGGGAACCGCCTTTTCCGGATCCGCAAATTCATCTACATAAATATGACAGTTCCCCGTTCCTGTCTCGATCACCGGGATGGTGCTTCCTTCCACCACGCTTTTAATAAGCCCGGCGCCGCCCCTTGGAATCAGCAAATCCACATATTCCCTAAGCCTCATAAACTCCTGGACTACGCTCCTGTCAGTGGATTCGATCAGCAAAATGGCATCCGCCGTGATTCCCTCTTTCAAAAGAGCCTCCCTGATCACCGAGGTGATCGCCATATTGGAATGGATGGCATCACTTCCGCCCTTTAAGATCACCGCATTCCCGCTTTTAAAGCAAAGTCCGAATGCGTCTGCAGTGACATTGGGCCTGGACTCATAAATGATACCAATCACGCCGATCGGCACACGCCTTTTTTGGATACTAAGCCCGTTAAGACGTGTATAGGTCTCTAACACTTCCCCCACCGGGTCCGGAAGGTTTACAACCTGACGAAGCCCTTCCGCCATCCCTTTTATCCTGCTTTCATCAAGCCGCAGTCTGTCCAAAAGCCCCGGATGCATCCCTTTTTCTTCCCCATTTTTTAAATCTATGGCGTTCTGCTCTATGATCCGCCTGCTTTCCAAAACCAGGGCGTCTGCCACCGCTAATAACGCTTTGTTCTTTTCCTGTGTACTTAGTTTCTGTAATTCATATTTTGCGCTTTTAGCATGTTGTCCTAATTCCTGTAACATATTCATATTCATCATTCCTTTCTATCGGATAATCCCGTTTTCCGTGACTATGATATCCGGCCGCCTGTCATGGGGCTCCATTGGTATTTCCTTGGCAATCTGGCAGGAAAAAGAAAGCGCTATCCCATAAACTTCCCCATAATCCGAGAAAAAACGGTCATAGAATCCCTTTCCGTATCCTATCCTCCCTCTTTGCCTGTCAAATGCCGCACCGGGTACCAAAACCACCGCCTCCAGCCTTGCTGCCATATCAGGGGTAAAGCGCTTTTCCGGGTTTTCTTCCGGCTCCCGGATTCCCTGATATCCCTTTTTTAATTCATCCAAAGATTTAATCTCATAAAACCTGATATGCATCCCTTCTACCTTCGGCGCAAACACTTTTTTGGAAGTGTCCGCCAAAAGCTCTTCCACAAGCCCGGTGGTCATGACCTCGCTGCGGTAATCCATATAGACAAGGACTGCCCGGGCAGCCTGGTATTTGGGGTCACCCTTTACATGTTCCCAGATTTCCTGGCTTTTCTGTTTACGCTCGCCGGCAGAAAGGTTATTGCGAAGCCCAAGATACCTGCTTCTGATACCCTGTTTCCTGATATACCCTTTTTCTTCCATAGACGGCCCTCCTTTGCTATTTCTTTTCCGCTTCCAGAATATGCTTTGCCACCATCTCCGCCACCTGAATGCCGTCCATCGCCGCCGACGTGATTCCGCCCGCATACCCGGCTCCTTCCCCGCAAGGGTAC
>OFGA01001716.1_pt1 | contig 14694 bp, 17 predicted proteins | sample 1521471 | NCBI WGS metagenome assembly OFGA01 (sample SAMEA3504086, study PRJEB24116) | mouse gut metagenome | biome: mouse gut; feature: mouse-associated habitat; material: faeces | place: Denmark | collected 2011
GGAGGTGCCAGGGCATGAAAAAGAATCAGGAAGAAATGAACATTGCCGATAACCCTCTGTACCATGATACCTGGAAACTGCTGAAAAAATACAGGGATGTGGTGTGGAGTCTGGAGCTGTCCGTCCAGCAGGTGCGAAGCCGGTTTGAGATCGAGTATGGGAGTTCCATTGAGGACTTTCTGGAGTCCGTTTATGTGGCGGGAGTAGATCTGTCAGACCGCAGCATTGAACATCACGCCAAATGTATCGAGCGAAGCCACCGGATGCTGAAACTTCTGGATACCTCCATTGACCTGCTCCGTACCAAGCACAAGAATGGGGAGAATTATTACTGGCTGCTGTATTACTCCTTCCTCTCTCCGCAGCAGCTCCGAAATGTGGGGGAGATTATAGAGAAACTGCGCCCCCATATCCGGGATATCAGTTTCCGTACCTATTACCGCAAGAGGCGGGAGGCGATTGACGCACTCAGCTCTATCCTGTGGGGGTATACGTCTAAGGACAGTATCGACATTCTGGAGAAGTTCTTTCCGGATGATAAGGATGCCGGGGAACAGAAATAAGCAGCTATGGAGAACGGTAAATGGTTCTGCTACTGCCGCTGGGAGCCTTTCCGCCCTGTCTGTTTGTTTCCGCGTGGGAGGTGGCTGTGCGGATGGCGCTGTTTGTGACCTGCCGACTGACTACCCCCGCAAGGGCGCCTGCCATAAACCCACTCAGACTGCTAGAGTTTCCAGGTGAGCCAGAGCTTGTATTCACATGGGAAGAGTTGCTGTGGCCACTGAAGTGCTGACGGGAAAAGTTGCGGACAGCACCTATGCCTCTTGCGGCAATCATAGCCTCCGCAATCATGGAACCGCCTGTATGTCCTACATTTACCCCTAAGCTTGACATAAAGGAATCAATCTTCTGAGAAACCTTCAGAAAAGCAATAGCACACAGGAACCAGACCAGAACATTGCCCGATACTGTTTCTCGGCCTGCTGCATTTACCTGGGCTTGGGCATCACTCTCTGAAAAGGCAAAAGTCGCCTGGCAGGACAGGCATAGAAGGAGAGCTATCAAGAAGGTAGCAGTAAGTACCTTTTTATATTTTTTCATGGTTATTGTCATTCCTTTCTTATTTTTCTCACAGTGACAGTGGGTTTGCGATAAATGCCCCAACCATGCTTGTGAACAGCCGCAGACACCAGGCATTCATAAGCAGGAGGAACACCTGCCCGCCAAACATCCGGCACCAGGACTTAAAAATGTTAGAGGTGGACTGGGAGGCTCCCATGGAAAAAGCCATGGGTGCAGTGTAGACCAGAACCCCTAAAAGTACATACCGCTCTGCTGCTTCAAAAAGAAGCTTCAAATAGTTCCATGCCAGCACTAGCACAACAATCAAGGTGATTAAAGCCACTGCTCCATTAGCGCAGACACCAATGATAGCTAACATTACTGAATTAAAGTCCGTGAAACTTAAAGTGGGCATATCAGAGTCCATAATCCAGTGATACGGGGTTCCGCCAATCTTTAAGACAGTATCCACGATACCATCCGAGAAATAGGCCAACAGGATGAAAAGGATAGAGCGGATGCTCAGGCGCACCGGGTCTTCTGCCTCAATGCCAGCCCCTAGACCAAAGTTCTTGAACAGTTGCCATACCCAGTTTAAAAGAATGATGCCAATAGCTAGTGCTACAAAAACCTTATACATGGTCTTGGCAGCAGGGAAGTAGCGAAGAAACACGGTCATATCGCAACCTAGTGCTCCCAGAATCGAAGTGGTTATAAGGTCAAGACCATTCATTACCTGTTCAGCAATCCACTCCACAATGCCATCTAAAATACCCATAAACGTTCACTCCTTTCTGGCGGTCAGCCATTCCACTTGCCATCCGCAAAGAAGGGGGTAATGTAAGCCATGATGAATCCCAGGCCGTTTAAGATTACCCAGGTGATACAAATACGCTTCAGCCATGCACGGCTTTCATCTACCGTGCGGCCAGAGCGGGAGAAGTTCATCATCAGAAGGGCTACTGAAGCGGTGACAATAGCAGCTACAGTGGAAATAAGTACGATTTGGTTATAAACATCCTTCATAATTTCTGTAGCTTTCGTCCATACATCCGAGGCATAGACTGGTTGTGTGGTCATCAAGAAGATTATAAAGCTTAGGAAGGCATAGTAGGCTGCCTTTGCGGGGGAGAAGTTGTGACAGGGGTTCTTACCTGTGGGGACAGGTGTTTGTAGTTTGCTTTTCAGTCTCAATTTGTGGACCTCCTTTAAATAAGATTTGGTTGTGGAAAGAAAAGACCATGCCGCAGAGACGGGCACGGTCTTCTTTCTTTTGGTCTGGCAGGCAGGGAAAAAACGGATCATGCGGTAAGAGGCGCAAAAAAAGCACCTCTTTGGAAAGGTGCCATGCCAGCCCGGATTGCTTCTGGATACAGTTTTAAGCATATTTAGTGTAGCATATCCCTATTTACGGGGAAAGAGCAGAACCGTGCCAATTTTGTGCGGAATTGTGCCAATTTTGTGCCAGAGAATAAGATTCAGAAATATATCAAGAAAAGTCGGGTATGTGTTGCTTTGTAAAATATATATTAGATTGCAACTGACATATGAGGATGATTTTTAATAAATTATTGATACCCAGGTGTCTGCATATCTGATATAATACAAAAGAAGATGCAGTATTTAAGGAGGACTACCCTGGCAGCCCGGTCACAAAAATAAGCATCTTCCAATGATTTAGTATATGCCATAGCAAGTTGCATTATGTAAAATTAAAAAGATACAGTAGGCAAGAGAGCACTACCCGGGTAGCCTGTTTCCTGTCCATGTATCTTTAACTGCTCTAATCATAACCGATACAGAAGGCTTTGTCAAGCAGAAAAATACGGGAAAGTAGCCAGTATAGAGCAGTTCTGGCGGAGATAAGGAGAAGATAGATGGAGAACAGCGGAATCCAAAAGTGTAGAAAATACTTTATATTTAAAATACAGGATTTGGTAAATAATTCATACCACACATTAGAGGAAAAGAGACAGGAGAGCCTTCTTAAATATATTGAAGTCTGCATAGATACTTATGATGAATTGAGAATGTCATTGGATCAGAGTAAGCTGAACCGTTCTTATGAAGGGCTGTTAGAGGGATTGGACGCTCAATTACAAAAACATCCTTTCCGGCTCCTGGACTTATATAAAGATGATTTTTCCAGGCTTCATTGTCTATTGAAGCCGACTAACGGAAAAAGAGAAAACGAAAAAGAGAAGGAAAGTGGAAAAGGACCGGAAATTCACAATATCCATAGAAATCTGGTTGCCTTAAAGAAAAAACTGGAATCCGAAAATTTAATTGAGCGTTACATAGAATGTCTGTTAAAGGAAGAAATTTTCAGGAATATGGATTATCTTATGGAAGCTCTGGTTAGCGATCTGTTAAATATGGGCTATTCCATGGCTTATATTGTAGAATATTTTAAAAACCAGCAAGGGCGCTTTGTAGAGACTGGAGATTGTGAACAAATCATCAGGGATATGAAAAATCTGAATAAAACTCCAGTAGGGTTCAAAATCTTTATAAAATATAAAGTCGGCAGTGAAACGCAGCAGGAACGGGCAAGGGAATTGTTGGGACGGCATTTTGAACTTGTATCTGAGGAAATCCTGCCAGCCAATAATCAATGGATGCAGGCTGGATGGCAAATTGCGACCAAAGTATATCAGGCACTTGATGCATATAAAGCGATAGACATGGCAAGGAAAGAATTCCAGTCTATCAAACAGCTTTTTGATATGTGGCAGGCTACTCAAAACTTTATCAGGGACGATATATGGTATGCCTGGGAGGATGAAACAGGTTTTCATAAAATTGGATTGGGCAGTGTAGATAATACAAGAATGCTGTCCTATATTGATAACAATTATCGAAAACAGATGGAACGGTTTTTGCATCTTGAAAAGAGTGTTGTTAATGAAAATAAGAGAACACTGGAAAGAGTACTTTATACACTGCATACAGCGAAAGGCTATTCCATACAAAACCGATTTTTAAATTTTTGGTCATCCTTGGAGTATATCCTGCATCCTTTCCCCAGATACACGATTATCGAAAAGGCAAGGGTGGTTGTACCAGAAGTATTTAGTCTGTTCTATCTTAAAAATAAGCTAAATATATTCTGGTCTCGTTTGACTTATTGTATGGAGAAAAAGGGATATAAGGAAAAATACCTTGCATTAGATTTTTTCTGTACAGACTGTAGAGAAGGAAAAGATTATTCTACAAGAAAAGTAATATCTTATTTATTAGATAAAGAGAAATATACTCCCTTACTTTCAGAACTATCATTTCACATTGTTTTGGAGAGAGAATGTATGGAACTGATTATGCTATTAACAGAGCCACAGAAAGCATCTAAGTCGATAAAGGAATATTACGAAGAAATCAGGCATGACCTAAATTATATTTACCGGTTGCGGAATCAGCTGATTCATTCTGCAAGGGATATAGATGATTCATTGGAGTACATCAGTTTTCGATTATACAGGTATGTAAATTCTGTTCTGTCAACAATTTTATATTACGAGGAAAAGAACAGTGCTTATAGTATTATAGATATACTTAGTTCCATAGATGCAACTTATCAGAATTATAGCAGTAAATTGCCTAATGAAGAGCCACGAAAAAGACAAAATAGTAAAGAGCAGGAAAGCGATAAAATTACGGAAGAGGAAGGCTACCGTTTAGTAAGGCCCAAATATCTTTTCCTGGAATAATAATTATGTAAAATATTTTATTTCCCATGGAAAAAGACCGTCAAGATAACATGAAAATGTTTTCCAGACGGTCTTTCTGGGTAATACTCTCGAACCTCCCTTAGCCCGAAAATGATTTAGTGCTTTATGTTTTTATGATTGACTAATATCTTTGCCGCTTTACTTTTGGTACTTTTGCTCGAAGACTTTGATGCTAATCTTCTGCCAGCAGCACCAACTTTTCCGCCATGATGAACAGCCATAGTACACCTCCTTACATTCTTGGTAATTTCAGTAAATTGTCATGTATGGTATCATTTGCTTCTGAACGAACATACTTTTCCCCTAGATAGCTTGTTGCGGGAACAACATACGGATAAGGGGAAATATTAACTTTGATGCTGTTAGGATTTGTCTTCAGAAAATCGTGAAGGACAGCTTTTGGAAAAAATCCTGGGTTATTACATCCATCCACATAGATTTCTGCGATTTCCTGGGTGTTGTTAGAGTTTCTGCAGCCATTTTGCATTCTGATTTTTTTAGCGTACATCATAGAATGTACCTCCTTAAATAATTATTTACAGAGCATTATTCTGAGCTGTTTCCATAAGAAACCTGCTACATTTTAAAGATAGAGGTTGTAAATTAACTGTCAAAATGCTAAAATGGCTGTAGGGAGCAGACATTGCATTTTGAATGGATTATCGCTACAGAAAGGCAGTGGATTGTGAGTGCCAGTCACAATACCGCTGTTTTTTGTTCTGTATCCATGCACCGTTCCTTCGATGCAACACTATTATAGCACAACCGTTCTACAAATGCAACACCTTTTTGTTGCATTTGTGGAACAAATATGATATGATTCTTTCAGAAAGGAGCCGTTATAATGAAAAACATGTCATTTGGGCAATATCTCATACAACTGAGAACTGAAAAATCAATTAGTCAGCGAAAGCTGGCTGAACTGGCAAGAGTAACAAATTCCACGATCAGCCGTATTGAGGCAGATGCCGTTAAGCCTGACCCAGCAACACTTGAAAAGCTGGCCATTGCTTTACAAGTTGACAAAGCATTACTACTAACAAAATGCGGGTATAGCGAGATTCCAGAAGAATTTGTTATCATTGCTCGTAAGACTGGTGAGTTGTCAGAAGAAAAAAGGAAAGAGGCATTTAAAATATTCAATGAAACTATAGACAGATTCCTTCTTGATGATGATGAAGATGAGGAGGAATGATTATGTTCGAGTGGTCAAACATAACTTCATTGGCATATTTGACTCTGTTAGAGTTAAATATACAAGAGTTCCCGATACCGGCAAAAAAAATAAAGTGTAAAGGGGTAATGATAAGCAGCTATCAGAATTATGCTAAAAAAACAGGTCTTTCCATGGATAAAATAACATTAGGACATGAATTGGAAGATGCTTTTCTCTTAAAAGGGCTGCGTCCAGGACTTACACTAATTTTATACAATAAAGAGAAGTATGGACCACGAATGAAGCATACTCTTTGGCATGAAATAGGTCATGTTAAATGTGATCACAATAAACACAGTGAAAAAGAGGAAATAGAGGCACACTTTTTTGCAGCACAGGCCAATGCACCTAATGTTCTCATTAAAACCATTGCGAAACGGGGCTATAAAATAGATGTACGTTTTCTTATGGAATGTTTCGGTCTAAGTGAAGAAGCAGCACAAAAGAAAATGGGGTACTTGAATAAATATGGTTTCGACCATTCCAATGAGTACGATGACGTTGTACAAATACAATTTGCAAATTATATTGATGCGAAATATCCTCCCAAAACAAAGTATTTTTACGATGATTATTATGATGAATTAGATCGAGAGCGTGAAAATTGGTATTAGAGATTTTTAAGGGGGCGACTAGCGAAGAAATAAACAGTCGCCTCTTTACTATACTTAATAGATTTTTTCTTTAGTGGCCTTTTTATCATGGTTTCAGTTATATCGGCAGAGTATAGCTGCCTCTTGTATTGCATCATATCTGCGATAAGTATCCAGGCGAGAACCTGTGGCGAAATTTCTTTCCTGTATTGGCAGGTGTCTGTACTCAGTTTTCGCTCTTAACGTATGGATAAGATTTGGTTGTGAAAAGAAACGACTATGTCAAAGGGACGGGTACGTTCTTTCTTTCTCTAGACTGGAAAGCGAGGAGGCAATGAATTTTTGTAGGAAACAGAACAAAAACCACCCCTCTGGAAAAGGGGCATGCCAGTCGGGATTGTTTCTGGGTACAGTTTTAAGCATACTTGATGTAAGATTTCCGATTTATGGAAAAAGTAGAACAGTGCCAATTTTGTGTCGAATAACAAATGCTATAAAGTTGTAAGCATAAAAGTTTCTTTTATTTTTATTATAAGTGATGATATATTAAGTATGAGAATTCTAATTTTAAAAAGTAATTATTTATCTAAAATAAGATGTGACAGATATAGTAATTTGTGAAAAGGGGAAGATGAGTATTATATGACATCTTACAAGCTATAATGACAAGTATGATATTTTCTACAATTAATGCTATGCATGGTGATAGAAGATTTGCTGTTATATAGAAATAGTATTTAAATAAAGTAGAATTTATATAAAACTGAGGGATGAGTTATGATGCAAAGTACACATCAAACAGCGGAAACAATTATTAATGGTGATAAAATCTATATTTTTTTAGGAAATGATAAAAATGAAAGATTACTAATTAAAAAGCAAACAATGTGGGCTGAAGGATTAGGCATATCTTATCACCATTTTTCATATAAAAATGAGGCTATTTCTATTATTGGAAGAGAAAATGAAAAGAAGAAGATTAAAGATTTTTTAGCCGGAAATGAACCTTTTAAAGTAACTGCGATTACTGGAAGAGCTGGGAATGGAAAATCAAGGTTAGTATACGATATCTTTAAAGATGAAGATGTAAAACAAGAGTGGTCGGTTTATGGATTGAGTTACGAACAGTTGCAATATTTTAAATATGAATATGTTTGTCAATTAATAATAAATGAAATAATTAAAAAAAAATATTATTTATAATTGATTATGTAACGATTAATGCTAATCAAATTGGTAATTGGATAAAACAACTTTATTTTAATAGTAAAGTAGATGAGGGGGAAATATATATTAGGATTTTATTAGTTGAAAGGGCTCATGTGACGAAGGAGCGAAAACCGTATTGGTATATGCGTTTAGTTGAGGAAAATAAATTGGAAGATTTCGGATTATGTGATTATCGGAATCATTTACAAATGCATAATTTAGATGATAATGACTTACAGAAAATATTTGTTGAATATATTAAAAAAAACAAGAATAGATATATGCAGATACATGGCGTAGATGTTGATGTTAAATTATGTGAAATAGAAGCAAAAAAGATTATTAATAAAATGGAAAAGGAGTGTAAAACACCATTATATGTTATGTATATAGCAGATGCATGGATAAGTGACGATAATAAAAAAGGACGCAATTGGAATAAGGAGGAAACATTAGAATATGTAATACGAAAAGAGGATGAAAGACTTAAAAGTTTCTTTGAAGGTAATAGAGAAAAAGAAGCAGCATTAAAAAGAATAACAACTTTTTCTGTGGTTTTGAATGGGATAAATTTGGGGAAAAGATGCCCAAAATTTTTATATAGAGAGTTTGAACTTATTAGAGAAGAATTTGGATATGATAATCCTAATTTACGACATCTATTTAATGAAATAGGGGAGATAGAATACACTAAAGATATAGCATTCAAATCGGCTTTACCTGAAATAGTAGGAGAATTTTATTGTCTGCGATATTTGTCAAATATCATAGACAATTCATTTGATGATAGTTATGTTAGACAGTTTGTTGAATGTGCTTGGGCAGAGGATTCTAGATCATTTGCGGGGTTCCTTTGTAGAGTAATAGAAGATTTTCCTGATCATAAGCTTGTAAATTTTAATGCTATTTTGGAAATGCCTGATTTTTGTAATTTAGAAAGCAAAATGCTTTATGCGGATGTGCTTAGAGAATATACTTTTTGGAATAAAGAAGTGCTTAACTATATCAACACAATTATTAATAATTTTGAAAAGCTGTTTTGTAAGGAAAAATGTAAAGAAATTTTTATAGATATAATCGAAAAATATGCGATTGCATTATTTAATATGGCTTGGTGGTGTAAATGTGAGAAAAATAGTAATAAGATAAGTAATTGCAATAGGATTATATTGAATAAAATGTATGATATTTGTCGTAAGGTAAATAATCCAGTTATTTGTCAAGTTTGCCGTGGAATAAAGACAATGCTTGACGAAAGAAATACAATGGAGTGTTATTTGTAAAAGAGCTATTATCATGTACTATATAAGATAACAGCTCTTTTAAACGGGAGGTGGGTATGAGATAGAGGAAGGATAAATGGTATGTTTATTCATTGTCTATCTCCCTAATATTCTATTTTTTGTTTAACTTATTGCGAATTTGCTCCAATCCGCTTAAAAAGCAGTCCGAATCTATTAATGCTGGTAAATCTAGCTCATATTGTTCATATATTCGTTCTAGCATTTGGCTAATTGAAAACGATAAATGAACGGGGACCCATAATTTCACTCTATGCGGAAAATCGTAGAAACATACCTTTAAATCATTTCTATCCACATGAGGTTCTAGGTCCAAATGAAGGTTGAGTTTTTCCATAATCATTGGTTCCATAATAGATTCATAGTACTTTCGCAGTTTGAAATCATATAGGTCATTGCCAGACACAATGTCGGAATGAGTATTTTGAATACACATAGAAATCCTCCTTTTTATTTTTCGCATATTTCGAATAGGTCTCTACAACATTTGGTAGAAACTTTAATGGAAAGTGTTGCATTACCATTTTACTGTGCCTCCTTTCACTGGTTTATATTTGCTAAGCAAATTCCACTAGTTATAATTCTTGTACTTTTAAAGAGTTAGATAAAGAGTTGATAAAATTAAAACAGTAATTTTTAAAATCATTAAATAGCTTTTTAAGTATATTGGAATCATCAACGACATTATCTATAGCAACTTTTAACTTAATCCATGATTTTATAAATTTCATTGATTCATTGTCTGTTAAAAAATCCGAGGATGATAATAATAACAACAAAGAAGAATCAACAGAATATAAATTTTTTGCTATTTTAAAAAGGTCAATTTCATTTCCCTCAAAATCATAAAAACGTTCATAGTCATTTTTGCTATTTGTAATGCATGAAGCAAGTAAATAATCAAGAGACACATTTAAATGAGGTGCAATTTTAATCAAGGAATCTATGGGGATTTTCTTCCTGGCTCCGCTTTCCAGTTTTGAAATTTCCGCTGGACTAAAAGAAGAAAGATTTCCTAGGTCAGCCTGTGTTAATTGCAATCCTTCTCGAAGTAGTCGTATGGTACATCCTAAAGCTTTAGCGTCATAGGATGTACCATAATCCGTACTTGCCGTCAAATATTTTGTCGTGTTCAAATTTTTACCTCCTAGTATTTGTAAAGATAACATTCCATTTTCTTATTACATTTTACCGTTTGAATAATTAAATGTCAATAAAAATATTTATAAAGCATATGCAAAAAATTAAAAAATCATAAAATATATGTCGAAAATGACAAAAAATTAAAAAATATGAGCTAATTGATATTAGGTATTTACAAAAATATGATTCTGGTGTATTATTGTAGTATTAATAAAATTGGAAATAAATATATGTGAAATTTCTTTCCGATTGGAGGCGAAATTATGAAGAGAAGAGTAAAAGACACACCAATTATGTCAAATGGGTTTAGAAATGAATTCTTCAATGTTTATCGGAAAGCAATTGAATTTTATTTTGGAAATCCCAAAGAGGAAGTGGTATATATTGAAGACACTAAATTGGAAAATGAATTATTACGTCTAGTATTAGAGCGAGAAAGTAAAATAATCTATTTTCTTGGTAAAGGCGGAATTGGGAAGACTACCCTCTTAAAAAACGTTTTTGGACTATCCGATAATACTGTATTGTTTGATAATTCTAAAGACACTGTGTATATGTCAATGAGTTTTCGTGGCCAATTGATAGAAAGTGATATAAAATCTTTTCTAATTAATAGTGTATCGAGTTTATGTACTGCATTGGAAGAAAGATATGAATTTGGGGAACATTTTTATTCAATTAATGGTCATAATAAATTTTATGATTATATTAAAGAGACTAAAAGAGCATTGCTCGAATATGTAACTTCTATTGAATTAATTGGAAAGAGCGAACAGGAAATTAAATTACTTCGACTTCAAAGAGCAGAGGAAAAAGATCCATATACATATATTGCTTCAAAATTGAAATTCTATTTAGGTAATTATTGCTCTCCAGTTAATAATTTTACTATAGTTATCGATAATATAGAACCCCTGCCACAAGATGTGCGTTTTATCGTGGTTAGAAATATATTGGCTTTTTTTTCTTGTATGTTAAATACCCCTCCAAATTCTGATGGAAAAAGTATTGTTTCTAACTTATTATTGAGCATGCGACCATCAACATACCAAAAACTTAATGAGCATGAAGAGATAAATGTTTATGGTCCAAGTTCTGTTTTATATAAAGAGGATCCGGTTGATATGGTTAAATTTTTTACTAGAAAAAAAGCATCTATTACGAACATTACTGAAATGGAAGAAATATGGGAAGATGCTTATGAAATTATAATGAATTTAGCTTGTAAATTTAATGGTAAGTATTCTACAATGATAAAAAATTTAAGTAATTATGATTTTCAGGTTATGAAAAAGTGCTATAAAAAAATACTGACTAATAGAGTATGGCTACTAAGGGGGGAGCGAAGAAGGGATTTCCTTAATATGTCAAAAACAGATCATCTTTTTAATAACATAAGCGTTGTTCGAGCAATTTCATGCGGCAACAATGCGGTATATCGTGGAGTAAAAAGCATTATTCTTCCTAATGTTTTATTAAATGATGAATTTCAGGATGATAGTATGATAGGGCTATTAGTATTAAGCTTTTTTTCTGGAAACGGTGGAATTGTCAAAAAAAATAAATTGTATGATGCTTTTTCGAAAATATTTAATAGTAATTTAGACATTAAAGCATCAATAAAAAGAGTAGTCGATTATTATATTGATTCTGGTATTTTGGAAGAAACATACTATGAAAAGGAAGTGAGTGAAAAGAACAAATATTTAGTAATTACACCGAGAGGAACTGAGATTTGGAACATGTTCGTATCAGATAGTGTTCTTTTAGAAATGTATAAAGAAGATCATTATTTTAGCGATCAAAACTCGAATTGTAATTTTTCTTCTAGTTACGCTCTAATGGAAACTGTGGGTCAGTATGAAATATTTACACAGCTTTTTAACTACATTAATATTCTCTTTGTATTGGAGAAAAGGCTTCATAAGATGGCAAAAGATAATGACAAATTATCAGAGTATTACAGTTGTTTTGGAGTAAAACCACAATGTAAACGTCTTTTGGAAGGAGTAATAAAATCTATAGAATATTCTGGGTATATACATTCATTTGAGATCAAAAATACAATTGAGCAGTTAGAAAAAAATATCAGAAACATAGATATTGAAAATTAGAACATTCCATGGTAATGTGGGAATCACCCTCAAAACCTTTGATTCGGTTAACTTTGCCGGACAGATGACAGTAGCTTGGCTTTCGGAATTGAAAATGTCAATACCTATTATGTTTGTAATAATATCACTCCTTTTTTGATATGTAATGGTATTCACAAGATTTACTCATTGCTTATTCAAATCACTGTGGTGTGACGTGGACGCACTTGTAAGAGTGGGACGATTTGCATAAAATGAATGATGTGAATGAGGAGCTGGTTATCAGGATGGTTTATGGACAATGAGTCCAAGAATGTCACCGATATACCGAGTGCTCCCTATATTTTAATGGTTTAAGTAACAAAATGGATAATTCAGTACTGGTTGTAAAGAATATTAACCATAAATACATTGTCATAGGAGGTAATAGTTTATGAACCCAAGTATTTTAATTGCTATTAGTCAATGGGCTGTGAAGAATTTTCAACTTGGTGAATCTTTAAAGGAAGTTGGAACTGAGGTATTGCAGAAATGTTTATGGAATCCATTAAAAAACAAAATAATTAAATATTTTAACTCAGACCGAGAAGCAAATGAATTTATAGAACAAATTTCTATTACAGAAGCCTCTAATATAAAAAAGCCAGAAAGGGATGTGGAAGATTTATATGAGGAATTAAAAGGAGAAATACCTACTATTGATTTATTTAATGCAATTGTAGCCTTTTTTAATGAAAATCAAGAATTAATAAAGAGGACGAATCTAAATAATGGAATCGTTAATAACGATAATATAGCATATTATCAAACAGCAGAGAATATTTATAATAATAAGGGTATACAAAATATTACAATTTATCCTAAAGAAGGCAAATGAATAACAGTATAAGCTTTTTGTAACTATTTATATAGCTTATATGTAAAAAAATACATCATTTACTAAGAATATGTAGATAAAATGATAGTATTGCTTTATCTACATATTCTTAAATGAAAAGCTCAACGCTACAGCTCTACTGGAAGAATAAAGCACTTAGGAATAATAGGAATATCATTAAAAAAGGTGTTAGTCAAAAAATGTGTTGGTGCTATAATACTGCCAGTTAATAAGTACATATATCTCTTACACTATGCCAATAACAATCCTTTCCAACTTTACACAACGCAGTAAAAAGGATTTCTTTCAATTTTTTAGCACTCTGGAAAGCAATTGAAAACAAGGCATTGTACCGGTTGGTATATTTGGTCGCCACGCCCCGATATTGGCGGTACATCCCTTTGATGTACGAATGCAGGCTGTTTACTGTATTTAAATGAAACATCCCCCTGCATCCTTCATGATTTACATCCATTACCGTACATTCTTCCAGTGTTTCAAGGGCGTTAGAGCTGCGAAGCCCATCCGTAAGGATCAGGCAGTCTTTCCCTATATGCCCACGAAATATCTCTTTCAGTTTCCTGGCTGAGGGTTTTGCTCGGTTTACGCTTATTGCAACAGCCTTTCCTCCGCGCTGGATTCCGGTGCAGATGGCCATATATTCCTGCGATATGCCTCGTTTTGCTGCCCTGGCACCATGCCTGCGTGCCTTGTGCCTTGCACTTTTGGGTATAGCCGCGCCCTTATAGCAGTCAAGCACAAAAGTTTCGTCAAGTTCTGCAACGCCGGAAAGGATGGCAGGCTCCCGTTCAAGCCAATCCTCAAACGCCATGAGTACCTTATGGCGCATATTGAATGCCGTCTGATGGGAGAAACCATATTCAGCTGCTGAGCTGTCTAAAGATTCGCCGCACAGCGTGTCTTGTATGAAGCCAGACCAGACAGGCCATAGTGGGAGTTAGCCACCAGGGTATTGGTTGTGTGCATGAATGTCTGCAGGCAGTCTTTGCAGAGAAACCTCTGCTTTCCATCCTTATGGTCGTATTTTATAACATGGCCGCCTGCACAATAGGGGCAGTCCGGCCTGTCCGAAAGCTGCTGGTTTTCAGAAACAATGCCGAGTATGAAGCTGATAATCTGATCCAGGTCAGATTCACTTAATGAATTAATGTAGTCAAGGATGGTTTCTATTTTCTGGTTCATATGATTATCTCCTTGAAAATATTCTGATAATCATATTATACAAATTATGATGTCCGATAAAATGGACTATAAATAAAAACCAACACAGTTATTGACTAACACTTTAAAAAATTATCAGAAGCAATCAAATCTTATATTTCTTATCTTCTATGGAGGATTAGGTCGAAGGCACATTTAACACAATCATATGCATTACTTTTAGGCCACAGCGATTATCTCCCCAACCGTCCTTGCTTTCCAGGGCAGGCGATAGTTTCTCTGAATATCAC
>OFGA01001718.1_pt1 | contig 14691 bp, 8 predicted proteins | sample 1521471 | NCBI WGS metagenome assembly OFGA01 (sample SAMEA3504086, study PRJEB24116) | mouse gut metagenome | biome: mouse gut; feature: mouse-associated habitat; material: faeces | place: Denmark | collected 2011
CTACAAGAAGGTTACCATCGGCACCTTCCCCGTTGAGCCCGATTACACCTACACCACCCAGGTTGCCCACGACATCGAGGGCACCACGGACGCTTCCAAGGTCCGCGCTCTGGGCCTGAACGGCTTTGAGACCACCGAGGACGGCAAATCCGCCCCCGCAACCAATCTTACCATTAACGGTAAGGACATGGGCGTTGTGGAGAAGGTTGCCGACATCGCCAACTACACCGACAACGGCACTCTGGTCGAGGTCTATGTGGACGACGACGACGCCGACTTCATCTCTGATGTTGTGGTTGTGAAGACCCAGCTGATGGAGATCAAGCGCGTCGGAAGCGACTATGTCTCTCTGGACAAGATCGGCCCCGATAAAACCGCCTATGGCTACAACGACGATGCCATCAATGAGCGCGTGCTGGACGTGGAGCTGGAAGATGCCTGCTTCGCTCTGCTGCACGAAATGAAGGCCGGAGACAACGTTGCCGTCATTCCCGTCACCACCGACGACGGTTCCTCCTACACGGTTGCCAAGGCTTACAAGCCCGAGACCGTTGAGGGCGCTCTGACCCGCGTGGACACCTTCGGCACTGCCGGTGTGGGCCGTAAGGCCATCAGCGTTACCGTAGGCGGCACCGAGTACAAGATTGCCCAGTGGAACAAGGACCTGACCGGCATCGACGGCGACGCCATCCGCGTCACCAAGAAGAACGTCACCCTGACCCTGGACGAGTACGGCAACGCCCTGAAGGCCGACGACGTGGGCAGCACCAGCGACTGGATGGTCATTAAGAATTACCGCCAGGGTCTGGTGAACGGCTCCATTGTCACCTATGCCAACGGCTGGGACATCAACGGCGATACCCTGAGCCTGAACATTGGCGGCGGGGCCGCCGCCGCTGCGCAGCTGGCTTACCGCCCCGGCGATCTGGTGTACTACACCAACAACACCAACAGCAACACCGCCGAGTGGAAGCTGGACATGAGCAACGCCAAGGGCGTGTACAACGTGGACGCCGCGGCTACGCCCGCTCCCTATGAGATTAAGGCCAGCAACACCTCCATCGCGCTGGACAACTATGCCGAGACGGCTGAAAACACCACTTCTGACCGCGCCATCATCGACACCAAGATTCAGTTCATCTATGTGAGCTTCGATGAGGACGGAGAGGTCGACAGCATTGAGTTCGTCACCGGCGTGAAGGACGCCAAAAACGAGGAGATTCGCGGAGCCGGCAGCGCTGCGCCCGGTGTGAAGAACGCCCAGGCCTGCGTTTCCCTGAGCGACGGCAAGGTCGACGCCAGCAAGAGCGCCGTCAAGGCCGTGGTCATTAAGCGCGAATCCACCGATGCCTCCGTGGGCAACCTGCTGTACATCAGCAACTACCACGGCAGCGCCACCAAGTACGACAGCGATAACCGCCCCGTGTACGGCTATGAGGCCGTTATCATGGGCAGCAACGGCAAGGTTGCCGAGGAAGATGCAGTCGTCTACTCTTACAAGAACCTGCAGATCGGCCAGTTTGCCCGCTTCACCAAGGTCGCCGTTCCCGAGGGCGTCACCGGCGTGAACGAGGACGAGTTCTATGATCTGCGCGGCTATGGCGTCGACAACGCTGCCGGTACCTGGGGCCGTTCCGCCGCCGTTGCTTCCACCCAGTTCATTCAGTGCCTGAAGAACGACAAGAACCTTGTCCGCACCAGCGGCAAGTACGCCGAGACCGACCAGCTGGCCCGCACCGCCGGCAAGCCCGAGATTTACGATCCCCACAAGGAGCTCGACAACCTGGGCCTGGGCGATACCGACGCCAGCAACCTGCTGAACATCCGCGGCTCCTCTTGGGTTGACCTGCGCAACGTCAAGGACCGCATCGAGGACGTCGACGACCTGAAGGACTTCCTCAGCGATAACCCCACCAAGGGCGTCTATGTCTCCATCCTCTTCAACGACAACCCCGACAGCAACGACTTCCGTCACGCTTACCTGATCGTTGTGAACGGCATTGGCGATAAGGACGGCGGCGCGGTTGAGCCCGAGCCCACTACCGGCGCTGTGACCTTCGACAAGAGCCTGACCACTGGCGACAAGGGCGTTGGCACTCTGGCTGAGGGCGCGGCTGTCACCACCCTCAAGAGCGGTGTCACCACTGCGAAGTTCACCATCAACAAGCCCTCTTGGGCCTCTGCTTTGGGCGGCGAACATGATGTCGTTGAAATTGCTTACGACATCTATGTAGATGGTGAAAAGTGGAGCGCAGGCGATTCCGTTGTTTCCGAACGCGCGAATGGCTTGACTGCTGACACTGCAAAGACCGCCTTTACTGCGGAAGTCAATGTGACTGGCACGAACCTGACCGCCAACGATGTACGCAATGCTGACGGTACGCTCAAGAAGGTTACTCTGGTTATCACCAAGGTTGATTGGAAGTATGCGCTGGTTGAGTATACCATGAACGGCAGCCCGGCGAAACTGCTCGATAGTGGAAACGGACCTACCTTGCATATTCCAACCAACAAGGATAAAGCTGAACGTATTTACTTTGCACTGGATGTTGAGAAGGTAAATAACGCAGACGCTTCTTACTCGATTTCCGGTATTCTGACTGACGGTCTGGAAACATCTCAGTACGAGAATGTTGCATGGTCGAGTGGTGGAAGCACCCAGAAGGAACAGCATACCGACAAGGTAATGGTGGCTAAGGGTGGCGAAACCGTTAAGGTTATTATCGACATGAAGACGGATGCCGCTTCTCAGTACACCGTGAAGGGCGCCGGCGATCTTGACTCTGCCATGGGCGGCATCGACATCGCGGGCCACTTCGGAGTTCCCAGCGCCAGCGTCTCTGGCACGAAGGAAACTGTGAAGCTCCAGATTGTAACTCTTGACGAGATCAAAGAGGGCCAGGACGCGGCTGTTGAAATCAAGCTCAGCGGTACGCCGGCGGATAAGGGCGTGTACAAGTACATCGCCACCCTGAAGGTCAACGGCCAGACGATCACCGAGAACTTAAGCGACTCCGGCGGCAGAAAGTTTGTGATTGAGAACGTGACCTCTGACATTGAGATCACGGAGAACATGGTCACCATCGAGCGTGTCGAAGTGCCTCACGTTGTGAGTGCGGAAGTCAAGGGAGGCACCTCTCTGGTCCTCACATTCAACATCCCTGTTGCATTTGCTAACGGCGCAAGCCTTGGCGGCGCTGACTCCGGCAAGGTTCAGCATACGCTGAGCAAGGACGGCATGACTCTTACCTTCACGGTCACAGAGGCTGACCTCACTTGGGGTGCGGACCCGGATAGCGACGATACCATTGGTATTGGAGTCGCGAAGGTCCATGCTGTGGATGACGAAAACAACACGAATAAGACAATTGTGGTTACGGTCAAGGCCGGCACCGCGAAGACTGAGATTGATAATGAGTGGTCTTAATTATTCCTGTTGAGCATGGAGAGGGCCCCCGGCATAAGCCGGGGGCCCTCTTCATCTGGATTTTACAGCGTCAGATATACGCTGTCAATCTTACGCGTTGGAGCTTGTCATTACGAAAGTACCCTGAATAATGATGCCGCTCTTCTCGCCGCGGATCTCCCAGGCATAGCTGCCGGCTTCCAGGGGAGATTCAATCTTCGGGTCGCCGGAATTGTACATCTCACCACTCACCTGGAAATAGAAGTAATGGCCGCTGCCGTCGCCCGAGACGTTCATGTGGTCCTTCTGGATGGGATTGCCGCTGACACCGGCATCCTTGCCCCACATGGTGAAGGTCACTTTCTCCGCCACGCCGGCATCCTCCAACCGCCACAGGCGGTTATCGGCGGCAGTTCCGCCAATCCACAGAGCGCCCCTATCCTCGCCGTCCAGATCCTCGATCTTATCCGCGACATCGGGGAAGACATACACACCGCTGGGGAGGTTCTTGATCTCCTCAACATAGTGGTCTCTCCACTCGGCGGCAATCGCCTTCTTCTCTTCCTCGGTGGCCTCTTCGCCCTCAGGCTTGGTGCTGGGCACGAAGCTGTCGTCCAGCGAGGGAGTTCCGGGCGTGCTCTCACCAATGTCGTTTACCTTCTCCACATAGAACTCACCGGCAGCAACCACGATGTTGCTGGGGCTGGTGATTTCAAAGGTGTGGCGGCCGGGATCCAGAGGAGTCTGGGTAACAGCCGCTCTGGCGGTATTGCCCATCGTACCGGTACCAGCATTGTAGAAAGCGGTGCTCTTGTTCTTGCTGACCTGAACGTTGAAGATACCATTGGTGGTAGTGCCTTCAGCAACGGAAGCCTTCTCCGTGTAGGTATCCTCGTCGTCGATAACCAAGGTGTAATCACCCGCGGAACCGTCGCGCTCATAGACGATCACGATGCAGTCCTCAGGATGGACATCCGTGCCGCCGTACCACAGCGGGTTGCCCGTGCCCAGCTTATCCTGGTCGATGTTGGGCAGCACATAGGCGCCGGGGCCGAGGTCGCGGACTTCCTGCAGATACGCGCTGGATCTCGTACTATCCGCAGGATCGCTGCGGCCAACGGAAGTGTTGGTCTCCACCCTCATATCGGTGTCGGGCTTCACGTCCTTCTTGGTGGGAATCAGATCGAAGTTAATGGTGACCGCGCCGTTCTTGGACTGCGGGGCCTTGGTAAGGAGCAGGGTAACGTTGCCGCTGGCAAGCTGGTCCGCAGTCAGATCCGCCTTCAGCAGCTCGTCGGCGCCCTGCTTTACGGTCACGGTGCTCTTCGCGGTGCCGCTCACGGCCTGATAGGCGTTGGGCGTAACCTGGAAGGACACGGAAGCAGTGCCGCTGGTGTTCACGGTCTCGCTGACCTTGGACACGCCGTCGAACCGGTCCGCATTGCTCTCGGCCTTCACAGCGCCCCAAGTAACCTCAGTAACGTCAACCTTGACAACGCTCTTCTCATCAGCAAGGCCGGTAGGCGTGCTGGCGACAAGTGTTCCGGTGGCGCCGTCGAAGACGAAGGTGCCGGAAATCGTGTTGGGAATGCCGTCAACATAAACCGTACCCTTAACACTGAGGGCGGCGTCGGCGGGAACCCAATCGGGACGGGTGACCTTCACGGTGTAAACCACCTGGCCATACTTCTCGTTGACCTTGTAGCTGGTCGTGACAGCGGTGCCGTCCACCTTACCGGCGGAACCACCTTCGCCGCCTTCCACCTTGGTGACAACGACAATGTAAGCCAGACGGAACTCATCGTTGTCAGGATTGTCGTTGAAGGCGATGTCAATGTAGACCGTGCCCTTCTTAATGGCCTCTTCCAGATCGTCAGCGTCGTTGATCTTGCTGTTGGTCAGATCCAGAATCTTCGCGCCCTTGATGTTGATGAGGTTGGCCTTCTTATCGCCGTAGGTCAGGTCCACCTTGTCGGTGCCGTAACCAGCGTTCTGCCTGGTGGAGATGTTGGGCAGCTCCAGTCCAGCGGAACCGTCCAGCTTGACACCGGCCATGGTCGTGTAGCTGCCGGCGTTCAGTTCCAGCAGGCAGTTGTTCTTCTCCGCGGCGACCTTAGCAATAGTGGCGCGCATCACGGAAGTACCCTGCTGGCGGCGGTCATAGGCCCGCAGATCATACATGTTGGCTTCCTCGTCCAGGAGATTGAAGCGGACGAAGCGCCGGTTGGCGACGTTCTTCGCAGAAAGCATCCGGTTGGATTCCTCATCCACGGTGAACACCTTGTAGTCGGAGATGATGTCGCCGTTTTCATCCCGCTTGTTGGTGGTGTCGATGTCGTAAACGTAACCCAGGTTCTTCAGGGTGGCGTCGTTGGACTCCTGCTTGACGATCACGAAGGTGACTTCGCTCTTCTTGGCGACAGCGCCGCCGTCCAGCTTCACAGTGGCCTCAGCGCGGTTCGCCAGAAGTTTCGCATCGGTCCGCAGCTCCTTGTAGGAGATGTTCTTCAGACCGTCCTTGATCTCGATGTAGTCCACCTCGTCGCCGTCGAAGGCAACATAGATGGTCTTGATGCCGCTGGCCTTCATGACCAGGTTGTCATCCACGGGATACGGCCGCGCGGTCGTGCCCAGGGTGATGGCGCTGTTGCTGGCCTTGATGGCATAAGCGTCGGGGGTGGTGACCTTGGCGTTGCCGGGAACCTCATAGACGCCCAGCTTGGTCAGGGACCACTCCGCGTTGCCGGTCACGCCGTCGTTGCTGTAGCGCAGCACGTCGCCGGGATTGTAGTTGGCATAGTTGTTTTTCACAACGCTGCTCTGCTCCGCGCCCACGTTCAGGGACACGGGGTTGCCCTTAACGTCCCAGCCGGTGGCCATGCGGACGAGAACGCCGTTGACCATGCTGTTGCGCCAGGCGCCCAGAATCATGTACTCAGACGTAGACCCGATGTCCTTGGCCAGCATGGCGTTGCCAAACTCGTCCAGGAGCAGGGTGACGTCCTTCTTGGTGACCTTGATGATATCGCGGTTAGCGTTGTTCAGGTCCTTGTTCCACAGAGCGACCTTGTAAGCGGTACCGCCCACGGTGACCTCGACGACGCCGCGGTCCTTGTCCTCAACATTCGCGTTGGCGAAGGTCTTGGAGCCGTCCAGGGAACCGGTAACGCTCTCGGGAGTATACGCCCGGGAAACGGTGTAGGAAGCGCCGTTGTCGGTGGTCAGGGGAATGACCGCCACCTTGTCGCCGGTCTTCAGACCCTTGAGGAACTCATAGTAAGCGTCCTCCACCTCAACGTCGTCCACATCCTCGTCGATGGGCTCCTGGTTGTAACCGGTGGCCTTGCTGTCCACGTCGGCACTCTCCAGGGTCACGTAGTCAGCGCCCTGCTTCTTGACTTCCATCAGCTGGGTCTTCACAACGACCACATTGCGGATGAAGTCTGCGTCGTCCTCGGAGACATAGACCTCGACCACGGTGCCGTTATCGGTGTAGTCGGCAATGTCCTCCAAGTTGGCCAGGGACTCGGTTTTACCGTTGACCCGCAGCTCGGTGGCCGCGCCGATCTCATAGCCGTTCAGGCCCAGGGCACGGATCTTGGTGGCAGCGGTGGTCTTCACGTTGTCCTTGGCCTCAACCTGGGTGTTGTAGGTGAAGTCAGGCTCCACGGGGAACACGCCGATAGTAACCTTCTTATAGCTCCAGTGGTTGGAGGGACGGCCAAAGTCGTCCAGCTTCAGCTTGTGCTCGTCGTTCAGGCGCAGATCCTTGAAGTGCACCTCGCCGAACTCCACAGTGTAGTGGTTGTCGGACACAGCGTTGCCGGACTGGGACGCCTTCCGGTTGTCAATGTTCTTGGCGTAGTCCTGGTTGCTGGTCACGTAGGTGCGGGTCTGCGCACCGGTCACGGTGGCTTCGCCCGCAGTGATGTTGAACCCGCCGGTGTACTCCACCATGGTGGCCTTCAGGGTGTTCAGGGCCAGCTGGCAGGCCTCCTCACGGTTGACAGCCTTGCTTCCATCGAAGTTCAGGCGGTCAAACAGATTGGCGTCGTGGCCAACACGGGCGATGTTCTGCACCCAGCCGGTACCGGTGAAGTGCTCGATGTCGCTGTCATAGCCCAGCGCGCCCAGCAGCATCTTGGCGAAGGCAAAGCCGGTCAGGGAGTTGCCGGGCTTGAAGGTGCCGTCACTGTAGCCGCTGATGATGTTGGAGGTTTTGCAGAAGGAGATGACGCCCGCGAAGGTGTAGCCCGCGGGAACGTCGGGGTAGGGGCTGGAGTCGTTGGGGAGGTTGGCGGCGGCCTCAGGGCCGATCAGCAAAGAGACGATGATCTTCGCCGCCGCGCCGCGGGTCAGCTCCCCCTCGGGCTGGAAACTGCCGTCGCTATAGCCGGTAATAATACCCAGCCGGTTCAGAACGGCAACCGCTTCCTCGTACTGAATCTCATCCTTGTCGGTGAGATCCTTGTACTCGGTGGCTCCGGCGCTGATGGTGACCAGGGACATGGTCATGATCAGTGCCAGAACCAGGGATAAGAACTTCTTCATGGAATTTCCTCCTTTGATTTTAGGCGGGAAGTTCGCCGCCGTTATTCGCGGTCCGGGACGCGTCGGCTTTTCCGGCGCACATACAGTGGCTAGCCGTTCCCGTATCTACCCCGGGACTGCCGCCTCATCCGTGCCGCATGATGAATATAACACAGCGATTTTTGAAAATCAATATGTTATACATGTTTGTAACATAACAGTAACAAAGCGTCCTGCCTCTTCCAACTCCCAGCTTTTCATACAATTCAGCCGAAATTCGGAAATATTTCAGGGGATTTCCAGCCATTTCCTTCCGGTCCGTCGGAGGAATCCGTACGGTCTTTTATTATATATGTGTAACTCACTTTTGATGGACGCCCCCCCGTCCGGCGGTCTCATTCCTGGCAAAAAAGACAATGTTCTCCAAATTCTTACATGTTTTACAGGCGAACCGAAGTCCTTTCGCCGCCGCCGGGGGGCACGGGCGCAATTTTCCCTCTTGCATTTCCCCTCCCGCTGTGCTATAAGTAATAAGGAATCCTGCTATAGCGCTATCCGCGATGAACGGGAAAATAACGATTCCGCTTTGCCAAGAGAGGACGGGCCGCCGGCTGCAAGCCTGTCCGCAGAGCGCCGTTTGGTTCGCCCGGGAGCCGCCGTGGAGACACGGCCGGTCCGCCCTCCGTTACCGGGGCCTCGAGAGCGCGCCTCAGGGCGCGAATTTGGGTGGTACCGCGGAAGGGTTTGCCTTTCGTCCCCAGATTTGGGGAGGAAGGGCGTTTTTGTTTTGGACAGAAAGGATGGAATTCATGTGGTGGCTATTTGACAGCGGGCTTTTTGGGGCCTTTTTTGTAGTAATCTTCCTGATCATTGTGGGTATGTTTGTATTTGGGCTCATCTCCAGCATCCGCCAGTGGAAGAAAAACAACAACTCCCCCCGGCTCACCGCGGAAGCCCAGGTGGTGACCAAGCGTACCGACGTCACCCATCACCATGACATGGACAACGCCGCTATGAGCCACACCTCCACCCGACACTATGTTACCTTCCAGGTGGACAGCGGCGACCGTATGGAGCTTTCCGTCACTGGACAGGAATATGGGATGCTGGCTGAGGGAGACCGGGGACGTCTGACCTTCCAGGGCACCAGGTATCTGGGCTTTGAGCGTCAGCAATAAAACACGATATCTTTAAATAAGGAGTATATGCCATGAAAGAACAATTAGCAAAAATCCGCGCCGAGGCCCTTGCCGCCTTCGACGGCGTGAAGGACGCCGCCGCCCTGGACGAGCTGCGGGTGAAGTACCTGGGCAAGAAGGGCGAGCTCACCGCTGTGCTGAAAATGATGGGCAAGCTCTCCCCCGAGGAGCGCCCCGTCATGGGCCAGCTGGCCAACGACGTCCGCGCCGCCCTGGAACAGGCCCTGGAGGAGCGGGGGACGGCCCTGGAGGCCGCCGCTCTGGAGCAGCGGCTGAAGGACGAGGCCCTGGACGTGACCATCCCCGGCGAGGCCGTGACCCTGGGCCGCCAGCACCCCATGAATATCGCCCTGGACGAGCTGCTGGACATTTTCATCGGCATGGGCTTCACCGTCATGGACGGGCCAGAGATCGAGCTGGCGGTCTATAACTTCGACCGCCTCAACGCCGAGGAGGGCCATCCCTCCCGGGATTGGTCCGACACCTTCTATTTCGATGAGGACAGCCGGGTGATGCTCCGGAGCCAGACCTCCCCCATGCAGATCCGGGCCATGGACACCATGCCCCTGCCCATCCGTATCGTGGCCCCTGGCCGGGTCTACCGCAAGGACGAGGTGGACGCCACCCACTCCCCCATGTTCAATCAGGTGGAGGGCATGGTCATCGACAAGGGCGTGACCATGGCGGATCTGAAGGGCGCGCTGAACGCCGTGGCGGAAAAGCTCTTCGGCCACGGCACCAAGACCCGCTTCCGCCCCCACCACTTCCCCTTTACCGAGCCCAGCTGCGAAATGGACGTCCAGTGCCACAAGTGCGGCGGCAGGGGCTGCCCCACCTGCAAGGGCGAGGGCTGGATCGAGCTGCTGGGGGCCGGCGTGGTCCACCCCAAGGTGCTGGAAATGGCCGGCATCGACAGCGAGGTCTATACCGGCTGGGCCTTCGGCCTCGGGCTGGAACGGCTGGCCCTGCGGCGGTTCAAGATCGACGACCTGCGGCTGATCTTCGAAAACGACGTGCGGTTCCTGGAGCAGTTTTAACGTGACGGACGGAGGGGAGGGCCTATATGGAGAACAAAAGCGGATGCCTGGTGTGCGGAAAGCCGCTGGAATACTACGACACGGAGCGGGAAATGACCTGCTCCATCTGCGGGGGGCGGTTTCCCAGCGCCGCCGGCTGTGTCGACGGGCACTATATATGCGACCGCTGCCACGCGAGGCGGGGCGTAGAAACCATCATGTCCTACTGCCGGAAGAGCGGTTCGAAAAATCCCATCGCTATGGTGCAGGAAATGATGGACGACCCCTTTATATACATGCACGGCAACGAGCACCACATCATGGTGGGCGCGGCCCTCATCGCCGCGTACCGTAACGCGGGCGGCGAGGTGGATCTGGAGGCGGCGCTGAAGGAGATGGAGGCGCGGGGCGGAAAGTACCCGGGCGGCTCCTGCGGCTTCTGGGGCTGCTGCGGGGCGGCGGTCAGCGTGGGGATGTTCTGGAGCATCGTGACGGGGACGACGCCGCTTTCGGGCAAGACCTGGGGGCTGGCGAATCAGGCCACCGCCGCCGCTTTGCAGGAGATCGGGTCGCTGGGCGGCCCCAGGTGCTGCAAAAGAAATTCCTTTACGGCCATCCGCGCCGGCGCGGCCTTCGTTAAAGAGCATCTGGGCGTGGAAATGGAGCTGCCGGAGGAGATTGTGTGCCATTACTACGGGAACAACCGTCAGTGCATCCGGGAAAAGTGTCCCTACTACAGGAAGCCGGAATAAGAACCTGTATTCATAGGCGGGGAACGCTGGATGGGCAAGGGATTTTACCGCCCTGTAAAGCAAAAAATCCCAGGAATACTTGCCGTATTTCAAGACTTTTTAACGCGGCAAGGTGGTAAAAGGCCTGGACAGACAGCGTCCAACGACTGTGAATACAGGTTCTAAGGTAGGCGCCCTCTCAACTGCGTTGGCTATATCAGAAATTTTGATTGAGCAGGAGTAAAAACCGATATGAAATTAAGCAGAAAATGGCTCAGCGAGTTTGTTGCCGTTGACGCCAATGATAAAAAATTCGCCGAGGCCATGACCCTCTCCGGCTCCAAGGTGGAGATCACGGAGGACCTGGGGGCGGAGATTCAGAACGTGGCGGCGGGCCGCATCGTGAAGATGGAGCGCCACCCCGACAGCGACCATATGTGGGTCTGCCAGCTGGACGTGGGCAAAGAGGAGCCCGTCCAGATCGTCACCGGGGCCTGGAACATCCACGAGGGGGACATGGTGCCCGTGGCCCTCCACAAGTCCACCCTCCCCGGCGGGAAGAAGATCGAGAAGGGCAAGCTCCGGGGCGTGCTCTCCAACGGCATGCTCTGCTCCCTCAGCGAGCTGGGCCTGGACGAGCGGGATTTCCCCTACGCCGCCATTACCGCCGCCGCCCTGCTGAACGACTACAAGCCCATCGACCCGGAGAAGCCCTCCATCCCGGCGGACGTCCAGCCCGGGCACAAGATCTTCGGGCCGGTGATAGCGGCGAAGGTCCTGGAGTGCATGCCCCTGGGCGACGGCAGCTACCACACCTGTATGGACGTGGGAGAGGCTACGGTCTGCCCGGACATCCGCTGCGATAACGTCCATGTGGGCGACTTGGTGGCCTACAATGAAAAAACCGACGCCATCTGCACCCTGGCGGACCTCCGCGCGGAGCAGCGGGAGTTCCCCCACTGTATCTCCGACGGCATCTTCGTCCTCCGGGAGGAGGGCGTGAAGCCCGGCGACGACATCCGGCCCGTCATCAACGCCGACGACCACGTGGTGGAGTTCGAGATCACCCCCAACCGGCCCGACTGCCTGTCCGTCATCGGCCTGGCCCGGGAGGCGTCCGCCACCTTCGGCGCGCCCCTGCGGCTCCATGAGCCCGTGGTCAAGGGCGGCGGCGAGGGGAACCTGATGGAGCTGCTGGACGTGGAAACCCCGGACGGGCTGCTGTGCCCCCGGTACACCGCCCGGATGGTCCGCAATGTAAAGATCGCCCCCTCCCCCAAGTGGATGCGGGAGCGGCTGCGGAGCATGGGCGTGCGGCCCATCAACAACATCGTGGACATCACCAACTACGTCATGCTGGAGTACGGCCAGCCCATGCACGCCTTCGACTACCGCTACGTCAAGGGCGGGAAGATCATCGTCCGCCGGGCGGTGGACGGCGAGGAGCTGACCACCCTGGACGGCAATGTCCGGAAGCTGACGGAGAACATGCTGGTCATCGCCGACGATACCCGGGCCGTGGGCCTGGCGGGCATCATGGGCGGCGAGAACAGCGAGATCATAGCCGACACGGTGGACGTGGTCTTCGAGTCCGCCAACTTCGACGGCACCTGCATCCGCAAGACCGCCCTGGCCCTGGGGATGCGCACCGAGGCGTCGGCCAAGTTCGAGAAGGGGCTGGACCCCCTCAACACCCTGCCCGCCGTGGACCGGGCCTGCGAGCTGGTGGAGATGCTGGGGGCCGGCAAGGTCCTGGACGGCGTCATCGACGTGCTCAACTACGTTCCCCAGCCCACGGTCCTGCCCCTGGAGCGGTCGAAGATCAACGCCCGGCTGGGTACCGATGTCAGCGCGGAGGAGATGCGGGACATCCTGCGCTCCCTGGACTTCGGCGTGGAGGGGGATACGGTCACCGTGCCCTCCTGGCGCGGCGACGTACAGGGCATGGCGGACCTCTCGGAGGAGGTGGCCCGGTTCCACGGGTATGACGCCATCCCCTGCACCCTCCAGCGGGGGGAGACCACCCAGGGCGGCTACTCCCCCGTCCAGCAGGTGGAGCGGCGGATGGGCGAGATCTGCCGGGCCTGCGGGTACAGCGAGATCATTACGTACTCCTTCATCTCGCCCGCTTGCTACGATAAGATCCTGTGGCCTGCGGACTATGCGCGGCGGCAGTCTCTGCGCATCCTCAACCCGCTGGGGGAGGATACGTCCATTATGCGCACCACCACGCTGCCGTCCATGCTGGAGATTTTGTCCAGGAACTGGAACTACCGCAACAAGGCGGTGAAGCTCTACGAGGTGGGGCGGGTGTACCTCCCGGGCGGGGAGGACGGGCTGGCCCAGGAGAGCCGGGTCCTCACGCTGGGCGCATACGGCGAGGACATGGACTTTTATGCGATGAAGGGGGCCATTGAGGCCCTGCTCAAGGACCTGCGGGTGGAGGATGTGCGGTTCACGGGGCCCAGCGGCGCGCCCTCGGACGCCTCTTATCATCCGGGGCGGTGCGCCTGTGTGTGGAGCGGCGGCGAGCTGCTGGGCATCTTCGGGCAGGTCCATCCCCTGGCGGCGCAGAACTACGATGTGGACGGGGCGCTCTACTGCGGGGAGCTGAGCTTTGAGGCCCTGTGCCGGGCCAAGGGGGCCGGCGCGGAGTATATGCCGCTGCCCAAGTTCCCCGCGGCGGCGCGGGATATCGCGGTGGTGTGCAGGGAGGCTGTCACCGTAGGGGCGCTCACGGACTGCATCCGCAGGGCCGGGGGAAAGCTCCTCAAGGATACGGCGCTCTTCGATATCTACCGGGGGCCCGGTGTGGCAGAGGGGAGCAAGAGCGTGGCGTTCAGCCTGACGCTCCGGTCGGACGAGCGGTCCATCACCGCGGCGGAGGCGGATGAGGAGGTCAAGGCGATCTTGACGGCGCTGGAAAAGGAGCTGGGCGCTGTGCTGAGGTAGGGCCCGGGTGAGCAGGAAAAATTTGTCGAATATTACATCTGTGTAACATTCAAATTTTCCTCTTTACAGAATGGGAAAACCTGAGTATAATAGAAGCAAATTGTCAGAAGGGTGGTGGGGAAGTTGGAAGATTTCACCCGTAAATTCGACTTTGTTGGCGATCAGGACGGGGAGATCCACCGGATCATGCTGCTGGTGTATCAGGCGCTGGAGGAGAAGGGGTACAATCCGATCAACCAGATCGTGGGCTATATCCTCTCCGAGGACCCGACTTATATCACCAACCATAAGCAGGCCCGCACCCTGATTCGGAAGGTGGACCGGGATGAGCTGCTGCAGATCCTGGTCCGGCATTACTTGATGAAATGATGAGAGGCCCCCGCGGTATGGAACCGTGGGGGCCTTTTCTCGTTGAGGTGAATATGAGATCGGATAAGGGGTTTTTCATTTGTTTTATGGCTGTGGGGCTCGTGCTGATTGCTGTGCTGGAGTCTACGGTCGATCTGGGGCGCTATGACGGCAAGGTGGCAGGAGCGATCATTATGGGAGTTTTGACGATTCGAGCGGTAGTTGGAACGAGACGGAGGTAGTGGGATAGGGGGTGCGAATTGGAGGGCAGTGCCGCCCGCACCGTGCCGGTGGCCCGGTAGTCTCTCCGAAGAATCGTGCTTTAGGAGGCGAACCCAACGAAGAAGGCCGAAGGGCTAGGGGGGTGATTCCAGCGATTCGCCCGGCATCGGCCCATAGCAGACACTGGGAAAAAGAGTCAAACAGGTCGTAGCGCAACCAAAAACTCCCGTAATGAAGGAAGATTCTCAAGAAACGTAGTTTCTTGAGCGGTTTTTTGGTGACTTTTT
>OFGA01001719.1_pt1 | contig 14683 bp, 11 predicted proteins | sample 1521471 | NCBI WGS metagenome assembly OFGA01 (sample SAMEA3504086, study PRJEB24116) | mouse gut metagenome | biome: mouse gut; feature: mouse-associated habitat; material: faeces | place: Denmark | collected 2011
GTTAAACCGCGTGGAAATCTGGGACAAGGAGAAATGGGAGAGGAGCAGCGACATCAGCGATATGGACGGCATTGCAGATTACATGGCCGGCCTTGGTGTCAGCATTTAGAATCCTCATATGGGGCAAATGGAATTTAATCATACTCCGGTGCTGCTGCACGAGACGATGGAACAGCTGAATATTAAGCCTGACGGCATTTATGCAGACGGCACGCTGGGCGGCGGGGGACATGCTTATGAAGTATTAAGCCGCCTGTCGGGCCATGGAAGGTTTATCGGCCTGGATCAGGATGCGGACGCGATACAGGCCGCTTCAAAGCGCCTGGAAGGTTTTGGGGAGCGTGCCGTAATTATACGCAGCAATTATGCGTACATGCGTGAGCAGCTTGCAGGACTCGGCATTGAAAAAGCAGACGGAATCCTGCTAGACCTTGGAGTATCATCTTTCCAGCTGGATGCACCGCAGCGCGGGTTTACTTACCGCGAGGCAGATGCACCGCTTGACATGCGCATGGATGACAGGCAGCAGCTGACTGCGAAAGACATTGTAAACGGGTACAGCGAGGGGGAGCTATACCGGCTCATTCGCGATTTTGGGGAAGAAAAATTTGCGAAAAATATTGCAAAGCATATCGTAAATACCAGAAAAGAACAGGAAATTCTGACTGCCGGGGATTTATGTGCTATAATCTGCCGGGCAGTTCCAATGAAGGTGCGAAAGAACGGCTCTCATCCGGCCAAACGGACGTTTCAGGCAATCCGCATCGCGTTAAACCGCGAGCTGGAAGTGCTGGAAAACAGCCTGGATGACATGATAAGCCTGTTAGCGGACGGCGGAAGGCTGTGCGTAATTACGTTCCATTCGCTGGAAGACCGGATTGTAAAGAAGGCTTTTTGCAGGAACGAGCGTCCATGCATCTGTCCGCCTGATTTTCCAGTCTGCACATGCGGCAGGGTTTCGAAGGGAAAAGCATGCAGAAAGCCGATAGTACCGTCGGAGGAAGAATTAAACAGAAATAAACGTTCAAAGAGCGCAAAGCTGAGAGTATTTGAGCGGAAGGAGCAGTAAAGAATGAGCAGACGCAGCAAGCAGAGACTATATCAGATTGATACCTACGAGGATGGCAATACCGTCCGCCGGCTGGAAGCTGTACCAGATTACCACGACGAACGTAAAAAACGGAAAGAAGAAAGACGGATATCCGAGCAGAAACGAAGGCGCAGGCGTGCAGCGCGCAGAAACCGGGAACGCGCACTCAAAATGAATGCCGGTTATGTCGCTTTTTTATCAGCCTGTGTTTTATCCGTAGTCATCACATCCGTTGCTTATGTCAGCCTGCAGTCTGACCTTATTATACGCCAGAGGGCGGTCGAATCACTCGAAGCAGAGATTTCTTCCCTGAAACTAGAAAATGATGCGGCCTATAAGCGCATCACGTCTTCCATAGATTTAAAGGAAGTGAAAAAAAAGGCGAAAAAGCTTGGAATGAAATACCCGTCTGAAAATCAGATTGTTTATTATTCAATTGAAAATGCTGATTATATGACGCAGTATACGGAATAAGCATGCGAAATACAGGATAAAGGTGGAATATGGCATCTGAACGTAAATCCGCAAGACGGCGCAGAAAGAAAGCAGGCCCGCACAAATGGGTCCGGTTAAGCCGCAGGAATCACCTGAAAATGATGGTTGTGTTTTTTTGTATTGTGCTGGCTCTGGCCGGGATGATGGGCCGCCTGATGTACATTGAGCATACAAGCGGGCCGAAATACCAGAAAATCGTGCTGGCACAGGCGAATTACGGCAGCAGGACAATCCCTTACCGCAGGGGCGATATTTTAGACCGTAACGGCATTGAGCTTGCAACCAGCCTGGATGTCTATAACGTGATTTTAGACTGCTCCGTCATAACGTCTAAGGAAGAATACCTGGAACCGACCATGAAGGCGCTTTTAACAAGCTTTCCCCAGCTGCTTTCTGAGACGGAAATCCGCACATTTATCAGTGAAAACCCGGATAACCGTTACAAGGTGCTGGCCAAGCGTCTTCCTTATGATGATATCCAGGTATTTCTGGAAAAACAAAATGATAAGGATTCCAAGACAGCAAAAAATATCAAGGGCGTCTGGTTTGAAAAAGAATACCAGCGCAATTATCCATACAAATCGCTGGCAAGCTCCGTTATCGGATTTACGACATCCGGCAATGTCGGGATGGCCGGCCTGGAAAACTATTATAACAGCACGTTAAACGGCATGGACGGCAGGCAGTACGGCTACCTGAATTCGGACAATTCCATGGAAAAGACGATTAAAAATGCAGTGGACGGGAACAATATCGTTACCACGATTGATATGAATATCCAGTCTGTCGTGGAAGCCAAAATCAAGGAATTTAACAGGGCTTATAAGGATGAGGCAAGGCCGGGTGACGGGGCGGAAAAAATCGGCGTCATTATCGAAAATCCGAATACCGGCGAAATACTGTCCATGGCACAGTCGCCCGATTACGACCTCTCCAATCCGCGTTCGCTCGAAGGCTTTTACAGCAAAGAAGATATTGAAAAGATGAGTGAAAAGGAAACGGCGGATGCGTTAAACCAGATCTGGCGTAATTTCTGTATCAGCGATACCTTTGAGCCGGGTTCCACGCAAAAGCCGCTTACCGTTGCGGCCGGATTAGACAGCGGCAAATTAACCGGCCGGGAAACGTTTGAATGCGACGGGTTTGAAATGGTGGCAGACAGGAGAATCCGGTGCGTTGCCCGCAGCGGGCACGGTACGGAAACGCTGCAGAAAGCGCTGATGGATTCCTGCAACGATACGATGATGCAGATTGGAAGGAGGATGGGCCGGGATATTTTTTCGGAATATCAGAGTATTTTTGGCATGGGGGTTCGGACAAACATTGACCTGCCGGGTGAGGCAAGGACAGATACGCTTGTGCGGACAGCAGACCAGATGTCTTCGGTAGACCTTGCAAGTGCATCGTTTGGGCAGAACTACAACTGCACAATGATTCAGATGGTCAGTGCATTCAGCTCCCTTGTAAACGGCGGCAATTATTATAAGCCGCATATGGTATCAAAGATTACGGATGAAAACGGCAGCCTGGTGGAAGAAGTCAAGCCGGTGCTGTTAAAACAGACGGTTTCGAGGGAGACGAGTGACAGGCTCAGGGAATATTTATTTGCAACGGTCAGTGAGGGAACTGCAAATACGGCGAAGGTTCCGGGCTATTCAATGGGCGGCAAGACAGGAACGGCAGAAAAGCTGCCGCGCGGAAAGGGAAATTATGTCGTTTCCTTTATCGGCTTTCTGCCGAAGGACAATCCGCAGCTTGTCATTTACACGGTTATCGATACGCCAAACCAGCCGACTGAAAATGAGGAGCAGGCACACAGCACGTTTGCGCAGAACCTCGCGCGGGAGATACTGGAAGAAATCCTTCCTTACATGAATATATACAAAGATGAAGAACCGGGCGAAAATGCCCCAAAGAAAAAAGATACCAATATGTATACTGCAATTTCCGGCTATGAAGCAAAAGCAGCATTGGGTGAGTCTGTAAAATACAATTGATTCCGGTAAAAAATACATAACCTCATAATTGCAGAATAAGCTATAATAACTGCTATTATGAGGTTTGCTTTATGAATGGGATGAAAACGCATCACCGCAAAAAGGTCGTGACCGTTTTTTTCTGTGTATTTCTGGTTATGCTGTTTTTAGCTGGAAGGCTTGTTTATTTAATGGTATTCCAGTCTGTTTATTACAGCGCCAAGGCCCAGGACCTGCACGAGCGGGAACGCGATATCAAGGCGGCACGCGGGAAAATTCTGGACATCAATGGCAAGGTGCTGGCATCAAACCGCAGCGTCTGCACGATTTCCGTTATCCGCAGCCAGATTAAGGATGCGGAGCGCGTGATAGAAGTGCTTTGCAGGGAGCTGGAAATGGAAGAAGAAACCGTCCGCAAGCGGGTGGAAAAATACAGTTCCATTGAGCGGATAAAGTCCAATGTTTCCAAGGAAACCGGCGATAAAATCCGGGATTACAAGCTGGACGGCGTCAAGGTGGATGAAGATTACAAGCGCTATTACGTGTATGACAGCCTGGCTTCCAAGGTGCTTGGATTTACGGGCGGAGACAACCAGGGCATTATCGGGCTGGAAGTCGTATATGACGACAAGCTGATGGGCAAAAACGGCAAAATCCTGACGCTGACCGATGCCAGGGGCGTGGAAATTGCAGATGCCGGGGAGAGCAGGCTTAATCCTGTCGACGGCAATAACCTGCGCATCAGCCTGGATTACAATATCCAGATGTACGCGCAGCAGGCAGCCGAAAAGGCCATGCAGGCAAAGGAAGCGGACAGTGTCAGCATCATCATTATGAAGCCGTCTAACGGCGAAATACTGGCCATGACAAACCTGCCGGAATTTAACTTAAATGACCCCTATACGCTGCCGGAAGGGGTATCTGCTGCCAGCCAGGAAGAAAAGCAGAATCTGTTAAACCAGATGTGGCGCAACGGCTGCATCAATGACACATATGAGCCGGGCTCCACGTTTAAGGTTATTACCGCATCTGCGGCGCTGGAAGCAGGCGTTGTTTCTTTAAATGATAATTTTTTCTGCCCAGGCTATAAAATTGTCGAAGACCGCAGAATCCGCTGTGCAAGAACGAGCGGGCACGGGGCACAGAGCTTTGTGCAGGGGCTGGAAAATTCGTGCAATCCGGTTTTTATCGAGCTTGGAATGCGGCTTGGGGCCGACCAGTATTATAAATATTTCAAGCAGTTCGGGCTGCTGGCCAAAACCGGCATTGACCTGCCGGGCGAGGCAAGGACGATTATGCATGAAAAAAAGAATATCGGCCAGGTGGAGCTTGCCACGGTATCGTTCGGCCAGTCGTTCCAGATTACGCCGGTGCAGCTTGCTGCCACGATATCCTCGCTTATCAATGGCGGCAGGCGCGTTACGCCGCATTTTGGCGTGCAGGTCGAAGACCAGGAAGGAAACGCCGTGGAAGTATTCGACTATGAGCCAAAGACACAGATTGTCAGTGAAAAGACATCCGAAACGATGCGCTTTCTTCTGGAAAAGGTCGTATCCGAAGGGGGAGGCAAAAATGCTTATATCGAAGGGTACCAGATTGGCGGCAAGACAGCGACCTCGCAGACACTGCCAAGAAGCGCCCACCGCTATATTTCTTCGTTTATGTGCTTTGCCCCGGCCAGCGACCCGCAGGTGCTCTGTCTGGTTATTATCAATAATCCGACGGGTGTCTATTATGGCGGCACGATTGCAGCCCCGGTTGCAAAAGAGCTGTTTTTAAATATCCTGCCATATCTCGGGCTGGAACGGGATTTAGAAGCGGTTCAGGACGCTCAGGACGGGGAATCCGGACAAAGCATAAATTGAGCCCTTGCAACCTTGGGGAAAATCCGTTATACTTGATATTTAAAGCAATAGCATGACAAATGAAGGAAGGATAAAGAGAATGACACAGCAGCTGATTGATTCCCGCTATATTTTTGCAGTAATTCTTGCATTTGCAGTTACTGCGCTCTCAGGGCCGGTTCTGATACCGGTTCTGCGAAGGCTGAAAGTGGGAAATACAGAACGTGAAGAATTAAAATCACACCAGAAAAAAACAGGGACACCGACGATGGGGGGACTGATGATACTGCTTGCGATTATTATCACATCGCTCTTTTTCATCTCCTCTTATCCGAAAATCATACCGATTCTGTTTGTAACAGCCGGATTCGGGGTCATCGGTTTTTTTGACGATTATCTGAAGGTTGTGCTGAAACGCTCTGACGGGCTTTTTGCATGGCAGAAGATGATTCTGGAAATTGTAGTGACTGCTGTATTTGCAATATACCTGGCACGGTTTTCGGATATTCCGCTGACGATGCTGGTGCCGTTTTCACACGGAGTTTATGCAGATTTCGGATGGCTGGCACTGCCGATTCTTTTTCTGGCAGTGATTGGAACCGTAAACGGGGCAAACTTTACGGACGGCTTAGACGGCCTGGCATCCAGCGTGACGGTGCTGATAGCAACCTTTTTTACGGTAGTTGCAATCGGGACGCAGAGCGGCATTGAGCCGATTACGTGTGCGGTTGTGGGGGCACTGCTTGGATTTTTGCTGTTTAATGTCTATCCGGCAAGTGTGTTTATGGGCGATACCGGTTCGCTGGCGCTTGGGGGATTTGTGGCGTCGACCGCATATATGATGCAGATGCCGATGTTTATCCTGATTGTGGCACTGATTTACTGGATAGAAATTTTATCGGTCATGCTGCAGGTCGGGTATTTCAAGCTGACCCATGGAAAGCGGATTTTCCGCATGGCTCCGATTCACCATCACTTTGAGCTTGGCGGCTGGTCAGAGACAAAGGTAGTGGCCGTCTTTTCGATTATTACGACGCTTCTGTGCCTGATTGCATATATGGGCCTGTAAGCGTGACAGGAGGAATGAATATGAACAGTGTTATCAGCCAGCTGGCCGGCGGGAAAAAAATCCTGGTCGCAGGCACCGGCGCAAGCGGCATTGCGGCAGCACGGCTGCTGCTTGCAGACGGTGCGGACATTATAGTATATGACGGAAATGAAAAAGCGTGCGAAGCGGATATCCGCGCAAAGCTTGCACAGCCCTTTGGGCAGGAAGCAGCCAAAGGGCCGGGTACAGACGTGACGGTGGTGCTCGGGGAGCTTGCAGAAGCCGTAATCGAACAGGTTTCGATTGCCGTTTTATCCCCTGGCATGCCATCCGATACCGGAGCGGCACAAAAACTCCGGGAACACGGCGTGCGCATCTGGGGAGAAATCGAGCTGGCATACCGGTATGCAAAAGGACACCTGGCTGCCATTACCGGAACGAATGGAAAGACAACGACGACGGCGTTAACCGGGGAAATTTTAAAAAGCCATTTTGCAGATGTAAAGGTGGCCGGAAACATCGGCATTCCGTATGCGTCACTGGCTGCACAGATGACAGGAAATACTGTTACAGCCGCAGAAATCAGCAGCTTCCAGCTGGAAACCATAGAACAGTTCACGCCGGATGTGTCTGCCATTTTAAATATTACGCCGGACCATTTAAACAGGCATCATACGATGGACTGCTATGCAGCCGTCAAGGAGTCCATTACAAAAAACCAAAAGCCCGGCCAGGCATGCGTGCTGAATTATGAGGATGAACGCCTGCGGGAATTCGGACGCAGGATGGCAGAAAGCCCGCATAGTTTAAACGTGATTTATTTTAGCAGCAAGCGAAAGCTGGAGCGGGGATTTTACCTGGAAGACGGCAGCATCTGGGCAGCCTTTGAAGACGGCGCGCACAGGATTGTCCATACAGGGGAGATGAACCTTTTAGGTGTCCACAATTATGAGAATGCCATGGCGGCAGCGGCAGTTTCGCATGCACTGGGCGTTCCTTTTGAAAAAATTGCAGCTGTTTTGAAAACTTTTCAGGCAGTCGAGCATAGAATAGAATATGCGGGTGAAATAAAGGGCGTCCGTTATTACAACGATTCGAAGGCAACCAATACGGATGCTGCCATACAGGGAATCCTGGCGATGAACCGGCCGGCTTACCTGATTGGCGGCGGCTATGACAAACAGGCAGAATATGGCAGCTGGATTGATGCCTTCGGCACAAAAGTAAAGCAGCTGGTTTTAATTGGGGAAACGAAGGAAAAAATTGCGAAGACAGCAAAGGAAAAAGGATTTTTGAATATTGTCATGTGTGAAACACTGGAAGAAGCAGTGATTCACTGCTACAGACAGGCGCAGGAAGGGGAAGCCGTGCTGCTTTCGCCTGCATGTGCCAGCTGGGATATGTTTCAGAATTATGAGGAACGGGGGAGAAAATTTAAAGAAACCGTAAGAGGGCTGCAGGCATAAGAGGTCCTGCCTTTTGGGGACAAAAGAAGCCGGAGCATGGGCAGCCAGGCATCCGGAATTATGGAAAAGAAAAATCAGGAGTTGCAGGAGTGGGCAGAAGGAACAAGACCAGGCAAAAGAAAACCAAATATTGTGATTACAGCCTGTTTTTTCTGGTGATTTTTTTATTAGGGTTCGGGCTGGTCATGCTTTACAGTGTCAGCGCGTATAATGCAAACTTAAAGTATGACGGCGACACGCTTCATTATCTGAGGAGACAGGGATTTGCGGCAGTGCTTGGAATTACAGCCATGATTGCGATTTCAAAAATTGACTATCATATATGGATTTATTTTGGAAATTTCGCATATTTCCTGGCACTCGTTTTGTGTGTGGCGGTATTATTTATGACAGATGCGCGCAACGGTTCTACCAGGTGGATGCAGCTCGGGCCTTTGAACTTCCAGCCATCCGAGCTGGCAAAGCTGGCAACCATCCTGTTTTTGTCAGGCATTGTGTGCCGGATTCCGAAACAGATTGGAAAGTTTGCAAACCTGATTAAGGTCATGATTATGATTGTACCGATATTTGTGATTGTGGCGTATGCAAACTTAAGCACGGCGATTATTATTATGGGCATTGCCATTGTCATTACATTTGTGGCAAGCCCGAAATACTGGCAGTTTTTCGCAATGGGCGGTGTCGGCATAGTCGGCGGCGGCGTGCTGTTTATTATGGCGGCAACCTACCGCATGGACCGCATTGACGCATGGCTGCATCCGGAAAATTATACCTCGGACACGGCGTTCCAGACGCTGCAGGGGCTGTATGCCATCGGTTCCGGCGGGCTGTTTGGCAAGGGGCTCGGGCAGAGCATGCAAAAGCTCGGATTCGTGCCGGAAGCGCAAAACGACATGATTTTTTCGATTATCTGCGAAGAACTGGGACTGTTCGGAGCCATGTGCGTGATTCTTCTGTTTCTGCTGATGATATGGCGGCTGATGGTCATTGCGAACAATGCGTCGGATTTATATGGCGCGCTGATTGTTTCTGGCATTATGGCGCATATCGCGATTCAGGTAATCCTGAACATTGCCGTTGTAACAAATACGATTCCAAATACCGGCATTACGCTGCCGTTTATCAGCTACGGGGGCACGTCGACCAGCTTCCTGTTAGCAGAAATGGGGCTTGCGCTGAGCGTATCAAGGGGAATCCGTCTGGAAGGTACTGAGCATGATTAAAAAGAAGCGGAGAAAGAGGGCACGGAGAAAGCGCAGGCTGCTGGCACTGCTTATTTTTGCAGGAATTGCTGCAATTGCGGTACTGATTGGCATAACCGGATTTAAGCTGACCAAGGTGCAGGTAACCGGAAATGAGCTGTATACGGACAGACAGATTAAAGAAAGTGTACTGAATGATGAATATTCCTGGAATACGCTGTATGTGGTACTCAAATACAAGCTGTTTAAAATGAAGGAAATCCCGTTTATTGACGAAATGGAAATACAGCTGCGCTCGCCGAATAAAATCCAGATTAAAGTATATGAAAAGGCGATTATCGGGTACATAGAAGCAAATGACCAGAATGTATATTTTGATAAAGACGGATTTGTTGTTGAAATTTCAAAACGCAGGATTGAGAATGTCCCGAAGGTGGAAGGCATTGAGTGCCGCGAGGTCGTTGTTTACGAAAAATTAAGCTTAAAGGACGAGAACGCACTCAGCCTTCTGCTGACATTCTCCCACCAGCTGCAGAAATACGAACGGATTCCGCAGACAATCGCTTTTGGCGAAAATAACGGCCTTTCTGCTGATTTTGGCAGCATCCGGGCCGAAATCGGGGATGCGCAGTACCTGATAGAAAAGGTCATGCGCTTAGATGCCATCATGCCCCAGCTCAAGGGAAAGAAGGGCGTGCTGCATCTGGAAAACTGGACTCCCCTGACAACGGATGCTGTTTTTGCACCGGATTAACCGTGGCGGCCTGCGTAAGAAAGAATATGAAAATTTTTGAAAAAACTGGTTGATTTCAGCCGGAAAAAATAATATGATAGAATACAGAGTAATGTTTTGTGCCCAGTCGCTCTGGCACAGAATAACGCATAAATTTAAGGAGGTATTACCTTTGCTTGAAATTACAACAACGGAATCAGATTCCAGTGCAAAAATCATTGTTATCGGAGTCGGTGGCGCGGGTAACAATGCAGTAAATAGAATGATTGATGAAAATATCGGCGGCGTGGAATTCGTCGGCGTCAATACAGATAAACAGGCCCTGATGCTCTGCAAGGCACCAACGCTTATCCAGATAGGCGAAAAACTGACCAAGGGGCTTGGGGCGGGAGCAGACCCGGAAGTCGGCATGAAAGCGGCAGAAGAAAGTGCGGACGAGCTTTCCGCAGCCGTGGAAGGGGCAGATATGATATTTGTTACCTGCGGGATGGGCGGCGGCACCGGGACAGGCGCAGCTCCGGTTGTGGCAAAAATCGCCAAGGAAAAGGGCATTTTAACGGTCGGTGTCGTGACAAAGCCGTTTACCTTTGAAGCAAAAGCCCGCATGGTCAATGCCATATCCGGCATTGAGCGGCTCAAGCAGGGCGTCGATACGCTGATTGTCATCCCGAATGACAAGCTTCTGGAAATTGTCGACCGCAGGACAACCATGCCGGATGCATTAAAGAAAGCGGACGAAGTGCTCCAGCAGGGCGTGCAGGGCATTACCGACCTGATTAACCTGCCGGCCCTTATCAACCTTGATTTTGCGGACGTGCAGACGGTTATGAAGGACAAGGGGCTTGCACATATCGGCATCGGCATGTCCAAGGGCGATGAAAAAGCGATTGAAGCGGTCAAGCTGGCTGTGTCGTCCCCGCTGTTAGATACCGATATCTGCGGTGCAACACATGTCATTATTAATATTTCGGGTGCCATTTCCCTGCTGGATGCCAACGATGCGGTCGGCTATGTGCGTGATTTGGTAGGGGAAAATGCAAATATTATTTTCGGGGCAAAATACGATGAATCCAGGTCAGACGAAGCGACCATTACGGTGATTGCAACCGGCATTGAGGATGCCGTGCAGCCACAGCCGCAGCCGGCCCTGATGCCTGGCATGTCTTCGCTAAAATACGGGGCCGCAGGAACAGGCGCTGCCCGTCCGTCGGCCAGCCCGTTTCCAGCGCGCACATCTGTGCCGGGGGGAGCCGCAGCGCAGGGGGGATTTGGCGGCATGAATACACAGCAGCCGGCGTCGCAGCCGGTATACGGCATCAATAAGCCGAAGAAGCCGGAAAGCACGGTTCCGGTAAGGGATATTAAGATTCCAGGGTTTTTACAGGGTCCTAAGAAATAGGAACATGGAAATATGCATAGAAGAAGGATGCATGTTTACGAAAACATACATATCTGCAGTGGGGTATTGGCTGGAAAGGAAGTCTGTGCGCCAGGGGCTGCACGGATAAAATGGAATAAATATGTTGGTAAAAGAGCAAAGGCTGCCTGGCTGGGGATGCGATTCCCGGGTCTGGGCAGTTTTTTTATGATTCCGGGTGCCGTCCTGACAGCCCGCCCTGCTTTTTGCGGTGTAACGGTAAAAGTTTGACATTTTTTTGCATCTGCATGAAATACAATAAGAAAAGAGCTGGCAGAATGCAGCTTCAAGAGGCGGAGGTGGATGCAAATATATGAAGTTTACATAGATGTGCTTGCCATAAACAATTTTCTGGCAGACTTAGCGGCGCTTTTTGCGGTCAGCGTTTTTTTTAAAAGAAAAACGCCGGCACGCCGGATTCTGGCCGGAGCCGTGCTCGGCACGCTTGGCAGCTGCGCGGCGTTTCTATGCTGCCGGCATATGGCGGTATATCTGCTTGCCGTACACTTTCTCGTAAATCCGCTTGTCCTGTTATTCTGTTTCCGCGAAAAAACGAAGCAGGAGTTTCTGGCAGACCTCTGCGGCGGGTATTTTGCATTCCTGCTTTTGGGCGGGATTACGGAATGGCTGTATGAAGGGGAAAACGGATTTTTATCTTACAAAATGACCGTGTCTGCGGCGTTTCTCCTGCTGCCTGCAGCTGTGCTGTGGATTCGCAGGCAGCTTCAAAACCGCGTCCGGTATCTGGAGGCACAGCTTTGCCAGCAGGGAAAGCGGCTGTGCCTGACAGCCCTTTCGGACAGCGGAAACCTGCTGCGCGACCCGTATACGGGAAAAGCCGTCAGCATGATTGACCGCAGTGTTTATGAAACGGCGTATGGAGCGGCACAGGCCGTGCGCCTGATTCCTTACGAATCGCTTGGCTGCCGTCACGGGCTTTTGGAAGCAGTTACAATTGAAGAATTAAGCTATGCATATGGAAACGGCACGAAAACCATAAAAAGGGCCGTGCTCGGCCTTGCAGACCATGCATTGTTTGAAAAAAAACCTTATCAGATGATTATAAATCCACAGGAAAATCCAACAGGAGGCAAGTATGAAAAGGACGGATAATTTGGTACTAAAGATGATAGGGACATTTCATTATATGCTGAACCTGAAAGAGCCGGAGCAGGAGATATGGTATATCGGCGGCGCAGATGTCCTGCCGTCCCCGTTAAATCCGGAACAGGAAAATGCCTGCATCGAAAAGCTGGCCGGGGAAGGGAAGGAAACCGAAGAAGCAAAAAGCCTTTTAATCGAGCATAACCTGCGGCTGGTTGTGTACATAGCAAAAAAATTTGACAATACCGGCGTGGGCGTGGAGGATTTGATTTCCATTGGCACGATTGGATTAATCAAAGCCATCAATACGTTTAACCCGTCGAAAAATATCAAGCTTGCGACATATGCATCGCGCTGCATCGAAAATGAAATACTCATGCACCTGCGCAGAACGAGCAAGACCAAGCTGGAGGTCTCGATTGACGAGCCGCTGAATGTGGACTGGGACGGCAACGAACTGCTGCTGTCTGATATCCTCGGAACGGAGGACGACATTATTTCCAGGGACATGGAATCCGAAGTCGAGAAAAAACTGCTGCGCAACGCTGTAGACCGGCTTTCCGGCAGGGAGCGCATGATTGTGGAGCTGCGCTTCGGGTATAATACGCCAGAAGGCAGCGAGATGACGCAGAAGGAAGTCGCAGACCTGCTCGGCATCTCCCAGTCGTATATTTCCCGGCTGGAAAAAAAGATTATGAAACGGCTGCGCAGGGAGATTGTGCGGTTCGAATAACACAATGCTGGAAAAGGGAGCAGAACCTGCCGGATAAGGGCGGTTCTGCTCCCTTTTATGTGCGGGACATCCGCTGGCTTTTTGGAAACTCCTGCCAGTTCTATTTGACGGAAGCTGTATTTTTGATTATAATTACCGGGTGCAGCATTTTGAAACGTGCTGCGGCAGATTTCAGGAAAAGAAACTAAGATTACAGCAAGAAAAATACGGAGGTTACCATGATACTTTCCTGTCAGAATATATCCAAATCATTTGGCACCGATGAAATTATCAAACAGGCATCGTTTCACATTGAGGATTATGAAAAAGCAGCGATTACAGGAATCAACGGTGCCGGAAAGTCCACGCTGCTTAAAATTATTATGAAAGAACTGGAGCCGGACGAGGGCACGGTTACAATTGCAAAAGACAAAACAGCCGGCTATCTTGCACAGAATGAAGTGGTTGACAGCAGCCGGACGATTTATGAAGAAGTCCTGTCTGCCAAACAGCCTGTGATTGACATGGAGCAGGAAATCCGGCGCATGGAAGCAGAAATGGAAACGGTTGCTCCCGAAAAGCTGGAAGCGTTTATGGAAAAATACGAGCGGCTTGTGCACCAGTTTGAGCTGGCAGACGGCTATGCTTACCGCAGTGAGGTGACGGGTGTTTTAACCGGGCTTGGCTTTTGTGAGAACGAATTTTCCAAAAAGCCGGATGAATTATCGGGCGGGCAGAAAACCCGCGCCGCCTTATGCCGCCTGCTTGTAACAAAGCCGGACATCCTGATACTGGACGAGCCGACCAACCATCTGGATATGGAATCCATCCAATGGCTGGAAAACTACCTGCTGAATTATAAAGGCGCTGTCCTTTTAGTATCGCATGACCGTTATTTTATGGATAAAATCGTCTCCAAGGTCATCGAAGTATTCCAGCACCAGGTCAGAAGCTACAGCGGGAATTATACGGATTTTGCAAAGAAAAAAGAGCAGATCCGTGCAGCGCAGATTCATGCCTATTATAATCAGCAGCAGGAAATCCGCCATCAGGAAGAGGTCATAGCAAAATTAAAATCATTTAACCGTGAAAAGTCCATACGGCGTGCCGAAAGCCGCGAAAAGATGCTGGATAAAGTCGAACGCCTGGAAAAGCCGGTAGATGATTTTACTGATATCCATATATCGCTGGAGCCGTGCATTACAAGCGGCAACGATGTATTGAAAATCGAGCAGCTGGCCAAATCCTTTGACGGCAGGAAACTGTTTGAAGGCATTGATTTTTCTATTTTCCGCGGTGAGCGGGTGGCTTTGATCGGTAACAACGGTACCGGCAAGACGACGATTTTAAAGATCATTAACGATCTGGTTCCAGCAGATCAGGGTGAGATTACGCTCGGCACGAACGTGCATATCGGCTATTACGATCAGGAGCATCAGGTGCTTCATGCAGATAAGACGCTGTTTGAAGAAATATCAGATGATTATCCGCAGCTGACCAATACGCAGATACGCAATACGCTGGCGGCGTTTTTATTTACAAATGATGATGTATTCAAGCGGATCGGGGATTTAAGCGGCGGCGAGCGCGGGCGTG
>OFGA01001721.1_pt1 | contig 14658 bp, 20 predicted proteins | sample 1521471 | NCBI WGS metagenome assembly OFGA01 (sample SAMEA3504086, study PRJEB24116) | mouse gut metagenome | biome: mouse gut; feature: mouse-associated habitat; material: faeces | place: Denmark | collected 2011
GCTTGTGAACGGCAGTCCTCATGAGAAGGGCTGTACCTATACGGCTCTTACAGAATTTTGGGGGGGGGTACTTTTGAAAATTTGATACTGTTCCGTGAATAATTCAGGATAAAATATTATATTTTTAGATTTTGCCTGACAAAAGCAGAGGCACTGAACCTTTGGATAGCTGACTTTGATTACTGCCTGGGAGCGGTCACTGTCCGGCATGCAAAAAAACGGCAGGAGCCGGCATGCCGTCGATGGCGAGGCTATTCTATTCTTTAATGGAAGGTCCCCATGTAGAGGAAACATTTTCCACAATTGCTCTTGACTCCATATTTAAAAAAGTGATAGTATTACTATCAGAAAATAAATTTTACGGAGGATGGCATATATGGGTGAATCCTGGATCCGGAGGCGGCAGATGGAGCAGCGTACACAGCAGATTCTGCACTCGGCGCTGGAGCTTTTCTACGAAAAAGGGATTGATGACACATCAATTGAGGAAGTTGCAAAAGCAGCAAACGTAGGGACGGCAACGATTTACCGTTATTTTGAGACTAAGGCGGAGCTTGCAATATCGGTGGGAATTGTTTACTGGCAGGAGATTGCGGACAAGTATATCGGCATGATGCTGCAGGAAGAGTACAGGGGGTTGTGCGGCAGCAGACAGCTGCAGCAAATTTTTATAATTCTTGAAAAAGTTCTTGAGGAAGAATCTTTGTTTTTGCGGTTTCTTCAGGAATTTGATATTTTTGTCAGAAAATACAAAATTTCAAAGGAAAGACTGAATGATTACGAAGAAAAAATATTGAATCTGAAGCCTTATATGACAGATGCCCTGAAAAAAGGACTTAATGATGGAAGCCTGTATTTTTCCTACAATATTGATGAAGTGTACTTTTCGGTGATGCATACAATGCTGAGCCTGATGCAGAAACTGTCATACAACGGCAGTATGCTTTTATCAGATGAAATTGTTAAGCCTGCGCTACAGTTAAGGATTGCAGGCGGGCTGCTCTTAAAAGGGCTTGGAGCAGAATAAGCACTGGTAAGTTTGTACAGAAACATAAATTCATGGATTATTAGTATTATGGAGGTAAGTTATGGAGTCAAAGGTGAAATCATTATCGACAGGAAAAATGTGGTTATTTGCAGCGGGACAGTTTGGATGGTCATTGCTGTCCGGTTTAATATCAAACTGGCTAGTTTACTTCTACCAGCCCGACGAGGCATCCATCGCGCAGGGGCAGACTTTGTTCATTCCTCAAGGATTGGTTGTTTTTGGCATTTTTACCGTAATTGGGGGTATTACTGCTTTTGGAAGGTTGTTTGACGCATTTACGGATCCATGTATTGCATCTTTGTCAGACCGTTGTACGTCAAAAAAAGGAAGGCGTATCCCCTTTTTAAAATGGGCTTCCCTGCCACTTGCCGTTTCCACCGTCCTTGTATTCTGGTCGCCCGTAAACCGCAACAGTGTGGTAAACGCAGTCTTTTTATTTGTAATGGTGATAATGTATTATTTGTCGATTACGGCTTACTGCACACCGTACAATGCACTGCTTCCGGAGCTGGGACATAACCAGCAGGAACGATTGAACATTTCCACGGTCATTTCATTTACATTTATTGCGGGAACGGCAGTGGCATATCTGGCGCCAGTCATATGGGGGACACTGATTCCGGTGTTTGGGCGTGTCAATGCGATACGCGTGACCTTTGCAGTTATGGCTGCCCTTGCCTTTGTATGTATGCAGGTACCCGTCTGGGCCATCAATGAAAAGGAGTATGTGGATACAATGCCTTCGCAGGACACTGCATTTTCTTCCCTGGCTTCCACATTCAGGAATAAAGAATTTCGTAAGTTTGTCGCTTCGGATATTTTATACTGGATTGCGATTACCATGTTTCAGACAGGCCTTCCATTTTTCGTGACAAGTCTTTTAAAACTTCCTGAAACGATGACTACGATCTATTTTATTGGAATGACAGCGCTTTCGCTGGTGTTCTACATTCCGATTAATAAGCTGACACCCAAATTTGGAAAAAAGAAACTGATACTGGTAGCGTTCTTGATGTTTGCGTTTGCGTACCTGTATACCGGATTTCTGGGCAGGATTTCCGCAATTTCCGCAAATGTACAGGGATATATGCTGATGGCGGTGGCTTCCCTTCCGATGGCGGTATTCGGAATCCTTCCACAGGCTGTTGTCGCCGATATCGCCCAGAGCGATGCCAAACTTACGAGAAGCAACAGGGAAGGGATGTTTTATGCGGCAAGGACGTTCGCATTTAAATTTGGACAGAGTTTGTCCATGCTGCTCTTTACGGCAGTCACCACGATTGGAAGCGCAACCGGGGCGGGATACCGCGTAGCGGCATTTGTGGCGGCAGTTTTTTGTATGCTTGGCGGAATTGTATTTCTGTTTTACAATGAGCGGAAAATTAATCAGAGTATTAATTGAAAAGGGCGCACAGGAGACTGACTATAGGAGAAAATGAGAATGAACAAAAGCGAAATACATGATATGATATTACCTGAAAAAACATACGCAGAGGCAATGGATACGGTTGTCCGTCCATATCTGGCAGAAAGGATGATTACGGAATATTGTTGGCGGGAGAAAGGGAAAAAGATTTTTTGCGCGCGTGCGCGTGCGGATAACCCGAAAGGGGTTGTCATCATATCGCATGGATTTACTGAAACAATAGAAAAGCATCTGGAAACAATATATTATTTCCTCTGTGGGGGCTACCATGTTTATATGCCGGAGCATTGCGGACATGGGCGCAGTTACCGGTTATGCGGTGAGGGGGATTTATCCCTTGTGCATGTAGATGATTACAGGAGGTATGTGGAAGACCTGTTGTTTATCAGCCGCATTGCAGCACGGGAATTTTCCGGGCTTCCTTTATGTGTATACGGACACTCAATGGGGGGTGGAATTGCATCAGCAGCTGCGGCAGAGGCACCGGAATTATTTTCTAGGCTCATACTGACCTCCCCCATGATACGTCCCAAAAGTGACCCTGTTCCGTGGGCGGCGGCGGGTCTTGTGGCAAAGTTTTTCTGCATGACAGGAAAAAGCGGACAGTACCTGATGGGACATCATTCTTACAGCGGATTGGAACAGTTTTCAGACAGCGCTTCAACTTCGGAAGCAAGATTTGACTATTACCAGATAAAACGAAATAAAGAGCCGCTGTTCCAGATGAACGGGGCTTCTTATGGCTGGCTGTGGCAGATCGTGTGTCTGAACCATTATCTCCAGACAAAGGCATGGCGGAAAATAATCTGTCCCGTATTGATTTTTCAGGCGGATAATGATACATATGTATCTCCAGAACAGCAGGAAAAATTTGTTCGGAAATTAAGCAGGCATCAGCAGGGAAATGTGAAACTTGTGAAAATTCCGGGTACAAAGCACGAAATATTCAATTCAGGAGCGGAGGTATTGGCTATTTACTGGACAAAAATACTGCTGGAATGCTGACTTCGTGTTCTAAAAAAGATAAAAGTAGTAGCAATAAGAAAATATAACAGCGCTTCCGTCATCCAACCGCCAGGGACGGAATGGTATCGTAATTTTACCTGCAAAATAGACAGCATAGGGCAATCTGATCCAGACTGCGGCAGCGGATAATGGGGAACCGGTAGATGCGGAGGATACAGGAGAAAAAGGGTATCATTACCGTTCGGATTATAAAATGAAAGAGTGATACTATTGAAAGAAATAAGACATTAAATGTGGGGACGATAGGATGCCCGTCTACAGATGTAGGCGGGCATCTTTAAGAAAAATGAATGCTTTAGTCCATACTTGACAGAAGAATATCCCAACTGGAATGCAGATCTGCCTATGCCCCTTTATACCTTCTTTGAAGAATACGACTTTTCCGGCAAGACCATTATTCCTTTTGTGACCCACGGGGGCAGCGGTTTCTCCGGTACGATCCGCACGATTCAGGAACTGGAACCGGATGCTACGGTGGTGGAAGCAGGGCTGTCCGTCTCCAGAAACAGTGTGGCAAATGCCCAGGATGACGTGAAGGAATAGACCGATTCCCTGATGGCTGATTGAATGATAAAAACATATTTATGATAGGAGATGGATCATATGAAGCCGAGGATGGCTTTGAAAATAATTGTTGATATTGCCATGACCGTGGCTTTGATGCTCCTGATGACCTACGAACTGATTGGCAGGGCGGCTCATGAGTGGATCGGCGTTTCTATGTTTGTACTGTTCCTGCTTCACCATGCCCTGAACAGCAGGTGGAGCAGGAATATCCTGAAAGGAAGGTACACTTCCCTGCGCCTTTTACAGATAATCCTGGTGGCCGGTGTGCTTCTGTGCATGATGGGTTCCATGATCAGCGGTATTGTCTTGTCAGAGCATGTCTTTGCGTTCCTTACCATCCGCAGCGGACAGAGTTGGGCAAGAACATGGCATCTGCTCTGCTCTTACTGGGGGTTTGTGATGATGAGCCTGCACCTTGGGTTCCACTGGAGCATGATGATGGCCATGGCCAAAAAGCATTTTGGAGAGTCCGCCCGAATGCGGACATGGATACTCCGGGCAGTTGCTGTAGGCATTGCAGTTTATGGAGCTTTTGCCTTTGAGAAACGGGAGATTGGCAGTTATATGCTGCAAAAGAGCGAATTTGTCTTTTTTAATTTTGAGGAACCGTTGGTGTTTTTCTTTCTGGATTATATAGCGGTTATGGGTTTGTTTGTGTTTATTGGCCATTATCTCGCAAAGTTGCTGAAACAGCATCGTCCAAAGAGGGAAACCACATGAAGATGAAGAGGATGCCTGTGGTTCTGGCGGGTATTTTTGTGATGGTTCTCATTGCTGCCAGCGTTGTGATTGCTGTTTTTTTTCCAGGTCTGCTTCCATTTCAAACAGAAGAACAGAGCGAGGCAACAGCCGAAATTTTTGCTATGGATACCTACATAACGATGACCGCCTATGGACGGGACGCAGAAAGTGCATTGGCGGAAGCGGAGGACAAGCTGACAGAACTGGAGCAGTTATGGTCGGTCACAGAACCGGATAGTGATATTTATGCTGTCAATCACAGCAACGGCGCTCCTATAAGCGTAAGTGAGGAAACAGTGGAATTGCTTTCCTTTGCATTGCAGATGGCCGAGGAAACCGATGGCACTTTGGAACCGACAATCTATCCTGTACTGACGGCTTGGGGATTTACCACAGAAGAAAACCGTGTACCATCCGACACCGAGATTGGTGAACTGTTGCAAAATGTAGGATATGAGCGAATCCGGCTGGAGGATATGACTGTCCAGTTGGACAGCGGAATGATGCTGGACCTGGGTTCTGTGGGGAAAGGCTATGCCGGTGATCTGGCCGCACAAGTGCTGAAAAACCATGGAATTACATCCGCACTGTTGGATCTTGGCGGAAACATTCAGACGATTGGAAGCAAATCGGATGGCAGTCCATGGCGGCTTGGTCTGCGGGACCCCTTCTCTGATAGCACATTGGGCGTTCTGGAAATCAGTAATCAGGCGGTTGTGACGTCCGGAGCCTATGAGCGGTACTTTGTTGGAGAAGACGGAACGAGATATGGGCATATCATCGACCCTGATACCGGGTATCCGGCAGAGAGTGGTCTGGCTTCTGCTACAGTGATTGCAAAAGAAGGACGGCTCTGTGATGCACTATCTACTTCCCTGTATGTGATGGGAACAGAACGAGCCATAGAATATTGGCGGCAGCATCAGAACTTTGACATGATCCTTATCACAGAGGATGGAGAAATTTATTTGACAAGCGGTATCGCTGATAGCTTTGCTTTAAACAGCTATTACAGCAATATGGCCGTACATGTGATTCAAGATGAATAAGTATAGAATTTTGACTGGAATTTGCGTTGTGATTTTCTTACTGGGGGCTGTGGGGAGCCTGTGGCTGCTTCGGATGCCCCACGGCACACAGGTCAATATTGTGCAGGATGGGAATGTGCTGTATACCTTTGATCTGGCTTCGGCGGAGGATCAGACGTTTGAAATAGAATATGAAGGACGGATCAATACCGTACAGATTGAAAATGGACGAATCCATATGCTGGAAGCGGAATGCCAAGATCAGACCTGTGTTCATATGGGGTGGCTGGATTCCGGTGCTATGCCGATTGTCTGTTTGCCGAATCATTTGTCTATTGAATATGCCGAAGCAGAAGATGATGTTGACGCAGTGATTCGATAAAGGAGGCAGCCATGAATGTAAGAAAACTGACACAGCTTGCTATGCTGACGGGCGTTGCACTGATTATTTTTGTTATAGAGTTACAAATACCAAACCCGTTTCCGATACCGGGAATTAAGCTGGGACTGGCTAATATTATTACTGTTTACGCAATATACCGCTATCGGGCAAAAGAAGTTATGATGATTGTTTTCTGCCGGATTTTTCTGGCGGCTATGTTCAGCGGGAATATGATGGCATTGGTTTACAGCTTTGCCGGAAGTATCTTATGCCTTACAGGTATGCTTGGACTGAGAAAAATAATTGATATGAGTCACATTTGGATCAGCAGTATATTTGGAGCGATTTTGCATAATATTGGACAGATTTCCATAGCTGTTCTGGTTATGGGGAAGGGGATATTGGTTTATTTTCCTTTCCTGCTGGTATCCGGCTGCTTCGCCGGAGCGTTTACCAGTATATGCGCACAGTTGATCATCAAGAGAAAAACGGATGATATCCGATACGATTAAGTCTATAGTCAATAGATGTTTCAAACGCAGCAGATGATGTGGGCAAGAGGGTATTTAATCACTGCCTAAAAGTATTACTGATAGGAAAGGTACAATGTGAGAATTATAAAAAAAATACTATATTTTATATTAGGCATGCTTACACTGTTAGTCAGCTTCGTGTTGGTATGCGCCTTCAGACCGGATGTTGCAGAAGCATTAGCAAAATTTATTTCCCCTGAGCAGAGACGGACTGTTGTAACAGAAATAAGTAATATGCCGGAGGCTGATACATCCTTTTATATCAAACAAGGTGATGCGGAAGCTGAAGCTTCTGATTTCATTCCGGAATGGACTGAAAATTTTGAAGCAGTAAATGAAGAGGAAGGCAGCGAGGGACTTGGAGAAGATGTAACGGCAGAGTATATTCCACCCAGTCCGGCGGAAATCGTAATACCGGAAAATGTAGCCGGAAGAAATGGTTATCAGCAGATACAGGATGAGCAGGAGCAGATTGATGATTCAACTGCAGAACAGTTACAGCTTGATACCGGATATTCAGGTGACGGTCTTGAATTTGACGCTGTTTATTATCCTTATTATGCCATGCTGGATGAAAGAGGAAAACATGTCTACCGTCAGATCTATGCCAATGCCAGTGAACTGTACCCTGCATTTTCGCCGGTGGAATCGGTAACGGCAGGTGAACTGAAAAATATTTTTTCTGCGGTTGTTAATGACCACCCTGAGCTTTTCTGGCTGGAAACGGCATATGCTGGTAAGTATGTGAGAAGCGGACAATGCGTGGAGATCGATCTGAGATTCAATCGTACTGCGCAGAACTTGGAGACTGCAAAAGCATATTTTACTGAAAATGCGGATCAGATCATTGCAGGAGCCCAAAATTTTTCGGAAAATTATGAGAAGGAGCGGTTTGTCCATGATGCGCTGCTTGACAGGATTTCCTATAATCTGGGAGCTGAAATGAACCAGAGCGCATACAGTGCATTGGTGAACGGACAGACAGTATGTGCAGGATATGCCAGGGCCTTTCAATATATCTTGCAGCAGCTTGGCATTCCGTGCTATTACTGCACCGGATATGCCGGCGAGAGTCATGCATGGAATATTGTTGCATTAGATGATGGCTATTACAATGTAGACACCACATGGGATGATACCGGCAGTGGGAACTATGATTATTTCAATAAAACGGATGAGGATTATGCGGGGAATCATATCCGTCAGGAGCTGTCTGTTTACCTTCCGCCCTGCAATGGACAGGCATACCGGGACTTGGAGCAGACGATGGAGGATAACGGTCTGAGAAGCCTTGCAGACGTGGGAATGACAGAGGAACAGGTCATTACGGATATGCAGGAATATTTTAGAGACTGTTACGAACAGATTCTGCAGAATGGGACTGGAAGATATACCTTTTACAATGTGATAGCAGGTGATGAACTTTTGGATGAATGGTATCAGAATTACCAGAATGAGTATTATAGACAGGCATATATGGAAAGTGCGATGACTGAGATCGGGGCATCTTCCTGTGAGATGGCCCTTGGAATGGAGCAGTTGCAGGGAGGACGCTATCTGATCATACATGAGGTGTCTGTCTTATGAAACATGGAAAGCAGTTAATTAAAAAAATAAAAATAATAGATATTGCCATAATAGCTTTGTTGCTGATTGCCCTTAGCTTATCGGGGTATGTACATATGGTGAAAGCAAGAGAAATGGGTAATATGGATGTCTTTTATACCAAAGAAGAAAATCAGGGAATAAAGCAGGATGGTTTTCAAATGGCAGATTCTGATTAAACGGGAGGGCTGCTTGGGATAGTGCTTTTCTGTTTGATTATGGTTTTGATATTTTATATGCAGGCAAATCATAAAATTGGATTAGTTGCCTATAGAAACATATTACCTTAATCAGAATTTGCCGAATCGCTATTTTAGTTTTGGAAGGATTTATGATATGGCGGATAAAGAAAAGAGTTTACAGTATGGCAGATTACAAATCAACCTTTTGAGCAGAACGGTATCCATAGACAATCTGGAGATTATTCTTACTAGAATGGAGTTTGATGTGCTTTATTTTCTTGCGTCTAATCCTGATTTAGCATTTACGAAGGAACAGATATACGAAGCGGTGAGTAAAGATGACTATTCTGGAGGAGCCTATATCATAAGGGATATTATTTATCGTCTCAGAAGCAAGCTGAAGATCACCAATATACGCACATTGCATGGGTATGGGTATAAATTCAGTACAGACAACGGAAAGGACATTTCAGTGTCGTAATTATTTTGGTTGTTTCAAAAGAGGGTAGTGTGTGAAGCAACAGCAAAAGAAAAGTTACATAGGTGCTTAAGAAGCACGGGATAATGTACAAGTAATGTATAAAATTGAAAAAGGGGATAAGAATGAGTAAGCTAAAAAGTAAATGGCATGAGGTGTGGGAGCAAAGAACCGAAAACAAAACAATTTTAGAAAGTAAAAATCCTAGAGAAATTTTTATGGAATTGAAACGGATTAACGGATGGGATTCTACTGGTAGTATGCTTGAATATGATCAGTTTTATGACCAATACATACAGACCAAAAATGAATTGGAGTTTAACCCTCGTTCTAAATCCAATATGATTTCCAGTGTATTTGAAGTGGGATGTGGCTGTGGTGCAAATCTTTATTTATTTCAGAATGATGGATATCATGTTGGAGGAATGGATTACTCAACACATTTGATTGAAATTGCAGACAGGGTTTTAACAGATCCAATAGAACTTATTTGTAAGGAAGCAGCAAACTTATCATGGAATGTTAAGTATGATGCGGTTTTGTCAAATAGCGTATTTTCATATTTTGACAGTTATGAATATGCAGGAAAAGTCTTGGAGGCAATGTATAACAAGGCGAATCAGTGCATAGGTATAATAGATATTCATGATATAGAGAAAAAAGAAGAATTTATACAGTTTAGGAAAGAGCTTTATCAGGACTACGAGGAAAGGTATCAAAATTTACCTAAATTTTTTTATGAAAAGACTTTTTTTCTTAAATTCGCAGAAAAAAATAATATGAGCATTAAGTTTACGAAGCCTGATATGAAAGATTATTGGAATAATGAATTTGTTTTTAATTGTTTTATGAGAAAAAGATAAATATTACTAATGTCATAATTTGTCGATAGAAAAGATAAACTATCTATTTTTCATATATATTATACAGATATTCATGGTATAGAATAGAACCCGACTGAAAAAAATAGTCGGGTTCTGTTTTGTTATGTATTCTGTTTTTCGTTAAGCAGCGCAGAAGCTGTAGCGGTTAGAACTTTCAGGCTGCTTTCGTCACACAGGGAGAGCAGTCTGAGCAGTTCATGGTATGTGTCATTTGTTTTCTGGCTGCCTTCTGAAAAAATGCAGTCATCTGCAGAAATATTCAGGGTACGGCAGATATGGTAAAAGTTCTCAATGCTTGGGGAGCACCGGCAGCGTTCCAGATCTTTTTCAAAGGATACAGAGAGATCCAAAAGCTCCGCACAGGTTGCCTGTGTCAGATGCAGTTTCTTCCTGGCTTTTTTCAGGGCATTGCTGAAAATCCGGGCATCTTTTATTGACAGGGACATCATAATCACCTCCTAAGAGTAGTGTATTGCCATACTTTTGAAATGTAAAAATGGCAATACCATGCCTAAAATATATGTTATAAAACTACTATAAGCACTGGACGTTCTGAAGAATTAAAAAAAACGTGGTTCATCAGGACGTTATTTGAGTGCTTTTTTATGACCATGAGAAGGGGTACATGGTCATTGGGGAATAGGCAGAAACTGTATGTGGGAAATTCGTTAAAAAAATATATTTCTTTACAGAGGTAAAGTCTTCCCACATTGGTAGTGTGGTACACTACTTTTTGAAGTTAAACAGAATATATTGGGATAAGGATTGTTATTCGGTATATAAACCGGATAATGATCTTTTTTTCTTTATACACACAGAAGGTAATCTCTATCGCATCAGAGGTCCTCCAGTTTCCCGGTCGCAACAAGGCATGGAGAAGAAACTGGAGGACGAAAGAATGGAGAAAAAACAAACAGATTCGGTACAGAATCGATTTACGGCATATCTGATGGCGGCTGTGGCAAATAAGCGCATCAGCTATTTTGAACAAAGGAACCGGTATAAAGAAAGGGAATACATACAGGTGGATCTGCTGGAGAAAAACCATGTGGATTTCGAGGCACAATATCGTACTTATCTGGCAGAACAGTCGCTCCTACGCTATTTTGGATATGGGGATAGTCTGGAATGCATACCGGAGATTGACAGCATACAGCTTGCGAAGTGTATCAGCCGCTTAAAGGACCGAGAACGCAGGATATTGTTCACGCGGGTATTCGGGGAACTGGATTTCACGGAGCTTGGGGAGAAGTTTGGAATGGAGACAAAGCAGGTGGAGATGGCGTATTACTATATAATCCGCAAGCTGCGCAAAGGAATGGGGGTTAGGAAAGGTGAATTTTGAAATGCTGCTTGAGAGGGCAAAGGCAGGGGATAGGGAAGCAAGGGAAGAAATCTTCCGGATGTACCGTCCGCTGCTGATCAAGAACTCGATGGATTGGAACGTGTTTGACGAAGATCTGTACCAGGAGCTGTCGGCTACGCTGTTAAACTGCATCCAGAAGTTTCGGATATAGAAGCCCTTTGGCTGGGATGGGAGGAAAATTGTTGTAATCTGGCAGTCCTTTGCGTATAAAATGATGTGTCGCAAAAGGTATGGAGTATTGCCTGCGATGTCGCAAAAAAGATTTAGAACCTTTTGCGACAGTAATTCAGGAGAAAAACCAGTAAGTTTATCATATCTCCAAAGGTATACCTTTTGCGATACGGATTTTTACGGAAGGAGGGCTGTCATGGCAACAAAGAAGTTCGGATATGTGCGCGTATCCACCCGTGAGCAGAACCCGGAGCGGCAGATTCATATCCTGCGGGACGAGGAGGGCATCGACGAGCGCGACATCTATGTGGAGAAAGAATCCGGGAGGAAATTTGAGAGACCGGTATATCGTTCCCTGGTGGACAATATCCTGCGGCAGGGCGATCTGCTGGTGGTAACGGAGCTGAAGCGGTTCGGGAGGAACTATGGGGAGATATACAAGGAGTGGTTCCATATCACAAAGGAGATTGGTGCCGACATCAAGGTGACTTCCATGCCAATCCTGGACACCACGCAGTCGAAGGAGCTGGTGGGACAGCTGATCACGGACGTTGTGCTGGCAGTGTTCGCTTATGTGGCGGATGAGGACTGGACGGAGCGCCATGAGCTGCAGCGGCAGGGAATTGAGGTGGCCAAAGCAGGCGGGAAGCATCTGGGCAGGCCGAGGGTGGAGTACCCGGAGAACTGGGAGGACTGCTATGGGAGATGGAAAAGAGGCGTGATTTCGGCAAAGGAGGCTATGATGCTGACCGGACTCAAGAAGGACAGCTTCTACCGGCTGGTGAAAAAATATGAGTCGCAGCTGAAGGGTGCAGAGAAGGAAGAGCCATGAAAAGTGATTTTGGAAAATTGCAAAAAAATTTCAAGAAAATAGGAGAAAGGGACTCTTTATTATATAGAAACATATTTAAGAAGGAGGACGTTTATGAAGCAGGGAACATTATTTTATGACAGGGAAAGAGGCAGGTACAATTTCCATTACACTGACGAGGACGGTGACAGGCGCGATTATGGCGGCATCCACTGCGGGGAGGTCTTTGAGTTCAGGCTGAATGATGTCTGGGTTCCTGCCCGCATGGAGATGGGCATGGATGACAAATGGTATCTGGTGGGATTACCGGGGCTTACGCTGGACGGGCTGGAGGTGAGGCAGGAATAGCCGATAATATTAAAAAATGAAAAATATCCTATATGGTTGTGAAACAGGGATTGACCTTATGAAGTTTCACTGATATAATTGGTTTCACCAATAGAATGAAAGTGGTGATTAAAGTGAAACTGGATGACAGAAAAGGGATGGAATGTGTAGAAAACAAATTTCTTAAGCTCCCCAATATCCAGAAATATGAAGTGGACCGGAGAACGGAAGATGGATTCATTGCATCTGTTGAAATGGATGATGGCTTTGTATTCAAAATATATGCCTATTCCTTACAGCAGGTATTCCCTTCAACTGTCATGCAGCTGATTGGAACAAAGAACGATAATACAGGAGTCCGCATTTTGATTTCACCGTATATATCGGAGAGGACAGCGCAGATATGTGAAGAGAATGGAATGGGGTATTTTGATTATGCCGGAAACTGCTGGTTTGTGGGACATTCCATTTATCTGTCTGAGCGGGGCAATAAGAACCCCCAGCCAAAGCAGCGCAGTGCCGTTTCCATATTTGAGAGGTCATCAGTGGTTTCCTCCCTGATCCTGCGGGAGCTCTTTGCAGATATAAATAGGGTGTGGAAGCTAAAGCACCTGTCGGAAAAGGTTGGCTGCAGCATCGGCCAGGTCTCCAAAGTAATGGGGTTCCTGATGAAGAATGCCTGGGCAGTCAGGACGGCGGAGGGCTATGCTGTTTCAGAGCCTGGCCTGGTCATAAGGGAATGGGGCAGGGCCTATGGCAGGAAAGATGCAGTTTCATATCCCTGCTACAGCCTGGATAACATTTCCGTCCTGGAAGGGAAGCTGCGGGAATTGAAACAGGATACGGGGATAGAGAGCTATCTTACAGGCTTTTCCGGCGGTGTCCGGTATGCGCCGGTGGTCCGGTATAATAAAGTCCATGTATATATGGCACCGGAGGATATACGGGAAGCAATCCACTATCTGGGGATAAAAGAGGTGGAAAGCGGTGCCAATATGGTCATTTACCCTTTGGAGAATGATTCTTATATAAAAGACTGCCGGATCATCACAGGGGATATGGTGGTGTCGCCATTGCAGGTCTGCCTGGACAGCCTGCAGCTAAAGGGACGGGGAGAGGAACTGGCCGAAGCTGTCCTGCAAAAGGAGATTATCAGATGATAAAGGATGAAGATTTGAAGAGCAGCATTGATTATTCCGAGGGACAGAAAGAAGCGGCCCACAGGATACTGGTGGAGCTGGTCAATATTTTTAAGGAATACGAGGATGACATCCGCATTGTGGGCGGCTGGGTCCCTGACCTGATGTTTCCGGGAGAAGGGCATATTGGCAGCGTGGATGTCGATGTCCTGATCAACCATCTGACACTGCATGACGAAGGGTATCAGAATATGGCAAGGATTCTACAGGGCAGCGGATACAGGGAGCATCCGGATAAATATTTCTCATTTGTGAAAACAGTAGAGATAGAGGGGGTTCCATATGATGTGGATGTTGACATCCTTGCAGGAATGTACGGCGGGACCCAGCCAAAGAAAAGAAGCCAGCATGTGCAGGGAATCAGGGCATTGAAAGCCACAGGAGGGAATTTTGCATTTGACTTTCCGCCACAGAAGATCCATCTGGAGGCGAAACGCCCGGATGGAGCATGTGATGTGGCAAACGTCAGCGTGGTTGCGGTGGTTCCCTATCTGATCATGAAAGCGGCGGCAATGGGGAGGGGAAAAGCCAAAGATGCCTATGATATCTATTTCCTGCTAAAGCATTACAGAGGCGGCGTAAAGGAACTGGCAAAGGAGTTCCAGCCAGCTGGAAACAGAAGGCTGGTACAGGAGATGAAAGAAAAACTGTCAGGGAAATTCGCGTCTGCAGACCATGCAGGTCCGAAAGACGTAGCGGATTTCCTTGGACTGGATGATGACGAGGATGTTGAGCTGATAAAAAGAGATGCGTATGAGCAGGTTCAGGCATTGCTGAATCTGGTTTAGGAGCAGGACGATTATATTACCAGTATAATGACAAAACGGAAAATTGGTGTTATAGTGGTTACAGTTAGAAAACGAAGCGGACCGGATGAGTCCAGA
>OFGA01001725.1_pt1 | contig 14626 bp, 14 predicted proteins | sample 1521471 | NCBI WGS metagenome assembly OFGA01 (sample SAMEA3504086, study PRJEB24116) | mouse gut metagenome | biome: mouse gut; feature: mouse-associated habitat; material: faeces | place: Denmark | collected 2011
ACTTTGCCGGGGTCCGCCCCTTCGCAGCGCGCCCACGCCGCCGCACACGGCGCGGGCGCGCTTCCGTTAATAGAGCATTTTCTTGAGGGCCGCCGCCGACTGCGCCACGGCCGCCCGTGCGGGCGTGGTTTCGGCAAGGCCATTGAGCATCATGAAGTCGTGATGCGTCCCGTTATAGCGCACGCAGGCCACGCGCACCCCGGCGTCGCTGAGCTTACGGGCATAGGCTTCGCCCTCGTCGCGCAGGACATCGTTTTCCGCCGTGATGATCAGGGCGGGAGGCAGATCGCGCAACTGCTCCATCGTGGCCCGCAGGGGCGAGGCCGTGATCTCGCCGCGCCGCGTTTCGTCAGGCGCGTAGGCATCCCAGAACCATTGCATGGCCCGCCGCGTCAGCCACGGCCCGTCCGCGAAGGCATGGTAGGACTCGGTGTCGAAACCGGCGTCGGTGACGGGATAAAGCAAAAGCTGGAAGGCGATCCGCGGGCCTTTCCGCTCCTTGGCGAGAAGGGTCATGACCGTGGCCATGTTGCCCCCCACGCTGTCCCCGGCCACGGCCACGCGGGAGGCGTCGATCCCGTAGTCATCCGCCCTTTCGAGCACGTGGAGCATCACCGCATAGGCCTGCTCCAACGGGACGGGATACTGCGCTTCCGGCGACGGCGTGTAGTTGGGGTAGACTATGGCAGCGTGCGCGCCCTGTGCCAGCTCGCGGACCAGCCGGTCGCGCAGGTGGCGGGACGTGATGTATTTGCCTTCCTGTCCGGCCAGCGGGGAATCGTTTACGATAAAATTCATCGAAATGGTCGGTTCGGAAATTTTCTGGAACGGGATTGCCTGCGGGTTTTCCGGCGCGCAGATGGTATCGCCGATATGGATGTCCGCAATGCCCGAAACAGCGACAATGGAGCCGATGCCGGCTTCCTTTACATCGATTTTGTTCAGGCCGTCAAATTCGTACAGCTTGCTGATTTTGACCTTTTTCAGCTTGTCCGGGTCGTGATGGTTGACAACGACGGCTTCCTGGTTGATTTTCAAAGAACCGTTGTCCACCTTGCCGATGCCGATGCGCCCGACATATTCGTTGTAGTCAATCGTGCTGATTAACACCTGTGTACAGGCATCCGGGTCACCCTGCGGGGCAGGAATATAGCTGATAATCGTTTCAAACAGTGCCGTCATATCCTTTTTTTCGTCGTTCATGTCCGTGACAGCATAACCGTCGCGGGCTGACGCATAAATAAACGGGCAGTCCAGCTGCTCGTCGGAAGCGTCCAGGTCCATAAACAGCTCAAGCACCTCGTCTATGACCTCGTCCGGGCGTGCTTCCGGGCGGTCGATTTTATTAATGCAGACAATGACCGGCAGGTCCAGCTCGAGCGCTTTCATAAGCACGAATTTTGTCTGCGGCATGGCACCTTCAAAAGCGTCGACAACAAGCACGACACCATTTACCATTTTCAGCACGCGTTCGACCTCGCCGCCAAAATCGGCGTGTCCCGGCGTATCGATAATGTTGATTTTGACATCTTTATAAAAAACGGCTGTGTTTTTGGATAAAATCGTGATGCCGCGCTCGCGTTCAATGTCATTGGAGTCCATGACACGCTCCTGTACTTCCTGGTTTGCGCGGAAAACGCCGCTTTGCTTGAGCAGCTCATCTACGAGCGTGGTTTTTCCATGGTCGACATGGGCAATAATTGCAATATTACGGACATTGTCTCTTGTGATTTTCATAGTTTGAACCTTCTTTCCTGTTTCCGTGCGGCACAAGCCTGTTACAGTGTGCATTTTTATCATAAACTGTGACAAAAAAACGCCGCTAAACTGATTTTATTATGAAATGTAACCAAAATTACACGTTTCATACAATTAGCAGGTGACTGTTTGGCAATTATCTATTATAATATACATAGCATGATTCCTCGCCCATTTTATCACATTTCAGGACCAGTGCAAGAATTTTTGACACAAACGGCTCATTTTAGGCGATATGACAAAAAAACAGATGGGAATGAAGCGAAATATAGAAAAGATTTTCGAATTTTATGGAAACAGCAGGTTGTCGACATGAAATGAGGAGTTTTTCAGCACCATCATGGTAAATTCTGTCTTGTCAAAATGCAGACATGGTGTTATGATTCCCGGTACAGGCAGCAGAATTTTTAAATACGGTACCAGGAGGCAGCCGCATGCGTTCGGGTTCTAAATGCGGCGGGCGAAGAATACAATAGTAGCAGCTAAAATCAGTCCGGCATGCAGGGCTGAAGATAGTACCGCCTGGCAGTCGAAGGAAACAGTATCAGCCAGCTGTCACGTTTGAAAAGAGGAAGGAGAAATAAATTCATGGCAGATAAAATATTTGAAAACAATCAGGTAACTATAGCGGGCAAAATCGTTTCCGGTTTTGAGTTCAGCCACGAGGTATATGGCGAAGGCTTTTATATGGTGGATGTATCGGTGAACCGTCTGAGCAATTTCGTGGACTACATTCCGGTTATGATTTCGGAGCGCCTGCTTGACACGACACGCAATTACATAGGGCAGTACATCTATGTGACCGGGCAGTTCCGTTCTTATAACCGCCATGAGGAAAAGAAAAACCGGCTGGTGCTGTCGGTTTTTGCAAGGGAGCTGGAATTTATGGAGCAGGAAGAAGAAGATGTCAAGAGCAACCAGATTTTCCTGGACGGCTATATCTGCAAGGAGCCGATTTACCGGAAAACCCCGCTCGGACGCGAAATAGCAGACTTGCTGATTGCTGTCAACCGCTCATATGGCAAATCTGACTATATTCCGTGCATCTGCTGGGGCAGGAATGCCCGTTTTGCTTCGAGCTTTACCGTAGGCTCCCATGTACAGATATGGGGTAGGATACAGAGCCGTGAATATGTAAAGAAGCTCAATGAGCTGGAAACTGAGAAACGAGTTGCCTACGAGGTGTCGGTCAGCAAGATTGAATACCTGGAAGATAAGGAGTTTTAAAAGTTTACAAACAATTTGCATTTTGGACGCAGGTGTGGTATCTTAAAGAAATCTGAAACAGTTGGAGAACAGAAATGTTCCAAAGGAGGATATTATGGAATCAGGCAATGTTCAGATTTATTATGGAGATGGCCGCGGGAAATCGACTGCTGCACTCGGTTACGCACTGCAGGCTGCAAGTGCAGGGAAGAATGTGTTTGTTATCCAGTTTTTAAAAGGAAGGATGGCTGCGGAATCAGCGTTTCTGCAACGGCTTGAGCCGGAAATCAAGGTTTTTCATTTTGAAAAAACGGACGAACGCTATGAGCAGCTGAGTGAACAGGAGAAAACAGAAGAAAACCGCAACCTCAGAAACGGCGTGAGTTTTGCCAGGAAGGTACTGCTGAATGATGAATGCAGCCTGCTTGTCCTGGATGAGCTGCTGGGAGTCATTGACAACGGGGTCGTGACAAGGGAAGATATGGAAGCATTGTTTCAGGCGAAAGCAGAGGAGACGGAAATCGTGGTAACAGGACGGACACTGCCTGAATACATGCGTGCCATGGCAGACGAGGTATACCGGATACAGCCGGAAAAAAGCTGAAAATAGCCAGAGCTGTTTCGCTTAAGACTTCGTAACAGTTTTGCCAGAGGATGGGCTGTTACGGAAATTCCGGCTTGCTGGTTGACATATGCTGCCAATCGTGCTATAGTCAGTTTATCAGGGTGATTTACCAGGGCAGAGGGAGCATTGCAGAATCAGGTTCTGCAGCCTGGCAGCCTGAAAACTGGAAAACAAAACGGAACCACGAATGAAAAACTGAATAAGATGGATAGAGGTTGCGTGATTCATAAGTAGCATACCGGATGTGGCAGGCACAGGAGAAGATATGTGAAAGGGGAGAACGCCGAAAGGGCCGCAGTCCTGTCTGGGGTTCTTGGGCATGGAATGAACAGTTCCATGACTGTCATCTGGATGCAAGAAAAAAAGATGGGGCGCTATCAGTTCACGGCCTGAGATTCAGGAGTTCAAAACCTGTGAAGGCCAGGGTGGATAATCAGAAATTCAGGATAGGAAATCTGCAAGCCGGCTCATTTGAGCCGGCTTGTACTGGCTTTCTGGATTTTTCAGCCAATTACAGTCAGCAGAAATAGGAGGAATGAATGATATGGCTATTTTTAAAGGTGCAGGTGTTGCAATCGTCACGCCTATGAAGGAAAACCTGGAAGTAAATTATGACAAACTGGAAGAACTCGTGCAGGAACAGATAAAGGGCGGCACGGATGCGATTATCATTACGGGCACAACCGGGGAAGCTTCCACGATGACAGAGGAGGAGCATCTGGACGTTATCCGTGCCTGTGTGGATTTCACAAAGCACCAGGTGCCTGTCATTGCAGGAACCGGCTCGAACTGTACGAAGACAGCAGTATATCTGTCACAGGAAGCAGAAAAAGCAGGAGCTGACGCTCTTTTGGTCGTGACGCCGTATTATAATAAGGCTACGCAGCAGGGGCTTATTACACACTATACGCAGATTGCTGAAGCGGTAAAGCTGCCGCTTATTTTATACAACGTGCCTGGCAGGACCGGCTGCAACCTGATGCCGGAAACAGTGGCACATCTTTATAAGCATGTGGAAAACATTGCGGGCTTAAAAGAAGCAACCGGAAATATAACGCAGGCATCCAGGACGATGGATCTGACAGACGGAAAAATCGATATGTATTCCGGGGAAGATGCCGTTATCCTGCCGCTGCTTTCAATAGGGGCGCTCGGGGTGATTTCGGTATGGTCGAATGTCGCGCCTTTCGACGTGCATCAGCTGTGCCAGAGCTTCTTTGACGGAGACCTGGAAACAGCCCGCCGGATTCAGAGAAAAGGGCTTGCGCTGATTGACGCGCTGTTTAGCGAGGTCAGCCCGATTCCGGTCAAGAAGGCCATGAACCTGATGGGAAAAAATGTCGGCCCGCTGCGTGCACCGCTCTGCGAAATGAGCGAGGCAGGCACGAAGAAGCTGGCGGAAGCTTTGAAGGCTTATGGAATTCTCTGAAAACCGGAAAATATTTCAGACAGCACAAAATCATGCATGATTCAGCATAAATGTGCACATATTATAACCGCAGGCAGAAACGTTTTGCGGTGAGATACATAAGATGGAGGAAAAAAACATGGTAAAAGCAATTCTGCATGGATGCAATGGAAAAATGGGCCGGACAGTGACCCAGATGATAGCAGAGGATGACGGGATAGAAATTGCAGCCGGCATTGATTTATATGACGGCGTGCAGAATTCTTATCCGGTCTTTCAAAATATTGCAGACTGTGATGTGCAGGCAGATGTTATCATTGATTTTGCAAACGCATCCGCAGCAGATGCACTGTTAGAATACAGCAGCAGCCGCGGCGTGCCGGTGGTGCTCTGTTCAACCGGGTTATCCGATGCGCAGCTTAGGAAGGTACAGGAAACGGCAGGAAAGGCGGCGGTTTTGAAGTCCGCGAACATGTCCCTTGGCATCAATATGCTGCTGGAACTTTTGAAAAATGCTGTCCGGGTGCTGGCTCCGGCCGGATTCGACATCGAAATTGTAGAAAAGCACCATAACCAGAAGCTGGATGCGCCAAGCGGCACGGCGCTGGCGCTGGCAGATTCCATGAATGAAGCACTGGAAGGGATTTCCGGGACAGCATATGATTATAACTATGACCGCAGCGTGCGCAGGCAGAAGCGGGACAAAAACGAAATCGGCATTTCGTCTGTCAGGGGAGGCAATATTGTCGGGGAGCACGAAGTGATTTTTGCGGGCACGGATGAAGTCATTACATTTCAGCATACGGCTTTTTCCAAGGCGGTCTTTGCAAAAGGCGCCGTGGAAGCAGCGAAGTTCCTGGCCAAAAAACAGCCGGGAATGTATGATATGGCAGATGTGGCTGCGGCAGGACAGCAGGCTTAAAGCAGCCGTATGTAATTTATTCTTTCAGATTTGATTTTTAATTTGGGATAGGGGCTGTCGCATTAAGAAAAATGATACAAGATATAGCTGGTACAAAGGATTCTTCGAAACGATATCTTGTATATGTTTTGCTTAGTGCGGCAGCCCCTTTTTTTGCGTGTATTTCGTCTGGATGCTACAGCAGGCTGATGCCGTGTTCCATGCATTGTTTTGCCATATCCGGCTTCCAGATAGAGCACTGCACTTCCCCGATATGCGCCTTGCGCAGGAAAAACATGCAGATGCGGGACTGTCCGATGCCGCCGCCAATGGTATATGGCAGCTCCCCGTTTAAAACCGCCTTCTGGAACGGAAGGCTGGCACGCTGCGGGCACCCGGCCTTTTCCAGCTGGCTGGCAAGGGCTGTCTCATCCACACGGATGCCCATGGAAGAAAGCTCCAGCGCAATGTCAAGTACCGGGTAATATACTAAAATATCGGCATTCAGTGCCCAGTCATCATAATCCGGCGCACGGCCGTCGTGTTTTTCGCCATTGGAAAGCGTATCTCCAATCTGCATCAGGCAGACAGCGCCTTTTTCCTTTGTAATAAAATATTCCCGTTCCTTCGGCGTGCTGTCCGGGTACATGTCTGCAAGCTGCTGCGTTGTCAGGAAGAAGATATCATGCGGCAGTATTTCCTCGATATAGTCATACTGGACAGCCATGTATTTTTCGGTTTTGCGCAGCGTCCGGTAGACCATTTTTACGGTGTTTTGCAGGTAATCCAGTGTCCGCTGTTCTTTGGTAATGATTTTTTCCCAGTCCCACTGGTCTACGAATATAGAATGAATATTGTCGGTATCTTCGTCCCGGCGGATGGCATTCATATCGGTATAGAGCCCTTCTCCGGCAGAAAAACCGTATTTATGCAGTGCGAAGCGCTTCCATTTTGCGAGCGAGTGCACGACCTCTGCATTCTGGCCGTTTTGTTCCTTAATATCAAAAGAAACCGGGCGCTCTACGCCGTTTAGGTTGTCATTCAGGCCCGATTCCGGCGTAACGAACAGCGGCGCGGAAACGCGCGAGAGGTTCAGTGACAGTGACAGCAGGTTCTGGAAAAAATCTTTGACCGTTTTGATGGCAATCTGCGTATCGTGCAGGTTCAGCTGCGAACGGTAGTTTTTTGGGATAATCAATTGCTCCATATTAAATCCTCGCTTTTTTTGAAATGATTACAGTGTCTGCGGTATCAAATGTATCATAACCGGGAAGGGATTGCAAGGTATTTTCTGGTATTATGCCTGTACGCAGAATACCAGATACCCTTCCTTTGTCCGGTACAGAAAGCTGGCCAGCGGGCTTTCGTTCTGGAATAGTTTCATTGCAATTTCAGCGGTTATCATATTTTCTTTTTGAAGCCTGCAGGAATCTGCATATGCAAAATGCTGTGCCAGTTTACTCATGACAGACTGCGCCAGGTGGCGCATGCAGCTGAGTGCCATTTTATTGACCTTTGGCACACGCGTGCCCATCATTTCGCTGACAGCAGCAAGTATCAGGCTGTCTTCAAATCCAAGGTAAGCCCGGATGGGCTTTCCTTTTTCGGACTGATAAATAAGGCGGCAGAAAACCATGTTTCCGACAGGCTCTCCATGGTAGTGCGTGCTGGCGGTTTCTGCTTCCAGGCCGAGCGTCGTATGTATAATCTGGCTGGCTGCATGCATAAGCGCAGCAATTTCATCTTCCGGGCGGCTGGACAGCTGCGGGCCTGTGGCAGGCACGCTGCCGGTTATGGCACGGTCTTCATTCATAATATGCTGGGTCAGCCACGCCATGCAGATGCCCATAAAGTGCTGCACGGATTCCACGGAATAATCTGTTTCCAGTACTTCCTTTTCCAGGACAGGCAGGGTATTGTCCCGCAGGTTGTCATGCAGCTGCTTGTGTATTTCATACCTGGCGTAGCCGATAGAGCGCATATAGGCTTCTTCTTCGGAAAAATGCTGTAACGTGTAGTTTTTGAAATATTTGATGCCTTCTTCGCAGAGCAGCTTGTAATTGTCCGGATTTTCATGCAGCTTTGCCATTCTGCGCATTATGGAAAATAATTTTCTGTGTGCGCTGTCCAGGGCTTCCACGCCGAGGTTCAGCCGGTCGTTCCATTCCATGACAGTCATAATGAAGGTTCCTTTCCTGTGGGTTGTAATATTTTTGTAAATCTGTAAATTCTTTGTATATTATAATGGAAATGCGGGGGTTTGTCTATGATTTTGGGTGGAGATGTTTTTAGGATGGGGGAGTGGCTGCGCGGACGCCGGAAGTGGCTGCGTGGACGCCGGAAGTGGCTGCGCGGACGCGGGGGATGGCTGCGCGGACGCCGGAGGGGGATGCCTGCCCTGTCCCGGCTGTTCCGGTTCCAAAATATCAGAATCCCTAGGCATCCTGCGTTTTCCGTGCTGGTACCGGACGCAGCGGCAGTTTATTCGCCTGCGGCTAAAAAACTGCCTTGGGGCCTTCGGCCGCCGCTGTGCGTGAAGCAGTCTGCCAAGGGCTTCTGGTATTTTTCCACAGTCACATCCGGGACAGGGCAGGCATCCATCTCCGGCTGTTTCCGGGCATGCTTTCGTGCGCTGCGTTCAGCCGGGAAGGAACTGCGGCTCGAAACGTGATGGCGTGCGTCAGGCTTGTTTTAGAGTTCTTTTTGGGCGGGACTGTAGTTTGATTTGGGAGCGGGGAGAAAGAGTCTGCATGATGCGGGATTGAATATAAAAATTGAACAGCATGCTTTTGTGTGCTGCGTTCAGCCGGGGAGGAACGTACTAGACGATACATTGAAATAATGAATAAAATGGGGCATTCTGCTGTTTAGTAATAAAAATCAAAAATATGGTTGTTAAAATTATAATCGATATAATCTGTATAGTATATTTTTTGATATCTGTTTTTTGTGGACTGGATTCGGCATTTATGTTAAAATCTAACAGAAACAAATATAATTATATGCGGATTTATGCCGATATATGCTGATACAAATAAATAATCCGCTGATTGGTTATGTCAGGTTTTTCTTTTCCCGTCATGTTATCCGTGCTATGGTGCCTGGGGCAACAAGATTTAGACAGGGAGGAATAGGTACGGATGGGAAAAAATATCATTACATACATTAGAAAGAAGGAAAAGCACATGTCAGTAAAGGAGAAACCGGTTTTAAAAAATTTGGACGAATTCCTTGCTTACGCGGAACAGAAAAAAGAAGAGTTGGATAGATGCGGCAATGGTTCGCGGTATACGCCACAGGATGCGTCAGGAACAGCTGCAGAAATTTGGAAATCCGGATGAAAATGCTAGTGAGAGTGCATAGGATAAAAAGCAGAAAACAGTGGATAGAAAAAATAAATAAAAATAGTGGAATGCCGCATATACGGATGTTTCGCTGTTTTTTATATATACCTATTTTTTCCAAACGCAATGTAAAAAACTATCGAACACTAATAGAATTTCACTTGTCAGAGTATGAAAACTTGAATCATGGAAAATAGTATGCAGTTTATATTCAACGTTTGGAACGCCTTGATGGACAGACCATCTTATGATTTTACCAAATTATTTCTTATCTAAAAGGTGTATTTAGGCATATTTCTTTTTAGAATATCATCTATACAGAAATAATGGAAGATGATATAATATGTTTGGAAATAGTGACGAATTAAAATTTCAGGAAAAGGAGGTATGGGTAATATGACTATAGAACAGACAAGACCATGCACGATTTCAGAATCAATTATACAGTCTTGCAAAGAAATGAAAAGTATGCGGGAAGGCAGAATGCCGAAGCGTTCTTTGAGTGAGTTATTTGAAAATATTGAAAGATGGAGTAAAGAGGAAAAAGAGTAGATGGATACAGTTATACCAACGGAACGGTTTGAAAAAGATGTTAAATATTATATCAGGAAAAAAGGTTTCGTGCATATCGGGGCTGATATCAAGGTAACGACTAATCAGGAAATTATTAGATTGGTAGAAACTTATTGCATGTAAAAAAACATGAAGATACTGAAACAGCATGGGTTATTTAGTTTAAAAATAAACCATGCTGTTTTTAGTATATAGAGTAAATGATACAGAACCAGTCTGGTTGCAATAAGGTACGTATGATTTGTAGCAGTACATTGAAAATAGGGTAGGAGCATTTCGTTGTTCAGCAATGGAATTTCCCAAAATGGGTACTGTGCTGTTAAAGATATTGCAAAAGGTAACACGGTTATTATTGAAAATGAAGACTTATATAAATATGATGATTCAGAGGTTGTAGTTATATTTCTTAATCAGCTAGGCTGAAAAGAAAAAAGAATCTGCTGACGGGGACAGCTTTGTAATACCAAGTGGAGGAGGATAAATGTGGATAATATCGAATACTAAAAGAAGGAAAAAACAGATACTGGAATTCTGGATTTAAGAGGGTTTTAAGTCCAGTGTACCGTAGAAGTTAAACGAGAAGGAACTGCAGGCTCGAAATGGGATGGCGTGCATCAGGCTTGTTTTAGAGTTCTTTTTGGGCGGGACTGTAATTTAATCTGGGGGCGTGGGAGAAAGTTCCTGCATGATGCGGAACTGGAAATAGAAGCGAAAAGCCTGCAAATGACAGCGGGATGAAATCAGGCTGCCCCATCTCATCCCGCGTCCGCGCAGCCATTCCCCTTCCTCATTCAAATCCAGCATTTTTATTCAGCAGTCATCCATGAAAATCAAAAACCTGAAACCATCTTGCAAACAAATCAAAAATTCTGTCTTTAAATTCGTCTTTGCTCATAATCAATCCTTCATTTTATCCGAATTGCACACACTTTATACTGCTTTCTGCCACTTTAGCATATCACAAACAAAAAAAGTTACAATAACACAGTAAGAAAAAGGAGCAAAAAGCAGGAACAGCAAACCATACAAATAAAAGTAAGTATTTCCTTAGATGAAACTGTGGTATCTGAAATCAGGGAAATGGCAGAAAACGATGACAGGTCTTTCAGCCAGTACATCAATCTGGTCTTAAAAGAACGTATCCGTAAAAATTCACAAATCCCGTCCGAACAGGAAAAGAAGCAGTAAAAAAGGCAGTAAAAAACACGCTGCGCAGACGTATGATGCTATGGATTTAATGAATCATAGAAATAAAATCCGGCAGCCCGCTGCAGAAATCTCCTGCAGCAGTCCTGCCGGACTGTAAGTTATCATAACAGAAAGCCCGTGCAGCGTGCTTCCCATTATTTATTCTGGTTTTCCTGCATCTTCAGGGCCCGTACTTTTAACGGCAGCCCGAATAATGTAATAAACCCTTCTGCGTCATGGTGGTCATATAAATCGCCTGTCGTAAAGCTTGCCAGGGACTCGCTGTAAAGGGAATACGGGGAAGTGGTGCCGGCTTTGATAATGTTTCCTTTATAAAGCCTGAATTTTACTTCGCCGGTTACATATTTCTGCGTGGATGTGACAAATGCCTGGACTGCTTCGCGCAGCGGCGTAAACCATTTGCCCTCGTATACAATCTGTGCCATTTTATTGCCAATGTCTTTTTTGGCTTCCATGGTTGCGCGGTCAAGCACCAGTTCTTCCAGCTGCTGCTGTGCTTCCATCAGGATAGTTCCGCCAGGTGTTTCATAGACACCGCGGCTTTTCATGCCGACCACGCGGTTTTCCACGATGTCCACAATGCCGATGCCGTGTTTTCCGCCCAGGCGGTTCAGCTCGCGGATAATATCGGACACTTTCATCTCTTTGCCGTTGACGGATTTTGGAACGCCGGCTTCAAAAGTCATGGTGACATATTCGCCCTGTTCCGGTGCCTGTTCCGGTGTTACGCCAAGCACGAGCAGATGGCCGTAATCCGGTTCGCAGGAAGGGTCTTCCAGCTCCAGGCCTTCATGGCTGATATGCCATAAATTGCGGTCGCGGCTGTAGCTGCTGTCAGCAGAAAACGGAAGGTCTATGCCGTGTGCCCTGCAGTATTCGATTTCGGATTCGCGGGAATCCATCGTCCATTTGTCGTCACGCCATGCAGCAATAATGCGGATGTCCGGGGCAAGCGCCTTGATTGCCAGCTCAAAGCGGATCTGGTCGTTGCCTTTGCCGGTAGCGCCGTGGCAGATAGCGCTGGCACCTTCTTTTCTTGCGATTTCCACCAGCCTTTTTGCAATGCCGGGACGGGCCATGGATGTGCCTAACAGGTATTTGTTTTCATATACGGCCCCGGCCTGTACGCATGGAATAATATAATCATCGCAGAATTCGTCTGTGATGTCTTCGATGTATAATTTTGCAGCGCCGGATAATTTTGCGCGTTCTTCCAGTCCGTCCAGCTCGCTTTCCTGGCCGCAGTCCACGCAGCAGCAGATAACCTCGTAATCATAGTTTTCTTTCAGCCACGGAATAATCGCTGTGGTGTCCAGCCCGCCTGAGTATGCTAAAACAACTTTTTCTTTCATGGGTATACAGTCCTTTCTGAAAATTAGGGTATTTGATTTGCACCAGTCCGGGCAGATTTGGCAGAATCTGGCCAGGCTGTTTTTCACCTATCAAATATACAACAATTGCCATGGAAACGCAAGCGGTATTTTATGCAAAACTATAAATAAATATTCGTACAGGAATGCAGGGGCAAAAAAGATGACGGCACAGGGCTTTTGTAAAATCCATGCGGGGCTGCATATAGAACGCCGGGAGAAAACGCATCCGGCAGGCATGGATAAAAAATGCATAAAAGATGCATGGCTTTCGGAATAAATCATGTAAAATTGCATAAATATTCAAAACGGGCAAAAAAATAGCATAAAATGCTTGTACTTTTGCTGCATTTATATTAGTATAGATAAAGTGTATCAAAAACAGGAAAGCCGGATAAGCTTTCTGAAAATACAGACAAGAGGTGAAACAGTATGATAAAAGCAGGCATTATTGGAGCAACCGGGTATGCCGGTGCAGAGCTGGTGAGGCTTCTGCTCGGGCACAGGGACGTGGAAATCAAGTGGCTTGGCTCCAGAAGCTATATTGATAAAGCATATGCATCGGTATACCAGAACATGTTTACCCTGATAGAGGGCAGCTGCCTGGATGACAATATCGGGGAGCTTGTAAAACAGGCAGATGTCGTCTTTACGGCAACGCCGCAGGGATTTCTGGCATCCGCCATGCAGGAGGAGTACCTGCAGCAGGCGAAATTTATCGACCTGAGCGCAGATTACCGCCTGAAGGATGTGGATGTCTATGAAGCGTGGTACCATATCGGCCATAAATCCCCGCAGTATTTAAAGGAAGCGGTATACGGCCTGTGTGAAATCAACCGGGAACAGGTAAAAGCGGCCAGGCTGGTGGCAAATCCGGGATGTTATACGACATGCTCGATTTTAACGGCTTATCCGCTGGTACGGGAAGGGCTGATTGACCCGGACACGCTGATTATTGACGCCAAAAGCGGTACTTCCGGGGCCGGGCGCGGAGCCAAAACCGGAAATCTGTTCTGCGAGGTCAATGAGAATATAAAAGCATACGGCATTGCCACGCACCGGCACACGCCGGAAATCGAGGAGCAGCTTGGCTATGCCGCCGGCAGGAAGGTGACCGTTACCTTTACGCCGCATCTGGTGCCGATGAACCGGGGAATCCTGGCAGTTGCATATGCATCGCTTGTGAAAAAGCCGGATGGCAGCTGTCCGTCTGAGGCAGACATCCGTGCCGCTTATGAGAAATATTATAGCGGGGAAAAATTTATCCGCCTGCTGGATGCAGATGTATTCCCGGAAACGAAATGGGTGGAAGGCAGTAATTTTGTGGATGTGAATTTTAAAATCGATGAACGTACCGGGCGCGTGATTATGATTGGTGCCCTTGATAACCTGGTCAAGGGCGCAGCCGGGCAGGCCGTGCAGAATATGAACCTGATGTTCGGCCTGACGGAAACAGAGGGGCTTGACCTGGTGCCGCTGTTTCCATAAGGCAGGGGCTTTGCAGGCGGATGGCAGCCGGTACCGGGAAAGAAGGGTGCTGTAAAAGCCGCTGGCGGAAATCAGAAGGAAGCAGAAGGGACAGAAAATGGAACACGAAATTCAGATAAGGGAAATGGATATTTCAGATTATGAAAACGTCCGCGCGCTGTGGATGACAATCCGCGGGTTTGGCATCCGTTCCATCGATGATTCGAAGGAAGGCGTGGCGCGTTTTCTGCGGCGCAATCCTTCTGCCAGTGTTGTGGCGCTGGATAAAGACCGGATTGTCGGGGCTATCCTGTGCGGGCATGACGGAAGGCGCGGCTGTTTTTACCATGTCTGCGTCCATGAGCAGTACCGCAAGCAGGGAATCGGGACATCCATGGCAGTCTTTGCCATGAAGGCACTGCAGAAAGAGCAGATTAACAAGGTATCGCTGATTGCATTTAAGGAAAACGAAGTCGGGAACCATTTCTGGAAGCGCGCCGGGTGGACCTTCCGGGAAGATTTAAACTATTACGATTTTACGCTCAACGATGCAAATATTACGCAGTTTAATCAATAGTGTGCCGGGAAATGGACAGAAAAGAAGGGGATTGGAATATGGAAGAAAAAGTAATGGATGAGCTGCTGAAAAAAGCGTCGGTGCTTGTGGAAGCACTGCCTTATATCCAGCGGTTTAACCGCAAAATTATTGTGGTAAAATACGGCGGCAGCGCGATGGCGGACGAACAGTTAAAGCGCAGCGTCATA
>OFGA01001727.1_pt1 | contig 14622 bp, 10 predicted proteins | sample 1521471 | NCBI WGS metagenome assembly OFGA01 (sample SAMEA3504086, study PRJEB24116) | mouse gut metagenome | biome: mouse gut; feature: mouse-associated habitat; material: faeces | place: Denmark | collected 2011
CCGTAAGGGATCTCAGCGACACCTCCTATCATGCAAAGGGCAAGCAGAAGCTTCGCAGAGGAGGCATGTTCTATACGGCACAGAGCGGCATCTGGCAGACGGTCTGGATGGAATATGTGCCGGAGCATTATGTGGAAGAAGTCCTTACCACGCCGGATTTAAAGCGTGGAACCGTACAGATCACTGTCCATTCCTCGGCAGAACTGCCGGTTACGGTACAGATCAGAAAACCGGCTCTTTATCAGGACGAAACGGATGCCGACGTAAATGCACGCAAGGCTGCCCAGGAAGTGATTGCCGAGGCAGAAGGCTGTGCCAACCATGCAGTAAGTCTTTCCCTGCCAATCATCCGCCCATGGACCTGCGATGAACCCTATCTGTATTATGTTACGGTCAAAATGGGGGACGATTCTGTTGAGAGCTATTTCGCCCTGCGTGATTTTACCTTAACACCGGATCAAAAGGGTATTCCACGAATCTGTTTAAATGGGCAGGAGCAGTTCCAGAATGGGGTCCTGGATCAGGGCTACTGGCCAGACGGGCTGTATACCGCTCCGGCCGATGCTGCCTGTATCTTTGATATTACGGAAATGAAAAAGATGGGATTTACCATGCTGCGAAAACACATTAAAATTGAGCCGCAGCGATGGTATTATCACTGCGACCGGCTTGGCATGGTCGTATGGCAGGATATGGTAAACGGCGGCAGTTACTATAAGCACTGGTTCGTCACCTATGCGGCAACACTTTTTTCCAGGAAAAGGCTGTTTATACCGGATACCTGTCTTCCTCTGCTGTCCCGCACACACAAAGCAGGCAGGCACGAGTTTGTACGGGAAATGAAAGAGACGATCCGCCGTCTGAAGGGACATCCGAGTATCGCCGTCTGGGTGCTTTTTAATGAAGGCTGGGGTCAATTCCATGCCGGACGCATCACGCAGATCGCAAGAAAATGTGATCCGAGCCGCCTCATCGACCAGGCAAGCGGCTGGTTTGATCAAAATGGCGGAGACCTGCAGAGCATCCATCACTATTTCTTCAAATTTAAATTTGCTCCTGAAAGAAGACGCGCCACCGTTTTGTCGGAATTTGGCGGATATTCGCTGCGCATCGCCGGGCACAGCTCCTGCGACAAGTTGTATGGATACGGAACCTTCAAAGATGCTGCCGGGTTGAAAAAGGCATATCAGGAGCGGATGCAGAGAGTGCGGGAGCAGATTCCCGCCGGAATATGTGCAAGTGTCTATACGCAGCTGTCCGATGTAGAAGAGGAGGTCAACGGGATTCTTACCTACGACCGCGAGATCAACAAGTTAATATAACAAAGCGGCCATCCGCCTCAGTGCGGTCTACATCGTGTGCTCCTTCTCAAACTGCGACGGCGTAACCCCCACATACATCTTGAAAGTGCGCCTGAATGTGACATCATTGGTAAAGCCACATTTGAGCGCAATTTCCTGCATGCTCATATTTCCTTTCAGAAGATAGTTTCTTGCGCACTCAATTCTTCTGGAAGCAACATATTTCTGAAAGGTACACCCGAACTGTTCCTTGAAATATTTACCGAAGTAGGCCGGCGTATAGTGCATCAATCTGGCAGTCTCATTTAAAGAGAGGTTTGCATCCGTCAGATGTTCTTCCACATAATCACGGATAATCTCATTTCTTGCATGGTAGACCGGATTTTCCCGCTCGGCACAACGTTGTATGATCGCCCCGATTTTCATTCGAAATGTCTGGAGATAACTTTTCATACTCCGATAGTTCTCCGGATCCAGCAAAGCCATCTGTTCAATCATACTTCCCTTATCACCGGTCTCAAACAAGCCCGGAATCCTGTCATTCAGACTGCGCACGCCGAGAAAATAGGCCTCCTTATTCAGGATCCTGCTCTGGAAATTGTATCTGAGTATTTCCTGATACTGTTCCGAGAATTTCTCCGCATCCGACTCCTCCGCTGCCCTTTTCAGATCCTCCATCTTCCCCTCCGGAATGGCAAACACGCCACAGTTCCGATCTCTCTCCTCAATATGTTCTTCTTCCATGGAGATGATCTTTTTTTCCGGATAAAAAAAGGAATACTCCAGGGCACGCACGGCCTGATTATAGGCAGAAAGCAAATGCAGAATATCCTCATGCACCCTGCTCATACCCAGGACCGCATCCTCATAACCGGACTCCGAGAACGCCTGAAAGAGAGCTTCACCGATCTCCTCGACCAGACTCTCGTCACCATAACTCAACACCCAGATATAGTAGCTGCTCTCTTCCAGAAATACGGCGTGAATCTGCGGATAAATCGCCAGACAGGAATCGATTTCCCTGATATACTGTCTGCACTCAGGGCTGTCCTTTAAGGCCAGAACACGGTACAGGGAATACTGGCGGATAGTATTCACATATTTGACTTCATTTGCCTGCGGCCTGTTAGACCGCAGCAGCGCATGAAGGATATACTGCTCAATCAGCGGATTCTGTTCAAACACTGTCACCTCAAGCCTTTTCTTCTGTGAATCCAGTTCCTCCAGCGCCTTCTCTATGATCTGATACTCATTGAGACTTTCTTCATGCTCTTCTTCCAGAAGCATCTCCATAATATGTTTTAACGGCTGATAATTATATTGTGTCATCCGGTATGCCACCAGCAGGATCAGAGCCAACAGAATCAGGCAGCCTGCAATGATCCATTCCGCAAACAACATAAAATCCCGGTAAAGAAAGTCATTTTCCAGAATCTGCAGGACACCGATCTCCATCCCTACCTTTGTATATTCCGCCACGTAACTTTTCAGCCCGCTGTCGTAATAATAGCCCTTCTCTTCCCTTTTCAATCCCTCTATGCTCTCTCCCACCGTCAACGGCTGGCCCGGCCAGTCTCCGGCATATATGACTCTGCTTCCGTCAGTCAGATACAGATACTGCGTTCCCTCCTCCGTGAAGTTCCCGATATACGTATAGATTTTGTGATACGGAACAAAGAAAAGAATGTTGACCTCCCCGGAATATATATTCCCCAGCGGAATCGTCTGCACCAGAAAAAAGCCGCTGATCCTCCTGCCGTTTTTTACCAGGCTTACGTCATGGAAAATCCGCTTCTGATTATTCATGCCAAGCACGTCGCCGGACATAAATGTGTCCTCCTGACACGCAATTTGATTGATATCTACATACTTTTTCCATCCCGACTTTCCATAACTGCTGATCCCGAACTCACCCAGACTATAATAAATATAGATGGATTCTATCATGTTGTCATTAATCTCGGTGAGGGAGATCATCCCGGCATAATCGGATATATCAGATGCCTTTACATTCTTCTCCATAAGCTCCGGGGTCTTCTGCATGTATTTCAGACGCATCACCCAGGGCGTCATGGCGTACTGTGCCGACGATTTGATCAGATTATCCATGGTATTCTTCAACTCAGCATCCACATTCTCCGCGATAGAATTTTCAAAAGCCAGCACACTGTCATGAGAGATTCTGTAGTATACAAATGAAAAGAGTCCCGAGATGGCCAAAAGAATGATTGCCGGAACGATCACATAGGAAATAAACATCTTATGCTGTGTCTGATATCGCTTTCCTTTTCTCATTCTTCCAGCCCCTTTCTCTTTTACCAGGATAAATGCTCCGTCTCCAGAAATGCCAGCCCGATCTGTTCGAAGACCCATACAGGCTCATCGTAGGCAGCTCCATTATACCACATCATCCACCGCCCTCTTACCTTCATCACAAAGGGTTTATAGACCGCTACCGAGTCCCAATCCCCCTGCGTGGGAGCGATCAGTGGATTCTGCGGATGCTTTTCCCAGCCCGTGATTCCATCCCGGGATCTTGCCAGCCCGACCTGCGCACGCTCCTCATGGAGATGCCCTACATAGAACATGTAATACCATCCAGCCTCCTTGACCACGCAGGGTGCCACCACCTTATGCTGTTCCCAAAGATGCCCCCGACTGCCTTCCAGCACGGGATTATCCGTATATTTATCCCAGTGGATTCCATCGATGCTGGACGCATATCCAATGGCATCCGGTTCATGATTACAGCCTGCGGCATACCACATTTTATAACTGCCCTCCGTCTCATCAAACAGGACATGCGGACACATGATCGCCTGCTTCTCCCAATCCTGATCCGGCTTCAATACCGGCTCTTTCCTTCTTTCCCAATGAATTCCGTCTCCACTCACGGCAAGACCAATCACTGATCTTCCCCCTTCCCTGTAGGGCAGCATTTGTCCGGAATACCACATTTTATATTGTCCATCATGATAAATAATGGCAGGACGGTTAACTTCATCTTCCTCCCAGTCAGATCCTTCCAGAGGGGCCAGAACCAGCTGCGGCTCACTCCAGCTGATCCCATCACGGCTTTCTGTATAGCCAATCCCCCGTTTCGGCCGCCATGAGAACCACATCCTTAAAATCTCATGTCCGTCCCGCCCTTCTTCCAACAGCAGCGAAACGTCAAAGCAAGTTCCGTAACTTCCACCAAAAACCGGATTGCCTTCATATTTTTTCCAGCCGCCGTTTGTTCCATACTGATAATATCTCCTGTTTTCTTCACAGTCATAAAATGCAATGCGCTGTGCACTGCTCATCTCCTCCGGTGCTTTGATCTTCATATTTGCCTCCATTTTTACCTCCATTCCAGAAGTTTGTGCCGTCTATTTCACCGCTCCTATCAGAACCCCCTTTTCAAAATACTTCTGAATAGAGGGATACAGGATCATAATCGGGAAGCAGGCCACCACTATGACCGCGTACTTCATCTGCTCGTTCATCAGGATCGCATCCATCCCCATTCCTGAGACCCGCACCTCGCTGGTAATCAGAATACGCCTCAGGTACAGCTGAATCGGCTGCAGCTTTTCATCTGACAGGAAGATCAGCGGCGCAAAATAGCTGTTCCAGTACCCCACTCCATAAAACAGGATCAGCACAGACAGAATGGGTTTCGACAGCGGGAAAAAGATTCTCACCATAACTGTCCATTCCGAACCGCCATCCATCTTGACCGCCTCCGCCATCTCCTCCGGCAGCGATTCAAAGAAAGACCTTGTAATGATCAGATTGTATGCACTGATGATGTATGGCAGAATGATCGCCCATCTGTTATTGTAGAGATGCATTTTCTGAATCAGGATATACAGTGGAATCAGGCCACCGCTGACAAACATGGTAAGCGTCATTAAAAACGATAATTGTCTCCTTAAGAAAAACTGTCTTCTGGAAAGTGCAAATGCCGTCGTCGCCGTCAGCGTTACACTGACGGCCGCTCCCGTCACCGTATACCAGATCGTATTGCCAAAAGACCGCAGTACCGTATCATTCTCGAAAATCATCCGGTAGGCTTTCAGAGAAAAACCTTTCGGCAGCAGATAAATGTCTCTTGCCAGTACATGAACCGGGTCACTGAAAGACATGCTCACGACATAAATGACCGGGTACAGGGTTATGATAATGATCAATGCTGTTACCATATGGATCGCAGTGTCCGACGTCATAAATCTACTTTTTTTCTTCATAAATCTTTCCACGCTTTCTGTATGAAAAAATATCTTAATCTGTGGCCCCCGTTCAGAATATACTGGTATCCGCAGCCTTCTTCGCCACATAATTGGCTCCTGACAGGATCAGCACGTTAATGACTGAATTGGCCAGTCCCACAGCCGACGCAAAACTGTACTGTGCACTGAGAAGCCCTTTCCGGTACACATAAGTGGAGAAAATATCGGCTGTGGAATAAGTTGCCGAGTTATACATCAAAATAACCTTTTCATAGCCTATGTTCAACATATTACCCATGTTCATGACCAGCAGAAGAACAATGGTGGGGGCGATCGCGGGCAGCGTGATATAGATCAGTTTTTTCCATCTGCCCGCACCGTCCAGCGCTGCTGACTCGTACATCTCCTGGTCGATTGTCGAAATAGCCGCCACATAGATAATGGAGTTCCATCCAAATTCCTGCCACACACCCGATCCCACATACAGGGTTCGAAAGGCTTCCGGCATATTGAAATAATTCCTGGGCTGCACTCCGAAAATCATAAACAGCTGTGTGAGAACCCCACCATCCGAGGACAGCAGGTCTTTCAAAATACCCACCACCACTACCACCGATATAAAATGCGGCAGATATGCCGCTGTCTGCGCCACCCGCTTCCATTTATTGTTTCTTAATTCATTCAGAAGCAGTGCAAACGCGATCGGAACCGGAAAAGACCAGATCAGCTGCTCTATGCTCAAGAGAAAGGTATTTTTCACCAGTCTTCCAAAATAGACCGAATCCACCAGCTCCTTAAAATGTTTCCATCCTGACCATGGACTGCCCCAGATGCCTTTGGATACATTGTAATCTTTAAAGGCCATCAAAATTCCATACATTGGTCCATAGCAGAATACCGCAAAATACAGGACTCCCGGCAGGACTATCAAAAGCAGCATCCAATCCTTCCTGATATTTCTTCTTAAAGTCTGCATCACCCTCTCTTCACTTCCCTTCTGCCCTTTATTTACCCACAATTTCCTGATATCTTTCATATTGTGCCTTTTTGACCGCAATAACCTCCTGCATGCCCATGCTGTTTGCCGTCTCTACATATTTATCAAAATTATCCAGAGACTCGGTACCAATCACGAATGCCGTAAACATCTCATTCAGATAGGTGCTCAAATCCGGCCATATACTGGTGAAAACCTCGGATTCTTCTGCTGTTCCCAGCATTTCAGGGAAGGGATCCCTCATGTTATTGTAAGCCGCCTGGCAGGCAGTCTCCACCTTGGTTCCCTCGAAGATCTTCATAAACGCCTCACCGGAATCGTTGATAAAGTAAGTGGGCCATGCTCCGACACTTCTGAGTGCGGAAAAAGCGGAAGTATACGTTTCATTGTTGGTAACCAGGTCTGTAAACTGAATCTCACCCTGATCGTCATACTCATAAGTCAGGCCTTCGATCCCATAATTGTAGAGCATACTGCCATCTTTACTTGCATAAACATAATCAATCCATTGGATTGCTGTTTCCGGATTCTCACAGGCGGAAGTAATTCCGTAATAATGCCATGTCAGGCTTCTCTTGGTCATCTGTGCCGTACCATTCTCATCAGCTTGGAGCACAGGCATAAACTCATAATCACAGGCCGGATTACCTGTCATTGCCAGATCATCCGACGACGCCATATTGTCTGCCGGGTCATGACATACGATCCCCACCTTGTCTTCCGTGATATTCTGTGTCAGCAGTGTGCCGTCCAGATCATCGGATATCAGCCCTTCCGCATAACACTTATTCAGGAATGTGAGCATTTCCTTATACTGCTTTTCTACCGCTGCATAGTGAACCTCACTGTTTTCATCCACATACCACAGAGAATTCGTATCATAGCCAAATCCTGTCATCAGGTAGTAAAGCTGCCAGATCCCATTCTTAGTGGCCAGAGGAATTTCATCATTGGGATCTCCGTTTCCATTGGCATCCTGCTCCTTGAAGGCCTTCAGCACTTCGTAAAGCTCATCCACTGTCTCCGGCATTTCCAGTCCCAGATTGTCAAGCCAGTCCTGTCTGATATAAAGGTAATCCGGAACGTAATCATTAATGTCACCCCACCATCCTGCAAGCGCATAAATATTGCCGTCTGCGGAAGTACACATTGCTTTTAGTGCCGGATACTTTTCAAACAGCTGGCGGATATTAGGCGCATACTGATCAATCAAATCGTTCAACGGAACCAGCACGCCGTTGGCAGAATAAGTGTCCACACCTACATTAGAATCGAAAGGCGGCAGTTCTACCATATCCGGTAATCCTTCCATGGAAGCCAGTCTGGTCTGCAGCACCGTCTCCACATCACTGCTGTAAGTATCCCATTCAATATGGACACCCGTACGTTTTTCGATCTCCTGCTGCACCGCAGTTCCATCATTGTAACTGACTCCGGCACACCAGGTGTCATTCCCCATATAAGTCAGGCTCACTGAACCCGGCTCACAGATCGGCAGGCTGAGTCCGCCCAGATCATACACTGTGCCTGTGGCATCCACCGATGCCGGTTCTACTGCATCCGCCTCTGCACTCTCTTCCGCTCCCGCTTGTGCTTCTCCCGTTTCTTCCGTCTGTCCACCGCTCTGACTACCCGCTCCTGTTTGCCCTTCGGCGTTCTGGCATCCAGTCAAAGTAAAAGCCAATAGTACTGTCGATAACAGCCCCGCAATTATTTTCTTCTGCATAACTCTCCCTTTCTGCAGTATCTTAACTGCCTCTTTCCTGCTTACGTCTTTTTCATCCATAGCAGCAGTTTTCTGATATTTATTGTTTCCATATTTTCGGTTCCGATCTTGTCCACGAAAAACCCGGCCGCAGTTTATCGACATTCTCGAAACTGATCCCAGCATATATCTATATTGCACAGTTTTAAAGAAACAAAAGTAGTGTTTTAGTATATAATTCATAAAAATGTCGGATTTTGTTTGAAATGATAAAATTTGTTCGAGACAGTTTAAAAGAAAAGAGGGCAGAATATTACAGCGCAGCCTTAAAGCTGCGCTGTAAACCTCTTCACATTATCTGTAATATCTCCATGGAACACTGCTGACCCGGATACCACCACATTGGCTCCCGCTTCCAGCACCACATGCACATTGTCCTGGCCGACTCCCCCGTCCACCTGAATATCCAGGTTGACACCCAGCTCGTCAGCCATCTCTCTCGCCCGCCTGATTCGTTCCGTAGATTCCGGTATGTATTTCTGTCCGCCGAATCCCGGCTCCACCGTCATTACCAGCAGCATGTCGATCTTCGACAGATACTTCCTGACCACTTCAATCGGTGTCTTCGGTTTTACAGACATACCCACCCGGCAGCCCAGGCTGCGGATTTGGTCGATCAATGCATCCGCATTCTCAGTGGCTTCCAGATGAAAAGTGATACTGTCTGCTCCGCATTCCTTAAACTGCTTCACGTAGCGCTCCGGCTCCACGATCATCAGATGTACATCAAACACTTTATCCGTCACCCTGCGAATCGACTGGATCAACGGCATTCCAAAGGAGATTGACGGCACAAATACACCATCCATCACGTCAATATGTATGTATTCCGCTCCCGCCTCGGAAGCCTCCCTGATCTGTTCCCCAAGAATGGCAAAATCCGCTGCCAGAATAGAAGGCGACAAAATGTTTTTCCTTGTAAATTTCTCAGACATTATCCCAATTCCTCATCCTGTAGTTAACGACAATAGAAATTTCTCTTTCAGTCCTGCAAAAACTTTCGTATATAACCTCTCAGCCACCGCCGCAGCGATGGCTGAGAATATAGAAAAGATAAAAAGCTGTTATTTTACAAACTTCTTCACAGCCTCGTAGATTCCCTTGCCGTCCAGTCCGTATTTCTCAACCAGCGCTCCGGCAGAACCTGACTCGCCGAACACATCCTGCATACCGATCTTCAGAACAGGGGTCGGACACTTCTCGCATAAGCAGTCGCACACTGCGCTGCCCAGACCACCGATCACGGAATGTTCTTCCGCAGTCACCACCTTGCCGGTCTTCTTCGCGGATGCCACCACCAGCTCTTCATCCAGCGGCTTGATCGTATGGATATTGATCACCTCTGCACTGATGCCGTCGGCTTCCAGCTTCTGTGCCGCTTCCAATGCCGAAGCTACCGTAATGCCGCTGGCGATGATGGTCACGTCCTTACCTTCTCTCAGTAGAACGCCCTTGCCCAGCTCAAATTTATAATCCTCTCTGTCGTTAATCACCGGCACCGCCGCACGGCCGAAACGCAGATACACAGGACCTTCAAACTCGATCGCCGCCCTTACTGCCGCTTTCGCCTCCACATCATCCGAAGGCACTACCACCGTCATGCCCGGAACCGTCCTCATCAGAGCCACATCCTCATTACACTGATGGGTCGCACCATCTTCCCCTACCGTGATGCCGGCATGGGTCGCACCGATCTTCACATTCAGATGGGGATAGCCGATGGAATTACGAACCTGCTCAAAGTTCCGTCCTGCCGCAAACATGGCGAAGGAACTGATGAAGGGTATCTTACCGCAGGTAGCAAGTCCGGCCGCAATTCCCGTCATATTACACTCTGCAATACCACAGTCAACATGACGATCCGGAAAGGCCTTCTGAAACACACCTGTCTTGGTAGCTCCTGCAAGATCTGCATCCAGTACTACCAGATTCGGGAAATCAGCACCACACTCGGCAAGTGCATTACCATAACTTTCGCGCGTAGCGATCTTCTTAACGTCTGCCATTAGTTTGCACCTCCTAATTCTTCACCGATCTTCGTAAGATCAGCCATTGCCACCGCATATTCTTCATCGTTGGGAGCCTTCCCATGCCAGCCTGCGCTGTTCTCCATAAAGGAAACACCCTTTCCCTTTACCGTCTTGCAGACGATGGCTGTGGGCATTCCTTTGGTCGCTCTGGCCTCTTTAAATGCCGCATCAATCTGATCAAAATCATTGCCGTCAATGTTGATCACATGGAAATTAAATGCCTCAAATTTCTTATCAATCGGATAAGGAGAGCATACGTCATCGATCTTACCGTCGATCTGCAGCCCGTTATTGTCTACGATCACCACCAGATTATCCAGCTTCCGGTGTCCCGCAAACATGGAAGCTTCCCAGACCTGTCCTTCCTGAATCTCACCGTCACCCAGCAATGTGTAAACTCTGTAATCTTTGTTATCCATCTTAGCCGCCAACGCCATACCTACCGCCGCGGAAATCCCCTGTCCCAGCGAACCGGACGACATATCCACACCCGGCGTCTCCTGCATACAGGGATGTCCCTGCAGATAGGATCCCAGATGCCGCAGTGTCGGAAGATCTTCCACCGGGAAATATCCTCTGTTCGCCAAAGTGGAATACAGTCCTGGCGCCGTATGACCCTTGGAAAGTACGAAGCGGTCTCTGTCCGCCTTCTTCGGATCCTTCGGATCTACATTCATCTCTTCGAAATAGAGATATGTAAATATGTCCGCTGCGGATAAGGATCCGCCCGGATGTCCCGCTTTAGCGCCATGCACTGCGGTAACGATTCCCTTGCGAACTTCATTAGCTGTTTTCTGTAACTCTAATTTGTTCATCTTGCCCTCCATGCCGGAGCATTTTTTGCGGAAGTCGCCGGTCAAATCCGGCCCTGCGATGCCAGGTCTGCGGCTCCGACACAAACCTGTGATTGATCAAACAGCACTTCCGTGCCGCCTTCCAATCTTAACTTCCGTCCGGTAATTAAAATTGTTCCACACTAACCCTCATGATTCCGCTTCGCGAAGCAGCCTTTGCTGCGAGTGATTAGAAGTTCTTTTCACGCTATCCCTGTGGCCCCTGTCGCTCTCCACAAGCCGCGATACAATTTTATCAGTATTGTACCACAAATAATGATAGTTCACTATATAATTTTCAAATTTTAAATTCATTCGCCCTGTCCATAATAAGCATTCGCCCCATGCTTTCTGTAGTAATGCTTATCCTGCAGTTCCTGGGGTGCAGGCTGGATTCTCGCCTCAATGGCTTCCGCACGGTACGCCATCTTGGCAACCTCCTCCAGAACTACCGCATTGTGTACGGCCTCATGAGCATCTCTGCCCCATGCAAAAGGACCATGGTTCTTGCACAACACAGCCGGCACCGCCGCCGGATCTTTGCCCAGTCCTGCAAATTCATTGACGATCAGACGTCCGGTATTCTTCTCATAAGCCGCCTCGATCTCCTCCGCACTCAGACATCTCAGACAGGGAATCTCCCCGTAAAAGTAGTCCGCATGCGTAGTACCATAGCAGGGAATGCTGCGTCCCGCCTGCGCCCAGCTCGTAGCATAAGAGGAATGAGTATGTACCACACCGCCGATTTCCTTGTATGCCTTGTATAATTCCACGTGCGTTGCCGTATCGGAAGAGGGATTATATCTGCCTTCTACCCTATTGCCATCCAGATCCACCAATACCATGTCCTCCGGTGTCAGCTTATCATAGTCCACACCACTGGGCTTGATCGCAAAAATGCCGCTCTCCCTGTCAATCTCACTGACGTTTCCCCAGGTAAAAGTGACCAGACCATACTTTGGAAGCAGCATATTCGCTTCATAGACCCGTTGCTTTAATTCCTCTAACATCTTACTTTGTCACACCTTTCTCTTTCTAATATTTTGTGATTTAAATACTTTCCACTGCCGCTCTCTCAATAGACAGGCCTGCACTGTAGCGCTTCATGAAAGTATCGAATCCCTCTACATCCTTCTGCTCCGGATCCAGCTTCTCGCCCTTCTGACCGGCAAATACTTTATTGTTCAGGAACTGGGCAAGACTTTCGTCCGCCTCCTTATTGACCATATAAGAAGCCAGCAGTGCGATTCCCCATGCTCCTCCTTCTCCGGCTGTCTCCATCACGCTCACCGGCGCATTCATCGCTGCCGCCAGAACACTCTGTCCCACACCTTTGGTCTTGAAAAGTCCGCCGTGGCCCAGGATCTCGTCCACCTGCACTTCCTCTTCCCTGAAAAGGATATCAAAACCGGTCTTCAACGCACCCAATGAGGTAAACAGATGCACCCTCATAAAGTTCGCCAGATTAAATTTCGCATCCGGTGTGCGCACAAACAGCGGACGGCCCTCATTAAAACCGGTCACATGTTCACCGGAGAAATAATTATACGCCAGCAGGCCGCCGCAGTCGTCGTCCCCTTCCAGCGCTTTGCGGTAGAGATTGCCGTACAGCTCGTTCATATCCACCTTCTGCCCCATCAACTCGGAATACTCTTTGAAAAGGTTCACCCACGCATTCAGATCCGAAGTACAGTTATTGCAATGCACCATGGCCACCAGACTGCCGTCCGGCGTGGTCACCAGATCGATGGCATCATATACCTTCGACAGCTCCTTCTCCAGCACGATCATACCGAATACGCTGGTTCCGGCCGATACATTACCGGTACGTTTCGCCACGCTGTTGGTAGCCGCCATCCCCGTTCCCGCATCACCTTCTGCCGGACAGACAGGCACCCCAGCTTCCAGCGTTCCCGTAGGATCCAGCAGTTTCACGCCTTCTGCTGTCAGTGCGCCGGCCTGCTGCCCCGCCGTATAGACTGCCGGCAGAACCTCCTGCACCTTCCATGCATAGCCTTTGTCTGCCACCGCCTCATTAAACTGTGCGATCATCTTCTCGTTAAACTGTCCTGTGGCAATATCAATCGGGAACATACCCGATGCCTCACCGACACCGACAATCTTCTCTCCCGTCAGCTTCCAGTGAATATAACCGGCCAGCGTAATCACGAATCTCAGATCCGCCACATGCTCTTCTCCGTTCAGAATGGCCTGGTAGAGATGCGCGATCGTCCATCTCTGGGGAATATGATACTGGAACAGTTCCGTCAGCTTGTTGGAAGCCTCCTCCGTGATCGTATTCCTCCAGGTCCGGAAAGGCACCATCAACTCATCCTTCTCATTAAATGCCATATACCCATGCATCATGGCGCTGAACCCGATTGCACCCAGCTTCGTCAGTTTCTCACCGTACTGCTCCTGCACATCTTCCGTCAGCTTCCGGTAACAGTCCTGCAGCCCCGTCCAGATATCCTCCAGACTATAGGTCCAAATGCCGTTCTCCAGCCTGTTCTCCCAGTCATGCGCCCCCGACGCAATGGGCTGGTTCTTCTCATCTACCAGCACCGCCTTGATCCTGGTCGATCCAAACTCGATACCCAGAACCGCTCTGCCGCTGGCAATACATTCTTTTGCTCCCATAGCATACCTCCGTTTTTGATAGATTTATTTATACTATACTACATATCCTGCCCTGAGACAACTTTACCTCTTCATGCCGCAGACCCATACGTAATATTTGCAATTTTATCGGCCGGATGTCCTGTCTGTTTTATTTTATCACTTACAGAGATTCTTTTGCAATACACTTGTATACAATTCTCTGAAATATTTTACCTTTTCTTAAATATACAATTCGCTCCATACCGCAGATACATGAACGGCCAGGATCTTCTTCTGTCATAAAAGCAGAGGCACGCACTTCTGCACGCACCTCCGCCGTCTTACAGCTTCAAAGCTGTCAATCTTCACGCTTTCTTTCTCTCTTTGATATTCGCCAGCACTGCCTGCAGCACGATGAAGAAGCACAGCAGAATGGCCGTCACGATATTTGCCCAGGAGCTGACCAGTTTACCGTTGGATTTTACCAGCGTGGAGATCGTACCGTTGATCATAACGCCGAACAACGTGCCCACCACATTGCCCACACCCCCGGTCAGCAGCGTGCCGCCGATGACCGCGGAGGCAATGGCATCCATCTCAAAACCTTTGGCCTGCTCCACGAAGCCGCCCAGTGTATTCAGGCAGAACAGGATGCTTCCGACACCGCACAGAAAACCATCCAGCATATACGCCTTCAGCTTCACGCGCCGCACGTTCAGCCCCATCATAAGCGCTGACTGCTCATTTCCGCCGACCGCATAGATACTTCGCCCGAACTTCGTATATTTCAGCATGATAAACGCTGCCGCCAGAAGGAGCAGAGCGATCACCACCGTAGGATAGATATACGGATAGATCATCTCCCCCTTACGGTTCAGATG
>OFGA01001729.1_pt1 | contig 14608 bp, 14 predicted proteins | sample 1521471 | NCBI WGS metagenome assembly OFGA01 (sample SAMEA3504086, study PRJEB24116) | mouse gut metagenome | biome: mouse gut; feature: mouse-associated habitat; material: faeces | place: Denmark | collected 2011
TCTCCGCATGATTAAGATTCTACGCTTCGCTGTCTGCATCAAACGTATAGTCACAAAATAAAGATGTACTAATATAGTCCTGTTCTTTTACAAATCCCATACTGATCAGCCGCTTTTCAATTTCACCTGCATAAAATGTTGAAGCTATAATAATCTTGTCAAACTGACCGCGCATGTCCCAGAGATCTTCTGCCAGAATAACCTTATATTGAAAAAAGAATGTATCTTTTTTGCTTGGATTTCCGTCACAAAAGCACACAATGCTGCCGCCGCACCTATGAACTAGCTTCATAACATGCCGTCCGATATCTCCTGCCCCATATATGACGTAGCGCTCATGTTCTTTGATTTCAAACTGCTCTATTTCCCGATACATTGCCCTTTGTGAATCTATACTGCGATACGGAACCTGCTCTAACCCCTTTTGGGCCAATACCGTATTCACATTTTTTATAATGCCGCCTGTAAATCTGCCGGGATCAAAAGCACTTTCCTTTCCATAATAACCATTTGAATCATGATACCGATAAAAGGTCAATGCCTGATCGATGTAATAATAATTGCTGAAATATAAAGAGAAAAAATCTATGTAAGCATCTGCACTGATTTTATATTCTTCTTCCGGTATCGGAAAAAAATTGTCCAATATGTTCTTTTTAATAGAAATGCTTGATGTAGGTGTGGATACTAACACCTGGTATCCATATTTCTTTAATAAATAGCTGCTTTGATCAATGTAACGCTTATTGCACCTAGATACTTCCGGCCCATTCGATCGAAAATTATTCACTACGTAATCATGTTCCCTGTGAGCCTTCGCAATCTCTTCCAATTTTTCCGGGAACCAGTAATCATCGCTGTCCAAAAATGCAATGATACTGCCGCCTGCCAGTGCAAACCCCGCATTGACCGCTGAAGCCTGTCCGCCATTTTCTTTGAAAACGCCTCGGATCTTCTTTGGATATTTCTCCACGTATCTTTTTATAATTTCTGCGGAGCAGTCCTTCGATCCGTCATCTACAATAATTAATTCCCAATCTTCATACGTCTGATGAATGACAGACTCAACAGCCTGTTCTAAATACCCTGCATAGTTATAGTTATTTATCAATACTGAAATCATAAATCCTGCCCGCCTTCACCACATACCGCTTTGTCCTGTTTTACTATGTAATCATTACGCAGAGACACCTTCAGCCCCTCATTGCGCATAATCCCTGCATTCATCATCCTCAGCTTCGGGTTCTCATTTAGATAAGAAAGAATATCTGCCATGCCGAAATCTTCTCTGCCGATTTCTATAAAATGCCTGTAAATGTTTAAAATAAACTCGTAATCCTGCGGCTCATCAATTGTCCACCGCTCCTTATGCAGATCTCCGGCCGGACATTGATAATCCTGTATCCGAAACAGCTCGGGATGATTTTTGATATACACCGTAACATGCTCCCGCTCGGATGCAAGCTCCGCTTCTTTCCATGCCCTGCACAAAGCCTCATAGCGCATAATCTCCAGATCCAGCCCATCCGGCAGTGTTTCCGACAGATCAGCCATATAATCCGTCTGCGGCTGTAACTGTTCAATTGCATCATCTAAAATTTTTCCGTCAAAAACCGGACAGTCAGCCGTTATACGGATCACATATTCCGGCTGTATTAATTTTGCTGCCTGATAATAACGGTCAAGAACATCGAATGCGCTGCCCGCAAATACACGCATTCTGCTGCTTGAAACCAGCTGTACAATCGGTATGTCTTCTGGATTAAGTGTCGTCGCTGTCATTACTTCATCCACAGATCTGCTGGACTTTACACGCTCTATCACACGTTCTAATACTGTTTTACCGCACAGATCCATCAATACCTTAGAAGGCAGTCTTGATGAACCGCACCTTGCCTGAATCACTGCTAAAAATTTCATTTACATCTCCCCGCTGCCATAAAACAACGCCTGCCCTATTATTTCTTCAAGCGAGACAATCTGAATATCCGTAAGCGTCTTTAATTCTTTTTTGATCCCGGCATAAAAATAAACCGGCGTAACAATGATGATATCAGCCTGCGGCAGTGTGTCCGATAATGATTTTACCGGCAGGCCATCTATTTGTGATACATTCTTATTTTTATCAATGCCGTATGCTGCTTGAATGCCCAGTCTTTTTAACTCCTCATATAAGATTTTGCCCATATCACCCATTCCATATATGGCAGCTGTCTGGATATTGCGGGATTTTAAGTACTCTCCAAGCCTGTTCCCTTTCTGGCACATATGAATCCACTGATATGCTAACTGGCAGTTTGCATCATTACGGTCTGCCCTCTCCATCTGGACAGCCAGATAATTTTTTTGAATTAATTTTACAACCGCTGCTGCTTCACATACAGCAGCACCAATGACTGCCGATACGCCTATTACCTTTTTCCACATAATTTCTCCTAACTCATATTAATTTCAGCAATCAGATCATCCAACGCCACGATCGGGCACGAAACCTTATCCCTTAAATCTATTTCGATCTCGTTGATATAATAGACAGGGGTTACAATGATCAGATCACATTCTGGTATTGGCTGGGAAAGATTCAGGATATCCGTATCTTCAAATTTTCCAAAAGCATTCTTATCGATCATGCAGACGATTTCAATCCCGCTGTCTTTCAGCTCATCATACAGACGATAACCCACATCCGATAAACCATATACGCATACCTTTTTGTAATTCCATTTATCCAGATAATCTTTGATTGATCTTTCACGCTGCACCATTCGAATCCAGTCAATCGTCAGCGCATAATACTGCGATACACGCTCATAATTTTCTTGTAATCTCATTTTTTCGTCCAAAATACAATTCCTTTCACACTGCTCAAACAGCCTGCATGTCCTCACACTGCCTCTTCACATAGGCGGATTAATTCATGCTCCCATCTTTTTATAGAATCATTTGGCAGAAATGCGTACTGTCTTTTGAATTCTTCGACAGCCTCCTGACGTGCTTTCTCCATCCACCAGTCAGTTTCAGCCCCTTTGATTTCATTCAGCTTCTCCGCTGCCGACCTAGGACTGTCGTACAGCACGCCAGCCTCCTTTAGTGCCCCTAAAAACTTTTTTGCATGACTTGTCGGTGTATACAGCCGGTCAGAATAAAAGATGATTAACGGCTTGTTCATCCACATAGCTTCTAGATAGGTAGTATCCAAGGATGGTGCAACCATTAATGCAGCGCTTGCCAGTTCTTTTCGAAATGGCAGATGATTGCGCAATGTTACAGTTGGATAGGTACTGCGGTAAAAATCAAACCGGTTTAACGCATCTCGAAAATTTGCATAATTTCTGACTATAATTCTATTTATTACATCAGAATCTAATGCACCAAAAAATGCTGTTTCATCCTGCTCCAATTCATTCAGCGTATAAGATTCTGCAAAATCAATTCTGTATTTATATGGCTGAAACGCCGTGTACAAATATCTGTGATTCGGCCTTCCAGCATCATCCAGCTTCAAATACGGTATTCCGATTACAGAAGGCATAGGCACGCATTCCGCCTGATACTTTTCTTCCCGCCACCCAAATGTATAGAACTTTTTGCTGACCGATCTCTCTCCTGCATTGATTTGGTCTATCACCCCATAGTTTCCGCCATGCTGTACATCATAAATATCTATTTTTCCCTCATTCAACATTAAAAAGGCTTTGAATACATCGTCATGCGTCACTCCTGCCGGAGCAGATATCACTACTTTTGGGGATACGTCAAAATAAGATTCTGCCATACGGCACAATGCAGGAAAACCCTCCAGATAAGATACCGGCATGTATTTCCCCCAGATTCCTGCGAAAAAATTTAGGAAATCATCTTTTTCATGGAGGCTGTGATTCAGCTTTTCTCTATCTGTATACTTTGCCTGCACATTTTTCATTGTCCAATATATATAATTGAGCGGTATTTCTGGATATGTCCAGACTGCTGCATCTGTCAATTTTACAGCCTCTTCTATCGCCTGTTTTGGCAGATATGATTTGTATAAAAAGACACGGCAGTCCTTAGCAGGCTTCGTTTTCTCTTTTGCTGCCACATTCGCCACCAAAGCCGTATTGTCATCGTCTTTTGTGCCCTCACAAACTGCCAAACTTTGTATGCCGAACCAGTCAGCCAGATCTGTATACTGACGCATACAGAACCCGTCATTTTCTCTGGCGGTCACTAAAAAATCTACGATCTCTTTTGGCACATAATATGCCTCATCCTTTAAAGTAACTATTCCGATATTTCCTATTCCGTAAATATCAATCACTTTTTTTATTTTTATATATTTGTCATAAAATGACACTATTAACTTCTCGAGCCAGTAATCTAATAATAATTTCCACTGTTCGCAATTATAATGAACACCATGGTATTCATTCATAACGGAATGTATATGCTCTAGCATAAATTCACGGTAATATTCTGTCCTATTGATACATTCCTTTCTATAATTCTGAAAATACTGTTCGCAGAACATCTCTTCTTGAGCTAAACTGGTTCCCTGGCACAAATTTCGGCTGTCACTGCTATTGTTTTTCTTTTCAACCCATACGATCTTTTCGATTACGTCTTTACTATTTTCCTGTATGATATGATCTATGCAATCCGTAATCCCCACTAAGATTTTCATCTTGATCTCCTTCAACTGTGCTTCTTCCTATCCTGCTGCAGACATGTGCTTCAGCTGCTGCATATAACCTCCTTCACACAATCGATCACCCTGTCCTGCTCTTTTAAAGTCAGCAGCGGATATATAGGAAGGCTGAGCATATTTCTATATAGTTTTTCTGCATTTTCACAATACACATCTGCATATCCATGTTTTCTATAATAAGGATGCCTGTACACTGGAATGTAATGAACATTCACCCCGATCCCTTTTTCCCTGAGCCTTTGAAATATGCTCCTGCGGTCATGATGTAGAACCTGAATGATATATAAATGCCAGCCGCTCTGCGTCCCTTCCAGCTGATACGGTATAATAAGATCCTCACAATCAGCAAATGCTTCGTCGTACCTCTGCGCCAGCCTTTTCCTCATTTTTATAAAGGAATCCAATTTCTGCATCTGGCTGAGGCCCAGTGCACACTGAATATCTGACAGCCGGTAATTATAGCCCAGCATCTGCTGTTCGTAGTACCACATCCCATCCTGATTCTCCAGACCTGAAGCCTCCTTTTCTATCCCATGGCTGCGGAGCAGACAAAGCCTTTTATACAAATCTTCGTCATCTGTCATCACCATCCCGCCTTCTCCTGTCGTAACCGGCTTTACCGGATGAAAGCTGAAGGTTGTCAAATCAGATAAGCTGCCAATCTTTTTTCCTTTGTACAAAGCCCCCAGCGCATGTGCCGCATCTTCGATCACGACCAGATTATGTTCTACGGCTATCTTATGGATCTCATCCATGTCACACGGCTGTCCTGCCAGGTGAACCGCTATAATCGCTTTCGTCTTTGGTGTCACTTTTCGCCGGATATCCGCCGGATCTATATTGTACGTACGGGCATCAATATCAGCAAATACCGGCTTTCCTCCACAATACAATATACAGTTTGCAGATGCCGCAAACGTAACCGGCGTCGTGATCACCTCGTCGCCTGGGCTGATGCCGGCTGCCATACAGGCTGTATGAAGCGCTGCAGTCCCATTCGAAACGGCAGCTGCATATCTGCTGCCAACATATTCTGCTGTCGTCTGCTCAAATTCCGCGATTTTAGGCCCTGTTGTCAGATAATCGCTGCGCAGCACCTCACACACTGCCCGGATATCATCTTCATCGACCCACTGTCTTCCGTATGGAATATATTTGTCTATATCTATTGTTTTACTCTCCATTTTTTACTACATCTTGGCCTTCCTATCTTTTTGACGAATACATAATCTGCCAGATTCCAGATTTTGTAGTTACCATTTCATTCCGGTCGGTTTCAACTCTTCTGCATTTCAATAAGTGCAGCTGCGATCTTTCCTGCTCCCTGTCCATCTACCAATTTCTGCATCCTGCTTGAGCGGTCCTGCCTCAGCTTAGGACTGCATGCATACATCTCCAACAGCCGTGCAGTCCGTTCAAAGATATCCGTATACCGTACATCTCCGGCATAGTCCATCAGGCCGTCGTCTTGAAACTGCTGCACATTATCCAGCTGGTTGTCTGCAAAAGAATAACAAACAGCAGGCGTGCCGCATGCACACAATTCATATAATGACGTTCCGCCTGCCGAAACCGCTGCATCAGCCTGTACCATATAGTGTTCCATATTTGTTACTGCCTTGTGAAAATGCACGTTTGAACTGCTGCGGTATTTTTCCTGCAGCTGCTCATAACCGGTATAATATCTCCCGCAGATTACATCAATATTTGTATACAGCGCCGGATTGATTTTCCCAAGCATGCCCTCCAGTATGCCAAAGCGGTCTGTACCGCCTGACAAAAGCAGTAAATTTCCCATAGGCTGCCTGATTGTTTTTCTGCCCATATTTTGAAACGGTTTTCCGAGCGGGACATACTGCGTGCCCAATAAAAGCTTCGTTCCTCTGTATCTTTTTTCATAACAGAATTTTTTATAATAACCCGCATAGCAGACCAATGTATGTACCGGATAAAGAAACGCATTTAAATCATCGATATAAGCCACCTGCACCATCTCAGAAAGCATTTCTAAATATCTTTGAGTCACCATATAGCTGTCAATCAGCATTGCCTTGATCTTATGTTCTCTGATAACCCGGCTTAATGCACCAGCTTCTGTTTCCATATGATCCCACTGCGTATGGAGAACAACTGCATGATATCCCCTGTCTTCTACCAGGCAGACTGCATGCTCATCGGAAAGAATAAATGTAGTATCCTCTCCAAGCCCTGCTGCTGCATCAGCAACCGCAAGGCAGCGCATGACATGGCCGGTGGCTATCGTATCATTCATATCTGTCCTAATGTAAAGCATATCAGCCCGCCTATATCTTTAGTCAACCATCCGCAGCAATTCAAATGCTTCTGCATATTCCCTGCCCACGGCTCCGCCCCATCTATGGGCAGCATATTCCAACATTGCAAGTGAACGCGGATGCGGAAATGTACGTAATTCAGACTTATACTTCTCCATTGCACTACACTTTATTGGAAAATAACTGCCTATATCAACAAACACATTTGGACAAAACACCTGCCTGCTGCCAAAATTCCATTCTGTAGACGATACTGTTTCAAATGCGAAAATTTGTGCTGCTGAATAATTTCCCTGTGGCCTTGCCGCCGTCAGCACCGCCTTGTTAGTTATTTGATGATCCACATTTAAATCCCCGTTAAAATGTGTAAATATAATATCCGGCTTTAATTTCTCTATATATTTTTCCACAAATTTTACAATATCCAGCAAATCCACAGAATCAAACCGGTTATCTGGAAAATCTCCAAAATAAACATCCCTATATCCTAATATTTTCGCTGCAGCTATGCTATCTTTATGCAGGCTTTCTATAAGATCCGGCTCCGCCTTCTGACGTCTTTCAAAACGTGATGTCTGCCCTTCTCCCAGAATCAGTGCATAAGCCGTATCCCCTTCTGCTGTACGCCTTGCAACCGTCCCTCCCACACCGAGTACCTCATCATCTGGGTGGGCAGCAATTACTAATATGATATTCACGTAAATTCCTCCCTGATTTCTGCTTCAGCACGCACGACCCCGTCTTCCATCTGTGCACGGTGAAACGTAATCCTGCAGCTGCCCAAATCTATATAAGCATTTGGATATCCCTGGGCGTCCAGCATACGTATATAATCATACATCTGACGCAGTGAAAGGCCTTCTGGTATTCTGCTCTGTTTAGGCGTCCTCCGCTTAAAATGCACGATCTGTCCCTGTTGGGAGACCGGGATTAATTTTCTTTCAAAAAAGGCAGGAATCATTTTTTGAAATATAAGATCTGACATTCGTATATAAATTTCCTGTGCACTTCCTTCTAGCAGAAAAGCTTCTTTCATATAAACAGGGCCGGCATCCAACTCCCTTACAACTCTGATTGCCGACACCTTTGTTTCATAAATACCTCTGACTATCAGGTTCTGCAGCGGACTTCCGCCCCTGCCGAACGGAAGGTCTGTCATATGAAACACAATACATGTATAATTTTCATAAATCTCCGCCGGAATAATGTAAGACCAGTGCGGGAAAAAAACCATTTCAGGTCTGAACTCATCCAATGCCTCTTTAGACAGATCCTGCTTTTCCTTAATAATTTTTATTTCATGTGTTCCTTTATAACGCTCTGCTATTTGAAACGCATTCTGTATATTCCACGGCTTGATAGCTGCGATTACAATCCTCATCTTATATCCATGATTCCTTTTCTATTTCCATTTCATAAACACTGTATACATTTTTATACCCCGTGTTCAAAAAAACTCTGTGTGATGCTATATTATTTATTTTCACTTTTGCAGTTAGTTTTTTTATCTGGGGAAAATCCTGCCTGACCTGCTCGTATAAAAGTCCGATCATATCACGGCCATATCCCAGCCCTCTTTTTTCTGCACAAATACTGTAATCGATCTCCGCTTCTATGTCTGTGCAGTTAACCCTGACCTGCCCAACAGCCTGTCCATCGTGCATGTAAATATACTGCATGGCATCGTCCTTATACAGGATTTCTTTAAACCATTTTATATGATCTTTGTATGCGATCTTTTTTGTAGAAAATGCATGATCCCTGACAGACTTTTCATTTGCCCATTGAAATAAAAGATCCGTATCCTGTTCTGTCGCTTTCCTTAAATATCCGACGTTCATAAATGCCTCCATCCAGCTGCCCTGCATTTTCTGCAGGCAGGATTACCGTTCCTTATGGTTCTCCAACCATATGAAACGCCAATGGCGTTCCTCTTTTGATCATAGTCAATGCCGTTTTTCCCAAAACAGATTCATAATATATAGGTTTTATTCCATATCCGGGCCTTATGACACGTATATTATCCTTTGTCAGTTTTTCTCCCCGCTGGATATCTTTTACACAAAATACAGACCTGCGAAGATCCTTATTTGTTTTCTCCTGTGCCGAAGCCCCATAAGACACGCTGCCGACTGCTTTCTCAGCCTGCCTGACATCCTCCACCATTTTCTTAAATTCAGCAGGGTTCATAGAAAATGCTGCATCCGGGCTGTCAATGTTTCGCGAAATGCAGAAATGCTTTTCTATCACCTTCGCCCCCAGTGCCACTGCTACGACAGCTGCAACAGACCCAAACGAATGATCCGACAGACCCACCGGGACATCAAATGTTTCCGCCATATTCTGCATCGTCCGAAGATTCATTTCATCCGTAACTGCCGGATATGCACTGGCACATCTTAACAGCACCAGCTGATCGTTTCCTGCTTTCCTGATCGTGTTCACAGCATCTTCGATTTCTGACAGCGTTCCCATGCCGGTAGATAATATGATTGGTTTTCCTTTTGACGCCACATAAGCTAACAAAGGCAGGTCAACCAGCTCAAAAGAGGCAATTTTATAAAATTCAACACCTATTGTCTCCAAAAAATCAACAGATGTCCGGTCAAACGGCGTTGAAAAAAAATCTATTCCAATACGATCAGCCTCCGCTTTTAATTCTGCCTGCCATTCCCATGGCGTATATGCTTTTTGATAGAGCTGATATAAGTTGTTTCCTTTCCAAGTTCCATCTGTAATACAAAACCAATCCAAATCACTGTCAATCGTCATCGTATCCGGCGTATACGTCTGTATTTTTATACAATCTGCGCCGGCCTCTTTTGCACTATGTATAATCTCTTTTGCCCGCTCTAAGCTTCCTGCATGATTCGCAGACATTTCTGCAATAATATACACAGGCTGGTTATCGCCTATTGTGCGGCCGGCATTCAATTTGACCTGCATATGAATTTATCCTCAGCCTTTCAATCTTCTAAATGCAATTCCTTACCTGATTTTGGGATATAATAACTCTGTGTTTTTAACAAGCTGTCGCCAATGCACTCTACTCCCAATGCTTTATTGCACCGAATAATATTTTGTTCCGTTATTTTTTCTAATTCATCATTTTTCATAGATGTCATATTCAAATGCAGATCCTGTCGATCTCCCATCGCCAGTAAAAAGTCCTCCACATCTTGAATATATCCTTTTTCTACTGCGTAATCATAGATTTCAGATCCCGGCTGCGGCAGCAGGTATCCCACCGACGGACTTATGCCGCATGCAATGCATACATCAAATGTATTTTTTATCGTTTCACCGGTTTCCTGCGGATAACCGACCACAATACTTGTCGATACCCCGACCCCGCCTTGTTTTAGCAGCCGTGTCTGCTTTTTAAAATCCTCCAGGCTCACATGTTTATTCATCGCCTTTAGTATTTCTTCATTTGATGATTCCAACGAATAGCCCAGTACATGGCATCCATTTTTCTGCATCCTTTTAATCAGGGCAAGATCTGTATCTTCCGTAAACAAATTTCCCCGGCACGTTCCATTCCAGTAAAAATCCAGATTCCTTTGTTCCTTTAAATCCAGAAAGTCTGTTATGACCTTTTTGTTATAAAAAGACAAATCGTCTGAAAAAAGAATATAATTTACTCCATATTGTGTTATTACCTGTTCAATATCATCCATAATAGATTCCATCGACCTGTGCCTGTATCTCTGATCCCTGAATACATGATAACAAAATGTACATTTATTAATGCACCCTCTTGCGGTATTAATCGGGAATGCTTTAAGCTCTTCGTTTGGCACTGGTACAGGCCTGGACACACCCGCACTCATATATGGAATGTAGCTGTCAATATCAAATAATGTATAATCTATATACAGTTTCGATATATCTGGTATAGGCTTTCTTGGAGGTGTGTATATAATCTTTCCATCACCTTTACCGCTCCTATATGCAATCCCATCTACAGATTCTAAATCTTTCCCATCCCTTAACGCATCCAATAGTTCTACATCTGTTATGTCGCCTTCGCCTAAAATCGCTATGTCTGCCAGTGTGTGGTTCAAAAGTTCTTCTGGAATAGAAGTGGCCACTGAATTACCTACTGCGATCATAGTATGCGGCGACTGCTGTTTTATTTTTGAAACAAGCGACTTTACATACTTATATCCTGTCACAATGCATCCCATTAAAACCACATCATACTTTTGTCCCAGCTGTTTTAGTACCTCGTCTTCTGACAAATTATATAAATCCTGATCAATGTAATCAAATTTATATCCTGCGTCTTTGATCGCAGTCATCACATATCCCAAACCTACCGGAAAATACCTGACTTTTGCCCCAGGCCTCAAAGAAATATTTATAACTGCAATATTCATACTACTCATCTTTTCCATAAACGCTCTATTTCCTTTCCTAATTAAAACAGCTGCAGAACAATCCACTGTCTCACTAATTCAGCCTGCCAAATCCACTATGGCACACCGGCCCGTCCAGCCTGCTTTTTACATCCTCTAACTCAGCAATCAGACAAAACACTTCGTCTACCGCCTCAAGATATTCTGCGATAATTTCCCTGCTGTGCGCATAAGATGTATAAAATGCAGTAGATGCAAGATATCCCCGCTTTAACATCTCCTGTGTAAAAAACGTTTTATATACCAGCGGCTCTTTGTATTCAAACGCAAAATGGCTCATAGGGTCAATGCCGCCTATAGAAACAGCTACGCCATATTTATCCGCTTTTTCTCTCCATCCGGCCTTAATCTGCTTTCCATAAGAAATCTGCTTTTCCCAGACGCGGTACTTTTCGTATAGTTCCATGTTTTTTAATGCCGCGGCAAATGCAATCCGTTCTGTATAAAACGTACTGCTGATAAAGGTGCCCTGCGCCGCCTCCATCACATCTTTCCTGCCTATAACCGCAGCTAATGGATAGCCATTTGTCATTCCTTTTGCAAATACCGCCAGATCCGGTTCAACGCCGAGTACTTTGTGGCTGCCTCCGCTGCACAGCCTGAATCCTGCGCTTACCTCATCAAAGATCAGAACAATTCCATCCCGCTTTGTCATGGATCGAATTTTCTCAAGAAAATTGTCTGCCGGGTAATCATTACGGATCGGTTCCATTACGACAGCTGCGATTTTCCCTTTATGCTTTTCCATCAGAGCATGAAATTCCGAAATATTATTATAATGAAACGGAAGGTTTGTACCTGCAAGCGCCTGCGGAACTCCCAGTGGTTCCAAGCCCGGTATATGTAAATCATCCAATGCATTTTCATTGCTGATATTTGCAGCCAGATACCAGTCATGCCACCCATGGTAGCCGCAGAATAAGACAATGTCACGCCTTGTATACGCCCTGGTTATCCGCACCGCCATAGCAAGGCTTTCACCGCCTGCCTTGGCAAACCGTACGCTGTCTGCCCACGGATGAATCCCTAACAATTTTTCTGCCACAGCTACTTCTTCCGGCGCATTTAAAGTGCACATCCCTCCATTGTGGATCGCTTCAAGCGCTGCTGCGTCTACTTCGTCATTGGCATATCCTAATACATTGGCTCCAATACCCATATAAGAAGCATCCACGTACTCATTTCCATCCAGATCCCAGACCCTGCATCCTTTTGCCCTGCTATAATAAGCAGGCCAATATTCTGGCAGAAACATCTCCGGCCGTTTGGATAAAAGCTGTGTCCCTCCGGGAATCATCTTTTTTGCTTTCTTATATAATTCTTGTCCTAGTCCCATTTTTACAAAATCTATCCCTTCTGCTCTCTTCGTCTCTTATAACAGCTTTTTTCACATTTTTTTTCATTCATCTTTCAGATCATCTGCTTACCCAGCTTTCTTCCATTGCTTTCTTATCAGCTGTTTACCCGGCTTTCTTCCATTGCTTTCTTATCAGCCGTTTATTCAGCTTTCCTTCCATTTGACCACAGGCTCGGTATAAGTATCCCTTCTTCCAAGTCTACAAAGCAATCTTTGATCTCCTGCATGATTTCGTCCGGCAGCGCACCTTTCTTCGCATTTTCCATATTCTGACGCAGCTGTTCTTTTGTATCTACTCCAAAAACCATAAAATCTATGTCACGCTCTCCCAGTACAAAACGAATCAGCATCTCTGCTTTATCAATGTGAAATTTTTCTGTTATTTTTTCAAATTTCACTAAATATGGCACGGCGTGTTTTAAATATTCCGGCACACGTTCTTTTTCCATCAAAAGGAGTCCCTGCAGGAACGGGCTTCTTGCAAATACAGTAATTCCCGCCTGTTTTGCCTGTTTTATAAATCCCTGCTGTATCCCCCTCTGGTCAAAAATATTGTACGGCAGCTGGATATAATCCAGATTTTTGTCAAGCGCCGCCCAGCCTTCCTTTAGACTGTAAATAGATATTCCAATATTGGATACCAGCTTTTGTTCTTTTAAGTTTCTTAACGCATCAATAATTTCACTTTTATATATGTACTCCGGCGTATGGCACAAATAACCGTCCAGACACGTAATCCCCAAACGGCTTAATGTATTTTCACATTCACGCTGTATGACACCGCGCACATCCTTTTCATTTTCTTCAATAATATTTGGACGAAGCTTTGAGATCACCTTAAACTGCCCGGCATTTTTCCCTGCCTTAAAGTATTCCCCTAATACCAGCTCCGCTGTGCCGTAAGCCCTTGCTGTATCTAGAAAGCGCAGCCCATTTTGTGCAGCCATATCAAGCATCTCAAAGCACTGGCCTTCGACAGGCTGTCCGTCCCGGTTATTGATGCCATATCTCATGCCAAACTGTACTGTACCTAAACATAACTCAGCCATACATGTTCTCCTTTCAGCCTGCTTCTGCCGATACTCTACATGCAGTAAATATATGCATCCTCGATCGCCTCTTTATACAGTACATTTAATGCACACCGTTCCTGCATCTGCAGATCAAAACCATAACCCGCATGCGAAAAAGAACGTTTTTCAATCAGTGAATACTGTGGATTTCCCAGAAAAAGCCTGGCAATATCATATTTATAAGTCGGTACATGTTCATTATGTATATTTGGACGGCGGTATGGGATCTTTGTGTCAAAATCCCACGACACCAGAATACCTCCGGTTTTTAATACCCTGTCCGCTTCAGAAACCGTCTTTTGTATATATTTTCGGTCAACCCAGAACGCACAAAATCCTAACATGACGATATCAAAATAATCATCTGCAAAAGATAACGCATCGGATGTACCCTGGCTTAATGAAATCTTACATTCCTGCTCATCTTTAATCAGGTTCTGACCATACGCTACTGCTTCTGCTGACGGTTCAATACCATATCCTTCAAATCCATATCTGCTGCACAAATGCATCAAATTATTTCCATAACAGCATCCGATTTCTAATATTCTTTGCTTGCCTGACTTTTTCAGCCACATATTTGTCTCCAAAAACTCACCAAACAATTTACATCCTATTGCCGGTTCTTTTTCATCCAGCTGTGCAGGTGAATTTCTATGAAAATATGCGTCACCTTCGTTCAGTAAAACCTCTTCCTTTGCTCTCTCTGCCACACTTATACCCTTTCCGTTTTCATTTAAGACAAGCTCTCCTCCAGCTGCACGAACCTTACCTGCCTT
>OFGA01001730.1_pt1 | contig 14605 bp, 16 predicted proteins | sample 1521471 | NCBI WGS metagenome assembly OFGA01 (sample SAMEA3504086, study PRJEB24116) | mouse gut metagenome | biome: mouse gut; feature: mouse-associated habitat; material: faeces | place: Denmark | collected 2011
CCACCCCGGAGACGCTGGAGCAGGCCGAGGACGCCGCTCCCGCCCAGGAGGCACAGGAGCAGACCGAGGACACCGCTCCCACCCAGGAGGCACAGGAGCAGACCGAGGACACCGCTCCTGCCGTGGAGACGCCGGAGCAGGACCAGGACCGGGATGCCACATTTGTAAAAACAAGCCCGGAGGACGCCGCCGCGATTGCGGCACAGGTTGAAGCGGGGAATGTCGCAAGGCTGGAAATGAATGAGAACGGCGAAATCACGCTGAAAGAGCCGGAGCGGGACGTTCTTGCCGGAATCAAGAACCCGTGCGTATACTGCGGCCCGACCGTGCGCGGCGTGGCACGGCAGTGCACCACCTTCCAGGGAGGAATCCCCGACGCGCTGCGGGACTTCATCAGGGAACACCCGGAGGCACGGCGGCTGATCGTCTCCACGGCGCAGTTTCCCGCTATGCGCCGTCGGCTTGATACGACGGGAACGGCGGAGGCGAAGCTCTACAAGCGGGTCAAGGAGCAGATCGGGAAATGAAAATCCTGTTCGACTACGGCATAGGCGGGGAACCGGAAGGGTCCCCGCCTACGTTCAAGCAATGCGCGGCGGCAGATATTCACGCCGCGTTTCTGAACCCGGACGAACACGGAGAAGTGCGGACAATCCGCTATGACGGTGTGGAATACCAGGACATCACCGTGATAGAGAGCGGGCCGACGGAGGGCAAGCGGTCCTCGGTGGTGCAGATGCAGCACGATTTCGGCCAAGGTCTGTATAAGCGGACCGTCATTCTCTACGTCGCGGAAAAGGACATGAACGGCGTCAAGCCGGAACAGGGGTCCATGCTGTCCATGAACGACGAAGAGGGCGGCGAGTTCTTCCACAAATACCGTGTAGCGGAATCGGGGACAGAAATGGGAATGTTCCGGTTGAAGCTGGAGGAAGTGGACGAATGAACACGGAAGCAAGAACCAACGGAATCACCGGGTCCATCGTCGTCACGGTCAACGAAGCGGCGGGGCAGGCGGCTATCGAGCGGGCAAAAACTCTGCTGGCCGGTATTCCGGGCGGCGTGGACAAGGCCGCAAAAGCCGCCATGAGCCGGACCGTTGACAGGCTGCGGCGGGACAGCAACCAGGCAATCCGGGAGAAGTACGATATTTCGGATGAAGGAATCCGCGCAGAGAAAAACGTGCGGGTCCGCTACAGTTTCCAGAACGGCGTGCAGGCGACCGTCACCTTCTCCGGGCGAAAGATACCGCTGTACCGTTTTGGCGGAGCCTACCCGAAGGTCCCGACGCAGGATATCGCGGCAGGGAAAAAGCCGGTCATGGTGAAGGGCGCATGGACCATGCAGTATCAGGGAATGGCCGCACGGGGCCACCAGTTCAAGGGCACCGGACCGACACAGTTCATGGACGCTTTTGTGGCACAAATGAAGTCCGGGCATATCGGAATCTTTGAGCGGACCGGCGGAAGAACCAGCGAGGGCAGCGACGCTATCCGGGAAATTATGGGGTCCTCTGTGGCGCAGATGGTAGGCAACCAGCAAGTAGCGCAGCGATTGACCGAGGGTGCCTACAAGACGTTTGAAACAGAGCTGGACAAGGCTGTGTACCGAATCCTGACGGGCTGGAGGTAACACGAGGGGTCCCCGGCGAAACCCAGCGAAGCGGGTTGCGTGGGGAGAGGCGGAGCGCCGGAATGAGTGAGCTTTGGCCGCAGGCCGAAGCGAAGGATATGGAGGCTGCGACGACGATATGCAGAAAGTGACATTAGAGAATGAAACCAAAGTGGGCCTGCTGTACGCGCTGAAAGACTTTACCACAGAGACGGTGAAGGGACTGCTTTTTCCGGTCAAGCGGCAAAAACAGGACGAGCGGGAGCCGCCCCGCAGGGCGGCGGTGGTACATCTGGCGCGCTTGCCGGATATGACATCGTTCGAGAAAAAGGCCCCCTTCATTCTCCACCAGGCGGTGACGGGAGAGGACGGGCTAAAGAACGCCAACAAGGGAACGGGCCGGGAATCCAGGTTAGAGCTGCAAAGCTCCGCCATTATCCGGTCTGTGTTCTGTGTGTATCACCCGGACGAGGAAGAGGGCGGGCTTGCGCTGCTGAACATCATGGAGGAAATGCGTATTGCGCTGCTGATGTACCCGACGCTGAACAAGGTGTTTGAGCTGGACCTAAAGGAAGGTATCAGCCAAATGGTCTACCCGGAGACAGGAGAGCGGGGCACCGCGCCGTTCTACCTGGGGGAAATGGTGACGGCCTGGAAGCTGCCGCCGGTAACAAGAATCGAGGCGGCGCGGGTGGCGCACGGCTGGCTGCCGGACGACAAAGCCGTAAGGCACCTGCAAGACAGCTACCCAAAGACGGACCCAAGAATCTGAAAGGAAAGGATTTGAGCGCACATGGCGAAGAAAGAAACCAACGCGCCCGTGACAGGGCCGGACAACACGGGGAACGAGAAGAAGAGCCGGGCGGGGACGTGTCCCTCCGGCTTTTACATTTACATCGGCCCCAACATCAAGAAGCACATCCAGACCGGGACCATCTACCGGGGTACGCGGGCGAACGCGCTGAAACAGGCGGCGGAGGCTATCAAGGCGTACCCGCTGGTCAAGACCCTTATCGTTTCCGGCGACGCGCTGCCGGAGGCCCGTTTGAAGGTCAAGGCCCCCGGCAACGCACTGTACGCCAACTACATGAAGCTGAAGCTGGCGGGAAAGGAAGGTAAGTAACAATGGCGAAACTCGGCGTACACGTTTTTGAAAAGGCTACGTCCGTCCAGACGCCGAAGGTGGCAACGGTGGGCATCCCCTTTGTGGTGGGGACCGCGCCGGTGCAGTCTGCGGCGAAGCCTGCCAAGTCCAACGTCCCCGTGCTGGTGACGAGCTGGGACGAGGCGGTGGAGAAGCTGGGCTTTTCCTATGACTGGAAGAGCTATACCCTGTGCGAGTTCATGTACTCCCACCTTCAGCTTTTCGGAGCGCAGCCGGTCATTTTCTGCAACATCAGCGACCCGGCCAGCATGAAGCGGGAAGAGGCGGCGGCGGACTACAGCGTGGCCGATCACAAGGTTTCCGTTTCCGTGGACGCGATTGCGGACACCATCAAGGTCAGCGTGACAGAGGGTGCAGGCGAGGCGGCGGCGGCGCGGGAGCTGGAGCGGGACACTGACTACAGCATCCTTTACGACCGGGACAACACGGATACCTACGTTTGTATCGTGGAGCTGCTGGAGGACGGCAGCGCCTACGACGCGGAGACGGTGAGTATCGCCTACAGCGCGGCGGACCCAAAGGCGGCTACGGTGGCCGATGTGGTGGACGGCGTGGCCCAGGTGGATACCTGCCTGACAGCGGTGGGCGTGGTCCCGGACCTGATCGCCGCCCCCGGCTGGTCCCACAATACCGTTGTGGCCGCTGTGATGGCGACCAAGGCGGCGGCTATCAATGGGCTGTTCAAGGGCAAGGCCGTTATCGACGCGGACAGCGGCGAGGACGGCGTGACAGAATACTCCCAGCTCTCCGGCTACAAGAACAAAAACAACTTTGTGGACGTGGACCAAATCATTTGCTGGCCCATGGTGCAGCTCGGAGACTACCGCTTCCACCTGTCTACCCAGCTCTGCGGCCTGATGGCGACGGTGGACGCCGGGAACCGGGGCATCCCCTACGAATCCCCCGCAAATAAAAACCTGAAAATGGACGCCTGCGTGCTGGAGGACGGAACGCCGGTCAACCTGACGTGGAACCAGGTGGACCTTATCGCGGGGAGCTGGGGCGTCGTTACGGCGGTCAATTTCCTGGATTCCGGCTGGGTGGCGAAGGGCAACTACACGGCCTGCTACCCTGGCAATACGGATGTGAAGGACCAGTTTATCCCCGTGTCCCGTATGTTTGACTTCATCGGGAATACCCTTATCCGCACGTTCTGGTCCAAGCTGGACAAGCCCATGACACCGGCCCTGCGGGACAGCATCTTGCAGACCTGCAACATCTGGCTCGGCGGATTGACCGGCGGCGGCTACCTCTACGGGGCGAGGGCGGAAATGCTGGCGGAGGAAAACCCGCTGACAAGCCTGCTGGACGGCATTATCACGCTGCACATCTACAACGCGCCGCCCGTACCCGCGCAGGAAATCGACTTCATTCTGGAATACGACGTTTCCTACATGGAGACGGCGCTGGCGGCGTAAGGAGGAATAGAAGATGATTTATCCGAACGGCCATATTGATTACCTCATGTACGAGAACGGCGGGGCGCTTATCGGCGTTGCAAAGGTGACGATGCCCCCCATCAAATACAAGACCGTCACCGCCACGGGCGCGGCGCTCATGGGCGACGTGACTATCCCCCTGGCAAGCATGATCGAGGCCATGACCATCAACATTGAGTTCTCCAGCGTGGCGGACGCCATTGTGCAGCTCGGCACCAACGAGTGGCACGACGTGGCCCTGTACCTGGCGGACCAGTATTTTGACGGCGTGACCCGGAAGGAAGAGCTGGAGCCGATTCGCTTTGAGCTGTCCATCCGGCCCACGGAAATCAACCAGGGGACCATCCAGACGGCCAGCGCCGCCGACGCCTCCGGCACCTACAGCGTGTGCAAGTACACGGTGTATAAGAACGGGGCAAAGGTCATTGACATTGACCAGTTCAACCAGGTCCACGAAATCAACGGCGTGGACAACGCCGCCCTGGTGAGAAAGGCCATGGGCATGATGTAGTCGAAAGAAGCCTGCTACATTACGCTTCCGGCTAACGCCGAAAGCTACATATCCGCAGGCTCCTTTCTCCTATCAAAACCGCACCCGCTACGCTGGGCTGCGGTTTTGTTTTAGGACGGGGGAAACGAAAATCAAGCCGCCCCTCCATCGCGTGAAGGGGCGGCTTATCAAATACAGGAAGGAGCTTTACCTATGAGCGCAGAGGAAAAGAAGCTGGACATGGAGGGCGTGGCCCAGGACGCGGCGGAGGCCGAGCGGGTGGCGGAGGAAGCCAAGCAGGAGCAGGAAACCGGGAGCTATACCCACACGTTCAAGAATCCGTTCCCGTGGAAGGGCAAGACCTATGAGACGCTGACGTTCGACTGGACCGCGCTGAACGGCGGGGACCACCTGGAAATCGAAAGCGAAATCGTGATGAAGGGCCGCACGCTGGTATCTCCGGCGTTTACCGGGGACTTCCTGGCGGGTATGGCAGCGCGGGCCTGCACCGAGCGGGACGAGAAGGGCAAGCGGGTCATTGACGGGTGGGCAATCAAGGAAATGCCCCTGACCGATTTTCAGGCCATTACGAGGAAAGCGCGGGGTTTTTTGCTGCGTGCGGAGTAAAAGTCGAAGGGCTTTGGCTCCGAAAGCAATGTATCCTTCTGGCGCGGCATAACGGCGGTTCGCCGCTGGATTGGTTGGGCGTCCCTCTTTGGCAGTATGGCGGCTGGATTCAGGCCACCAATGAATTGAACGAGAAGAAAAAGCCGAAAGCACCCGAAAAAATTCCCGCCAGCCTGACGGGAAATAAGGCGAAGGAGCTTTTCGGCCTGCCGGGGAATGGATGATAGGGAGGCGACGAAGTGGCGCAAAAACAGTATTCGTTTGATTTTGTTATGAACGCCGTGCTGAACGGCGGATTCTCCGGCACGTTCACAAAAGCACAGCAGGAGTTCATACGGCTGGGCGCGGAAATCAAAAACCTCCAGGCCATTCAGCGGGACGTGAAAGCCTATGAGAAGCAGGCGGCGGCGGTACAGCATACCACCGACAAGCTGGAAAACCTGAAAGGACAGCTTGCCCTTGTGAAGAAGGAGATAGAAGAAACCACTGGCTCCACAACCGCGCTGGAGCGGGAAAAGCTCAAGCTGGAACAGAAAATTGCCAATACTACGGAAGCGCTGGGCAAGCAAGAGCAGAGGCTTGAGCAAACAAAGGGACGTCTGGACGAGGCGGGCGTATCTACCGACAACCTGGCCGGGAAAGACGAAGAACTGAAAAAGAAAATTGAAGAGCTGACCGAAGAGCAGAAAAAGGCCACGGAAGGGGCGGTAGGGTTCGGCGATAAGAGCGCGGCGGCAATCGAGGCCGTAGGCGGTGCCATTGCCGCCGCTGGGATTGCCGGGGCCATGAAGTCAATCGCGGACGCCTACATGGAGTGCGTGGAAGTGGCCGGAAACTTTGAACAGGCAATGTCCGCCGTGGAGGCAATCGCCAATTCCAACACGTCGGAAATGGCGGCGCTGACGGCGGAGGCAAAGGAGCTGGGCGCGACAACCAAGTTTACCGCACAGCAGAGCGCAAACGCTATGGAGTACATGGCAATGGCAGGCTGGGACGCCCAAGAAATGCTGGGAGGCATGAGCGGCGTTATCAATCTGGCGGCAGCAGCCGGGGAGGACTTGGCGCAAGTATCCGATATTGTAACGGACAACCTGTCCGCCTTTGGGCTGAAAGCGTCGGATACCGCGCACTTTGCGGATGTGCTGGCGGCGGCAGCGGCAAACTCCAACACCAATATCTCCATCATGGGCGAGACGTTCAAAAGCTCTTCCTCTGTTGCTGGAGCACTGGGGTACAGCATTGAGGACGTGGCCGTGATGGTGGGCCTGATGGCGAACAACTCCGTGAAAGGGTCCCGCGCCGGGACCGCGCTGCGCAATATCTTCAACGGCCTGCTGGGCGGCGTGACGTTGACAGCGAAAGCCTTTGGAGAGCTGGACTACTCCGCCGTCAATTCGGACGGCTCCATGAAGGGCCTGATGGAAACAGTAGAGGACCTGCGCGGGTATTTCAGCCAAATGACCGAGGCGGAACGGGTCAACAACGCTATGACCATTGCCGGTATGCGCGGCTACAACGGACTGCTGGCGATCCTGAACGCCACGGACGAGGACTTCCAAAGCCTGTACGCCTCTATCAACAACTGCAACGGCGCGGCGGAGCGGATGGCGAAGGTGAAGCTGGACAACCTGAACGGTGACATTACCCTGATGAACTCCGCTATGGAGGCGCTGCAATCCACCATCGGAGAGCAATTCAACCCGGAGCTGCGGAAGCTGACGCAGTTTGGAACCGAAGCAATCAGCTGGGCAAACGAATTTATCCAGGAAAATGAATCACTGTCAAAGGGAATCATGGCGACGATTGGGACAATGGGCGGACTAACCGCTGCAATCGTAGGCGTAAACTCCGCAATAAAAGCATTTCAGGCGTTGAAAGCGCTGGGAGCATTTTCAGGGCTGACAGGCGGAATGTTCCTTGCGGCGGGCGCTGCGGCGGCTCTTGTGGGAACCGTCGTAGCCGTCGTTGACGCTGTACGAGATGGCGGACCGGCGGTAAGGGAGCTGACTGTAGCCGCGCGGGAAATGAACGAGGCCATAGCGGAAGCTGGGGCCACCTGCGAGGACACAACCGCCTCCACCCTGGCGGCGGCGGATGTGGCAAACAGCTATATCGACAAGCTGGAAGCTATGGGCGATATGGCGAGCGCGTCCGACGAAGAGCAGAAACAGTATCAAAATACCTTGGCCCTCCTGCTGCGGGTCATGCCGGAACTCTCCGACTGCATCAGCACAACCACGGACGAGTACGGACGGGCGACCTACACACTGGAAACCACCACCGAAGCGCTCCGCGCCAACACCGAGGAATGGAAGCGGAACGCCAAGGCGCAGGCTTACCAGGAGTATCTTAATACCCTGATGGAGCAGTACAACGGCGTCATGCTGGAGGCTGCGGAAAATGAGATCGGGCTGACCCGGGCAAGGTATGAGCTGGAAGCCGCAAGCCAGAAATACAACGCCGCCATTGAGCGGATGAACGAGCTGTGGGCCGAGGCCAGCGAAGAGGCGGACCGGCAGTATCGGGAGTACGGGATACTGACAGACGCGACGGGGTATCTCTCCCAGGAATATTACGACCTGCAAAACTCGCTGGGAAACCTCAGTCAAGAGCTGTTTGACGCGCAATCCGATGTGGACGCCCACGAAAAGGCTATTGCAAAAGACGCGGAAGCCGTCGCCGCCGCCGAAGAGGAAATGTCGCTTCTGGAGAAAGCAGTACAAGACCTGATGCGGACGCTGGGGCTATACACGGAGGAAGAAGAGTCTCTGACGGCGCAGGAAGCGGCGGTGCGGGCGGCGCTGGACGAGACAATGGCATCCGTACAGGCGTTGACGGAGGCATACGCGGACGCCTACGACGAAGCCCTGGAGAGCTTTTCCGGGCAGTTTGGATTGTTCGACGAGGCAAAAGCGGACGCCGAGGCCACCGTTGCGGCGGCGCAAGAGGCGCTGAACACGCAGCTTTCTTTCTGGCAGAACTACGCCGCGAACATTGCAGCGCTGAAAGAAATATCCGCCAAGAACCTGGGGGTAACGCAGGAGAACTACAACGCACTGATGGAGTACGTCAGGAGCGGGACGCCGGAGGCGGCGGGGCTTGCCGCCGACATGGTGAAGGCCGTCAACGACGGGAATACCCAAGCGCTGACGGACCTTGCAAATACGCTGGGGGAAATCAGCGAGAGCCAGGAGGAAGCCGCCGGGGATGTGGCGGAGTGGACAACCGGCCTGAACGAGCAGATGGACCAGCTTATTCAGGATATGGAGGAAGATATTGCCGCACTGGATATGTCGGAGGAAGCCGCAGAGAGCGGGCGGGCCACCATTCAGGCGTACATCGACCAGGCGGATAGTATGCTTCCGCAGGTGCAGGCGGCATACAGAAGAGCTGCCGCAGCCGCCGTAATTTCGATGGGCTACCTTCCGTACAGTGACAGCGCATATCACGCCAACGGGAACACGGGTATCTACGGAGGCTATGCCAGCGGAACATCAAACGCGCCGCCGGGCTGGGCGTGGGTAGGCGAAGATGGGCCGGAACTGATGCGGATGCACGGCGGGGAGCAGATTCTTCCCAGCAGCGTTTCCCGCGAGGTTGCGGAGGATTACAACGCATACACGCGGTATACCGCAGCACGGGGCGTACAGTCCGCAAGACCGCCTCTGGAGGTCACAGGGACGAGCGGGACGGAGGCGGGCAGGCCGAAGATAGACCTGCACCTCCACATCGAAGCCGGAGCGTCGCCGGAGACGGTGAACGCCTGGCAGGATTACGTCAGCCGGGGCGAGCTGAAAAGCGCCGTCCTGGAGGTCATGGAGGATGCCGACGCGGACATGAGAAGGAGGGCCATGGTGTGAGCGGTTCCTACACAACGGTCCAGGGCGACACCTGGGACATGATTGCGTACCGGAAGCTGGGAAGCACAGACTACACGGACCAGCTTGTGAGCGCAAACCTGGAACACGTCGGGAAGCTCCTGTTCCCGGCAGGGGTCACGCTGCGCCTGCCGGAAATCGAGGAAAAGCCCAACGCAAACCTCCCGCCGTGGAAACGGTAGCGGGGTGACGGCATGGCAGAAAAGGTGCTGGCCCGGCGGACATCGGTTGACGTTATGTTCGGCGGGACGGATATTACAAACGACATCAAGCCCTACCTTACCAGCATTGTCTACACCGATGATGCGGACGATCTGGCCGACGACCTGAAAATCCAAATCCAGGACCGGGACAAGGTGTGGCTGCAAAAGTGGATGACAGAGGCGGTGGAAGCCGCCGCCGGGGGCAAGCTGTCTATCGGTGCGGTTATCAAGCCGGAACACTGGAAGAAGGACGGGAAGCTGAAAACGGGGGCGTTTGAGCTGGACAGCGTGGACGCCTCCGGCCCACCGGCAAAGGTGACAATCAGCGCCTCCAGCCTTGCGTTTTCCTCTGACCTGCGCCAGACCAAGAAATCCAAGGCGTGGAAAAATTACAACCTGTCCGGTATCGCGTCGGAAATCGCGGCCAACGGCGGCATGAGCTGTCAGTATGAAGCCAGCGCAAACCCGTCCTATGACCGGGTGGAGCAGACCAGGCAGAGCGACATTGAGTTTCTGCGGAAGCTGTGCCAGGACGCCGGTATCTCCATCAAGGTCACGGACGGGAAACTTGTGCTGTATGACCAGGCGGAGTATGAAGCGAAAGCGTCGGTCCTCACCATTGAAGAAGGAGCGAAGGGCGGGTACATCAAGTACAAACTGCACTCCGGTTCGGCGGACACCAAGTATTCCAAGTGCCGCGTCCGATACATGGACCCGAACACGGGGAAGTGCATCGAAGGGACGGCGGAGGACGGAGACGTTTCCGGGGACCAATGCCTTGAAATCAAGGCGAAGGTCGGGAGCGTGGGCGAGGCGCAAGCGCTGGCAAAGAAGCATCTGCGCCTGCACAACAAGCTGGCGAAAACCGTCACCTTCACCCTGCCGGGAGACGTGGGGCTTGTGGCCGGGGTCACGGTCCAGCTCAAAGGCTTTGGCGGCTGGGACGGGAAATACATCGTCACCAGAGCGGTCCATACGGTGGGCGGCGGCGGATATACCACGCAAATCACGATACGGAAGGTGCTGGACTACTGATGAACATTGAGGACATCGTGCGGGAAGGAAAAGTAACCGCAGTAAACGAGAGTAAGCGCATTGCGAAGGTATGGTTTGACGCCTTGGAAATCGAATCAGACTGGTTGCCTGTGCTTATCAACCGGGACCGCATCGGGTCTGACGTGGTGGAATGGGACGAAACCCAGTGGACGGAGTTTGAAACCGAGTGGAAAGGAAGCCGCGCTGGGGACCCGGACTATGCGGACCACAAGCACAAGCTGGTTATCAAACCCTATATGCCAAAGGTCAACGACCTGGTGCTGGTGCTGTACTTCCCTGTGTTCAACGGGGACGGGGTGATTTTGGGAGGTGTGAAGCCGTGGCGCTGATTGGCTACCTGGGGAAAAGCCCGGACGATGGGATTTCGTTCACCGTGTCCCGCGAGGTATTCCGCACGCCTAAAAATCTGAAATGGAGCGGGTCGGTCCGGTATGCTACCCACGAGCGGCACAACACTCACGCGCTGACCGAATTTACCGGGATAGACCCGGACCGCTTTTCGTTTGACATCCTCCTGACGGCGGAAATGGGCGTGGACCCGCTGAAAGAGGTGGTCAAGATTTGGGACTACGAGCGGGACGGCGAGGCGCTGGGACTGGTGATCGGCGGGAAAGCCTACGGGAAATACCGCTGGAACATCAAGAACCACGAAACCAAGATAGAGTACACCGACAAGAACGGGGATATGTACGCCGTGGAAGTATCGGTGGAGCTTCTGGAATACCTGAAAGGAGAGGACCAGAATACCAGCAGCGCGGCCCCGGCTCCAGCACCAGCACCGGAGGCGGCGGCAGATACCGGCGGCGGTGCATCCGACGGTGGGTCCGGTGGAACGACCTACACCGTCAAGAAGGGGGACAACCTCTGGACGCTTGCCAAAAAGTTCTACGGGAGCGGCGCGGACTACACCAAAATCTATGAGGCGAACAAGGACACGATAGGGAAAAATCCGAATCTTATCTATCCGGGGCAGACCTTCACAATACCGGCATAAGGGGGCGCAGCAATGGAGTACACCGTTTCGGCCACGGACCTTGCAAATATCCAACTGAACGAAGAGGACCGGGTAAAGGAAATCCTGCGCAACGTGGCCGTCATTCTGGCGACGCCGAAGGGCAGCGTTCCCATGTACCGGAGTTTCGGCCTGGACATGAGTTTTCTTGACAAGCCGATGAACGTTGCAAAAAACATGGCCGTTATCCCGGTAAAGGAAGCAATCGAGGAATGGGAGCCGCGCGCGGCATACAAGGATATGACCCTGTTCTTTGACCCGTCCAATCCGGGGAAGCTGGCCTTTACTGTGCAAATCGAAATCAAGGCAGGTGATTCAGCGTGAGCCGAGGGGCGGAATACAAGTTTATCCCCACGGACCCGGAGGACATCATTATCTGGCTGACGGCCATTTATGAGGAAATCATGGGCGTAACCGTACAGCCAGCAAGCCCGGAGCGGCATTTTATCCAGTGGATGGCGGAGGCAATCACACTGGAACGAGTGCTGACCAACTACACGGCCAACCAGAACATCCCAAGCCGGGCGGTGGGGGAAAACCTGGACGCGCTGGCGGAACTGTTCTACACCCAGGAGCGACCGCAGGCCAAGGCCGCGACCTGCACCATGCGCTTTACCATTTCCGAGCCGCAGGCGTTCGCCGTGCTGATACCGAAGGGGACCCGCGTAACGGACGCAAGGCAGACCCTTGTATGGGAAACGCTGGAGGACGTGTATGTGAACATCGGGGAGGAATACGAGGATACAAAGGTCCAGTGCCAGACAAGGGGGAAGCGGGGAAACGGATATGTGAAAGGCCAGATCAATTCCATCATTGACCCGTTCGCCTATTTCCTCTCCTGCGAAAACTTGACCGAATCGGACGGGGGCGCGGACGCCGCCACGGACGAGGAATTTTACGAGCTGCTGCGCCTTAGTATGGACGGCTATAGCTGCGCCGGAGCGCGGGGCGGATACATCTACTTTGCCAAGCAGGTCAGCACCGAGATAGCGGACGTGATCGCGGCGTCCCCGACGCCGGGCGTGGTGAAGCTGTACGTCCTGATGGACGACGGAACACCGGCCACAGAGGAAATGAAGGAGCGGGTATTGGCGGCGTGCAGCGCCGACGACGTGCGCCCGCTGACGGACTTTGTTTCCGTGGAGGACCCGGAGGACGTGGAGTACAATGTGCGCCTCACCTTCTACACGCAGGAGGGCGCGGCAATCAGCGGCGAGGCGCTGGAGACGGCGGTGCGCGAGAAGGTGGAGCAGTACACGGCCTGGCAATGCGCGAAGCTGGGCAGGGACATCAACCCGTCCCGGCTTATCTCTATGCTGATGGAAACGGGCATCAAGCGGGTGGAGCTGGAGGAACCGGCCTTTACCTCCCTGAAAGACGGGAGCGGGACGGACGCGCCGCAGCTTGCCCGGCTGGCAGGTCCTCCGGTCATCATCAACGGAGGGTACGAGGATGAATGATTCCGAGCTGGGCATCACGCGCGAAAACCTTCTGCTTATCGTGCCGCCTGCGCTGACCCACGACCCGGCTATGATGGCGCGGGCGGCAGCGGACGCCGAGGCGCTGGCGGCGCGGCTGGCGGAAATCGACCGGGTGCGCATTATCTCCAACATCGACGCTCTGGATGAAACCGTGCTGGACATTCTGGCGCGGGATTTCAAGGTGGACTGGTACGACCCGGACTGCACCCTGGAACAGAAGCGGAGGCTGTTGAAAAGCAGCTGGCAGGTCCACAAGGTTATGGGAACCAAAGCGGCGGTGGAGGCAGCAGCCTCCGCAGTGTATCCCTACGCCCGTGTACAGGAGTGGTTCGAATACGGCGGAGAACCCTACTGGTTCCGGATGGATGTGGACCTGCCGGAGGAGGGATGGACCCAGGAGCGGCATGTGCGGTTGATGCGGCAGGTCCAGTTCTATAAATCCCTGCGGTCCCATCTGGAACTGATTATATACCGGGTGCGTCCCGTGGTACTGGAAAACCGGCAGGCGTTCTGGTTTACGGCGCTGAACATCAGCGCGTGGGCAGAGAACCTGCGTGGACTGGCTCTGGAGCGGTTCCGGCTCCATATGCGGGCGGAGCAGGCCCAGGGGACGGCCCTGTATCTGCACACCCGCAGCCGGATGAAACAGCCCCAGGCCCTGGCCTTTTCCCAGCTGCTGGTCCATCTGCGGGGCAGCAACTTCCCGCCGGGCATCATTTACCTGGACGGGCGTCGGCGGCTGGACGGGACCTGGAGGCTGGGCCAGCACGGCATACGCGGGCCTGCGCTGCACTGCTTTTCTGCCCGGTTCCGGGCGGTGACCCGGCCCGTGCTTCGCAGTACGGTCCGGTTTCGGGGGCAGGCGTCTGCCCGGGATGGCACGGCGGCGGGCTGTGTGAGCCGGGTAAACGTCCGGCATACGCTGAGGCTGGCACAGCCCGCAGTCCGGGTATCCTTGGGCGCGGCCAACCGGAATACAGCGGCGGTGTTCGCCACGGCGGACAACCGGTGGGATCTGGACGGGACATACCGCCTGGACGGCGAGAAGCGGCTGAACGCAGAAATCAGAAGGAGTGAACTGTAATGGCAAGTAAGACCACCAGCGTAATCACCCGCGCCCGGAGAATCAACCTGGCGAAAATCACCCGGGGCGCGGTGTCCACCATCCCCAGGGTCGCCTACATCGCCTTTGGCGACGCAGGCGTGGACGCGTCGGGCCAGCCCATCCAGCCGGACGAAACCTGGCAGGCCCTGGGCCATGAGGTGGCGCGGTATGAGATCGACAGCGTGACCAACCCTGTGGAGACCACCAACCGGTACACCGTAACCATCCATGAAGACCAGCTGAACGGCGTGAGCATCAGCGAAATGGCGCTGATTGACGAGGACGGGGTGTTCGCGGCGGTGAAAACTTTCCTGCCCAAGGGGAAGGACGCGGATGTGAAATTTGTATTTGAGTTTGATGACGAATTTTAAGGGGGGCTGAGTGATGGCAGAGGAAAAATATGCAATCCCGGCCAGCCCTCAGTACAGCGAGAATATCCGCAAGCTCCAGGACACCGACCCGGCGGACGCCTGTCAGATTTTCAACCCGCTGTTTTCCCGGCTGATTGAAAATACGGCCAGCGTCAAGCGGCAGGGGG
>OFGA01001732.1_pt1 | contig 14598 bp, 12 predicted proteins | sample 1521471 | NCBI WGS metagenome assembly OFGA01 (sample SAMEA3504086, study PRJEB24116) | mouse gut metagenome | biome: mouse gut; feature: mouse-associated habitat; material: faeces | place: Denmark | collected 2011
CCACTGCTTTTATTTAGAGGAACGTAAAAACTGCGCCACAGCCCTGGCAGGCCATCGCGCAGCGATTTTGTTCAATCGGGATTTGCAGAGCTGGTGTAAATGAGTCCCGTTCCTCCTTACTATTGCCAATCCGGCTTTACATTTATATTAATCGGATTCATTTTCTTGGCGTATGCAGTCTATATCGCTACTGATTGGATATGGATGTATGTGGCTTTTGGGGCGCTTGTCTTAATTGCCGTCAGCTATGCGGTGGTATCATCTATTTGAAATGAACGTCACAAGTAATACAACTTCCAGTTGATTGGGCAGTCATCCACTGGCGGCTGACTGCCCGCTTTAAATATTTTAACGAATGGTTTCGCAAATCCGCTTTCAGCAACACCAATCTGAGCTGACAATCATCTGTTCTGTATACCTGCGCTCCATCTCATGCCGCTTCTTCCGGTTTTCTGCCGAGTCAAACACAATCGAAAAATCATAGTCATCCGGGTACATTTCTGCCGCCTTTACATGCAGCCGGACCCGTTTATGGTTAATCCAGATTTTCTTCCCCGGCAGCTGCACCCGCAGCACGCCTTTTTCGTTTACCGGCTCACAGACAATCCCGATTTTTTTATCCGGCAGCACCATCACGCTGTCCCCAATCTGAAATTTATCCAAAAGACCGGATATGCCTGCGGCTTTGGTCTTTCCATCTGGTGCCCTGGCTTTGCGGATTCGGGGATGTCCATCCTCTTTTTGTGCATCTGCTCCATATGCCTGTTCCATATCTTCCCCAAACGGGTTCCATGCCTGTTTCCTCATCCCTGCCGCATCTGCTCCGTATGCCGCACACGCCGCGTTTTGCAGCATCCGTGCGGGCATGCCGAGCCTTTTTGCGATATAAAATGCACAGCTTTCCCCGGCTTCCCCAATCACCATCCGGTACAGCGGCTCTAACGTGCTGCGGTCAAATTCCATCCTCGCATTCTGCACCGTCTGTGCACGGGCCGCATATTCTTTTACCTGCGGATAATGCGTGGTTACCAGAAACAGGCAGCCGCTGTTTTTTAATTCTTCCAGTATCGCCACTGCGATGCCCATGCCTTCCGCCGGGTCTGTACCGGAGCCAAGCTCATCCATAACCACCAGGCTGTCGGAATTTAACCGTTCCATAATTTCCAGCACATTTTTGATATGGGCTGAAAATGTAGACAGATTTTCGGTAAGATTCTGCCCGTCCCCGATATCACACAAAAACGAGCTGTTCATGCAGATATCGGCTTCCCCGCAGGTCACATGCAGCCCGCACTGGGCCATCAGGCAGTTTAGGGCCACCGTTTTTATTGCCACGGTCTTGCCGCCCGTATTCGGCCCGGTAATCACGATGCCGTTTGTGCCGTTTCCAAGCTCAAACTGCAGCGGCACGCACCGTTCTTTTTCCATCAGCGGATGCCTTGCGTCTTTTAAGCGAATCCGCCTGTCCGTATTTATCTGCGGCGTAACGGCATCCAGCTCCATGCTCAGCTTTCCTTTGGAAAAAATATAGTCCAGCTTTTCCATATACCGGATATTTTCTTCCATCGGCCCGGCAGAATCTGCCACCAGGGCTGTCAGTGTATACAGAATGCGCCGTACTTCGTTTTCTTCTCCGATTTGCAGCTCCTGGAATTCTTCCTGCAGCTTTGATACCGCAGCCGGCTCAATAAAATACGTGCTTCCGCTGGACGACTGCCCGATTGTCATGCCTGCTATTTTATGCCGGTATTCTTTTTTCACCGGGACGCAGATATGGCCGTCCCGCACTGTGCAGTAGCTGTCTGCCATATATTCTTTGTGGGAACGTACCGCCTGTTCTGCTTTCTGCTTCATTTTATCACGCAGCGCAGACATCCTGCTGCGCAGCGATAACAGCTGCCTGGATGCGTAATCATCCACCTGCCCGCCCCGAATCTGTGATGCAATCTGTTCCCGCAAATCCGGCAGTGCATCCAGGTTCTGTTCATAATAAGCCAGTGCATTTTCCTGCTGCTTTCCCCTGTTTAAATACGCTTTCAGCCTGCTGACCGCCGCCAGCATTTTTTCAATCCGTTCCAGCTGCTCCGGCATCAGGCAGCCTTCCTTTACCGCCCGGGCAGCCAGTTCCTTTGCTTCGTCCGTGGATGCCAGCGGCGGTGTCCCGCAGTCTTCCAGAAAACGGCGGGCATCGTCTGTTTCCCTCAGATTTTTGCGCAGCCTGCTTTCATCTAAATAAAAATCCAGTCTGTCTATTTTTTCCACAGCCGCCCTGGTCAGTGCCAGCGCTTTCCACTTCTGCCTGACCTGGTCAAATTCTAAAATCTGGTCTGTATTCATTTTGGATTCCCCTTCTTTCCTAATCTCTCATTCATAATCTCTCATTCCTAATTTCTCTGTAAAAATCTCTCTGCAAAATTTCCGTTCCGCCTTACCTGTTTCCAGGCACGCCGTGCGGGCTTTCTATATAAAAGACAAAAAGGGGCTGTGCATTAAGAAAAACGATACAAGATATAGCAGTTCGAATCATTCTTACTAACATATCCTGTATATATTTTGCTTCGTGCGACAGCCCTTTTCCAGTCACAGGAACACTGCCTGCCAAAAGCAGGCGCACTCCTGAATGTAATTTTAGTTCCCAAAACGGCAAAAAACAGCATGCCCATACCGTCATGCTGTCTGCCCCCGCTGCCTTTTGGCAGCCAGGGAATCTATACCATCTTAATAAGCAAATGTAAGGCGAAAACATCAGCAGCATGCTGCGCTGCTGATAAATGGGCAGACTCCAGGCCCTGTCCAGCCTGCACGGGAATTCCAGTTCCAGATAACGGAAACATTCCAAATGCCAGGCCCAGTGCCAAATCTGTCCACGCAGTATTTAGTTTGCGTTTTTCTCCATTACATTCACAATTAACATAAAAATCTCCTTTAATTTTAATCTGTGTCTTATCTTATAACAGGCCAGGCATCTTGTCAAGCAGAATTTTTATGCATTCCGTTCCAAAACCTCAGTCCGGCAGCAATGCTTCTTCGTTTTCCTGTCATATGCAATCCCTACTGCCAGAATACGCCCGGAATACAGTGGTTTTTCACCCAGCTTTCCTTCAAAACGCAGTGCATATTTGCGTTTCTTAATCTGGCGTATGGCTTCTTCGGGCGTATGGCCTATTTTTAACTCCAGAATCAGGCAGTCTGCCGTCCGGTCTGTTTCCGGATAAAAAATAAAATCTGCATATCCGATGCCCGCCTTATCTTCCCGTTCTATCCGGTAAAAATCCCTGGCCGCCAGATACACCAGATTCACGACTGCCGCCAGCTCTGTTTCATGATTGTAATGCAGCAGCGGAATTTCCGTATTATGTGCATATTCCAGTATTTCCGCCATTTCATCGGTATTTCCGCTTAACGTTGCCCGCAGCATCTGTTCCGATTTTCTGGCAAGACGGTAAACATAGCCCAGCGAAGGCTCTTTGCGCAGCATGTCTGCAAACCGGTCCATCAGTTCTTTATTGGGAATCGATACTTTGCCGTTTTCATAGCTCAAAAACCCGTAAACAGCCATTGCCGAAAAAATTTCGTCTTTTGTACGAAGATTCATGGAAGCAGCTGCATATTCCTGCACCCTTGCGTCAGCCGGAATTCCAGAAACCATCAGCACAAGCGCATCCCGCACGGCTGCTGTGTTCTTTTCGATATAATAAAAAATTTCGTCATACGGGCCGCAGCTGGTCCAGTAATTGCCCAGCTGGTTATCTGTTAAAGCAGCCGTAACCGAACGCGGATTGTATAACCGGACGCCAGACATCGTATGATATCCATCATACCAGGCCCGCAGGTCTTCCCGGCGTATTTTTACTTCATCCGTCCGGGACACATAGCGCTGGTACAGCTCATCCACTTCCGAATCATCAAAGCCGAAATAGCCGCAGTAGCGTTCCTTTGTTGCCATCGTATATTCCAGAAACATATTCAGCTCCGAACCGCTGGAATATTTTGCAATCGGCAGAATTCCTGTCATATATGCAAATGCCACATACGGCTTATCTTTGAGCAGGCTGCTCAAAAACCGGATATAGGATTTTCTGTCATCTTCCTTCGCAAAATCCTGATGAAAAATATAATCCCATTCATCCAGAATAAAGATAAATGTTTCCTCAAAGGTTTCATATATTTCATCCAGGATATCCCACAGTGCAGCCTCAGCGTCCATTTCAATGTCCGGAAACGCATGCTGCAGGTCTTTTTTCAGCCGGCTTTCCATCCGGTCAATATATGGCGCATAACTGCTGCATTTTCTCGGAACCTCATTGCAGGAAATAAATATCACATGGTGCTGGTTCTGGTGCCTTCCTTCCGGTTCCAGCCTGGAAATTTCCAGCCCTTCAAACAGACTGCTCCCATCCTGCCCTTTTTCAAAATAAGCGGCAATCATATTTGCCATAACTGTTTTTCCAAACCGCCGCGGCCTTGTAATGCATACATAATTGCCCCCGGCTTCCACCAGCGGCAGCAGCTCTGACAGCAGCCTTGTTTTATCCACAAAATAAGGCTGCTTTTTTTCACTCCCATATATGGAAAAAGGTTTTTTACTGTCCAGGTAAACGCCCATGCCAAACTCCCTCTCCCTCACCTCAGGTCAAGCCGCAGGCGGCAAATCAGGTCTTCCTTTTTATCCAGCGCATAAAATATCATGCATGGCACGCAGGCGGCCGCCAGGCATCCGGCAAGTCCTAATGCCAGAAACGGCTGCGGATAAAAATGGTACTGGAAATACCGGATATCCGCAAGGGAAGCCATCAGAAAGCATCCGGCCGGAAGGCTGAACACAAGGCTCCCCAGCCATGCTGCCAGCATATAATAACTGCCTTCTTCCATTAACATCGCATACACCTGGCGGATGCCCATTCCCATGCCCTGCATAACAGCCAGCTCGCGGCGCCTGTTATAAATGCTGCTGTATACCACATTGACAAAATTCATAAGCCCGATAATTCCAAGAATCACGCTGACAGACGTGCCAAGCATCACAAAGCCTTCGGAAAATCCTTCAAACTGCTTTCGGAAGGTCTGTTTGGACTGATATGCAAACGCACGGCCGCTTCCTGCCATCTCAGACAGCAGCTTCTCCCAGTGCGGGCGGCAGTCTTCCTCTACGTCAAAGGCATACATAAAATAATCCTCCGCCTGCATCTGTTCCATCCATACTGCGGAAGGCAGATACAGCTCGACGCTGTCCGCATAGCGGTAACGGACGGTATAATCATTTGGCAGCACGCCGACGGCCATAACCGTATATTCTGTGGTCCTGCCATCCACAGCCAGCTTTACCCTGTCACCAGGCTCATAGCAGCCTTCCTGCTCCGGACTCTGGAAAAAGCTGCTGGCCACAATATAATTCCCCGTCTGAAATTTTTCCAAATCCAGGGTGCCCTTTATAACCGATATCTGGCTCAAAATATAATCATCCAGCCCGTAAACAAGCGTATTGTGCATTACGCCGTCTTCATAAAAATAATCTTCCCCGGCAATCTCACAAAGCTTCTCATAAGCCCTGCCATCCAGCGGAATATCCAGTTCCCGGATGCAGGCCCCGCCAGACTGCTCGATACCGTCTTCTTTTTTGAGCGTCTGCAGCAGGCCGGCATCCATTGCGGACGCATACGGCTCCATGCGGTTAAAATAACTGCTTCCCCCTGTAATAAAATCATTGCGGATGGAATTCTCCAAATAAATATCCATGTCAAGCCCTCTGGACACGGTATAGAAAAAAGATGCCAGCACAATACAGGCCATAATGGAACAGGCAATCAAAATACTTTTCCCGCGTTCCCTTGTCACATTTTTCCATGCCATTACCCAGATTTTGTGTCCGTTTCTGGATATTTTTTTCTTCCCGGCCCTGACCGGCACATACCGTTCTGCCTTCACCGGCTGCATTTCCGAAGCCATGCGCTCAGGCCTGCGGCTGCTGATGCGTACCGTCAGAAAAGCAAATACCGCAGCAGAGACAAACATCATCGGGCCTGGAATGTCCTGTATGTCTATCGCAAAAAACGGCTGCATGATTTTGGGAAGGAATCCCCGTACCAGCAAAAGCCCGAGCACCAGCCCCGGCGGAATCGAAACCACACACAGCACATTGGATCTGATACGCACAATCCGCCGTATTTCTTTCTTTTCAAATCCCAGCACTGCAAGGGAGCCGTAAAACCGGGTGTCCTGCATCACCGAAATAGAACAGATATTGCTGATAATAAAATACGCACAGCACATAATCAAAAGCAGTACAAAGGCCACGGCAGCCGCAATACCCGGTTCTATCTGCATGTCTTCGGCATACGCCGGGTTTAAAAACCACGTATTGCCTGCGGCTCCTGCCTGCTCCACAAACTGCTCCATCTTCCCCTGCAGGTGAGCCGTATCTGGAAACACCACCTCCACGACCCTTTTCCCAAGCATGGAATCCCGGTTTTCTTCACCGGCCACGCTGGCTAACGCTTCCTCAAAAAATTCCTGTGACACAAACATCACTTCGCTGGATGCAGGCTTTTGTTCATAAGCGCCGCTTATGGTAAAGCTGCTTTCCCGGATTGTTCCATTGACTTCGTACCGCAGCAAAACCGGTGTCCCCTGCCCGGAAGCATCCGATGGAATCCCCTTGCTGTCCAGAAACTCCCGCGAAAGCACTGCTTCCTGTTTATCCCGCGGCATCCTTCCCCAGGACAGGCCGAAATTCATCCACTGCGCAATCGTATCTTCGCTGTACTGGATTTCCACTACCTCATCCTGGACTTCTTCTCTCAGAAATCCCAGATGCCCGTAACAGCTGATATCCGAAATCATGCTGCTTTGCTGCATGGCCTGATACTGAGCGTCCGTCACTTCCGCAACCGCTCCGTGGGCAGTCCAGGATGCACGTTCCAGCGCCGCCTTCCTGAGACTGTCCTGAAAATAAAATACCGCGGAAAATGCTGTTGTAAATAAAACCGTCGTCAGAATTACCGACACCATCATGCAGACCGCCTGCCCTTTGTTTTGCAGCAGCTTTTTTAACGCGAGCTTCCTGCACACAGGCAGCATTTCTTTTCTCATTGCCCTCACCCTTCCTGTTCCCTGTTTCCATTCCTGCTAACGGCTGATTCGAATCTGCATTTGCATATTCTTTCAGCCTTTTGATTATTAATTATAGGATAATTCTATTTATATGGCAAGAATTATCTTGGAAACACTGCACTGTCCTGCATGAAAGCATGTTACTGAATCCAGAGTCTGCCTGCCAGAATCATTATGCTTCAATCTGCTTGACAATACAGAATGCTTCTGCATACCTGCTGACAGCGGATGCACCGCGTACTGCTGCAAGCGCTCTTATATTTTCCAGGCTTCTTGGAAACGGCACAGATTCGATTTCCGTATCGTACAGCTTCATGGCCCGCAGCTTGTCTTCCATTTCATTTGTGATATCAACAAATAAATTCGGTTCAAACTTCTCTTTTTGAAACCCATAATCCGTTTCGGAAATGATTTCCATCGTTGTTACCCGCCGGATATACGGCGCACGGAACGTTTTCGCACAGGCCATGCAGCAGTTATATACCGCATGGTGGTCAGAATGGGCATCATACTGCCCCGGAATTATAATCCATTCCGGCATGATTTCCCCAAACACACGCCGAAGCGCGCCAATCAATTCCCCCTCGTCCATGCCGGAAAGCCCTGCCGGAGCAAGCGAAAGATTGTAAAAGCCATCGAATCCATAAAAATCCCGGACTGCACGTATCTGTTCCTGCCTGTGTGCCACCAGCTTTTCATCCCATCCATATTCCACACGCATATCGGTAACATTCAGCCAGTATATCCGGTGTCCCTCTTTTTTCATTTTTATGAGCGTCCCGCCTGCTCCCAGCGTCTCATCATCCGGGTGCGGGGAAACAACAAGTATTTTCATAACAGATAATCCCCCTCTTTTACTGCGACGGCATCAAATTCCACCAGCCGGATGCCGCCAGACCCTGCTTTCACATCCATGGTGCCGTCCGGATTTACTGCCAGCACCTTTCCAGGCTCCAGATTTTCAAATCCGGCAGTATCTGTTTCCTGTACTTTCCAGACCTTATACTCTGTGCCGCCAAATACAAAATGCGCTCCCGGATATGGCCTTGCAAGGCTGCGGACAAGATTATAAATATTCCTGCCAGACATCCGCCAGTCAATTTCGCCGTCCTTCTTTCCGCGCTTTCTCCATGTATTTCCTTCGGATGCACGCTGTGGAATGCGCCGCAGCGTGCCCTGCTCCATGCCCGCCACAATCTCCATCTCCTGCTGCAGGGCCGCATCCATGATTTTATCATAAAGCATCCTGGCATCATCCTCATAGCAGATAGAAACCGGACGCAGGGAAATAATGTCTCCCTCATCCGCCCCGGCATTTATCATAAAAAAGGCTGACGCCGTTTCTTCCAGCCCAAGCGCCAGCGCCCATATAACCGGATGCCTGCCACGGTTGTGCGGCAGGGCCGCCGGATGAAATCCTGCTACTCCCTGCGGAAACAAATCCAGCAGCTCCTGTTTTAAAAGCTGCGACCAGCCAAAGCAAAAGCCCGCATCCGGTGCCAGGCTGCGGATAAACTCCATGCTGTCCAAATCATTCACATTGTGCGCATAAAAACATGGAATTCCATGTTCCACGCACAAAGGACGCAGGTCACAAAAATCAGCATGAAAACCGGATGCTTCTTTTGTAATGACTCCGGCAACCGATACCTTTTCCTCAATCAGCTTTTTCAGCAGGCGGTAAGAGCTTTCCACACAGCCGATAAATAAAATCCTCATCTTCCATCCCCTTTTCCAGAATGCAAAACATGGACAGCCTGCAGCTGGCAGAATGCGGTATCTATCGCATGCAGGCTACTCCTGTTTTGCATAACATTTTATAACAGACTGTTATGCAGCTGACTGGCTGCCGGAGTCCCGGAAATGCTTTATTTATGCGGGTTTGCATGTGCAGATGCATAATAATTATCTGTGCAGATTTCTGCACAGCATGCCTTCGTGTTGTATTTTATTGTATTTGCTATGTAGTATGATAATACGAATCATTTGTATAAATAAACCAAAACGAATGCTGAAAATACAAATTTTATGTATAAATATTGGTAATAGAAACGATTTTTGGGAATATGTTGCAAAAAAACAGGAACTGGTATAGAATATTTTCAGATAACAATCTGTTATAAAATGTTATGTGTGAATATTTTTCAATATTAGATTTTATTTTCAAAAATTATATATTTCAAATTATATTTTCTGTTAAAAATTGATAACTGCCAGCTTTTATTTTCAGGCAAAAAGAATCGATGGAAGTTTTTGTTTTCAGACAAAAAGAACTGTCGGCTGCTTATCCAGTTCTCTTGCAAAAAACCGATTCCCTCGCAGCAGGAGCACAGATATTTATAGTGGTACTTACCTCACACTCAATTATATTATTCTGGATTAGCTCTGCTAACGGAAGCTGGAAGTTATTGGTGAATATACATTCTGCTCATATTTGGTTCACCATCACCCTGTACCGTACAATTTTCCCTGATATCATACCCTTCACCCCCAGCACCTTTTCCCTCTCCCATATAGACACCAGCCCCAATATCCTTTATAATAAAATCCCAAAGCCCCATTCCGTTCCATTACATAATCCCCTTTTCAAACACACCCCGATACACCCACAGTAACACTATTACACCCATAATAACCCCATCCACAGACCCAGAAACTCTATCCAGCCCCCGGCACCCCAAAGGAGGAAAACGCCATGCACAAAATCGGCATTATCTCAGACACCCACAACCTGCTCAGAACCCCGGTCACAGACATGCTCGCTTCCTGTGACGCCATCCTGCACGCCGGCGACATCAGCTCGCCGCACATATTGGGGCAGCTGCAGTCCATAGCCCCGGTCTATGCAGTACGCGGCAACACAGACCGGGAATGGGCAGCTGCCCTGCCGGCCTTCCTGTCGATGGAATTATTTGGAATCAGAATCTTTCTGATACACGACAAAAAAATGATACCGGAAAGTATCCGGGACAGAGACCTTATCATTTACGGCCATTCCCACAAATACGAACATCTGAGCAAAAACGGCCAGACATGGCTCAATCCTGGCAGCTGCGGCAAAAAACGCTTTGCGCTCCCTGTGACCATGGCTGTCCTGACGATAGACGCCGCTGTCCCGGAGCCGGTTTCAGGCAGTACGATAAAAACTCCGGGCTTTCAGATAGAAAAAATCACCTTCCAGGAAACAGGAAAACCAGCCTGGCAGGACAGCAGCACCGGCATGCCGCCATTATCAGAAATGAAGCAGATTGTAAAAAAAGTCATGCGGGAAACCGACCGGGGAACACCCGTGGAACGCATTGCGGCAAAATGCCGCATCCGCGAAGAACTGGCTGCACAGATATGCCGCCTCTACCTGACGCATCCAGGCGTAACCCCGGATGGCATACTTGGTAAAATGGGATTATAAAAAATACAGTGCTTCCGGAATCCCCATCCCGGGAAATCCAAAAACACTGTATCAGATATCAAAAACCCGCTTCTACAGGACTCAGCATCTTGCCAGTCCGTCTACGCTGAGTACAACGCCTGTAATATAAGACGCCTTCTCCGACGCCAGAAAGACCACTGCATTTGCAATGTCTTCCGGTTCGCCCATGCGCCGCAGCGGAATCTGTGCAATCATTGGCTCAATGACTTCCTTTGGAACTGCCTGCATCATATCTGTATTTGTAATGCCCGGCGCTACCGCGTTGACGCGGATGCCCTTCGGGCCAAGCTCCCTTGCAAGGGAAAGCGTAAATCCGTTTACGGCAAATTTGGATGTCGGATAAGCAATTCCGGCAGGCTGGCCGTAAATGCTGACCATTGACGATGTATTGATAATGACACCGCTGCCCTGCGCTTCCATATATTCTGCTGCCGCCCTGGAACAGCTGTAAACTCCCTTGATGTTCAAATCCAGCACCTTATCCATCAGTTCTTCGGTGTACTTGGAAAACGGCGTGCTTTCCGAAACCCCGGCATTGTTAACCAGAATGTCAATCGTACCGTATTTTTCAGCTATGACGGCAAATGCTTCCTTTACTGCGGCGTAATCTGACAAATCCGGCCAGATGCCTTCCACCGCTGCATCCGGATATGCTTCCTTCAGCTTTGCCACTGCCTTATCAGCCGTTTCCTGGCGGCTGGCACACAGCACAACAGACGCCCCTTCTGCCAGAAAGCCTTCCACAATGGCATAGCCGATGCCGCGGCTGCCGCCTGTCACAACTGCTGTCTTATTTTTTAAAAGCATAAAGCTCTCCTTAATATTCTAAATTTATGCGTCCCTGGAAAGGTCCATTTCGCGGACTGCTTTTCTTAATTTCAGAATCATGGACGGTGCAACCGAAAGCTCATCCAGCCCCATTCTCATAAATTCTTCTGTCAGCTCAGGGTCTGCACCCAGCTCGCCGCAGATGCCAGCCCATTTTCCATGCTTGTGGGCATTGTCGGTAACCATCTTTATCATCCGAAGGACTGCCGGATGATGCGGATTGTAAAAGTCATCCAGCTTTGCATTCTGCCTGTCAATCGCCAGTGTATACTGGGTCAGGTCATTGGTGCCGATACTGAAGAAATCAACAATCTGTGCCAGTTCATCGCTGACCATCACTGCTGCAGGCGTTTCTATCATAATGCCCTGTTCCGGCATCTTGTAAGGAATGCCCTTTGCTTCCAGCTCCTGGCGCACTTCTTCTACGATTTCATAAACTTTTTTTACTTCATCCACTGAAATAATCATCGGGTACATAACCGAAAGATTGCCAAATACCGCAGCACGAAGCAGCGCACGTACCTGTGTCTTGAAAATATCCGGCTGTTTTAAGCAGATGCGGATAGCGCGGTACCCAAGCGCCGGGTTATCTTCATTGCCGAGGTTAAAATAATCCACCTGCTTGTCGGCGCCGATATCCAGCGTGCGGATAATAACCTTTTTGCCAGCCATTGTCTGCAAAACCTGGCGGTAAGCCTGGAACTGTTCTTCTTCGGTCGGAAAATCCGATTTTCCAAGATACAGGAATTCGCTCCGGAACAGGCCGATGCCGCCTGCATCATTTTCCAGAACGTAGCCTACGTCCCCGACACTGCCGATATTGGCATAAATATTAACCTTCCGCCCGTCCAGCGTGACATTTTCCTTGCCCTTTAAGGTCTGCAGCATATGGGCCTTTTCCTGTTCTTCCTGAATCCTGCCCTGGGTCCTGCTGCGTACTTCTTCATCCGGCTCGAAAATAACACGGCTCTCAAAACCGTCTACCACGGCTTCCATACCATTATGTATCTCATTTAAATCCAGCGGAACTCCGATAAGCGCCGGAATATTCATCATGCGCGCCAAAATCGCCGTATGCGAATTGGTCGAGCCATGCACCGTAACAAAGCCGAGTATTTTTTCCTTATCCATCTGTACCGTTTCACTCGGGCTTAAATCATCCGCAACAATAACCGAAGGCTCCATCGAGCTTAAATCCGCATCTCCCTCGCCTGAAAGATTGCGTACAAGGCGCTCGGAAATGTCCTTGACATCCGCAGAGCGTGCCTTCATATAATCGTCATCCATATTGGCAAACATCTCCGAAAAGTTGTCTCCCGTGACCGCAACCGCATACTCGGCATTGACCATCTCCGTCTGGATCATATTATGGATCGCATCCAGATAGTCCTCGTCTTCAAGCATCATCTGATGAACTTCGAAGATGGCGGCACTGGCTTCGCCGACTTCTTTGACTGCCTTGTCATATAATTTCTTCAGCTGTTCCTGTGCATGCACAACTGCTTCCTGTAATCGAAGAATTTCGCTTTGGGGGTCTTCGATTTTTGTCCGCTTGACCAGCTGGTCCTGCGGGCGAAATACGGTGACAGGCCCCAGGACAACACCCTTATACACCGATTTTCCTGATAATTTCAGCATATAAATACACCTCGTAGTTTATAAGTTTTGTTCGAAAAATGCTTTCAGGGCCTCGATCGCAGCCTCTTCATCTTCACCGTCTGCCTGTATTGTTACAACTTCGCCTTTTTTTACGCCTAAAGACATAACCATCATAAGCTGTGTCAGTTTTTTAGTCTGGCCGTTTTTGGTAATTGTCAGTGCAGAAGTAAATTTCTTTGCCTCCTTTACCAGTAAGCCTGCCGGCCTTGCATGGATGCCCTGTTCGTCTTTGATTTCGTAGTTGAATTCTTTCATTATGTTTCCCCTTTCACATTATAAATAGTATTCTAAAACTTTGTTGTTTTAAAGCTGCATGGTTTTGTCATCATCACTCATGACACGTTCAATATGCATTGCAAGGTATCCGATTTCTACATCGCTGAGCCTGAGCTTGAAATCTTTTTCAAATTGTGAACAGATCTGCTTTGCTGTAGAAAAGGCTTCTGGAAATTTGACAGCCATATAGTCATTAATGCTGACTTTAAGCTGTTCTCCATTGATGGAGCGCACTACCATGTACCGCACATGGTTCATCAGACGGTTGTAAGACGATGACGTTACGTCAATAGTATGGCGCGTGTGCTCTTCTACAAGAGATATGCATTCACGGACAGCCCTTGCGATCTGCATGGACTGGGATATATTTTCGTCTACAATTGCCGAATGGATATGCAGGGCAATATAACCGATTTCATGCTCGTCAATTTCGATCTGAAGCCTTTCCGATAACAGCTGTTTGATATATTGTGCTGTCTGGTATTCTTTCGAAAACAATATACGTATATCTTCTGTAAGCGGATTGCTGATCTGTTCTTTATTCTGGATGCGTCTTATAGCAAATTCGATATGATCTGCCATAGGAAAAAGAATGGAACGGTCAAGCTTCCCAAATTCTTTTTCAGCGTGGTTTAGTACTTCGTTGGCCATCTCCAGGCACACAGGGGAGACCGACTGTATGATATCCTCTGCCTTGCCGCGCTCGGTGAGCTCCTGTAAGCAATACACGGTATCATTTGATCCTGTATCAATCAGTTCGTTGATTTTTCTGCCAAATGCAATGCCCTTGCCCATAATCAGATATTCTTTTGTATCTTCTGCGCCGATTCCGATCAGGGAATTGTGGTTCAATACTTTTTTTATCCTATACATATCACATATCTCTTTCCAGTTTAGATTGTTTTGTCTTAGGCACTTAATTTATAACTATATATTGTTTATTATTCATATAAATCTATTGCAAACAATGCTTCGCCTGCTTGGATCGGGCCTTCTTTTAACAGCCTGATCTTCTGGCTGTCATCCAGTTGTGTGTATAAAATTGGTGAGACAATAGATGGAGCATTTTCTGTCAGATAGTTAAGGTCAAGTTTTAACAGCGGATCGCCTTTTTTTACGTGCTGACCGCCCGTTACAAGAGATTCAAATCCTTCTCCGTTTAGCTTGACAGTGTCGATACCGATATGGAGCAGAAGGCTGACCCCGGAATCCGTTATGAATCCGACGGCGTGTTTTGTATCAAAGACAAAGGCGACTTCACCGTCTTCTGGGGCACGTACATAGGCATCCTGTGG